>Ga0307375_10000334_pt1 | contig 62180 bp, 63 predicted proteins | sample TR1MG_FD_202531 | JGI IMG/M metagenome (GOLD analysis project Ga0307375, IMG submission 202531) | Soil microbial communities from Risofladan, Vaasa, Finland - TR-1 | ecosystem: Environmental > Terrestrial > Soil > Coastal area > Acid sulfate soil | place: Finland: Risofladan, Vaasa | collected... | reverse complement strand
GTGCCCATAGCATGGAGGAGCTGAAGAAATCCCTTCATGCGGACGATTGAATGGACAACCCAGTTCAAGCGTGACTACAAGCGCGAAAGCAAGGGTCAGCACCGCGCCACACAATAGACGACGAATTATTCCCCATAATAGATTCGCTGGCGAACGATCAAGCGCTGGCACTGCGTCACCGTGACCACCCCCTCACGGGCGACTGGAAGGATCACCGTGACTGTCATATCAGGCCCGACCTCGTGTTGATTTACCAGAAACCCGATGCTGATACCCTACGGCTTGTGCGGCTCGGTTCTCATGGTGAGCTGGGCCTGTAAAGTCGTGATTCATTTCAAGGAATTAGCCCGATGCCTCGCGCGCGCGTACAACGGACTACCCGACAAGGAATTACAGACGTTCACCTATGGCAATGCTTTTGAATTGCTCTCGTTGCTCAGGGTCGGCGTTCTCGGTGCCGCTTTCCAAAATCGCTTGCACGTTCGCGCTTAAGGGATTCAAAAGCAAAAGCTCCTGGGGATCGAACCCCGCCAAGGTCGCGGCTTCGGCATAGGCAAGGCGGCCCACGTCATGCGGATAGTACGCTCACAAGCGGTATATAAGGCTACCATGGTATCGCTAGGCTTCCCGTCATAAGGGATATTGGGAGCTTGCAAGTCTGCTATAACTTCCTGGCCCACTGCCAAGAGCGCCGATAAGGCGGTTGTCATAGCCCGCTCCATCGCAGACCCGGCGATAGTGGCGAGTACTAAACCGCGATCCATCGCATGAAAAAACATAAGGTCATGCGTGCGGTAGGAATAGACGGGGGCGGTCTCTTTCAGTCGGCGACTCTCGGTAAAGTCCTTTCGTGCCAGGGCGCTTACGAAGGCTGAGGCTCGTTGGGTGGGGGTTAAGGTGGCGTACACCTTGTCCGCGAGTGCGCGCATAAGGCCTCAGTCCTCTTTCGTGTTTTGGGTGGGTCAAGGCGCGCTCTAAAGCTGCCGTGCGCTGTCCCAAATCGTCTAAGCGAGTTGGGTGAGCATATAAGTCAGTCGGGTGGCGTCGGCGATCTCAAGGCCACCCGTGCGGGCCTGCCGATAGAGGTCGGCCATCTCGCGGCGCACATCGGAAGCCGTTGCCAGCCGGGGGGTGGGTGGCGGGTTTTGTCCATGACTTCCACGACTTGCAAAGCTTTTGTTGTCATAGGCTCATCTGCCAGTCTTCATAGCGTCGTTGCAGGGAGGGCCGCGCTATCGCTATCGGTACTTGAGACGCCAGAGCTTGCCCCCGCTTGGGGTGATCTCGATATAGAGGCCGCGCTCGTCTGAGAGTCGGTAGGGCTTGTTTTTCGGTTTCGCATTGCGGATTGCAGGATCGGTAAGCATTTGGGGGCATTCTCCTGCGGGGTATAGGGCTATGCCCCCATATATGCCCCCACAAGAACCTGGCTGTCAATGGACGCTATTAGGCGTGGTAGGACATAAAGACAAAGAAAAACCGGCACTTAGGCCGGTTCGGTGGACGTTACTGGATGGTAATAAACAAGGGTATGGTGGAGACGGCGGGAATCGAACCCGCGTCCGCAAATCCTAGGCCAGTCAGTTCTACATGCGTAGTCTGTCTATTGTTTCGCCTACCACCTTCCGACAGACAGGATGGTTGTAGGTTGAGCCCGCTTGAATTTAATGCCGAAGTAACAGGCACACCACGGCACGATCCTGCGTATATGACCGTCTCATCCCAACCCACAGGAAGAACCGGGGAGACGGTTAGCGGGGATTAAGCCGCTAAAGCGTAGTTGTCGTCGTTGGCAACTATAGTTTTTGCAGTTGGATTTACGAGGAGCTCTGCACCTCGGCATGCCCTGAAGGCGTCGTAATCCACGTCGAATCCGATCGTCCCCATGACCCTCCAGTATACTAAATCGCGTGATATCTAGCAATAAAGCGGATCGGCGCGCACAAGGCCAGCCAAACTCCGCTGCGGGCGCTCTTTGTTCCCGTGTGTCTTGGGTAGGGCTACAAGGATCTGGACGTTCGTTGCCGGGTGGTGGGTCCCAAACGGGGTGCCCAGCTGGTGCCTATAGGTATGAGGCTAGCGCTGCTTTATGGCACGTTCCTGCTCGCGGTCAGCCTCGCGTTCCTTGAGCGCCGCGCGTTTGTCATGTTGCTTTTTGCCTTTAGCCAAGGCGAATTCCAGTTTGGCGCGGCCGAACTTCCAGTAGAGGGAAAGCGGAACGAGGGTGTAACCGCGCCGCTCGACGGCCCCGATCAGGCGGCTAATCTCTAAGCGATGCAAAAGGAGCTTGCGGGTCCTGGTCGGGTCCGCCTTGATATGCGTGGAGGTCGTTGACAGTGGTGAGAAATGGGCCCCAAAGAGAAACACCTTCCCTTGCTGGATGATGACGTAGCTTTCCTTTAGCTGGGCGCGGCCCTCGCGCAGGCTTTTGGCCTCCCATCCTTGCAGTACCAATCCCGCCTCAAAGCGCTGTTCGATGAAGTAGTCGTGCCAAGCCTTCTTGTTTTGGGCGATGACGCGGGGCTCTGTATTCTTTGGGCGTGCCATGGTCGGGCATGGTGCGCCAGGAGCAAGGTCGGCGCAAGGTCTACCGGTCCCCTTTAATAATCGTTTAGAGTACACGCCTATGCCGAACAGAACCCCAGAGCCCCCTGTTTTGTGGTCATCCCCTTTGCGATTTTCCTTGGTCGCGTTCGGTGCATTGGCGGGCATGGATACGTTCTCGGAATTCCCCTATCTTTTGACCCACTACGGCGGCGCGACGTTTGTGGGCGCCTACGTGCTCGCGTTGCTGTGCATGGCCTGGCCGCTGGTCGCCGCGCAATTGAGTCTGGGCCGTCGCCTGCGTTGTCATGAAGACGGCCACACCCCACAGCGTGCGGCCGTTCGCCAGACGCGGCTTTGGCGCTGGACCTTTGGGGCCGCGATGGCTGGCGCCTTTCTCATGTTTTGCTATGTGGCCGTCATTTCCGGTTGGATGCTGGCCTATGCCCATGCCGCCCTGGCCGGGGACTTCCGCGCGGCCAATGGCCCCCTGGTGGCGGCGCATTTTGCCGACCTTGTGCACCACCCATTGCCGACCCTGTTTTGGGATATGGCGTTTCTCGTTCTGGTCTTCTCCGTCATTGCCGGCGGTCCGGCCGCGATTGAGGATCTTGCCCGGTTCTTGGTGCCGGGCGTATTAGCGCTGTTTGCGGGTCTCGCCGCGTTTGCGGCGACTTTAGGGAGCTTCTTTGTGAGCGCGCCCGTCTTACTTACCCCACAACCCGTTCCGGATCATCTGGCCTTGATTATGGTGGCTCTGTCTCAGGCGTTCTTCGGGCCCGGTCTCGGGACCGCCTCGTTTGTGGCTTATGGGACCTATCTGCCAGAGTCGACACCAGTGGCCAAGGTCGCCCTGGGCCTTGTTCTCGCGCAAGCGCTGGCCGCCTGGCTCGGGGGTTTTGCCTTGGCCTCGCTGGTTTTTGCGACCGGGCTCAGGCCACTTGCAGGCGGCGGTTTTCTCTTCGGGACCCTACCGCTTGCTAGCACCCGCCTCCCTTGGGGCAGTACCGTAGTGGCCTTGTGCTACCTCGCGCTCGTCTCGACGGCTTGGTTATCCACTGTGGCCTGGCTTGAGCCCTTAGTGCAATTTCTGACATCAAGGGGGCTTAGCCGGGCGCGCGCAGCGCTGGGCCTTGGGCTCGTAGCCCTGACCATTGGCGGCGCCTTGACGCTTTCTTTGAGCTCATGGGCCTTTTCATTTCCTTTTTTTGGGCGCCTAAAGACGCTCGGCCTGCTCGATGTTCTGATGATTCTGGCCGTGAATGTGCTGTTGCCTTGGGGCGGCGGGGGGTTGAGTCTGCTCATGGGCTGGGGGCGCGACGGGTCTCCGCAGGGGGAAAATGTCGGGCGTGGGCAAAGATTATGGGTGTGGGTTTTGCGCATCGTCGCGCCGACCGCCATACTGATCGTGTTTTTTAGTGCACCTAGGCTTGTATTGTGACGACTATTAGCAAAAGCGCGCTGGTTCCCTATAGCGCCGAGGAAATGTACGCGCTCGTGGCGGATATCGAGAGTTATCCGAATTTTCTGCCCTGGTGCGCCGGCGCACGGGTACTCAAGCGGGATGACATAGGTCTTGTCGCCGAGATTGATATGGCATTCGGGGGTATTCGCAAGACGTTTACGACGCGCAACACGCTCAATCCGACGAGCATGGACATGCGCCTCGTTCGCGGCCCCTTTAGTCAGCTGGAGGGGTCGTGGCGATTCCAGCAGGTCGCGGAATTGGGGAGCCGCATCAGCCTGGATCTGGAATTCGATTTTGAGAGCCGCTTGCTGGCGCTGGCGGTTGGGCCCGTGTTCGGGACAATCGCGAATAGCCTAGTCGATAGCTTCAAGAAGCGTGCCCGTGAGGTTTATGGCGCCCGCTAAGATCACAGTCGAGGTCGTGCATGTCGGGACGGCACCCCTGGTGCGTCCCGTTCTGGTGGGCATCGGGGCCAGTGTGTTTGAGGCAATTCGCCAGTCGACGATTCTCGCGGAGCGCCCAGGGATCGATCTTCGCGTCCAGCGGGTCGGGATATTTGGGCGTCTTGTCGCCTTAAGCGAGCCCGTGGCCGCTGGCGATCGCATTGAGATCTATGAGCCGTTGCTCGAAGACCCCAAGGAGAGCCGCCGTAAACGCGCTCGGGCTAAGGCTGCGCCTCGTAGATATGCCGCGGGGTCGGGCGCGGTTGGCCCACGATCTTCGTAAGCTTGCCGTTCGTAAAGTAGAGCGTGAAGTGTTCCGCGATCAGCGGCTTGTAGTTGCGCTTGAGCGAGTAGTAGTAATCCCAGCGGTTAGGATGAAAGGGGTCGCGAATCGCGGCCGCCCCGAGATCGTAGGCCACCTCGTTTTTGGTCATCCCAAGATGCAGGTTCGCAATCATGGTGGGAGTGATGGCGTTGCCTTGCTGGACTGTCGGACGGTAGAGCAAATGACAGCCGGAGAGCGCCAGCGAGGCGAGCACGAAAGGTAAAGCAATCTGCTTGGGCATGGGAATCGTTCTAGTTTACACTGGGTGCGCGTGGGTCCAAGTCGACAAAGTACACTATCGACCCCGCTAAGGCAAAACAGCGGGGTCGAGACTCATGAGTGACGGTACAGATCTAAAGAAAGCAGGCCTCAAGGCGACTCTCCCGCGCCTCAAGATATTGAGGATCTTGGAGGAGGCCCGGGTTCGCCACATGGCGGCCGAGGATGTCTATAAGGCGCTCTTGGATATGGGGGACGAGGTTGGGCTTGCGACTGTCTACCGCGTTCTGACTCAGTTCGAGAGCGCCGGCCTCGTGATTCGTCATAACTTCGAGGGCGGGCGTTCGGTGTTCGAGATCAATCAAGGCGGCCATCACGACCACATCGTATGCGTTGAGTGCGGCGAGGTTTTTGAGTTTTACGATCCCGCGATCGAGGAGCGGCAACGCAAGGTCGCGGAGACGATGGGCTTTGATGTCGATAGCCATTCCCTTTATATGTATGGCGTGTGCCTTGGCATGAAGCGCGAGGGGAAGTGCTCCAAGCAGGGTCGGTCTCGGAAATCGGAAATCCTGCCATGAGGCATTTTCAAGGCCGCTGCCGGTTGAGATTGAGGAGGACTGCGACCTCGTCGCACCGGTTGTACTTATAGCATTTGACGCAGACGCTCCAGACCTTCTCCGGCAATGTATCCGTGCCGACCGTGACAAAGCCGATGTTATGAAAAAAACGCGGGACATAGGTCAACGCCATCAATCGGCGCAATCCGATTTGGCGGGCTTCGGCGATGATGCGCTGAACCATGAGTCGGCCGAGGCCGCGACGTTCGTGGCCTTCAGCCACAACCAGACTCCGAACCTCGCCTAGATCCTCCGTGAATATCTCCAAGGCCCCAATCGTGACGACATCGCCGTGGATTTCTATGACAAAGAAGTCGCGCAGATGACGATAGATCTCGCTCATGGTGCGCGGCAGCAAGTTTCCTTTGGCGGAGTGAATCTCCAGCAGATGATAGATAAGCGGAACGTCGGCAATTTTAGCTGGCCGTACCTTCGGGATGCCGGGTCCGTCAACCATGGAGCATGTCGCGCGCGAGCGCCCGCGTGTGCGCATTAATAGCGACCCCACCCAACATGCGGGCGATCTCCTCGACGCGTTCGCTGGCCGCCAGAACCTCGACCGAGCTCATGGTGCGGCCATCGCTCAACGCTTTGTGGACGAGCAGATGAGTATCGCCTTGCGCTGCGACTTGGGGGAGATGGGTGATACAGAGTACCTGACGGCTACGCGCCAGTTCTTGGAGTCGCTGCCCGACGATCTCTGCGACCGCCCCACCGATCCCGACGTCCACCTCGTCAAACACCAAGGTCGGGCCGATGCAGACGTCCGCCAACACGACTTGTAAGGCTAAACTGATGCGTGACAGCTCACCCCCCGAGGCGACTTTGGCGAGCGGCCTAAAAGGGCTATCAATGGCTGGGCTGACCAGGAATTCAACGGCTTCGCATCCGTTTGCAGTCAAGGTCTCGGGCGTAAGCGCAACTGAAAAGCGTCCGGCCCCGAGCCCTAAGCGCTGCATCTCTTCGGTGACGGCGGCACTGAGGGCCGGCTCGGCCGCGTGCCGCTTGGCGGTGAGATCGCGCGCCTGAGCGAGCGCCGCTTTGTGGTCCTGGGCAAGCTCTTGTTCCAGTGCGGCGATCGTCTCCTCTTCGTGTTGTAGGGCATCGTGCTCGGTCTTTAGGGTAGCCCACAGGTCGGGTAACTGATCGGCGGGTACCCGGTGTTTTCGGGCCAGTTCGTGCCAACGTCCCAGGCGCGCCTCGATCGCGGGCAGATCGGCGGGCTCTGTTTCCATGCCGCCGCCAATCCGAGTGAGGCTAAGGCCCGCCTCCGTGATTTCTACCGTCGCGCTCATGAGCAGCGCCTCGACCTCCGCTAGCCGCGGTTCGTGACGCATCAGTAGCCTCAGTTGGTTTACGGCGTCGTCTAAGGCCGAGACGAGCGGTTGATCACCATCGACGAGTCGATCGACCAGCATCACGATGCCGCTCCCCAGTTCCTGGGCATGGGCTAGGCGCTTTTGGCTCGTGTTCAGCCCCTCCCATTCGCCTGCCTCCGGCTGAAGGGATTGTAATTCCTCGATTTGGTAGCGTAACAGCGATTCCCGGGCCGACCGATTGGCCGCGTCTTGGCGTATCGTCTGGAGCCGGGCCTCGCAGGCATGCAGCTTCGCGACCGCCTGGGCTAGGGCTAAACGCTCGGGCGCGGCCCCGGCGTAAGCGTCCAGGAGGTCGCGCTGGGTTTCCCGACGCAGCAAGGTTTGATGCTCATGTTGGCCGTGGAGGTCAATCAGCAGGTCACCGAGTTCGCGTAGTCTTTGCAGCGGGACTGGGGTGGCGTTAATAAAGGCCCGTGAGCGATCCTGCCCGATCAGTCGGCGGACGATGCACTCCTGGCCCTGGGTCGCGAGGTCGTGTTCTTTGAGCCAGGTATCGGCGGCGCCGTTTGGCTCGATTTCGAAGCTCGCCACGATTTCGGCAAATTCGGCCCCAGCGCGCACCAGACCCGCCTCGGCGCGTTCGCCTACCGCAAGCCCCAGCGCATCGACTAACAAGGATTTACCGGCCCCCGTTTCGCCCGTCACTACCGAGAAGCCCGCGCCGAGCGGGATGCGGAGTTCGTCGATGACGGCAAAGGATCGTACCAGAAGCTCGGCGAGCATCAGACCTTCCGACCCCAGTTCAATTTTTGGCGCAAGACCTCGTAATGGTTGCGGTCTTCGGGGTGGACGAGCGTCACCGGGACATCGGCGCGGCGGACCCGGACGCGGTCAGCATTACACAAACCGAAATTGGATTGTCCGTCGAAGGTCACGTGTGCACACTGGTCGCTTACGAGCACGATCTCCACATGCGAGTCGCTGTGGACTACGATGGGCCGATTACTGAGGGTGTGCGGGCATATTGGTACCAGAACGATCGCGGCCAGCGTCGGGTGCAGGATCGGCCCGCCAGCTGACATCGCGTAGGCCGTCGACCCGGTGGGGGTGGCTACGATCATCCCGTCGGCACGTGATCCGTTCACAAATTGCGCGTCTATATAGGTTTCAAACTCTATCAGCCGCGCAAGGTCGCCTTTGTTGACTACGACGTCATTAAAAGCCAACCGTGTGAGCACGACGACGTCATCGCGGACGATCTCGGCAGACAACAGGAACCGTTCTTCCGTCTGGTAGTGGCCATCTAGGATGTCGTCAATGATGCCCATATTCTCAGTGGACACATCGGCCAAAAATCCAAGGCGGCCGGCATTGATGCCAATGAGGGGGATTCTGTGGGTAGCCAGCGTGCGCGCCACATTGAGAAGCGTGCCGTCACCCCCCAATACGATCGCGAGGTCGATTTCGTTTCCGATCCGGCTCAAGGGGCAGGAGGTGACGCGCGTGAGTCCTAAGGCCAGGGCTGTTTCGGTTTCGACGATAATGTCCAAGGCGCGGGCTTCCAGCAGCGCAAACAGCCGCTGCAAGACCTCTCGTCCGCCGCGATCACCATATTTTCCGAACAAACCGACGCGTTTGATAGGCGTCTTCATGTACACGCACCTCGCCTTTGTTAACACTAGCATGGTGGTTGCCTATGGCCAACAGCGACCATAGACCCCTCCGTATTGACAGCGTCGCCTCCTGTTGGTAGCGTGCCCTGGCACTCTCAAAGTATGAGTGCTAAGAGGGGGAATGAGTAATGATATCTCTAACGCCCCGCGCAGAACGACTCCTTAAAGCGCTTATTGAGCAGTACATCGCTGAGGGTCAGCCGGTGGGTTCGCGCACGTTGGTAAGGCAGGCCGGGCTGGAGTTTAGTCCGGCTACGGTCCGCAATATCATGTCGGATCTAGAGGAGTTCGGTCTCATCCGTTCTCCCCACACCTCCGCCGGTCGCGTCCCTACCGAGCGCGGCTACCGATTTTTCGTAAACTCCCTGCTCGCGGTCAAGCCTCTCTATGCGCTCGATCTTTCTCGGATCGAGGGGCATCTCTTGGCGGATCAGGACCCCCAACAGCTCCTCGAATCGGCCTCGGGGATGTTATCGCAGATCACCAAGCTTGCCGGGATTGTACGCGTGCCACGCCGCACTCAGGCTGGTTTTCTGCAGCTCGATTTTTTGAGTTTGTCGGCCAGTCGCGTCTTAGTGATTTTGGTGAGCCAAGACGGCCAGGTGTTAAATCGCGTCATTCACCCCAAAAAGCGCTATTCGGCGTCCGAATTACAGCAGGCCGCCAACATCTTCAACAGCGCTTATGCCGGTTTGTCGCTAGAAGAGGTCAAACGTTGCCTGGTGGCCGCCCTTGAGCGGGACAGCGAGGACATGCAACAAATGCTCCGCTCGGCAGTCGAGATGGCCCACCAAGTGTTTACGGACGGCGAGTTTGCAGACGATCCGCTCTTTGTGAGCGGTGAGTCGAACCTGCTGGCTTTTCCCGAGCTCAGCAATATGGAGAAATTGCGGCAACTGTTCGACGCGTTCAATGCCAAACAGGACCTGCTCCATTTACTGGATCACAGTATGAGTTCAAGTGGTGTCCAGATCTTTATCGGTGCGGAATCGGGGTACGAGTCTTTGGCCTCCTGTAGCGTTGTGACCGCGCCTTACGAGGTGGACGGGAAGGTTGTGGGAACGGTTGGGGTAGTGGGGCCCACGCGCATGTCCTATGATCGCGTGATCTCGATTGTCGATGTGACGGCGCGGTTTCTGGGCGGGGCGCTCAGCCATGATCCGGCAGACGATGCTTGAAAGGATTGAGAATGCCCCCATACTGCTCGCAGGTATGAGGATAATGAGGAGTTGTTAATGCTGGGGAGGAACCAATAATGGGTGCCAAAGGCAAGCAGGGAGAGGGTATTTCAGGAGAGGAGGACCATTCCGTTTTAGAGACCGAAACGGTGGTATCCGACGAGGAGCGGGAGCTTGCCAAGCTTCGGGCGGAAGTGGCCGAGACACGTGAGCGCTTACTACGGGTCGCCGCCGAGGCCGAGAATACCCGCCGCCGCGCGGAACAGGATATCGCGCAGGCCCGCAAGTTTGCGCTTGAGCGGTTCGCCTTAGAGCTTCTGCCGGTTCGCGATAGCTTGGAACGGGCCCAGGCCGTCGAGCGTAGCGGGGCGGGAACGGTAGCCGAGGCCTTGTTTGCTGGCGCGGATCTGACCTTGCAGCTTATGGATAGCGTGCTGGAGAAGTTTGCTATTACCGTGGTAGACCCCCGAGGGGCCCCCTTTAATCCAGACCGGCACCAAGCCATGACGGTAGTCGAGAGCGATGAGGTGCCCCCAAACCACGTGGTCGAGGTCGTCCAGAAAGGGTTTCTACTGAATGACCGCTTGTTGCGCCCAGCGCTTGTTATTGTCGCCAAGGCGAGGTCTTAGCCCTTGAAAAAGGGTCCTTGACCCCCATTAGTTGAACTAGTGATTTCTTATAACGAGGCTTCCCGAGATCGGGAACGCAGAGGACCGTAGCGATGGCAAAGATTATCGGGATAGATTTGGGGACGACGAATTCGTGTGTAGCGGTGATCGAGTCGGGTAAGCCGCGTGTCATCGAAAATAGCGAGGGTGATCGCACCACGCCGTCTATTGTGGCGTATGCCGCTGACGGCGAGGTGGTCGTAGGGCAATCCGCCAAGCGTCAGGCGGTGACGAACCCGCAAAATACCCTTTATGCGGTAAAGCGCTTGGTCGGCCGAAAGTTTGAAGACGAGATCGTGCAGCGCGACATCAAGATGGTGGCGTACAAGATTGTGCGCGCCAAGAATGGCGATGCCTGGGTCGAGGCGGTCGGGAAACAGATGGCCCCCCCGGAGGTCTCCGCGCGCGTTCTCCAGAAGATGAAGAAGACCGCTGAGGACTATTTGGGCGAAGAGGTGACGGAGGCCGTCATCACCGTCCCGGCCTACTTCAATGATGCCCAGCGTCAAGCAACCAAGGATGCAGGGCGGATTGCGGGCCTTAATGTCAAACGTATCATCAACGAACCGACGGCCGCAGCCCTTGCCTTTGGTCTCGACAAAAAGGAAGGGGATCGCAAGATCGCCGTCTACGATTTGGGGGGTGGCACCTTCGATATCTCGATTATCGAGATCGCCGAGGTGGATGGCGAGCACCAGTTCGAGGTGTTGTCGACCAATGGCGATACCTTCCTCGGCGGGGAAGATTTTGACCTCCGGCTGATCGATTATCTCGCTGATGAATTCAAGAAGGATGCGGGCATTGACGTGCACAAGGATCCGTTGGCCTTGCAGCGCCTGAAGGATGCGGCCGAGAAGGCCAAGATCGAACTCTCGTCGCGGACCCAGACAGACGTCAATCTCCCCTATATTACCGCCGATGCGAACGGTCCCAAGCACTTGAATGTCAAGATCACGCGCGCCAAGCTCGAAAGCCTGGTCGACGACCTCGTGCGGCGCACGATCGAGCCCTGCAAGGTGGCACTGAAGGATGCCGGTCTTAAAATAACCGAGATCGACGACGTGATTCTCGTCGGTGGCCAAACCCGGATGCCCAAGGTCCAAGAGGCCGTGCGCGACTTTTTTGGTAAGGACCCGCGTAAGGACGTGAACCCAGACGAGGCGGTGGCCATTGGCGCCGCGGTCCAAGGTGGTGTGTTGGCGGGTGATGTGAAGGACGTCTTGTTGCTGGATGTGACACCGCTGTCTTTGGGGATTGAGACCATGGGCGGTGTTATGACCAAGCTGATTCAAAAGAACACAACCATTCCGACCAAGGCGGCACAGGTCTTCTCGACGGCCGAGGACAGCCAGACGGCGGTGACCGTCCACGTCTTGCAGGGCGAGCGCGAGATGGCCAATGGCAATAAGTCGTTGGGGCGTTTCGATCTCGCGGATATCCCATCGGCGCCGCGTGGCGTGCCGCAGATCGAGGTGACCTTTGATATCGATGCCAACGGCATCCTCCACGTCTCGGCACGCGATAAGGCGACCGGCAAGGAGAACAAGATCGTTATTAAGTCGAGTTCGGGGTTGAGTGAGGCCGAGATCCAGCAGATGGTGCAGGATGCTGAGGCGCACGCCGAGGAGGATCGCCTAGCTCATGAATTGGTGGATGCGCGCAATCAAGCCGAGGCCATGATCCACGGTGCCCGGAAGTCGCTGAGTGAACTCAAGGACAAGGTGAGCGCGGCCGACAAGAGTGCAGTGGAGGCTGGAATCGCGGACCTGGAGGCCGTCGTCAAGGGTGACGATAAGGCGGCGATCGCGGCTAAGACCGAGGCGCTGACCGGGTTGACCCATAAGCTGACCGAGCAACTCTATGCCCAGGCTCAGTCGGAATCGACCGGCGACCAGGCCCAGCCGGAGGCCGCGGCTGGCAAACCTGGTTCCGACAACGTTGTGGATGCTGAGTTTGAAGAGGTGAACGAGAATCGTCGCGACAAGTAAGCGATTGAGAGAAAATGGGGAAAGGCGCAGGCCGTTGTTGACGGCTGTGCCTTTTTTCTTTTAAGGTCGCCGTTTTTCGGTACGAGTGCATGACAAAGAAACGAGATTATTACGAGGTGCTTGGGGTAGGGCGCAGCGCCGACGATGCCGAGATCAAGAAGGCCTATCGTCGGTTGGCGATGAAGTGCCACCCCGATCGCAATCAAGACGACAAGAGTGCCGAGGCCGCCTTTAAGGAATGCCAGGAGGCCTATGAGGTGCTGGCCGATGCGCAAAAACGCGCAACCTACGATCAATTCGGGCACGCCGGCGTCAACGGTGGGGCGGGGGGCGGCGGTTTCCATGGCGGCGGCGCGGCGGGTTTCGCGGACATCTTTGGCGACGTGTTTGGGGATATTTTTGGCGGCGGTCGGCGGGGAAGCCAAGTTTATCGCGGCGCGGACGTGCGTTTCAGCCTGGATTTGTCGCTCGAGGACGCCGTGCGTGGGACGGAGGCGCGTATTCGCGTGCCGACTATGGCCGCGTGTGAGGCGTGCAAAGGCTCTGGCGCGCGCTCGGGTAGCGCCCCGATCGCCTGCCCGACCTGCGCGGGTCATGGGCAGGTACGCATGCAACAGGGAATCTTCTCGATTCAGCAGACCTGTCCCAATTGTCGCGGCAGTGGCCGACTGATAAGCCAGCCTTGTCCGGACTGTCACGGGGAAGGGCGTTCGCGGAGCGCGAAGACCCTGTCTGTGACGATACCGGCTGGTGTCGATGAGGGGGATCAGATTCGCGTGAGCGGGCAGGGTGATGCCGGCGAAAATGGCGGGCCGCCCGGGGATTTGTACGTTCAGGTCAAGTTAAAGCCGCATCCCTTGTTTCGTCGCGATCAGGATGACTTGTATTGTAAGGTGCCGGTCAGTTTCGGTACGGTGGTGTTGGGTGGCAGCATCGAGGTCCCGAGTCTTGATGGTTGCATCAGCCTGAAGGTCCCCGCCGAGACGCAGACCGATAAGGTTTTCCGGATTCGCGGCAAGGGGGTCAAGAACGTGCGCAATGGCCATCTCGGCGACCTGTTTTGTCAGATCGTGGTGGAGACGCCGGTTAAACTGACTCGCGCGCAACGGGAAATCTTGGAGAGCTTCGAGCAATCGCTGTCTGAAGGGGGCGACCGACATAGCCCGGCTGCCCATTCGTGGGTGAATAAATTGCGAGGGTTTTTCGAGTCCAAGGTCTAGGCGATGGAATAAACGGCCGTCCGGGCCGTCTCTACGGGCAGGGATGAGGGGAGCTTAAGCCATGAGTGATGCGCGAAAGTTTGATGTAACGAGGCGACGCATGATCGTGGCCGCCGGCGGGGTCGTGGCGGCGGTCGGTTCCGGTGCGGCCTTTGCGGATTCCGCCGATAGTCTGAATTTGACCTTCCCCGGACAGGAGGCCAAGCACTTTATCGTCTACCAGCTCAATCAATCTGATCACGACTATCAGCAGCATATCCTCGCTTCGGTCCAGGCCCTCTTGCGCCACTATGGCACGACCATCCGCATCGTGGTGACCTGTTTTGGCCCGGGCATCAGCATCGTCTTGAAAAAGCCGGTCCGCCCGGTGGCGGCGGGTATTCGCCGTGGGGTGTCTAGTCTCTCCGACTATGGTGTGGAATTTCATGGCTGCGGCAATACCCTGCGCACCCTCAACTTGACGAAATCGGCGCTGTTGCCGTTTGCCACCTATGTGCCGATGGGGGCCGCCGACCTCATGGAATTGCAGCATAAGGGCTACGCCTATATCGCTTGGTGACGAGTGGCGCGATCGTCTGTAGGCGTGTACCCCGATGTTCGGCTCCCCAGTGTGAGTGTGTTATCCGCACGTTTTAAGGCCATGTTCTGCTATGCTTGCCGCTTTTATTGCCGGGGGGCGCTATGAGGATAGCTGTCGCAGGAGCGGCCGGGCGCATGGGGCGGGCGGTGATCGCGGCCGTGCTCCAGAGCCCCGACCTGACGCTGACAGGTGCGCTCGCGCGCCCAGGCGACGGGGCGTGTGGCCGCGATGTCGGCCTGCTCGTCGGCGCCGAGCCGATTGGGGTAGCGGTTTCCGATGCGCCTGCACCCGTCATCGGTGGGTGTGACGTGCTGATTGATTTCACCCATCCCCAGTCGACCAGTGAGTATGCCGAGCTCTGTGCGCAGCTGGGTACGCGGGCGGTGATCGGGACCACTGGGTTTTCGGCCGCAGCCCTCGACCGTTTACGGTTTCTGGCCCAGGATACAGGCCTCGTAGTGGCCGCCAATATGAGCATCGGGGTCAATGTCGCACTCCATCTCTTGGCGATTGCGGCCCGTGTCCTCGGCGACGCGGACGTGGAGATTTTCGAGGCCCATCACCGCCACAAGGTGGACGCCCCATCCGGCACGGCGCTGCGCATGGGGGAGGTGGTGGCCGCCGCCCGCGGACAGACTTTAGCTGACGTGGCCGTTTATGATCGCCATGCTGAGCGCGCCGAACGGCCGTTGGGGGCGATCGGATTCGCGAGCGTGCGTGCCGGCGAGATCATCGGCGAGCACCGCGTGTTTTTAGCGCTGCCCGCAGAACGCTTAGAGATTGCGCATGTGGCGGAGAGTCGCCAGGTGTTTGCCGAAGGGGCGCTGCGGGCGGCCCGTTTCGTCGGGATGAAGCGCGCGGGACTTTTCGACATGCAAGATGTATTGGGGCTGCACGTGCCGCCCGCTGACACCCGATAGACAATGGTTTGCGGCCGCTTAAGCGGGGGCCGAGGGCGCCGCTTGTCGATCGGTCCGTAACTGCGGGGCCGGCCCGGTCGCTGCGTGCACCCGGGATGTGTCGCTTGGCGCAAAGGCGCTATGGCCGCGCGCATCGGTCCGGCACGGACTGTGCGCGACTAAAGTCTGGAGTCCGGCCCGGTTTGCGACGAGGAATCGATTTTATGCGCGTTTTTGCTGAGTCTATCCGGTTCGTTGATTTCGGCGTGTCACCTCGTTACAATCTGTCCCCAAAAATTACGGCTGATAATTAGTCCTTTTAGGGCGGGAGCGGCGAGTAGCGGCTCCCGCCTTTGTGTGTCAATCCTAGCGCGGGAGGTACCTTGGCGCATCCGGCATTGCTCGCTCTCGCTGATGGCACGGTGTTCATGGGCGAGTCCATGGGCGCTTTGGGCGCAGCGCAAGGCGAGCTTGTGTTCAATACCGCCCTCACGGGCTATCAAGAGATCCTCACCGATCCCTCCTACGCCGGACAGATTGTCACGCTGACCTACCCTCATATCGGGAATACGGGCGTGAATCCCGATGATATGGAGTCGGACCGGGTCTATGCCGCCGGCCTGGTTGTGCGCGACGCGCCTTCTCGCTATAGCAGTTATCGGGGCACGGAAAGTCTCTCGGATTTCCTAAAACGGCAAGGTGTCGTGGCGATCGCCGGTATCGATACCCGTGCCCTGACGCGCCGCCTGCGCATAGGTGGTGCGCAGAATGCGACGATCGTGGCCGGGAAAGAGGCCTACGACCACGTAGCGGCGATCGCTAAAGCTCGCGCTTTTCCAGGGCTCGATGGGCTTGACCTGGCCAAGGTCGTGTCGACCGCTGCGCGCTACACCTGGGACCAGGGTCTTTGGGAGACTGAGCCTGCCTCGACGCGCTTTCACGTTGTCGCCTACGACTATGGCGTAAAGCGCAATATCTTGCGCAGTCTTGTGCACGCCGGTTGCGCGGTCACGGTCGTGCCCGCCGAGACGTCGGCCGCCGTAGTCTTGGCCCACCGTCCCGATGGGGTCTTTTTGTCGAATGGCCCAGGCGACCCTAAGGCGTGTCACTACGCCATCGACGCGGCCCGCGAGTTGGTGGAGTCGGGTATTCCGCTGTTTGGCATTTGCCTAGGCCACCAGTTGCTCGGGCTCGCGCTCGGGGGCCGCACCGTCAAAATGAAGTTTGGGCATCACGGCGCCAACCACCCAGTTTTAGACATCGACTCGGGGCGCGTGCTGATTACCAGCCAAAATCACGGCTTTGCGGTTGATGAAGCTACGCTTCCTAAGACCTTGCGCGTGACTCATCGGTCGCTCTTCGATGGATCGGTCCAGGGGTTGGCGCATATCGATCGCCCGGTGTTTTCCTTCCAGGGACACCCGGAGGCGAGCCCCGGCCCCCACGATATGTCGCCCTTATTCTCGCAGTTCGCGGCGCTTATGCATTCCGTGCGTACGTCACAGTAGGAATCGTCATGCCGAAGCGAAAGGATATTCAGAGTGTACTGATCATCGGTGCCGGTCCGATCATCATCGGCCAAGGCTGCGAGTTCGATTACTCGGGCGCGCAGGCCTGTAAGGCCCTCAAGGAAGAGGGCCTACGCGTGATTCTCGTGAACTCGAATCCGGCGACGATTATGACGGACCCCGATTTAGCGGATGCTACCTACATCGAGCCCATCAACTGGCGGGTCGTGGAGCGCATTATCGAGCGTGAACGGCCGGACGCCCTGCTGCCGACCATGGGTGGTCAGACGGCGTTGAATTGCGCGCTCGATCTCGATCGCGAGGGTGTTCTGGAGCGGTTCGGGGTGCGCATGATCGGCGCGTCGAAGGAGGCGATCGACAAGGCTGAGGATCGCGAACTCTTTAAGAAGGCGATGGAGTCGATCGGGCTCAACGTGACCAAGGGGGCGATCGCTCATAGTCTCGAGGAGGCGCTGCAGGTCCATGCGCTAGTCGGGTTCCCGGCCATTATTCGTCCGTCCTTTACCTTAGGCGGAAGCGGTGGCGGGATCGCCTACAACCGGGAAGAGTTCATGCAGTTGTGTGAGCGGGGTTTGGATGCGTCTCCGACCCATGAGTTGCTGATCGAGGAGTCCATCATCGGGTGGAAAGAATTCGAGATGGAGGTCGTGCGCGACCGACTCGACAATTGCATCATCATTTGTGCGATCGAGAACATCGATCCCATGGGCGTCCATACGGGGGACTCGATTACCGTAGCCCCCGCCCAGACCTTGACCGATAAAGAATACCAGCGGATGCGCGATGCGAGCATTGCCGTGTTGCGCGAAATCGGTGTCGAGACGGGTGGCTCCAATGTTCAGTTCGCCATCAACCCTAAAGACGGCCAGATGGTCGTGATCGAGATGAATCCGCGCGTCTCACGTTCCTCGGCGCTCGCCTCAAAGGCGACGGGGTTTCCGATCGCGAAGATCGCCGCCAAATTGGCCATCGGTTACACGCTAGACGAGTTGCGCAACGATATTACCGGCCAGGCGACCCCAGCCTCTTTTGAGCCGAGTATCGATTACGTGGTGACAAAGATTCCGCGGTTCACGTTTGAGAAGTTCCCTAAGGCCGATGCGACCTTGACTACCCAAATGAAATCAGTCGGTGAGGTCATGGCGATTGGGCGGACGTTCCAGGAATCGCTCCAGAAGGCGATGCGGAGCCTAGAGATCGACAGTTACGGCTTCGAGCCGCGTATAGATATGACGGCCGATGGCAAAATAACACGTGACCGCCTAGTGCAGGAATTGAAGATTCCCGGAGCCGAGCGCTTGTGGTACCTAGCCGATGCCCTGCGTTTTGGCTTTACGATCGACGAGGTCTGTGAACTTACGCGCATGGATCCGTGGTTTGTGGCGCAGATTGCGGAGATTATCGCAGTCGAAGGGGAAATCGAACGACAGAGCGCGCTCAGTCTCACCGGCGAGACCGAGGCCCATATCCTGCGGGGTTGGAAGCGGCGTGGTTTTTCGGACCGCAGGATTGCGACCCTGATGGGCATGGACGAGGATTCGGTTCGAGCGTTCCGGCATCGTCATGGGGTCCGGCCGGTCTTTAAAAGAGTCGACTCCTGTGCCGCGGAATTCGCCTCTGCCACGGCCTATATGTATTCGACCTACGAGTCGGAGTGTGAGGCGGCCCCCGAGGCGCGCGCCAAAGTCATCGTGCTCGGCAGTGGTCCTAATCGTATCGGGCAGGGGATCGAGTTCGATTACTGTTGCGTGCACGCCTCATTGGCGCTGCGTGAGGATGGTTATCAGACCATCATGGTGAACTGCAATCCCGAAACGGTGTCGACGGATTATGATATCTCCGATCGTTTGTACTTCGAGCCATTGACATTAGAGGACGTGCTCGAGATTACCGATCTTGAAAAGCCAGTTGGCGTGATCGTGCAGTATGGCGGTCAGACGCCGCTTAAGCTCGCGGAAGGTCTGTGGGCCAACGGGGCGCCGATCGTCGGGACCACGCCCGCCTCCATCGATTTGGCCGAGGATCGGGAGCGCTTTCAGCAGCTCATCACGAACCTGGGTCTTCTTCAGCCACCCAATCGCATAGCGAGAACCGCAGCCGCAGCTGTGCTCTTGGCCGAAGAGACCGGCTATCCCTTAGTGGTGCGTCCGTCCTATGTGTTGGGGGGGCGGGCCATGGAGATCTGCCACAATCGCGATGATCTCGAGATTTATATGCGCATCGCAGTCAAGGTGTCGGAGGATTCCCCAATCCTTCTGGATCGCTTTCTGAGTGACGCCATTGAGGTGGATGTGGATGCCATTTGTGACGGCGAACAGGTGGTCGTTGGCGGCATCATGGAGCATATCGAGGAGGCGGGCGTCCATTCCGGGGATTCGGCGTGCTCGTTGCCCCCGTTTAGTCTGTCGAAGGCCGTGCAGGATGAGTTGCGTCGGCAGACGGTGGCCTTGGCCCGGGCGCTGGACGTAGTGGGCCTCATGAACGTGCAGTTTGCGGTGAAAGAGCAGGACATTTATGTCCTCGAGGTGAATCCACGCGCCTCGCGCACGGTCCCGTATGTCTCCAAGGCGACCGCCCGGCCGCTAGCGAAGATCGCGGCGCGCGTCATGATGGGGGCGTCGCTGGCGAGTCAAGGGGTCGTATCTGAGGTGATTCCGGCCTATTATTCGGTAAAGGAGGCGGTTTTCCCCTTCATCAAATTCCCGGGCGTCGATACCGTGCTTGGGCCGGAGATGAAATCGACCGGTGAGGTTATGGGGATTGGGCGGAGCTTCGGCGAGGCGTTTGCCAAATCTCAGATTGCCGCGGGCGCGGCGATACCCAAAGGCGGGCGCCTCTTTATCAGTGTCCGCGACCGGGATCGCGCTGGGGCGGTGACAGTCGCGCGTTATTTCGCGAACCACGGGTTCGAGGTCTTGGCGACCCGCGGCACGGCCGCAGTCCTTACGGCAGCGGGTCTTGAGGTTCGATCAGTCAATAAAGTGTCGGAGGGGAGACCGCACGTAGTGGACATGATCAAGAATGACGAGATTGATATCATTGTGAACACGATCGCCGATAAACAAAGCTTGGCTGATTCGTATCAGATTCGCCGTGAGGCACTCCAGCATAAGGTCACGAATTACACGACGCTGGCAGCAGCCCGGGCGGCCTGCGAGGCCCATGGGCAAACCCAAGAGTTCGGCGTGCGCAGTTTACAGGATTTGCACAAGGAGATTCGGCATGATTAAAGTCCCTATCACAGTAACTGGTGCCGAGAAACTGACCAAGGAGCTGCATCGTCTAAAGACTGTCGAGCGCCCCCGGATTATTCAAGCGATTGCCGAGGCGCGCGCCCATGGTGATCTGTCCGAAAACGCGGAGTATCACGCGGCTAAGGAGCAGCAAAGCTTTATCGAGGGCCGCATCAAAGACATCGATGGCAAGCTTAGCAATGCGCAGATCATAGATCCGCTTACCGTGAATGCGGGTGGCCGGGTCGTCTTTGGCGCGACGCTCGACTTATTTGAAGAGGATAGCCAGCGCGAGGTGACCTACCAGATTGTCGGGGACGACGAAGCGGATATCGGCGCGGGCAAGATCTCCATTAGCTCGCCGATCGCGCGTGCCCTGATCGGACAGGAGCCCGGCGCGGTAGTCGATGTCCGTGTCCCGGACGGCACGCGCCAGTATGAAATTCTCAACGTCCGTTATGTCTAAGGGGTGAGTGCGCCGAGTCGTCGGTGGGCGGCCGCCGCGCGGGTGATGGCGGCCTTGTGGATAGGCGGCCTGTGGGCGCTTGGCGCAGTCGCGCCGCTGTTATTTTGGCGGCTTCCACAAGCGCTGGCCGGGACGCTGGCCGGGGATCTGTTCACGCTTTGGCAGGGTCTCGGCCTCATTTTTGGCGGCTTTGTGGTGATGAGTGTCCGTGGCCAAAGGCGCCCGTGGCCGCAGATCGCCTGGGCGACTTGGTTGCTTGATGCGGTTTTCGAGCTCCTCATCCTCCCGATCATGGTGTATTTGCGCTCCACGCCGAATTTCGGCCCAGGGAGCCCAGAGTGGGGGGCTTTCATGGGGTTTCATGGGGTTGCCACCACGTTGTACCTAGCTGAGGGCTTGCTGGGCTTGGCGCTGATCGCGCGGGCGCTTTAGGCGGTATGGCTCGTAACCGGTGGATGGCCGAGCATTTTTCCGATCCCTATGTGAAGCGGGCACAGGCGGCGGGCTACCGGTCGCGCGCTCTTTTCAAGCTCCAGGAGATTGATGCGCAAGATCGTTTGATCCGGCCTCATAGTGTTGTCGCCGATCTCGGGTGCGCCCCGGGAGGCTTTTCTCAGTACGTGGCCAGTCGGCTGGGTAAGGGTGGACGGATCGTTGCAGTCGACATTTTGCCTATGGAGCCATTGGCGGGGGTGGTCTTTATTCACGGGGATTTTACCGATCCGCAGTGTTTTTCAGAGGTGCAGAGGGCGCTTGGGGACCATGTCGACCTTGTAATTTCCGATATGGCCCCCAATATAAGCGGTATTGAGGCTGCGGATCAGGCGCATGCCATGGAGCTTGCGGAGATGGCGTTGGACTTCGCGAGCTCTTGTTTGGTCGCCGATGGCCGTTGTCTCATTAAGGTTTTTCAGGGTGCCGGGTTTGCGGAGTTGTTGGCCGAGATGCGGCGCCGTTTCAATCGGGTGGTTACGCGCAAACCGCCGGCGTCGCGCCCCCGTAGCCCCGAGGTCTACCTTCTCGGAACCGGATTGCGACCAGTTGTGTCGGGATCGGAGTCGTAGGAGAATGGCGGCAGGCGCGTCCCGTGGGGCGCACGAGGTCATATATTGAATAATCTAGCAAGGAACCTCCTGCTGTGGCTCATTATAGCCATAGTACTGATGTCCGTATTCAACAGCTTCGGTGACCATCACCCGAAGGTCGATTCTATTGACTTCTCGCGGTTTATTAACCGCGTAAAGCAGGGTCAGGTGGGCCGAGTCGTTATTAAGGGCCACACCATTACGGGCGTGACCAAGACCGGCCAGCGCTTCCAGACCTATGCGCCAGCGGACTCAGGACTGATCGATCAGCTCTTAAACAATGGCGTGACCGTCAATGCGAAGCCGCCTGCGCAACAGTCGTTGCTTCTGCAGATCTTTATCAACTGGTTCCCGTTGCTGTTATTTGTTGGTGTCTGGATCTTCTTTATGCGCCAGATGCAGGGCGGCGGCGGTGGCCGTAGTGCGATGAGTTTTGGCAAGAGTAAGGCGCGTCTGCTCACCGAGGACTCCAACAAGGTGACGTTTGATGATGTCGCCGGGGTCGAGGAGGCCAAAGAGGAGGTCACCGAACTCGTCGAATTCCTTCGTGACCCGACTAAGTTCCAGAAGCTCGGCGGCCGCATACCCCGCGGCGTGCTCATGACCGGTAGCCCGGGAACGGGTAAGACGCTGCTTGCCAAGGCCATTGCCGGAGAGGCCAAGGTACCGTTCTTCTCCATTTCGGGATCCGATTTCGTGGAGATGTTCGTGGGCGTGGGCGCGTCCCGCGTTCGCGACATGTTTGATCAAGCCAAGAAGCATGCGCCGTGCATTATCTTTATTGACGAGATCGATGCGGTGGGACGTCAGCGAGGAGCGGGTCTGGGTGGCGGCCATGACGAACGGGAACAAACGTTAAATCAGCTGCTAGTCGAGATGGATGGGTTTGAGGGCAGCGAGGGCGTGATTGTTATTGCCGCCACCAACCGCCCCGACGTCCTGGATCCGGCGCTGTTGCGGCCTGGACGCTTCGATCGGCAGGTCTACGTCCCACTACCCGATATCCGCGGTCGCGAACAAATCCTGCGCATCCATATGCGCAAGGTGCCGATTGCCGATGATGTCGTGCCGAGCATCCTCGCGCGCGGCACGCCGGGATTCTCCGGCGCGGATCTTGCCAACCTGGTAAACGAGGCGGCCTTGTTTGCTGCGCGCAGCAACAAGCGTTTGGTCGAGATGTTGGATTTTGAGCTCGCCAAGGACAAGATCGTGATGGGCGCTGAGCGGCGTTCGATCGTGATGCCCGAGAAGGAGCGTATCAATACCGCTTACCATGAATCGGGTCATACCGTTGTGGCGCGGATGTTGCCGAACACCGACCCGGTCCATAAGGTCACTATTATTCCGCGCGGTCGGGCGTTGGGCGTGACCATGCAGTTGCCGACCGAGGATCGCTACAGCCACGACCGCGAGTATCTCTTGTCGACGATCGCCGTGTTGATGGCAGGGCGCATCGCGGAGGAGGTCTTTATGCATCAGATGACCACCGGCGCTGCGAATGATTTTGAGCGGGCGACAGATTTGGCCCGGAACATGGTGAGTCGCTGGGGTATGAGTGATCGGTTGGGCACGCGTGTGTACGGCGAAAATCAGAGCGAGGTCTTTTTGGGCCGCGATGTTACGACCCACAAGAACGTGAGCGATGCCACAGCGCAACTCGTGGATGCCGAGATTCGCCGCATCATAGATGAACAGTATGGGCGCGCGCGCCGGATCATCGAGGAGAACCAGGATAAGGTGGAGATCATGGCCAGCACGTTGCTGGAATGGGAGACGCTCGATACGGACCAGATCAACGATATCATGGAGGGCCGCAAGCCCCGCCCACCGCATGGCTTCTCCGAGACGACCGCGGAAGGCGATGGCAACAACAGCGATACCAAGACCGCCGACCGGGCGTGCGTCAAGCCGCGTATGGGCTCCCCGGCGGGTGAGTCGCGGTAAGTTCTGGTGGTTGTTCAGCACCGCCCTGTGACTTGGCTTAGGCCGGATGGGCGGGTAGCGATCATGGGTATTCTCAACGTGACCCCCGATTCGTTTTCCGACGGGGGCCTTTTTTTGGGTGTCGATCAGGCCGTAGAGCGCGCTGGCGCCTTGATCGAGGCGGGCGCCGATATATTGGACGTGGGCGGCGAGTCGACCCGCCCAGGCGCAGCACCTGTCGGGAGTGACGAGGAGCGCGCCCGCGTGATTCCCGTGATCAAAGCGATTCGCGCGCGCTTTGCGGTGCCGTTGTCGGTCGATACCTCGGACCCGATCGTCATGGCTGAGGCCGTGGCGGCGGGTGCGACCTTCATTAATGATGTGCGCGCGCTCACCCGCCCCGGGGCGCTGGCGGCGGCGGCGAGGCTTGATGTGCCCATTTGTCTGATGCATAGCCCAGCCGAGCCCGCCGTTATGCAGGCTCATTGTCAATATGAGGACGTGGTAGAGGCGGTAGAGGCCTTTCTGGCACAACGTATGCATGCCTGTATAGCAGCGGGAATCAGTCGCGCCAAGATCGCAGTCGATCCGGGATTTGGCTTTGGTAAGGATACGGCCCAGAACTTGGCGCTACTGCGGGCACTGCCGAGGTTTGTGGGCCTAGCACCGGTTCTCGTTGGGGTGTCGCGCAAGCGAATGACAGGCGAGTTACTAGGGCTCCCTGTGAGTGGGCGCTTAACGACGAGCATTGCCTTGGCGCTTGCGGGCGTGCAAGGCGGCGCCAAGATCGTTCGGGTGCACGACGTGCGAGAGACCTGGGAGGCGGTGCGTGCCTGGGAATCGGTATTTGAGCCAGCGGGGTGGGTAGCATGAGGCGGAAATATTTCGGTACGGATGGTATTCGCGGGCGCGTGGGCGAAGAACCCATCACTCCGGAGACGGTGATGAAGTTAGGGTGGGCCGCTGGTCGGGTGCTTTTGGCCGAGGGCGAAGACCGGGGCCATATTTTGATCGGGAAGGACACGCGTGTCTCCGGTTATCTGTTGGAGTCGGCGCTTGAGGCGGGGCTCGCGGCGGCGGGGGCGGATATCCGCCTGATCGGTCCGATACCCACGCCCGGCATTGCTTATCTGACGCGCACATCGGGGGCCCAAGCGGGCATTGTTGTTAGCGCATCACATAACCCCTACGAGGACAACGGGATCAAATTCTTTTCGTCTCAGGGCGCGAAGCTTGCAGACGAGATCGAGTACGCCATTGAGGACATGATGAACCAGCCCATGCGCACGGTGCCGTCTGCAGAGCTCGGCAAGGTCAGGCGTTTCGCGGATGCCGCTGGCCGCTACATCGAGTTTTGTAAGGGCACGTTTCCGTACCGTCTTAGCCTAGAGGGGCTGAAAATCGTGGTCGATTGCGCCCACGGTGCGGCCTATCAGATCGCGCCGCATGTCTTCGGCGAGTTGGGCGCGGAGGTGATTGCGATCGGCAACGCCCCCGACGGCTTCAATATCAACCACGAATGTGGTTCTACCTACCCCGCTACGGTGCGTCAGGCGGTGTTGGACCATGGCGCCGCGCTCGGGATCGCGCTCGACGGCGACGGTGATCGCGTCATTATGGTCGACCATCAGGGCGACATCATTGATGGGGACCGGATGCTCTACATCATTGCTACCCATCGCCAGCAGTTCGGGACCCCGGTCGCTGGGGTCGTGGGGACGCTCATGAGCAACATTGGCCTAGAGCAGGCGCTCAAACGCGCCGAAATCCCATTTCAGCGGGCCGCAGTCGGTGACCGCCACGTTCATGCGCTGTTGATGCAAACGGGCTGGGATCTCGGCGGCGAGGCCTCGGGGCATGTGATGTGTCTCGATAAGACCACGACCGGAGACGGTATCATCGCCGCCTTGCAGGTCTTGTCGGCCATGAGCGAATCTGGTCGCAGCCTAGCGGAGCTCGCGCTCGGCATGCAGGTCTTTCCACAGACCATCATCAACGTGACCCTGGCGCGGGGCCTGTCGGCCGGTGATGTCGTGAAGGCCCCGCACGTCTTGGCGGTGCTCCGGGAAGCGGAGGGCCTTTTGGGTGATCGGGGGCGCGTGGTGTTGCGACCTTCGGGTACCGAGCCGGTCGTGCGCGTCATGGTCGAGGCGACCGATGCCGATACGGTAGCCCGCCTAAGTGAGGCTCTCGCCGCGGCGGTCGCCCAGGCAGCACGGGCGGCGGTCGCCTAGACGGACCCTCTGCGGCAGTCGCGGTGCCGCCCAAGGTCACAAAATTGCTTTCAGCCGCCTGTGTCGGTAACATCGCCGCCCGTTCAGTGAGCACAAAGGGGGCCGCATGCGGCAGTCGCTGGTAATGGGCAATTGGAAGATGAACGGCCGACGCGATCAGGCCCAGGCGCTGCTTTCGGCGTTGCAGACGGGGCTTGCCTCCTTGACCGAAGTGGAAGTCGCGGTGTGTCCCCCTTATCCCTTTCTGGCGCTCGCGGCCGCGGCCCTGGGCACGAAACCGACTATGGGCTTAGGTGCACAAAACCTGAGCATGTACTCGGACGGGGCCTATACGGGCGAGGTTTCGGGCGAGATGTTGCGCGACATCGGCTGTCGATTTGTTATTATAGGGCACTCGGAGCGGCGCGCACTGTTCGCTGAGACCAATGAGGTTGTCGGCAAAAAGTTTGTGCGCGCGCGTGAAGCCGGGCTCGTGCCCGTTTTGTGTGTCGGCGAGAGCGCAGTCGAGCGCGATGCGGGCCAGACGGAAGATGTCGTGGCGGCCCAGATCGAGGCGGTTTTTCAGGCCAGCGGTCGCAATGCCTTCGCGGGCGCGGTGCTTGCCTATGAGCCGGTGTGGGCGATCGGCACGGGGCGTGCCGCGAGCCCCGCCGAGGCGCAACACGTGCATGCGTTTATCCGCAAGAAGGTCGCAATCCAAGACCCGGACGCGGCCGTGGGGCTGCGCATCTTGTATGGTGGTAGCGTAAAGGCGCAGAATGCGCGGGAATTGTTTACCCAAGACGATATCGACGGGGGCTTAATTGGCGGTGCAGCCCTAGACCCGGCGCAGTTTGCGGGTATCTGCCGAGCGGCGTTGCCAGTTTAATGAAAGGTCTTTCATGACGGATTTTTTGGTAGTTTTCCAGATTTTGATAGCGGTTACCCTAATCGGGCTTGTCCTTATTCAGCAAGGAAAAGGCGCCGATATGGGCGCGTCGTTTGGTGGCGGCTCCTCGCAGACCCTGTTTGGTTCGCGGGGCTCGGCGACCTTTCTTAGCCGGGTAACGGCGATACTCGCCACGTTGTTTTTTGCAACCAGTTTGGCGCTTGCCTACCTTTCTGCGCATCCCCGCTCGGTGGAAAGCGTCACGGCGATCATCAAACCCGTGGAGCCCGCAGCGCCCGTGGCGCCAACGCCGGCTCCGCAATCCCTGCCTAGCGTTCCGCAGGCCCCATCAGGTCAGAAGGTTCCCTAACCAGGAACGACATTGAGGTGGGATACCCGAGTTTGCCGAAGTGGTGGAATTGGTAGACACGCCGTCTTGAGGGGGCGGTGGCGTAAGCTGTGCGGGTTCGAGTCCCGCCTTCGGCACCATTTTTCCTCGCTATTGCGCTGCCTGTAGGGGGCGCTAACTGATTGAAACAGCATAAATCTGTACCCGGGCGCACGGCTTGACTTGCGCGCGCCCCGATGCCTAGACTACCCGACCCGGTGGTTCCCGGGGCCAGCACTGAAGGCCGTAGCGGCCCATATCGAAGGCCATACTCTGGGGGAAAGGGATGTTACAGAATTATCTGCCCATTCTAATCTTTATCGCCGTCGGTCTTCTCGTCGGCGTTTTGCCCATGGTACTTGGTCGTGTACTCGCGCCTCACCATCCCGACGCGGCGAAGCTCTCTCCGTACGAATGTGGTTTCGAGGCCTTTCAGGACTCGCGCATGAAGTTTGATGTGCGCTACTACCTCGTGGCCATCTTATTCATCGTCTTCGATCTCGAGATCGCCTTTTTGTTCCCCTGGGCGGTCGCCTTGAGGCATATCGGCCGCCCGGGATTCGTGGCTATGATGATCTTCCTCGGTATATTGGTCGTGGGTTTTGTATACGAATGGATGAAGGGGGCGCTCGAGTGGGAGTAGAAGGCGTTCTCGACAAGGGATGGATAGTTACATCCGCAGACAAGGTAATTAACTGGACCCGCACCGGCTCGCTGTGGCCCATGACCTTCGGCCTCGCTTGCTGTGCCGTGGAGATGATGCATGCCGGGGCGGCGCGCTATGATTTGGATCGCTTTGGGGTCGTGTTTCGCCCAAGTCCCCGGCAATCGGACGTGATGATTGTCGCTGGGACCTTAGTCAATAAGATGGCCCCGGCTTTGCGCAAAGTGTATGACCAGATGGCGGAACCGCGCTGGGTCATCTCCATGGGGTCTTGCGCCAATGGCGGGGGCTATTACCATTACTCGTATTCTGTCGTGCGCGGGTGCGACCGAATCGTGCCAGTGGACGTCTATGTACCGGGATGCCCACCGACAGCGGAAGCGCTTTTATACGGCATCATTCAACTTCAGAACAAGATTCGGCGCACGAATACCATCGCGCGCTGAAAACGGAATAAGGCCCCTCTAACGCTATGACCACCCACGAGTCATTCCTCGACTACGCCCAAAAAATGCTCGGCGAGGCCATGGCGGCCATTACGGTCGAGCGCGGCGAGGTCACGATCGAACTTCACCGGGACAGCTGGCTCAACGCCTGTCAACTCTTGCGGGACGATGCCGGTTTTGCCTTTGAGCAACTCATGGATCTGTGTGGCGTCGATTATCTGACTTATGGGGAGCAAGACCTGCAGGGGCCGCGGTTTGCGGTGGTCGTCCACCTGCTTTCCATCCGCCACAATTGGCGCGTACGGCTACGCACATTCCTAGACGACGATCAGCCCGTAGTGGCCTCGCTCGTTCCAGTCTGGAACGCCGCCACTTGGTATGAGCGCGAGGCGTTCGATCTCTTTGGTTTGGTATTCGAAGGGCACAACGATCTGCGCCGCCTCTTAACGGACTACGGTTTCGTGGGCCATCCGTTCCGTAAGGATTTCCCCTTAAGCGGACGGGTGGAGATGCGTTATGATCCGGACAAGAAGCGGGTGGTCTACGAGCCCGTCAGTATTGAGCCCCGTACTCTGGTGCCACGGGTGATTCGCGAGGAGGGCTACGGTGGCAGAGATTCGTAATTACACCATGAACTTCGGGCCACAGCATCCGGCCGCGCACGGAGTTTTGCGTTTGGTGCTGGAACTCGATGGGGAGGTGATTGAGCGTGCCGATCCCCATATCGGGCTTTTGCATCGGGCGACCGAGAAACTCGCGGAAAGCAAGCCTTATAACCAATCGATCCCGTATATGGATCGGCTGGATTACGTTTCGATGATGTGTAACGAACACGCCTATGTGATGGCGATCGAGAAGTTGCTAAAGCTCGAGGTGCCGGTGCGCGCCCAGTACATCCGGGTGATGTTTGATGAAGTGACGCGCATCCTAAACCACCTCTTGTGGCTCGGGGCGCATGCGCTCGACATCGGCGCCATGACAGTCTTTTTGTATGCGTTTCGCGAGCGTGAGGATTTGATGGATGTCTATGAGGCGGTTTCAGGCGCCCGTATGCATGCCAGCTATTACCGAGTCGGTGGAGTGTATCGGGACCTTCCCGACACTATGCCGCGTTACAGTGCGTCGCGGTGGCATAACGATAAGGATGTCGCGCGCCTGAATGGAAACCGCGAAGGGAGCTTGCTCGATTTCTTGAGCGATTTCTGTCGCCGCTTCCCGGGCTACGTCGACGATTATGAGACCCTGCTGACTGATAACCGCATCTGGAAACAGCGGACCGTGGGCATCGGCGTTGTCACCCCGGAGCGCGCCTTGCAGCTTGGCTTTAGCGGACCCATGTTGAGGGGGTCTGGAATCGAATGGGATTTGCGCAAAAAGCAGCCTTATGAGGCGTACGACCAGGTCGATTTTGATATACCCGTCGGGGTAAATGGCGATTGTTACGATCGTTACCTCGTGCGCATCGAAGAGATGCGCCAGTCGAATCGGATCGTCTTGCAGTGTATTGAGTGGCTACGCCAGAATCCGGGACCTGTGATCGCGCAAGATCACAAGATCGTTCCGCCGGCGCGCGAAGTGATGAAGCACGACATGGAGTCTCTCATCCATCACTTCAAGCTTTTTTCCGAAGGCTATTCCGTGCCTAAGGGCGAGGCCTATGCGGCGATCGAGCACCCGAAGGGCGAGTTTGGTATCTATCTGATATCCGATGGCGCCAACAAGCCGTTCCGATTGAAGATCAGGGCGCCCGGATTTGCGCATCTCGCGGCCCTAGACGAGATGGTGCGTGGTCATATGATAGCGGATGTCGTTGCCGTCATCGGGACGCAGGATATTGTGTTCGGCGAGATTGATCGGTAGCCCTTATGCTCTCAAAAGAATCGCTTGCGAAGATCGACCAAGAGATGGCCAAGTACCCGCCCGAGCACAAGCAGTCGGCGGTTATGGGGGCTTTGCATATTGCGCAAGATGAGCACGGGTGGTTGAGCGTGCCGCTTATGGATTACATAGCCGAACTGCTGGGCATGCGTCCCATCCAGGTGTACGAGGTCGCAACTTTCTATACGATGTATGATTTGAAGCCGGGTGGGCGCCACAAGATCTCGGTGTGCACCAACATCTCTTGCCTTTTGCGCGGGAGCGACGACATCGTGGCGCACCTAAAGGAGCGGCTTGGGATAGGCTTTGGGGAAACCACGGCCGATGGACGATTTACATTAAAGGAAGTGGAATGCTTGGCGGCATGCGGTGGCGCGCCGATGTTTCTCATTGACAAGGTCTACTACGAGAACCTGACACCCGCGCGTGTTGACGAAATACTATCGGGTCTGGAGTAATTATGGCCAACGAAGTCTGCTTTCGTAATCTTCATCGGGATCGCCCCTGGACGCTGGGTGTGTATGAGAGCGACGGCGGCTATGAGGCGTGGCGTCGTATTTTGACCGAAAAGATTCCGCCCGACGAAATTGTCAACGAGATCAAGAAGTCCGTTCTTCGCGGGCGTGGCGGGGCCGGATTCCCGACCGGTCTTAAGTGGAGCTTTATGCCACGAAGCGCGCCCGGCCAGAAGTATATCATATGTAATTCCGACGAAGGCGAGCCAGGGACATTCAAGGATCGCGATATTCTGCGTTACAACCCCCATGCCCTTATCGAGGGCATGGCCATCGCCGGTTATACGATCGGCGCCACAGTCGGGTACAACTACGTGCGCGGCGAGTTCTATGAACCGATAGCGCGGTTCGAAGAGGCCCTGGCCGAGGCCCGGGCGGCCGGATTTATCGGCAAAAATATTCTGGGCTCGGGCGTGGATTTCGAGTTGTTCACCCATAGTGGTGGCGGGGCGTACATCTGTGGCGAGGAGACCGCCTTGCTGGAGTCGCTCGAGGGCCGCAAGGGTCAGCCGCGATTCAAGCCGCCGTTTCCCGCGAGCTACGGTCTGTATGGGCGGCCGACGACGATCAACAATACCGAGACGCTGGCCTCCGTGCCTGCGATTTTGCGCCATGGCGGCCCGTGGTTCTTGGGGCTCGGCAAGCCCAACAACGGGGGTTCGAAGATCTTTTCAGTGTCTGGGCACGTGAATCGCCCCGGGAACTATGAGGTGCCGTTGGGTACCCCGTTTGCGAAATTGCTGGAACTAGCCGGTGGGGTATGGCAGGACCGTAAACTGAAGGCCGTGATTCCCGGTGGCACGTCGGTTCCCGTCATTCGCGGTGAGGTCATGATGGATCTCACTATGGATTATGACTCGCTGTCGAAGGCCGGTAGCATGCTGGGGGCGGGGTCGGTGATTGTCATGGACGAGACCGTGTGCATGGTGCGGGCGTTGGCGCGAATTTCTCATTTTTATTACGAAGAGTCCTGCGGTCAGTGCACCCCGTGTCGAGAGGGTACGGGCTGGCTTGCGCGCATCTTGCACCGCATCGAGCATGGCGAGGGAGTCCCGGGGGACTTGGATTTACTAGTCGATATGGCCAAGAAGATCGAGGGGCGCACGATTTGTGCCCTGGGAGACGCGGCCGCTACGCCGGTTGTCAGTTTCATTAAGAATTTCCGCGAAGAGTTTGAGCACCACATCCGCCACCACAGCTGCCAGGTGGCGGTTGCCGCTTAAAAGGCGCAGGGGAAGCACATGCTGCACATAGAGATCGACGGCAAGAAGCTCGCGGTAGAAGAGGGCGCGATGATCATAGAGGCGGCCGGCGCCGCCGGTATCTATATCCCGCGCTTTTGCTACCACAAGAAGCTGTCCGTGGCAGCGAACTGTCGTATGTGCCTAGTCGAAGTGGACCGGGTGTCAAAGCCGGTGCCGGCCTGCGCCACGCCTGTTACCGAGGGCATGCGGGTCTACACACGCTCCGAAAAGACCAAGGCCGCGCAAAAAGGGGTGATGGAGTTCCTACTGATCAATCACCCCCTGGACTGTCCAATCTGTGATCAAGGCGGCGAGTGCGAGTTGCAGGATCTTGCCGTCGGTTACGGCCGAGATGCCTCCCGTTACGAGGAGGCCAAGCGCGTCGTGAACGATCAAGATCTCGGGCCTTTTATTGCCACCGAGATGACGCGCTGCATCTATTGCACGCGCTGTGTGCGATTCGGGCAAGAGATCGGCGGGATCATGGAGCTTGGCGTAACAGGTCGTGGCGAACATGCGCGTATCGGCACCTATGTCGAGGCCGGTATCGAGTCGGAACTCTCCGGCAATATGATCGACCTTTGTCCGGTAGGGGCCTTGACCTCGAAGCCATTTCGGTACTCGGCCCGGGTGTGGGAGTTAGGCGAACGGGCCTCAATTAGCCCCCACGATTGCGTGGGCGCGAATCTTACAGTCGAGGTACGACGCAATCAGGTGATGAGGGTACTGCCGCGGGAAAACGAAGCGGTCAACGAAGTCTGGTTGTCCGATCGCGACCGATTCAGCTATACGGCCTTAAACGGCCCAGACCGTCTGGAGACCCCGCTTATTCGGGTGGGCGACGAGTGGCAAGAGGTCGATTGGGGGGTGGCGATTGAGGCGGCATGCACGGGTTTGCGCGGCGTCGTAAGCCGCCACGGCCCCGAGTCGTTAGGGGCATTGGCCTCACCGCAGATCACGCTAGAAGAGGGCTTCTTACTCCAGAGCCTGATCCGTGGGCTGGGCTCTGAGCATATCGACCACCGACTGCGCGAAAGTGACTTCCGGGACGACCTGGGCGCCCCCCCGTTTCCGTGGCTTGGCCAGGACATCGAGGAGCTAGAGCGCGGCGATGCGTTCTTGTTGATTGGTAGCAATATTCGGAAAGAGCAGCCGCTGCTGGGACACAGGCTCCGCAAGGCGTTTCTGGACGGCGCGAAGATGGCGGTCTTGAACCCGCTCGATTGGTCCTTTACGTTCGATCTCGCAGCGAAGATCATCGTCGCCCCCAGTCGTATGCCAGAGGCCCTCGGCGGGTTAGTGGTGGCGGTATACACGCGCGCGGGCATACCGCTGCCTGCCGATGTGGCGCAGCTTATGCGCGGGACGGAGCCAAGTTCTGTTGACCACCAAATTGCCGAATGGTTGTGTGCGGCGAAACGCCCCTCAGTCTTGCTAGGCGCATTCGCCGCGAGTCACCCGCAGGCCGCCTTGATTCGTGCCTTGGCCCAGTGTTTGAGTGGCGCGGCACACGCGAAACTCGGATATTTGTCACCGGGAAATGCCGCTGGCGCACACCTTGCCGGCGTGCTGCCGCACCGGGGCCCCATGGGGCGCGCGCGTCCCATGCCGGGGCGATCCGCGTACGCCATGCTAGATGGGAGCTTAAAGGGCCTCCTGTTGGTGGATGCCGAGCCGGTGCTCGATAGCGCCGATGGGGGCCGCGCCTTGACCTCCTTGCGCGGCGCCGAATGCGTGGTGGCCTTGTCCGCATTTCGGTCGGAGGCCCTGGATTATGCCCATGTGGTGTTGCCGATGGCGCCCTTTACCGAGACCGATGGCACCTTTGTCAATGCCGAGGGTCGTTGGCAGTCCTTTGGTGCGGCCGTGACCCCACGCGGGGATGCGCGTCCCGGCTGGAAGATTCTCCGGGTCTTGGCGGAGGGATTGGCGGTGGCCGGGAGCGTCTTCGATTCGGTCGCCGAGATTCGCGAGGCTATGGGGGAAAGGCCTGCACCAAGCGCGCAATACGCGCCCTGGTCGCTGCCGTCAGAGCCGCTCCCGGTTTGGTCTTTTGAGCGGATCGCGCAGGTGTCGCTCTATGACTCGGATAGTATCGTCCGGCATTCTGATGTTGTCCGTCAGGCTAAGGATCACGGCGTGGCCGCACTCTATCTCAATAAACGGGAAGCGGAACGCTGTGGACTGGCCGCCGGTGCCGATGCCCATGTCGCGATGGGGGCGGTGCAATTGACGTTAGAGGTGCGTATTGACGGGCAGGTGCCGGATGGAGCGGCCTATATCCCGGCGGCGCTTTCGCGAACGGCGTCCCTGCCTTTATCGGGAGAACTATCGGTGAGTAGAGCCTAACGCATGGAAGCCTTGAGCGCACTGTGGGCCAGTTTTCCGAGTTGGTCGCGAATCTTGTTATGGGATCTCGTGAAGATCATCGGCATTGTCGCGCCGGTGCTCCTGGGAGTGGCCTACCTGACCTTCATTGAGCGCAAGGTGATCGGTTACATGCAGGTCCGTATTGGGCCCAACAGAGTCGGTCCGCGTGGCTGGCTCCAGCCCATAGCCGATGGCCTAAAGCTGCTTTTGAAAGAGATCGTTATCCCCTCGGGCGCCAACAAGGTGTTGTTTGTGCTGGCGCCCGTGCTCGCGATTATGCCAGCGCTCGTGGCCTGGGCCGTTATCCCCTTTACCAGCCATCTGGTATTGGCCAACGTGAATGCCGGGCTGCTCTTTGTGATGGCCGTGACCTCCATGGGCGTCTATGGCGTGGTCATTGCCGGCTGGGCGTCCAACTCCAAATACGCCTTTCTGGGCTCGCTTCGATCGGCGGCGCAGATCGTCGCCTATGAGATTGCCATGGGCTTTGCGCTGGTCGGGGTGCTTATGGCAACCGGCACCTTGAACCTGCGCCAAATTGCCCTCGAACAGGCCGGCGGTTTCTGGCATTGGTTGTTTATACCGCTGTTCCCCTTACTGATGGTCTACTTTATAGCAGGCGTAGCCGAAACCAATCGCCTTCCTTTTGACGTTGCCGAGGGCGAGTCCGAGATCGTCGCGGGCTTTCATGTTGAGTACTCCGGCATCACGTTCGCGCTATTCTTTCTTGCCGAATACGCCAATATGATACTGTTGTCGGCGTTGACCACGGTCTTGTTTTTGGGCGGCTGGTTGCCGCCGTTCGATTTTGCGCCGTTTACGTGGGTACCGCCGCTTGCGTGGTTCCTGTTTAAGGTCAGCGCCGTACTCTTTATGTACCTCTGGCTGCGTGCCACCTTCCCCCGTTACCGCTACGATCAGATCATGCGGCTCGGCTGGAAGGTTCTGATTCCCGTGACGCTCGTGTGGATCGGGGTCATGGGGGCCGTGATATTTTTTACGCCTTGGGCTTTCCTGTTTTATCGTTAGCGGGGCTCTATGAAAGCGATACGAAGATACTTGCATAGCTTTCTCTTGGTCGAGCTCTTACGGGGCATGGCGGTTACGGGGCGTCACTTTTTTGCTCGCAAGATCACGGTCCAGTATCCAGACGAGCGCACTCCGCAGTCGCCACGTTTTCGGGGACTGCATGCGCTGAGGCGCTACCCTAACGGCGAGGAGCGCTGTATCGCTTGCAAGCTGTGTGAGGCGGTGTGTCCGGCACTGGCTATTACTATTGAGTCGGCTGAGCGGGCCGATGGTACGCGGCGTACGACGCGGTATGATATTGACCTCACAAAATGTATATTCTGCGGGTTTTGTGAAGAGGCGTGTCCTGTAGACTCCATTGTCGAGACCCGCGTGTTCGATTACCACGGCGAGAGGCGTGGGGATCTGCTCTACACCAAAGAGATGTTGCTCGCCAACGGCGACAAGCATGAAAAAGAGATTGCGGCCGACCGGGCCGCCGATGCACGTTATCGCTAGAGGTTAGGGCCAGAATGACGTTCGAAAGCCTCATTTTCTATTGTTTCTCGGCCCTGTTACTGTGGTCCGCCGCTATGGTTGTGGTCATTCGTAATCCCATAAAGGCGGTCTTGTTCCTGGTGCTCGCCTTTGTCAGCGCAGCGTGTCTCTGGATGTTGTTGGAAGCGGAGTTTCTCGCCATCGTGTTGGTGCTGGTCTACGTGGGCGCGGTGATGGTGCTGTTCCTTTTTGTCGTCATGATGATCGACGTCAATCTGGCGGTCCTGCGCCAAGGGTTCACGGACTATCTCGTGCTAGGCGGGGTCGTCGCGATTCTTATGGTCGCCGAGATTGTGATCGCCGTGGGGCCGGCGCACTTTGGTCTTCATATGGTGCCTGCGCCAGCAGCCCTTGGCGCGCATTACAGCAATACGAGGGTACTCGGAGAGCTGTTATACACAGTGTATGTCTATCCGTTTGAGATTGCGGCCGTCATCTTGCTGGTCGCGATTGTGGCGGCCATCGCCTTGACGATGCGTAGAAGGCCCGACACGAAGCACCAGGATCCAGCGCAGCAGGTGAACGTGCGGGCACAAGATCGCGTGCGGCTTATTAAAATGCCGTCTGAGCCCAAAGGCTAATGGTGGAACTCATGGCGAAAAACGACATAAGCGCGAGGGGGACCACGTGGTTTCGCTGTCAGACTATCTGATTTTGGCCGCCGTGTTGTTTGCGATCGGCATCGTGGGCGTTTTCCTGAACCGCAAGAATCTCGTGGTGCTGCTCATGGCCATCGAGATCATTCTGCTTGCGGTCAGTATGAATTTTCTCGCCTTCTCCCACTTTTTATGGGGGGCGTCGGGCCAGGTGTTCGTATTCTTCATCTTGACCGTAGCGGCCGCCGAGTCGGCCATCGGCCTTGCGATCCTGATCGTTTTATTCCGCAATCGCCACACGATCAACGTCGATGATCTCGACACCTTAAAGGGGTAGGCCATGTCATCGCCGATTGCGCTCTACCTGACCATTCCGCTTGTGTGCCTGCTGGGGTCCTTGATTACGGGATTATGGGGCCACAAGATCGGGACGACATGGTCCCATCGCACCGCGATCGCCGGCGTTAGTATCGCGTTTGTCTTGTCGGCGGCGTTTGCCCTGCCGGCGGTCTTGAACGGTCATGATCTCAACGCGACTATTTATACCTGGGGATATATTGCCCATACTCCGCTTGTCGTCGGCTTTTTGATCGATCCGTTGACGGTCATCATGATGGTTGTGGTGACGTTTGTGTCGCTTATGGTTCATATCTACACGATCGGCTATATGCGGGGCGATCCTGGTTATCAGCGCTTTTTTAGCTACATATCGCTGTTTACGTTCGCGATGCTCATGCTGGTCATGGCCAATAATTTCCTGCAGTTATTCTTTGGCTGGGAGGCGGTCGGCTTGGTCTCCTACCTGCTGATCGGTTTCTGGTATACGCGGGAGACGGCAATTTTCGCCAATCTGAAGGCGTTCCTCGTCAACCGAGTCGGCGACTTCGGGTTTATTCTCGGGATCGCGGCCATTTTTACGACCTTTCATAGTCTCGATTACGCGACGATATTCGCGCACGCAGCCGCGATGAAGTCGGAGACCCTGGCGATAACGGCGGGGGCATCCTGGCGGCTCATTACCGTCATCTGCATACTTCTGTTCATCGGCGCTATGGGCAAGTCTGCGCAAATGCCGTTGCATGTTTGGTTGCCGGACTCCATGGAGGGCCCGACGCCCATTTCTGCCTTGATTCATGCGGCGACCATGGTGACCGCCGGCATCTTCATGGTAGCGCGCATGTCGCCGCTTTTTGAGTTGTCGCCTATGGCCCGTAGCGTCGTGTTGGTGGTTGGCGCCTCGACCGCGTTCTTTATGGGCTTGCTCGGCATGATCCAAACCGACATCAAGCGGGTGATCGCCTATTCGACGCTGTCGCAGCTCGGGTATATGACGGTGGCACTGGGGGCATCGGCGTACGCGGCCGCGGTCTTCCATCTGGTCACGCATGCGTTCTTCAAGGCGCTGCTCTTCTTGGCCGCGGGGTCTGTCATTATCGCCTTGCACCATGAACAAGACCTCCGCAAAATGGGAGGCCTGCGGCGCTATATGCCTATTACCTTCATAACCACTTGGATCGGATCGCTGGCGCTTGTCGGGATCCCGCCGTTTGCCGGCTTTTTCTCGAAGGATGCCATTATCGATGCGGTGTCGCACTCGACCCTCGCGGGCTCCGACTACGCGTTTGCGGCAGTCCTCTTAAGCGTTTTCGTGACGGCGTTCTACACGTTCCGTATGCTCTTCATGGCGTTCTACGGCGAGCCGCGCATGGATGCCCACACACGCCACCACCTCCACGAGTCCCCGTGGGTCGTGACGGTGCCGCTGGTGCTGCTCGCGATCCCGTCGGCGCTTGCGGGGATGGTGCTGATTCGCCCGCTGCTATTTGGGGGCTTTTTCCATGGCGCGATCTTCACGCTGCCCGCCAACAATGTGCTAGTCGGGATGGGACGGCATTACCATGGAATCATGGCCTTCATGGCGGACGGCTTTCTGGCGGCGCCGATCTATCTTGCGTTCGCTGGTATCGGGACTGCGTGGTACATGTATATTTACCGGCCCACGGTACCCGCGCGGCTGGCCGCGCGGTGGCATTTTCTCTATGAGGTGCTCCGCCGGAAATATGGCTTCGACGAGCTGTATATCGACGGTCTAGCCGCCGGCGCGCGGGCCATAGGACGGTTTCTGTGGCGGGTTGGCGATGTGCAACTGATCGATGGCGCCATGGTCAATGGGACGGCGCGGCTGATCGGGCGGCTTGCCAAACTCGGTCGTCGGCTCCAATCGGGTTATATCTATCACTATGCGTTCGCGGTGATTATCGGGCTATTTGTGCTCATGACCTTCTTTTTGCATCACATCTGATGGCGACGCATATGGAATTCTATAGGCATATGGCCCTTACCCTGGCGATCTGGCTGCCGATCGTTTTCGGGATGGTCATCCTGTTCGTTGGTGCCCGGTTCCCAGGGGCGGTACGCCCGCTGGCGGCAGTGGGTTCGGGGCTGACTTTCCTCGTCACGATCCCGTTGTGGACATTGTTCCATGCCGCTACGGCCGCGATGCAGTTTCGGGAATGGCGGCCTTGGATCCCGGCGTTTCATGTCAATTATGCGCTCGGCATAGACGGGATTTCGATGCCGCTCGTGTTGTTGACGAGCCTTATTGGCGTCATTGTGGTGATCGCCGGCTGGCGCGTCATCAAGGAACGCGTGCCGGAATATTTCGCAGCCTTCCTGATTATGGAAGGCCTTATGATCGGGGTGTTCTGCGCGCTTGATGCGATGCTGTTTTATGTCTTTTGGGAGGCCATGCTGATTCCGATGTTTCTCATCATCGGAATATGGGGCGGACCGAATCGCGTCTATGCGACCATCAAGTTTTTCCTGTATACGTTCCTGGGCTCGGTATTGATGCTAGTCGCGCTCTTGTACCTGTATTTCCAGGCGGGCGAGAGTTTCAGCATCCTTTCCTACTACCATTTGGCGCTTGGCGAGACGCCACAGATCCTGGTGTTTCTGGCATTCCTGATCGCCTTTGCGGTCAAGATCCCCATGTGGCCGGTCCACACATGGTTGCCGGATGCGCATGTGGAGGCGCCCACTGGCGGTTCGGTGGTCTTGGCCGCGATCATGCTGAAGATGGGTGCGTACGGTTTCCTGCGTTTCAGTTTGCCGATTACGCCGCTCGCAAGTCACGTGCTCGCGGGCTTCATGATCACGCTCTCTTTGATTGCGATCGTCTATATCGGGCTAGTCGCGCTCGTCCAAGAGGATATGAAGAAACTGATTGCGTACTCATCGATTGCGCATATGGGTTTTGTGACGCTCGGTATTTTTCTGTTTAGTCGCATTGCTATGGATGGTGCGATCGTTCAGATGATTTCCCATGGTTTCGTGTCGGCCGCGCTCTTTCTCTGCGTGGGCGTCCTTTATGAACGGCTACACTCGCGGAATATCCGCGACTACGGCGGGGTCGTGAATCGCATGCCGGTGTTCGCGGCCTTCATGATGTTGTTTGCGATGGCCAACTCAGGGCTTCCGGGGACATCGGGGTTTGTCGGTGAATTTCTGGTTATTCTGGGGGCCTTTAAGGTCAACATCTGGTATGCGGCGTTGGCGGCAACCACGCTGATCTCGGGGGCGGCCTACACGCTCTGGATGTACAAGCGGGTGATGTTCGGGCCTGTGACCAAGGCCACCGTTGCCGGCTTGTCCGATATTACCGGTCGGGAGACGGCGTTCCTGGTGATCCTTGGCGTCGCAGTCCTCGCGCTCGGTCTGTGGCCATTTCCGTTACTGCACGTGATGAACGCCACCGTGCATCATCTTTTGTGGCGCCCGGGCATACGGCTCGTTGGCGGAACGCCTTAGGGGAACGTGATGCCACATATTGGACCCGCTCTACCCGAAATCATTGTCTTGGTCATGGCTTGCGTCATTCTGCTTGCCGACCTGTTCCTGCCAAGCCGACTGAAACACCTGCTCTATTGGGCGGCCCAGGCAAGCCTCATTGGGGCCACCGTTGTGGCCGTTTTATATCCAGCCGCAGGGCATCTGGTCGTGATGCACGGCATGGTGGTGGCCGACCGCTTGAGCACTGTGCTACAGGTCGCCATTTTCGCCGTGACGGCCGTGGTGTTCGCCTATTCTCGGACCTACATCGCCGAGCGCGGGCTGTTTAAGAGCGAGTATTTCGTGTTGGCGCTTTTTGGCGTGGTCGGTATGTGCGTCATGGTGAGTGCGGCGCATTTACTGTCTCTCTACCTAGGTCTCGAGCTCCTGTCGCTTAGCCTCTACGCGCTAGTCGCCCTACAGCGCGACTCGATTGCCGCGAGCGAGGCGGCCATGAAGTATTTCGTTCTGGGTGCGTTGTCCTCGGGGCTCTTGCTCTATGGCATGTCGATGCTCTATGGGGCAACCGGCACGCTCGAGATTTCCCGTCTGGCGATAGTGCTTGCGACCTTGTCTCAGCACAATATGGTGGCGACTTTAGGTCTGGTCTTTGTATTGTCGGGGCTCGCCTTTAAGCTGGGAGTTGTGCCGTTCCATATGTGGATTCCGGATGTGTACGAGGGCGCGCCCACATCGGTCACCTTGTATGTGAGTACCGCCCCGAAGATCGCCGCTTTTGCGCTGTTCTTGCGTCTGTTGGTGGGCGGCCTGCACGGCTTGTCGGGGTCTTGGCAAGACATGCTGGTGATGTTGGCGGTCTTATCGATGGCCGTTGGCAATATCGTGGCTATTGCGCAGACGAATCTGAAGCGGATGTTGGCGTATTCCGCGATCTCCCATATGGGTTTTCTGCTTTTAGGTATCTTGAGCGTGCGCGCAAGCGGCTATGCCGACGCCATGTTTTATGCCATCGTGTATGCGGCCATGACGCTCGGGGCCTTTGGTGTCATCATTCTGTTGTCACGAGAGGGTTTCGAGGCAGAAGAGCTCACCGATCTGCGTGGCCTGCATCAGCGCAGCCCTTGGTATGCGTTCATGATGTTGCTGTTCATGTTTTCCATGGCGGGCGTCCCGCCCACGATCGGGTTTTATGCGAAGCTTGCCGTGATTCAGGCGGTCGTGGGTGCGGGTTTCTATGGCCTGGCGATCGGGGCGGTGCTCTTTTCGGTTATTGGCGCGTTTTACTACCTGCGCGTGGTCAAGGTCATGTATTTCGATCCGCCGGCAGACGACCATGCGTTGCGCAGCTCTCGGGATCTCCGCTGGCTTTTGAGTCTGAATGGCGTCGCCATGATCATCTTGACTCCGTGGGTGGGCACCTTGATCGCGATCTGCCAGGCGAGCGTGCGAGGCCTCTCTTAACGTCGGGTGGCTCGGTCTTGGCCTCCTGACCGCGACCCGCCCTAAAAAGGCCCCGGACACCCACGGGACCGTTTCTCAGCCTATAATAGCGCTTTCCCAAGAGAGGCCTTGATGTCTTCGCGATCCACCGTCTTGAGGGCGCGGCTCCACATAGCCGATATCGACCGTGGCTACTATGCCGACCACGTCCTAACGCTTGCCCGTCATCCCTCGGAGACCGATGAACGTGTGGCCATGCGTCTTTTGGCGTTCATACTGCACGCCGAGGCGGCGCCCGTATTCGCAAACGGGCTGAGCAACGAAGACGAGCCGGATCTCTGGAGTAAGGAGCGGACTGGCGATGTCAGCCTCTGGGTTTTGGTGGGCCTTCCCGACCCGAAGCGGGTCCGCAAGGCCACCATTCGGGCCACTCACACGGTGGTCTATAGTTACGGTGGCCGGGCCGCCCAGGTCTGGTGGGAGGCTCATCACAAGAAGCTGGAGGCCCTTTCGAGTCTCACGGTAATCGAGGTTTCCGCGACGGTCAGTCAGGCTTTGGCGGTCATGGTGCAACGGACCATGGAGCTCAATTGTACCATTCAAGACGGCCAAATATGGATCGCCGACGATAAGGTCTCAGTGCTTGTGACCATGGACGTACGCAAGGGCGATTAAAGTGCCGCCTTGCCTATTGGGTAGCAAGGCCTTTGTTTTTCGGCCACGCTGCCGCGAGATTGGTCAGGATCTGACGGGGTCGTATGGCGGCGGGCAATAATACCGCGCGGTCGCCGACGATCTCGGCCTTTGGCAGATCAGTGTCGATCCTGCGCAGGTTAACGGCACGGTGCAAGGCCATTTAGGTCTTGGCTGTTGATTGTTAAGGGTGTTCGGCGAGACGTTAGCGGGAGCAACACGCGAGTGTAAATTGGTAGCGGGGGTAGGATTTGAACCTACGACCTTCGGGTTATGAGCCCGACGAGCTGCCAGACTGCTCCACCCCGCACCGAAGGGCGCAGAGTGTACCATGTTTGCCAGTAATCACAAGCCCGTAAGGTATGGATTGAAGTTTGCGGCGGAAAGCTTATAATCCAGCTTTATTTCGTATGGGTCGTGGCGGAAGTGGGCGTATGCCCACTTTTGCGTTTATAGGCTATGGAGAAACGGATTCAGACAGATCGGTTGCGAGCCTTGGTCGAGCCGGCGGTGGTGCAGCTTGGTTTTGAGCTCGTGGACATCGAGTTTATCAGTGGCCAGAAGACGCTGCGGATCTATATAGATGGACCGAACGGTATCGACGTCGACGACTGTGCGCGTGTAAGTCGCCAGGTCAGTGCGCTGTTCGATGTCGAGGATCCGATTCCCGGACAGTACACATTAGAGGTGTCCTCACCGGGACTCGATAGACCGTTGGCGCGGCGCGAGGATTTTGCCCGTTTTGCGGGTTCCCAGGTCAAAATTAAGACGCTAACCCCAGCCGATGGGCGCCGAAATTTTCAGGGGCGTCTGGTGGGGTTGAGCGGCGAGTGCGTGGTCCTTGAGACAGCAGAAACGCGTTATGATCTAGCCCTTAGTAATATTGAGAGGGCTAGGCTTGTGCCCGATATCTAAGAACGGGCGGGGGTTTGGATGGCGAATGATATTTTATTGGTAGTCGAGGCTGTTTCCCGCGAGAAGAACGTGGACCGGGAGGTCATTTTTGGCGCCCTGGAGGCGGCCTTGGCAACGGCTACGCGCAAGCGTCATAAAGAAGATATCGATGCGCGTGTGGAGATTCATCGCAAGACGGGAGAATATGATACTTTCCGTCGATGGATGGTGGTGCCAGACGACCGCGAGGTGCTGGAGTTTCCGGGTCGCGAGCTGAAACTCAAAGAGGCACAAATCCGCAATCCCGAAGCGGTGGTCGGCGATTGTATCGAGGAGCCGCTCGAGGCGGTAGATTTTGGTCGGATCGCGGCACAAGCGGCGAAGCAGGTCATTGTGCAAAAGGTTCGGGAAGCCGAGCGCGAGCAGATCGTCAACCAGTTCAAGAGCCGCCAGGGTGAGTTGATAACGGGCGTCGTGAAGCGCCTGGAGCGCGGCGATGCCATTATCGAGCTAGGCACAGCCGAGGCGCTTTTGCCCAAGTCGGCCATGATTCCGCGGGAGGGCCTACGGCCCGGCGACCGGGTGCGGGCCTATCTTGAGGACGTCCACACGGCACCCCGTGGTCCGCAGCTGTTTTTGAGCCGGACAAGCCCCCAGCTCTTAGTCGAGCTCTTCAAGCTCGAGGTCCCTGAGGCGGGCGAGGGTCTCATTGAGATTCACGGCGCGGCTCGCGATCCGGGCTTGCGGGCCAAGATTGCGGTGAATTCCAAGGATCCGCGCATTGATCCCATTGGCGCCTGTGTGGGCATGAGGGGTTCGCGCGTCCAGAGCGTATCCAATGAGCTCGGTGGCGAACGGGTCGATATTATCCAATGGTCTCCGGATCCCGCTCAATTTGTCATTAATGGGTTGGCGCCCGCTGAGGTGCTCTCGATCGTCGTCGATGAAGAGCTTCACAGCATGGACGTGATCGTAGATGAGTCGCAATTGTCCCAAGTCATCGGTCGGGGCGGACAGAATGTCCGGTTGGCCTCTGAATTGACCGGCTGGGAGCTCAACATCATGACCGAGGAGGCGGCGTCCGCGCGTGGCGAAACTGAGGCCACGAACGCCATGCAAATGTTTGTCGAACAGCTCCGGATCGAGCCCGACATTGCCGAACTGCTGGTTCGGGAAGGGTTTATGACGTTAGATGAAGTCGCGTACGTTCCGAAACAGGAGATGGTTGCGGTCGAGGGATTGTCCGAGGAACAGGTTGACCAAATGCGGGATCGTGCGCGTGATGTTTTGCTGACGCGCGCCATTACCCTAGAAGAGAAGATCGATATGGCCGAGCCGGCGGCCGATTTGCTGGCGATGGTTGAGATGGATGAGCACACGGCAAGATTATTGGCGAGCCACGGAATAAAAACCATGGAGGAACTGGCGGAGCAGTCGGTAGATGATCTGGCCGCTATCGAAGGATTGGATGAAGATCGTGCACGAACGTTGATTATGGCGGCGCGTGCACCGTGGTTTGCTGGCCAGGGGGCCTGACGTATAAAGATGCCTGAGACAACAGTCAAGAGTTTCGCCGAACAGATAGGCGTCGCGCCCGACAAGCTACTTCAGCAGTTGGTGGCGGCGGGAATCAGCGGCAAGAAGAGCGGCGACCCGTTGAGCGACGAAGAGAAGATGGCGCTCTTAAGTTTTCTGCGCACTCATCACGGTGCCGGGGAGCCGGAAGCGAAGCGAATCACGTTGACTCAGAAGTCCACCAGCAAAATCGTCCAGAATTCCCGATTCGGGCAGGCCCGCGCCGTGCAAGTCGAGGTGCGCAAGAAACGCACGTTCGTCAAGCGGCCGCTCCCTGGGGAGCCGGAAGCGCCCCCCGTTGAGCCTGAGGTCGCCTCGATGCCGGAGGTTGTGCCGGTAGTCGAGACGCCATCCCCAGTAGCCCCGATCGAGGTGCCAGTCGAGCAGGTTTCCGCCGAGGAGTCGGCAGGAACCGAAGCGGTTGCCGAAGTGAGCGCCGTTGCCGAGCCACCCGTGGCCAGTCCATCGCCTACCGAGGTGGCCGCTAAACCGGCGACCGAAACCCGACCGAAGAAAGACGTACGGCCGGACCGCGCAGCCAAAGATCGCAATGATCGTCGTGAGCGTCCGGCCGCACGGCCAGGGGGTAACGATCGCAAGCAAAAGCCCCGCGGCGGAGGCCCACGGCCCACGGGTGGTCGGCGAGTGGTCACCAGCATGAGCGGTCAGCATGCCTTCGAGATGCCAACGGAGCGCGTGGTGCGCGACGTCTTCTTGCCGGAGGCGATCACGGTGGCCGAGCTTGCCGCGCAGATGTCGATGAAGGCCGCTGAGGTGATTAAGGCCCTGATGCGCATGGGTATGATGGTAACCATCAACCAAGTGCTTGATCGAGAGACCGCAACGATTGTAGTAGAAGAGCTGGGCCACGTGGCGCGCGAGGCGCGTAGCCATGATCCCGAGGCGAACCTAAAAAGCGGTGAACAGCTCGGTACGCGCGAACCACGCCCGCCGGTCGTCACCGTTATGGGCCATGTCGACCACGGCAAGACGTCCTTGCTGGACTACATCCGCAAGACCAAGGTGGCAATCGGCGAAGCCGGTGGCATTACTCAGCATATCGGCGCCTACCATGTCGAGATGCCCAAGGGCATGCTCACCTTCCTAGACACGCCGGGCCATGAAGCCTTTACCGCGATGAGGGCGCGCGGCACTAAGGTCACGGATATCGTCATCCTGGTCGTCGCGGCCGATGATGGCGTGATGCCGCAGACGATCGAGGCGGTTCACCATGCCCGCAATGCCGGGGTACCGATCGTCGTGGCGGTCAACAAGATCGACAAACCCCAGAGCGACATGGATCGCGTCAAGCAGGAGTTGGTCGCGCATGCCGTGGTGCCTGAGGAGTGGGGTGGCTCCGATATCTTCGTTCCGGTATCTGCGAAGACCGGGGAAGGCATTGAAGATTTACTAGACGCCGTTTTGCTCCAGGCCGAGTTGCTGGAATTGCAGGCCGTACGCGCGACCTTGGCTACGGGAATCGTGATCGAGGCGCGCCTCGATAAAGGACGGGGACCGGTTGCGACCATCCTGGTTCAGGAGGGGACCTTACGAAAAGGGGACGTGATTCTCGCCGGGCGTGAATCGGGCCGGGTGCGCGCGATGACCGATGAGAATGGCCAACCCATCAAGGAGGCTGGCCCATCGATACCGGTGGAGGTCCAAGGCCTGTCCGGGGTGCCCAGCGCGGGAGATGAGGTGACCGGGGTCGAGAACGAGCGTAAGGCTCGCGAGATTGCCCTATTCCGTCAGGGCAAGTACAAGGATGTCAAGATTCAGCGTCAACAGGCATCCAAGCTATCCAATATGTTCCAGCAGATGCAAGACGGTGAGGTCAAGACCTTGAACCTGATCGTCAAGGCCGACGTCCAAGGGTCCGTCGAGGCCCTGACGGATGCCCTAGAGAGATTATCCACGGATGAAGTCAAGGTTCGGGTGGTGCATGGAATGGTCGGTGGCATCAGCGAGTCTGATGCGAATCTGGCTGTGGCCTCCAATGCCATTGTGATCGGTTTCAACGTGCGAGCCGATAGTGGCGCCCGCCGTCTTATCGAGTCCGAGGAAGTGGATATCCACTACTACAACGTCATTTACGATGCGGTAAACGACGTGAAAGCGGCGATGGCGGGGATGTTAAAGCCGCAGTTCCGGGAAGATGTGGTCGGTTTAGCCGAGGTTCGCGAGGTGTTCAAGAGCCCGAAGATGGGATTGATCGCGGGCTGCCAGGTCATGGAAGGCGTGATCCGGCGCGGGCGCCGCGCCCGGGTGTTGCGCGACAACGTGGTCGTTTTCGATGGCGAAATCGAGTCGTTGCGTCGTTTCCGGGATGATGTCGCCGAGGTCAAGGGTGGCATGGAGTGTGGTATGACGATCAAGAACTATAATGACGTGCACGTCGGTGATCAGATCGAGGTGTACGAAAAAGTCGAGGTCGCGCGCACGCTTTGAGGAACCGCCCACGGAGACCCAGTGGTTCGCGCTCGGTGCGCGTAGCGGCGCTGATCCAGCGTGAGCTTGCCACCTTGATGCTGACCGTTATGCGCGACCCGCGGATGGTTGGGGCGACGCTGACTGAGGTCGACGTCAGCCCCGACATGAAGCAGGCTCGGGTTTTTGTCACCCACTACCGGGGAGAGGCCGCCGCCAAAGAGGCCGTCGTCGGACTCAATCGCGGGGCGGCTCGGTTTCGGCGCGATCTCTCATCGCGTTTATCCCTGCGGGTCGTGCCGGCGCTTGTTTTTCTGTACGACCCGTCGGTAGACCAGGGGTTTCGGATCGATGCCTTGCTCAATCAGGCACGCAGGCAAGATCGCGGCGAGAACGGATCTTAAAGCAGTGGCCCGGCCCCAGAGGGGTGGCGGGGCGCAAGTGAGCGGGATTTTGGTGGTGGCGGTTCGTGGGGACCGCTGCTTTTCTCTCCCGGATCGGAACGACCGAGATAGCGCGGAGACACTCATGAAAGAGCCATGCGTACGACGTGATGGCCTCCTCGTTCTGGATAAGCCCCCAGGGTTGAGCTCGACACAGGCATTGGGGCAGGCGAAACACCGTCTACGTGCCTGCAAGGGGGGGCATACCGGCACGCTCGATCCACTGGCAACCGGTGTTTTGGTCTTGTGCTTTGGCGAGGCGACTAAGGTTGCGTCCTTTTTATTCGAGAGCGATAAGCGCTACCGCGTGACGGTGGCACTGGGCGTCAGTACGACGACCTACGATGCCGAAGGCGAGGTCGTAGAGCGCCGTCCGGTGGCGGTGTCCGATGCCCAGATTGCCGAGGCGCTGGTGCGGTTCACGGGGACTATCGAACAAGTCCCGCCGCGGTTCTCGGCGATCAAGCAAGCGGGCACGCCATTTTACGAGCGGGCGCGCCGCGGGGATCTGACAATGCCGCCGACCCGGTCGGTCAGGGTGGACGCCATTTCTGTTGTCGGGCGCAGCGGCGATGATGTTGTGCTGGACGTGGAGTGCGGAAAAGGGGTTTATGTGCGTAGTCTGGCGCATGACCTCGGTATCGTTTTGGGCTGCGGGGCCCATGTTAAGGCCCTACAGCGGTTGGCGGTGGGTCGTTTTACGATCGACAAGGCGGTGGCCTTGGCGGACGTGAGGCCGGATATGGCGCTCATGGGGAGCGATGCCGCCCTAGCGGGGCTGCCGGCTGTGGTATTACCCTCGTTTTTGGCGCGCGCGGCCATGCGCGGTCAGTCTGTGCATGTCGGTGGCCGGGCCTATGAAGGTTGGGCGCGGTTGTATGATGACGGGGGGGCGTTTCTCGGTATCGGTTGGTCGGGTCTCGAAGGGGAGATTCGCCCTAAGCGCTTGTGGGGGTCGACGTCTTATGTTGAGCCTATGGGCGCGGGCGGTTAGAATGCTGGTTTACCCAATTTTCAACAGTTTCGGGCGAGTGAGGGTGGTATGGCGTTTACAGTAGATAAGAAGGTGCAGGTGATTAAGGAGTACCAGAGGGGCGAATCGGATACGGGGTCGCCTGAGGTGCAGGTCGCATTGATCTCGGCACATATCGAGGATCTCTCGCAGCACTTCGCGGTACATAAGAAGGACAACCATTCCCGGCAGGGCCTTTTGCGCATGGTCGGTAAGCGGCGCAAATTGCTGGATTATCTGAAGCGCGTGGACGCGGCCCGCTATCGGGAACTTGTGGCACGTCTTGGTCTGCGTAAATAAGCGCGAGATCTAGCCAGCATCAATAGAGAGGACAAGCGAGTTGGGTAAAATCACAAAGACGTTCCCGTATGGTAAGCATACGGTAAAGATTGAAACTGGGGAGATTGCCCGCCAGGCCTCTGGGGCGGTGATGGCGAGCATGGGTGATACGCTAGTCCACGTGACCGTTGTGGGCATGCGGCAGTCGGCCGTCGAGCGCGATTTCTTCCCCATGACCGTTGATTACCAAGAACGCACATATGCGGCAGGCCGAATCCCCGGGGGCTTCTTCAAACGCGAAGGCCGTCCCTCGGAAAAGGAAATCCTGACCTCCCGCCTGATTGATCGCCCGATTCGCCCGCTGTTCCCTAAGTCTTTTACCAACGAAGTCCAGATTATTGCCACCGTGATGTCATTAGATCCCGATATCGATCCCGATATCGTGGCCTTGATTGGCGCCTCGGCGGCCTTGTCGCTCTCGGGTATGCCGTTTAAGGGCCCGCTGGGCGCGGCCCGCGTGGGGTATAAAGAGGGAGAGTATCTCCTGAACCCCGGCATGGCGGAATTATCGACCTCACTCCTAGACCTCGTGGTGGCCGGCACCCGGAACGCCGTTTTGATGGTGGAATCCGAGGCCAAGGGCCTGTCGGAAGAGGTCATGCTAGGCGCGGTCCTTTTTGGTCACGAGCAGATGCAGGCCGTCATTTCGGCGATCGACGAGCTGGTTCTAGAGGCCAAGGTCCAGTCCTGGAATTGGGTAGCGGTCGCCAAAGACGAAGACGTGATGGCCAGCGTCGCAGGTCTTATCGAGGCCGATCTCACAGCGGCCTACCAGATTCGCGAGAAATTGCCGCGTCAGGATCGGGTTGCCGAGGTGCGGGACCGAGCCATAAGCGAACTCTCTGGTGAGGCGCCAAAGCCCCGTGCCGACAAGGTTCAAGCCGCATTCGAGGATCTCGAGAAGCGCATCGTTCGCGGCCGGATCCTAAGCGGTGAGCCGCGTATCGATGGGCGTGATACCAAGACGGTGCGTCCGATCACGATTCGTACCGGTGTCCTCCCGCGCGCCCATGGTTCGGCGCTGTTTACGCGTGGCGAGACCCAGGCGCTGGTGGTGACGACCCTTGGTACGGGACGTGATGCGCAAATGATTGATGCCTTGGAGGGCGAGCATAAGGAACCCTTCATGTTGCACTACAATTTCCCCCCCTCTTCCGTGGGTGAGACCGGGCGTGTGGGGAGTCCTAAACGTCGCGAGATCGGCCATGGTCGACTCGCCAAGCGGGCCGTCGCCGCAGTACTTCCGAACTTAAGCGATTTCCCGTACGTTCTGCGGGTCGTATCGGAAATTACGGAGTCCAATGGGTCGAGCTCGATGGCCACTGTCTGTGGCGCTAGCCTGTCACTGATGGATGCCGGCGTGAAGACCAAGGCACCGGTGGCCGGTATTGCCATGGGACTTATTAAGGAAGGGGACAAGTTTGCGGTCTTGACGGATATTCTTGGTGATGAAGATCACTTAGGGGATATGGATTTCAAGGTCGCCGGCACCGCCGATGGCGTAACGGCCCTGCAGATGGACATCAAGATCGAAGGCATCAATCGGGAAATTATGGACACGGCCCTAAAGCAGGCGCGCGAAGGCCGCCTGCATATTCTGGGTATTATGAATGGAGCTATCCCCGAGGCGCGTCTGGAGATGTCGGAATATGCCCCGCGCATCATCACGTTCCGGATCAATCCCGAGAAAATTCGCGATGTGATCGGTAAAGGCGGCGCCACGATTCGGGCGCTGTGTGAGGAAACGGGGGCCACGATCGATATCGACGATGATGGCACAGTCAAGATCGCCTCGGTCGATAATGCCGCCGGTCAAGAGGCGCGTCATCGGATAGAGCAGATCACCGCCGAGGTCCAAGTGGGTATGATCTATGAGGGCAAAGTCGCGAAGTTGATGGACTTTGGTGCCTTTGTGACGATCTTGCCCGGCAAGGACGGGCTTGTGCACATCTCGCAGATCTCTAACGAACGTGTCGAAAACGTCAGTGATAAACTCACTGAGGGAGAGAGTGTTCGCGTGAAGGTGCTCGAGGTGGATAAGCAAGGCCGGATCCGTCTCAGCATGAAGGCAGTCGAGGGCCCCTAGCCGTAAAAAGCCCGGTGGTCGGAGGATTGCAAGAGGGGCAGCGGGTGAAACATTCCGTCTGCCCCTTTGTTTTTATGGTGCCAAGGCGTCCAGTCGGCGCGGCCTTAAAACAGTGTCGTATACGTTTTTCTGCAACTCTTAGCCCATGATTTGAGGAGATGAAATGGCCAATCCTGCGGTGCCTACGACTTTACGCGAAACGATCATGAAGGATGTCCAGGGGGCTGTGCGGCTGGCCATTGCCTATATTGGTCTCAGTGCCGGCCTGCTCTCCGCCCTGGCGCGCCTGCAGACGGGGTCGAGTGCCGATATCGCCAAGGCGAGCGGGCAAGATCCGGGCTATGTGTTGCGGTGGTGTGACGCCGCCTACGCATTCGGTCTCTTAGACGAGCACCCGCCGGGTTTCGAACTCACCGAGCTGGGGCGCGCCTTCTTGCCCGACGTGGTCGGGACTCTCATGCCGTTCGCCGTTCAAGAGGTCCTCTCTACGCATATCGCGGAACGGGTCGTCGGTCTGATGGCGACCGGGGAGCGGCCGGGTGAGTCCGTATTGGCCGAGCGTCCCAGCGTGTTGCCTTGGTTTGGGCCGATGCTTGAGGCCCAATTCGGGCCGCTGTTTGAGAAAACCGTGATGCCGGGTCTCAAGGTGTATGAAGAGGCGGCACGGCATGGTGGGCTTGTCATCGATCTCGGCTGCGGGAACGGCTGGTATCTTTTGCGTTTGGCACGGGCCTTTCCGGGGCTGCGCTGCTTGGGCGTGGATGGATTCGAGGAGAACATTTGGCAGGCCCAGGTACGGGCGACCGCCGAAGGTCTCGCGGATCGGGTCCAGTTCACGACCGGCGATATCTATCGCTTCGAGAGCAAAGAACCGGCCGATATCATCGCCCTGAATCGGGCCTTGCATCACGTGTGGGACCAAAAGGAGAAAGTCTTCGGGATTCTCCGCGATCACCTAAAGCCTGGTGGTTCCGCGGTGATCTGGGAGCCGCATTGGCCCGAGGAGCGCAGCGCTTTGCGTGAGCCCGCCCGGCGCATGGTGGCGTTTCAGAACCTGACCGAGCATGTGCAAGGCAATCACTTTCTGCGACCCACCGAAATTGCCGAGGCCTTCACGTCAGTGGGCCTGGTCCCCGAGACCTTTTCGTTTGCGGATGGCCGTGAGGCGGTCGTGGTGGGAAGGCGGCCTTAAGCACGCCCGGCTCGGCGAGACTCATCGGGACAGATAGGCCCCGAAGAAGCGTGCCAGTCGTGGTTCTAACCACGACCGCGGCACGAGCGGCGATCCGCCCTCGATAAAGCCGACATGCCCACCAAAGGCCGATAGCTCAAGCCGCATAGGCGGACTCAGCTCATCTGGGCGCAAGGGGTTTGTAGGCATCAGGAAGGGATCGTCTGCGGCCTGTATGAGCAGCGTCGGCACCGCAATATGGCGAAGATGGGGCCTGCAGCTGGCCCTTCGGTAGTAGTCCCCGGCATTCGCAAAGCCATGAAGTGGCGCGGTGATCGCGTCGTCAAACGCCCGGAAGGTCGTGAGCGAGCGCAGCGGCGGGGGCGGGTGTCCATGGCAGCTGGCCTTGCGGCTAAGCGAGCGCCGGAGTTGGCGCAAGAGCGCCCACTGATAGAGGCGCGAGAAGCCGCGATTCAAGCGCTCGGCGGCGCCTTCGAGATCAAACGGGACGGAGATCGCGGCCGCCGCCAAGAGGCCGGCGGCCGTGCGCTGTTCGCCTAACCAGTTCAGCAGCACCGCCCCGCCAAGCGAGTAGCCGACCGCACAGAGTCCTTGGGGGTTGCGCGACCGCAGGTGGCGGATGACAGAGTCGAGGTCGCCGGTTTCGCCACAATGGTAGCTGCGGGCGAGCCGGTTGGGCTCCCCGCTGCAGCCGCGAAAGTTCATGACCACGGCTCGCCAGCGCGCGTCCCGACAGGTTTTGAGGAGGCGGCCGACGTAAGGGGACGCAGAGGATCCCTCCAAACCGTGCAGGATCAACAGCAGTGGCCCATCCCCGGGCGCGTCGCTAAGCCAATCGAGATCGACGAAATCCCCGTCTGGCAAGGCGACGCGTTCGCGGGTCAACGGTTCGTGCCGCCGCCATCCCCATGCGCCAAGCAGCGTCTGGCAGTGCGGGTTACGCGCCCATGATGGCGGCGCAAACCCCTTCACGCGTCGTCTTTACCCTGCAGTTGGGTGATGATATCCGGGTTCTCGAGCGTCGAGACATCCTGGGTGATCGGCTGGCCACTGGCCACCGCCCGCAACAGCCGCCGCATGATTTTGCCGGAGCGGGTCTTGGGGAGGCTGTCGGTATAGCGGATCTCGGCGGGTTTGGCGATTGGTCCGATCTGCTCTGCTACCCAGAGCCGCAAGGTCTGCGTGACCGCCGGACGTTCCGCGGCGCTCGGCCGTGGCCCGCGCGTCACGATGAAGGCGCAAATGGCCTCCCCGGTGATGTCATCGGGTCGTCCCACCACGGCGGCCTCGGCGACCAGTGGGTGGGCGACTAGCGCCGATTCGATTTCCATCGTGCCGAGCCGATGGCCGGATACCTTGAGCACGTCATCGACGCGCCCCATAATCCAGAAGTAACCATCGGCATCGCGCCGTGCCCCGTCGCCGCTCACATAATATCGGTTCTGGAAACGTTCCCAGTAGGCCTCTTGATAACGCGCGGGGTTCCCCCATACGGTTCGGAGCATGGCGGGCCAGGGGCGGCGGATAACCAGATAGCCTCCTTCATTAGGCGCCGTGACGCTCACGCCGTTTGCATCCACCACATCGGCGATGATGCCGGGCAGGGCCCGGGTGCAAGACCCGGGCTTGGTCGCGGTGATGCCCGGGATCGGCGCGATCATATGCATGCCGGTCTCGGTCTGCCACCAAGTGTCGACGACCGGGCAACGCTCCTGCCCGATCACGCGGTAATACCACATCCAGGCATCGGGATTAATGGGCTCGCCGACCGTCCCTAGGAGCCGCAGACGGTCAAGATTGTAGCGTTGCGGATACTCGTCGCCCTGTTTTTTGAGGGCGCGAATGGCGGTCGGCGCGGTGTAAAAGATGCTGACCCGATGGCGTTCGCACAGTTGCCAAAAACGTCCAGCGTCTGGCACCGTGGGCGCGCCCTCGTACATCACCATGGTGGCCCCGCAGGCGAGCGGTCCGTAGGCGACATAGCTGTGCCCGGTCACCCAACCGATATCCGCCGTGCACCAGAACACGTCGTCCTCGCGGATATCGAATACCCAGCGCATCGTCACAATGGTGCCGAGCAGGTAGCCGGCGCTGCTGTGTTGAATGCCTTTCGGGCGGCCGGTAGATCCGGAGGTATAGAGGAGGTAGAGCGGGTGTTCGGCGTCGACTGCCACGGGTGGGCAGTCGGTGCTTTGGTCGGCTATCGCCTCGTGCCACCAGATATCCCGCCCCTCTTGCCAGGACACGGTGTTGTTCGCACGGCGCAGCACAAAAACCGTGTGGACGCTCGGGCAATCCCCCAGCACTTTGTCGCAAATGGCCTTCAGGCCGATGATGCGTCCACCGCGGTGTCCGCCGTCGGCGGTGATCACGGCTATGGCCTGGGCGTCTTCTATGCGCCCCTTTAAGGATTCGGCGGAAAAGCCGCCGAAAACGACCGAGTGGATGGCACCGATCCGGGCGCAGGCCTGCATGGCCACGACCGCCTCCGGCACCATCGGCATGTAAATCACGACCCGGTCGCCCTTTTTGATGCCCTTTGCCAACAAGGCGTTGGCAAAGCGGCTGACCTCTGCCAACAGCTCGGAATAGGTCAGGGTGCGCACATCGCCCGGTTCACCTTCGAATATGATCGCCGGCTTGTTGCCGCGCGTAGCTATGTGCCGGTCTAAGCAGTTTGCCGAGACGTTGAGTGTCCCATCCTCGAACCAGCGGTAGTGAGGGGCCGCGGTCTCGTTCAGTGTTTTGGTAAAGGGTGTTACCCAGTCGATCTCGGCACGCGCCTGCCGCGCCCAAAACCCCTCATAGTCCTGGTCGGCTTCGCTCAACAATTGGCGGTAAACGGCCTCGGTCATCTGACCGCCTTGACCGAAATCGGCCGGTGGCGGGAACAGGCGATCCTCTTTAAAAAGCGATTCGATGGGGTCCTGTGGGTCGTGCGACGCATTAGTCATAGGTGTTACCTCCTAGTTGTCATGGCGCCTCATATGACGCCACAGGGTCATCAAGATCAGGGCGAGCGCGACCGCCACCACGCCCATGTCGATCCCGTGCATATAAGGCCCAAGCGCACGCCAGTGGTTGCCTAGTCGCAGTCCGATCCAACCGAGAACGGCGCACCAAATGAACGAACCGGCAGCCGAATACAAGATAAACGGCAGCAAGGGCATGCGCCCGATCCCAGCTGGCAGAGAGATGAAGGTGCGCACAACCGGGAGCAGTCGGCCGATAAAAACCGTGACCTGACCGTGACGCTCAAACCACGCGTGGGTCCTATCTAGGTCGTGTCTGTTGATTAGGATATACCGCCCATAACGTTCAAGGAAAGGGCGGCCGCCACGGGCGCCGATCGCGTAGGCGACGAGCGAGCCGACCACATTGCCGACGGTCCCGGCGACCGTGATCCCGATGAGCGTCATGGCGTGGGTCGATACGAGGTAACCGGAGAAGGTCATGATGACCTCTGAGGGGACTGGGATGCAGGCGCTCTCTAAAGTCATGAGTGCCACGATGCCGGTATAGCCAAAGTGCTGGATGGTCGCGAGCATCCAATGGGCGGCGGCGCGGACGATGAGGTCAATCACAGCTGTTGCTCGATCAGGGGCGCGCCCCCGAACACGCGAATCGCACCCATGGGTATGGGGGCCGTGGTTTGGGGGGCCACACGCCTGCGGTTCAAGGTGCACCCACGGTTTTGTGGATGCGCGATAGTGCGTGATCGGTGTGTGGGAGGCAGCGGCATTCGCGCAATCCCGGTGGGCGGCTACGGGCCAGATTGGGGTGGCGAGTCATAGACACCATCGCCGTCAACAACTTGTGATGCCATGACCACATGCCAGGGTACAGGCTCGGCGGACATCAGGCATCGAGTCGCTCCTTTTGTGTATCCCTTTAGGCCCAAGCGTCCCGCTCCTAGGGGGCGCGGTAATGGATGGGGCGGGACTTTTAAGGCTCACAACGCGGCCATGCGCGGTCATCGCGCCGTCGCGAGGCCGTCACATGTTAGGCCATTTGCTTTTCGCGTATTTCGTCTAGCGTCTTGCAGTCTATGCAAAGCGTGGCCGTAGGCCGCGCCTCAAGCCTCTGGACGCCGATTTCGACCCCGCAGTTTTCGCAGTAGCCGTAGTCGTCCGCATCGATTCGGCTCACGGCCTCCTCAATCTTCTTGATCAACTTGCGCTCGCGTTCCCGGTTGCGCAGCTCAAGCGACATATCGGTCTCTTGGCTCGCGCGATCATTGGGGTCCGGGTGGTTAGCGGTGTCGTCTTGCATAGCATGCATAGTGCGCGACACCTCTAACATCAACTCCTCTTTCCAGGCGAGCAGGACCTTGCGAAAGTGTTCCCGCTGCCGGGGATTCATGTATTCTTCGCCATTGGCGACGGTATAGGGCTCAATGCCGTGCAATAAGGCCTGGGCTTCCTTCTTTTTTGTGACTACCATCCATAACTCCTGTGCTCAAGACAATTAGGGCTTGCGAGCAAGCGCGAATCTATACCAGAAAGCCGCTAGGTTCGCAACCTGGGGCGGGTGGACGGCCCGCTATCCAATAACGCGCGGCACAAGGGAGCAAACATGTTAGAGGCGCTAATTTTCGACGTGGATGGGACGCTTGCGGACACCGAACGCAACGGCCATCGGGTGGCCTTCAATCAGGCCTTCGCGGCCGCCGGCTTGGCGATCGTCTGGGACGAGATGCTCTACGGCCAACTGTTGTCCGTCGGCGGCGGACGCGAGCGGCTCACCTACTTTTTTACGGACATTCGTCCGGATCTGCGCCCGGCCGGTGATTTGGACGCGCTCGTGCGCGCGCTTCACGCCCGCAAGACCGAGATCTACGGGCACTTGCTGACGACCGGTGGCGTCCCTTTGCGTCCAGGCGTACGACGTCTCTTGCGCGAGGCGCGGGATCAGGGCCTGATACTCGCGATCGCGACGACGACTACGGCCGATAATCTCTTGCCGATATGGGAGGCGCTCGGGCCGGGTGCGCAGACGTGGTTTTCGGCCATTGGCGCAGGCGACTGCGTGCCCAACAAAAAGCCGGCACCCGACGTCTATGAGTATGTCCTAGCCGAACTGGGCCTCACCCCCAGTCAATGTCTGGCCTTTGAGGACTCCGAAAACGGGTGCCGGGCGGCGCGCGCCGCCGGACTCCCGACGGTTGTGACCGTGACAGACTACACGCGCATGGATCGCTTTGACGGCGCGCTCCTGGTCGTTGATCATTTGGGCGAGCCGGGGAGGCCGCTTGCGCGTCTTGGCGGGGTCCCCTTTGAGGGCCGCATCTTAGACCTGCAAGCGCTGCGCGATCTCGCGAGTTTGGGCACACCTGACCAGTAAGGGACACCATGGAGATTTTTAAGAGTTTCAGAATCGAGGCCGCGCATAAGCTACCGCGGCTTCCCGAGGGGCATAAATGTCGGCGCCTGCATGGGCATTCCTTCCAGATCGACATTCATGTGCGCGGGGTCGTCCATGAAGAATACGGCTGGGTGCAGGATTTTGCCGATATCACGGCGGCGTTTCGGCCGCTTTTCGAAGACCTGGATCATCACTATCTGAATGACATCGCGGGACTCGAGAATCCCACGAGCGAGCGCTTGGCCCAATATATCTGGGAGCGACTCGCACCGCTGGTGCCAGGGCTTGCTCGCATCGTCATTCACGAGACCTGTACCGCCGGCTGCGCGTATGAGGGGCCGGGCTCAGAGAAGGGCGGCTAGAAGATCGTCTGGGGTGGAGAGCAGGGCATCGGCGCCCCAGGTGCGTGCCTCGGCAAGCGAGGTGTAGCCAAAGACGGCCGCGAAACCGGGCATGCCGGCTGCGTGGGCGGCCAGGATATCGTTTTGGTCATCGCCCACATAGACGCACGCGGCCGGCGCTACGCCGATCCGCTCGCACGCATAGAGCAGGGGATCTGGGTGGGGCTTGGGGCGCGTCACGGTATCGCCGCCCACAAGGCAGGCCGCCTCGGCGTCAAGACTCAGGACCTTCAATACGCGCTGAGCAAGGACCTCGGTCTTATTGGTAACGACGCCCCAGGGCAGCGCGTGCGCGCGCAAGGTCTGGAGCACCTCGGCCATGCCGGGGGTCAGGATTGTCGCCTGACCGATCAGGCGTTCGTAATGGCCCAAAAACGCCAGGCGCGCGGTCTCGTAATCAGGGGTGCCCGGTTCGATGTCGAGGCCTAAGCGGAGCAGGGCCTCCGTGCCCGCCGCCGTGGCCTTTCTGACGGCGGCGTAAGACAGGTCTGGCAGCCCGGTTTTGCGCATGGCGGCTAACGCCAGCGCCAGATCTGGTGCGGTGTCGGCGAGCGTTCCGTCTAAGTCAAAGAGAACGGTGGTGATCTTCACGCGTTGTCGTCGCGTCGAGCACATACCAAGTAATTGACATCGACGTTAGCGCTGAGCGAGCAATGGCGCACGAACGGCAGGTAACGCATGCCGCGCGTCGTGATGGATGTCAGATGGGCGCTACGCATCCAGGCGGCAAGCTCCGAGGGACGGATGAACCGCGCATACTCGTGGGTGCCGCGCGGGATGAGTTTGAAGACATACTCGGCGCCGACCACGGCCATGAGCCAGGCCTTAGGCGTCCGATTGACAGTCGAGAAAAAGACGTGTCCGCCGGGCTTTACGAGGGCGGCGCAGGCGCGCACCACCGAGGCCGGGTCTGGCACATGCTCTAATAGCTCAAGGCAGGTCACGACATCGAACGGGGCGCACGCTGGGTCACGCCCCAGATCCTCGACCGAGGCCTCACGGTAGTCAATAGAAAGCCCGTTTTCGGCCGCATGCAGGCGTGCGACCAAGAGCGCCTCGTGGGCCAAATCAATACCGGTTACGTGGGCGCCGGCCTTCGCTAGGCTCTCGGCGAGCAGCCCGCCTCCACAGCCGACGTCCAGCAGCCTGACGCCGGCCAGCGGCGCGCGATCCTGAATAAATTGGAGGCGCAGGGGGTTCATTTCATGCAGGGTCCGGAGCGGGCCATCTTGGTCCCACCAGGTACTAGCAACGGCCTCGAATCGCTGGATCTCGTCTTGGTCGGCGTTTTGAACGGACGTCATAGTGCTCCTCCTGGATCGGTGGCCTGGATCTTATCACGCCAGCGCGCGGCGCGACCGATGATGGTTTTTTCATCGAGGGTCACGGCCTTGCGGTCGCGCAGCAGCGCCCGCCCGCCTACCCAGACATGGCTGACCTGGTCGCGGCTCGCGGCGTAGACCAGTTGGGATAGGGCATCAAAGATCGGCTGGGTAGCGGGCGCGCTTAAGTCCACGGCGATTATGTCCGCGCTTTTCCCGACGACGAGCGATCCGATGCGATCGGCGAGTCCCAGGGCGCGGGCGCCATTCAAGGTCGCCATCTCAAGCGCTATGGGTGCTGGTACGGCGGTCGGGTCGCCGCTTACGCCCTTGGCGAGTAAGGCCGCGGTGCGCATCTCGCCGAACATATCGAGATCGTTGTTGCTGGCGGCGCCATCGGTGCCGAGGGCGACGTTCACGCCGTGGTTGATCAGTTGCGGGACCGGGCAGATGCCAGCGGCAATCTTCAGGTTTGACTCCGGGCAGTGGACCACGCTTACGCCGCGTTCGGCGCACAGCGCCATCTCTTCTGCGGTCAGCTGGGTCATGTGGACTGCGATGAGGTCCGAGTGGATGATGCCCAGGCCGTCTAGCCGGGCGATCGGGCGCATACCGTAGCGCTCGATCGATTGCTCGATCTCGCCGACTGTTTCATGAATATGCATATGGAGCCCGATATCGAGTTCGTCGCCGCGGACCCGAATCTTCGTCAGCGTTTCATCGGAGACCGAATAGGGCGCATGCGGCGCCAGTAGCGGCTTTATGAGCGGGTTATGGCGCCACTTGTCGCAGAGCGTAATCCCCCGGCTTAAGTACTCCTCGGGATCGCGCGCCCAGGCCGTCGGGACATCGATGACGACGAGACCGAGAACAGCGCGTAGGCCTGCGGCTATGACGACGTCGGCGGTGTCGTCGGGAAAGAAATACATGTCGCTAAAACACGTCACGCCGCCTTTTATCATCTCAAGCACGGCCAGCGCTGTGCCGTCGCGTACGAAGTCGCTATTGACGAAGCGACCTTCGGCAGGCCAGATGTGTTCGTTTAGCCACTGATGGAGGGGTAGGTCGTCGGCCAGTCCGCGAAAGAGCGTCATGGCCGCGTGCGTGTGGGCATTCACGAGCCCTGGAAGTAAGACGTGGTCGGGCAAGTCCGTTGTGGTGGTCGCGGTCACGGGGGTGGATTGCGGCACGATGGCGACAATCACCCCGTCGCGAATGACCACGGCGTGATCCCGCAGGACTTGGCCGCGGGGTTCAACGGGGATAATCCAGGGCGCGCGAATGCACAGGTCAGCTTCCATAGGGGTCCATTGGGGTTGTGGTAATGACCAAGCGCGGCGGCGCGGTCTGGGTTTTGGCGGCCGCCGAGACGATGGTCCGCGGGCCCGTGGGACGCCGGCCCGCGCGGGCCGCGGCCATGACACCCGCTAATCCTGAGACGGGGCGCGTGTCGGTCACGGATCCAGACAGCGCAAGCGCGGGGCGGTGTTCGAGACTTTTTGGCATAGGCCCAACAAAAAAACGGCGTGTGTCATGATACCATTTATTCTGTATGTGAGGCTTGCGGGGGTTTTGTGGTCACTGATGTTCCGTACGATAAGGTGCGCGCCGTCGAGTTGCGCGATGGCGCCGTGTATTTGCTCGATCAGCGGGTTTTGCCAAGCGTACTCCGTTACGAGATATGTAAGACGGCCCGCGAGGTCGCCGGCGCCATCAGCGCCATGGTGGTGCGTGGTGCCCCCGCGATCGGGGTGACGGCCGCCTATGGAGCCGCTTTAGCGGTCAAGTCCGCCTATGAACGCGAGCCGCGAGACTGGCGCGCGGCCGTAGCCCCCGATCTGGCCTTCTTGCGCGCGAGTCGGCCGACGGCGGTCAATCTAGCCTGGGCCCTGGATGTGATGGAGCGCGTTATGGCAACGGTGGGGTCGGGCTCCCCGGTTGCGGCCGTGGCGGCGGCCGCGCGCCAATTGCATGCCGACGACATTGCCGCCAATCGCCAGATGGGCCTGTATGGGGCGGCGCTATTGCCGGCTGAGGCCCGCGTGTTGACGCATTGCAATACCGGGGCGTTGGCCACTGGCGGTTACGGGACTGCCCTAGGAGTCGTGCGGGCCGCGGCTGCGGCCCAAGGGATCGCCATGGTGTATGCCGACGAGACCCGTCCCTGGCTGCAAGGCGCGCGACTCACGGCCTGGGAGCTTATGGAGGAAGGTCTGCCGGTGACCGTGCTGGCCGATAGCGCCGCCGGCGCGCTCTTGCGCACCGGTATTATCCACGCAGTTTTGGTAGGCGCCGATCGGATCGCCGCAAATGGTGATACCGCCAATAAGATCGGGACCTATGGGCTTGCGGTTTTGGCTCGTCACCACGGGGTGCCGTTCTATGTGGTGGCCCCGACCAGCACGATTGACGCCAGCTGTCCTGACGGGGCCGCGATTCCGATCGAGGAGCGCGCCCAAGAGGAGGTCTTGGAATGGCATGGCGTGGCCCACAGCCCGGCCGGGGCGAGGGCCTGGAATCCCGTTTTTGATGTGACGCCCGCTAGCCTTATCGACGCCTTGATTACGGAACAGGGCGTGGTCGAGCGACCCGATCGCGCATCGATCGCGCGCCTCCTGACATCGCCGCGCTGAACTCCCTCACCACCAAACCGCTTGCGCGGCCGTATCGGGGACGGTGCTCCTCATGAAATCCCGCGACTGGCAGTCGTTTACCCACAACTTGATCGGCTGCCACTGGGGCGGCAGCTTTGGATCGGAATCAGTGGCAGGATTGGATCGGAATCAGTGGCAGGATTGGGTCGGAATACGTAAACAGCTTGGCGCAGGGGACGATGAATCAGGAAACCCCAGCCGGGATAACGGGAGCGGGGTTTGAAGCGGGGGAAGCCCGGCGTCTCCCCCGTTCTTCACCCGCCGAAAGAAGGCTTGAAAGGCCAAGTGCCGGCGCTTTAACGTCACCTGTTCCGATTGGGCATTAAGGGAGGCGAGGCCGGCGTTGCTTTGGCGCCAAAGGGTGAGGTGTCGGCATTGGGCCGCAAACGACACTCCC
>Ga0307375_10000333_pt1 | contig 62207 bp, 63 predicted proteins | sample TR1MG_FD_202531 | JGI IMG/M metagenome (GOLD analysis project Ga0307375, IMG submission 202531) | Soil microbial communities from Risofladan, Vaasa, Finland - TR-1 | ecosystem: Environmental > Terrestrial > Soil > Coastal area > Acid sulfate soil | place: Finland: Risofladan, Vaasa | collected... | reverse complement strand
ACCTGGAAGCGCTGCTGCCGGGGGCCATCCTGCCGGATCAGGTACCGATGGTGTTGCCAGTGCCTCTTCCTAAAATCAAAAACGAAGCCGTCAATTCAGCAAGCCTGTAGTTCCCCGATCGCTTACGTTCAAAAAGACGTTCGGTGCGGCTCATGTAGCTTATGATACTGCCATTTTTTGGCAGTGTCGTCTGTTAATCTGATGACGTCTCAACAAACTGACCCAAGGAGCAAACGATGCAATACCCGAACCTTATTCTTTTGTATGTCGAAGATCCGTTGCGAAGTGCTCAATTCTATGAGCAGATGTTCGATAGCCCACCCGTGGCGGCGTACCCCACGTATGTGGCGTTCAAATTCCCAAACGGCCTGACTCTCGGCCTATGGTCTGTTAAGGCAAAGAACTTCGCCTCTGGAGGCACTGGACATCGTTCCGAACTTGCCTTCATGGTTCAGGACGATGATGCCGTGCGTACGTTGTGCGAGCACTGGCAAAACGTAGGCGTGCAGATTGAACAGGATCTGCATAAGGCTGTGTTTGGTCTAACATTCGTCGCACTGGATCTCGACGGACACCGCATCCGTGTCTGCACGCCAGACGATTGAATCGCAGCACCCAGACCTGTTTCGCCGCTTGAGTACAGTATCCTACGACCATTTACTTGGGGATTCGTGACAGTGGGGTTTGGATTACTGTACGACAGGCGCGGTGAATAGAATCGGATGTCCGCTGGTCTTTCAACAAAGGCCGTTAGACGAGTGGAATGCCGAATGCGAACTATCGGCGAGAACCAGCCGGTCTCACGATCCCGAAAGCGGACATTCAACGCTCACGATGAGTTGTGGCTGACCCGGAGCGAAGCGTCAGGTATGGAGATAACTGATTGCGTTGGTGCATTCCATTGCATTCTCTTACCTCTCATCTGAGTCTGGATCCAGATTCTCAAGTAGCTCTTCCCATCCAACACAATAATAGTGTCCACATGTGCTCATCATCTTGTCGTGATACGCATATTGCCCCAGGGATTTCTTGTCGAACTGCAACCTGAAGCGAAGGGAATGTAGGAATTGCGCGTCCAGATAAAGTTCTGATGGGTTATGGTTCCGTTTTTTGATAGCGGAATGCACGGAGTTGTCGATCGACATCAGTTGCGCAAACGGCAAACCGAGACTGTTAAGGCAAATATGGTTCTCGGATTCCGATATGTGGAGCAAGGAGTCCTCGTAGTACTCGTTGCTCCCTTGGGTCATAATTGCATACACATCTAACTCAAGAATGTCCCTGTATATTTCTCGAATGTCTTTCACAACTTTGACAAAAACCTCTGGTCGATATGTATAGGAAACATCACTCCTGAAGTGGCCAACCGACCAGTTACTCTTAAGCAGTAGGCGGTCCGCGAATGAAATGAATGACACTTCTGGGTACTGTTTGGCCACTTCATCAATCGCGTCCCGTAGAGCAACAAGCCTCTCACGCGAAAGCGCGCCTCTCTGAAGAGCGTCCTTCACACCGATTGCATCCACCATGCAAAAAACAGAGTAAAGTCTTAGATGCAGTTGCTCGAGCCAGGTCGATTTCACGAAGATGCGCGGCTTTTCGCCATACCTCCAACAACCGACGCACGCAACAAACTGCTCCTTCGGCAGCAATACCGGTACTTCGTGGAATCTGTCGTAGATGTTCGGATACCACGATAAATCTATTGACCTATCATTGATTCGTCGCGCCGCGATATAGCTTATGTAACCGACGTTCGCACTTTCGCCGCCAGAAATAGTATCTAGCATCGCCAGTTCATATTCTTCTATATAGCGCTCATCCATCAAGTAGGAATCCTCACTCAAAGGAACCGCCTCGAATGGATATACATCAAAGTACTCATGGTCAAACAAGGCCCATACCTCTCCTAGAACGCTAACATTCGTTATATTGACCGTCATGTTACTGATCTTCAAACAATTGGACGGCAAGTATTAGCATTGGCGGATTCATAACATACCATACGTACTGATACGGCCGTGCGGGCCTCTTTTGGTCAGGTGCGGTTTTCTCCGGCCTTGAGGAACGACCAGTATGGGTCGAGTTTCGCCGCCGCACTTGATCAAAGCGGTTGTTCAAGCCTCGTATTCGTACCAATGTCCGGTCTTGCTTGCACTGCGCGGACCGAATGGATCGAAACGCCAACGTCGCCATTGGCCGAAGAGCAGGCGCCCGCAAAATTCACCCCATCTGTCTGCTAAGGCCGAAACCAGACAAAAAGCATCAACCATCCTGACGGTTATCTTCTGGTACATTGCCGCCTTCTAAACAGGAAATCTAGCCAACATTATCTTGTGATGAGTTGGGTCGCAAAGCCAAATGCCAACCTGTATGGCTACTCCTGAATGAGGCTCGCTCAGCTGAAAAATAGTCCAATCCAACCTCAGCTTGCAAATAGCTCATTTAACTCAAGAGGGCTACTGGAATGCGCGAGATACGGTATCTGAGGCCGACCCTCTCATTATGCTCCCTCAGAAAGCACTCGTTCGATGAGCAGCTGAACCGATTCGCGCCCCTGATAGCGATTGACGGTCAGCCCATACACGAACCGCGCTGGTCCCACTTTGGGGGTCCACCGTAGGCGCGCGGCACACTGGAATGCGATAGCCGCGAGTGGTGCTCCATGCTCTCCGACTACGGTCAGCTTGGCATGGAGTCCGTCTGATAGCGGACGGATGGCTACAACCTGAAAGTCACCAATAAACCGCGGGGCCGGGAAGCCTTGACCCCACGGACCACCATTCTCCAAAACGTGCGCGACCTCTACGGTCTGCTCGTGGCTCGCCAAAAGGCCATCTGTGAAGATCGCATCGCAAAACGTCTCCGCAGTGGTTGACTGTGTCACGACTTCGCGCAGTACGCGGGTAAAGAGGGGAAAGTCATCTGGCGCCAGAGTCAAGCCCGCGGCTTGGGCGTGGCCACCGAAACGGACCACCAAACCGGGGTGGCACGCCACGACCGCCGCGATCATATCGCGAATATGGATGCCGGGAATGGAGCGCGCGGAGCCTTTCAGTAGGCCATCTGCGCCAACGGCGAAGGCCACGGTAGGCCGTCCCGTTTGCTCGCGAATACGCGCAGCCACGAGTCCAACAACACCCTCGTGCCATAGGGGATCATGTAAGCAGAAGACGGGAGGGATATCGTTCAGAGCCAGAGCCAGATCCCGGTTGACCAGGACCTCCGCCTCTTGGCGCATCGTATCTTCGAGTTGCCGCCGTTCTTGGTTAATACCGTCTAAGTGGGACGCCAGTCTCGTCGCGGTCTCGTCATCGTCGGTTAAGAGGGCCTGAATACCGAGCGTCATATCCTGCAGGCGGCCAGCCGCATTGAGACGGGGTGCTACGGCAAACGCGAGATCATCAGACGTGAGCAATGAGACATCACGGCGGGCGGCCGTCGCCAGCGCTCGAATACCCGGAGGCCCCGAGTGGTTCTTGATGACTTTGAGTCCTTGGGCCACCAAGAGGCGGTTGATGCGGTCCAGGGGCACACAGTCAGCTATCGTGCCCAGGGCCACTAGCGGCAACAACGGTGCGAGACTGGGGCGCGCGGCGGGCCATTTCTGCTCAAGTAGGCGTTCCCGCACCGCAATGGCCAAGAGAAAAGCGACGCCGACTCCCGCGAGGTTTACGGCACCCGAGACGTCATCGGGACGGCGCGGGTTTATGATCGCATAAGCGGATGGCAAGGTATCGCCTGGCAGGTGGTGATCGGTAATAATTAACGAGATTCCAATGTCTCGCAAAACCGTCGCGCCGGCATGGCTTACTATTCCATTGTCGACAGTCACGACCCATTGCGGTTTCGGTACCATCGCCCCGATGCGTGCCGCCAACGCCTCGGTCAGCCCATACCGTTCGAGACGGCGGTCAGGTACGATAAAATCCACACAGGCGCCAAACTGGCGGAGGGCCCGTATAAGGACTGCGGTCGCGGTGGCGCCATCAGCATCGTAGTCGCCGGCGACGACGATCGGTTCGCCGTACGCAATCGCCCGTGCTAGACGCGCTGAGGCCTTAAAGAGATCCGTAAGACTGGCTACTGAGAAAAGTGCGTCCCAAGTGAGATCAAGATCATGGGCATCGTGAACGCGTGCGGCGTAAACGCGAGCTAATAGAGGTGGCCAATCGGAAGATCGGAGGAGGGTCGGACAGAGCGTCGGGCGCAACATCAAGTTAGGCGTCATGGAGCCGATCGTCTCACGCCGGGGAGGAAACGCAACTTACGATCAGGTCTGTTGTTGCGGGGTGGTGCGTGATCGCGCCTGCGCAACCTTCGTGGGTCGCCCTGGTCGCCGCAGTTTCGTAAGCGATGCCTCGGGGTGGTGGTTAGCAGGAACGGTGGATGTTTGCGCAAATCCAATTATCCATGCTTCAACGTCATCCAGGTTCCAGCGCCGACGGCGCAAACCAGGCAACTTAATGAACGGTGGCATGGGATTTCCGCCTGCAATGCGGGCTTTCAAACGGACTTGGCTGATGCCCAAGAGATCCGCCACATCTTTGTCGTTTCCTATTCGCATTATATCGACTCGCAAACTCACCAGACCCTATTGTCGGGGTATTTAGCGGTGCTCATGGCGACGAATACCCCGCATAAAGAGCGGTTATTCGCCGCGCTTTGCCCCGTTGAGCCGGCCAGCGAGTCGATGGGCTCTTAAGTGGGTATAGCGGCTCAACATAGCCAGCGTCCGGTGTCCCGAGATCCTGGCAATCTCCATCGCATCTAGGTCTGTTTGCTCAAACAAGCGCGAAATCGCCTCGTGACGTAAATCATGAAAAGTCAGACCCGTGATACCCGCCACCTTACAGACCCGTCGCATGGCGCGCGTAATGGCATACTCGCTCATACCAAACACGGAACCGCGGTGATTCTTCGGCAATCCCGATAGTAGGGTAAGTGCCTGATCAGAAAGCGGTACACTACGGGCATAACCATTTTTAGTTTCCGGCAAGTAGGCGCTCGACCGCTCGTGGTCGATATGCTCCCACTGGAGCTCCACAATTTCACCCCGTCGCATGGCAGTAGCAAGCGCCCATTGGATCACGGGCGCCAAACCGGCGCCGGCATGGGCGAGCAGAAGACCCTCCTCGTCCGCTTCGAGGCGACGGGTACGACCGCTAGGAAGTTTAGGCTTATGGACCAATTCTACGGGATTACTTAACGACTCCATTCCCCAGTGCTTGCGAGCCACTGTGAATAGATGAGAGAGTAGGGCGAGGTAGAGGTGGATGGTGCCAGGAGACGCGCCTTCGGCCCGCTTGGCGACGATGGCGGTATTGATATCCGTGACCCGGATCGAGGCCAAAAATCGAGGGGATAGGGGAGATGCGCGCCACCAACGGATAGTAGAAATTTCCCTATCGCCGCTCTTTTTCTGCGAACTGATCTCGCGCGCGTAACGATCCAGCGCGTCCGCCAAGCTCGTTGTCTCGGCCTCGGTCCGCGAAACGAACTTCCCCTCATCCATCTCCGATTCGATTTTTCGCGCCCAGGCTTCCGCTCTGACCCGCGTCTCGAAGGTTTTGCACTGGACAGGATGACCGCGGCGGCGGACGCGCACCCGCCATTGCCGTTCGCCACGCTTCAGAATGTTGGCCACTGGAACTCCCTCCTGTTGCTATTGCTAAGGACGGAGTGGACCAAATTTGGACCAAAAACTCAATATGGAGGGGATAGTCATGTGCTAAGTGCTTGTTTATATTGGTCGGGGCGAGAGGATTTGAACCTCCGACCACCTGAACCCCATTCAGGTGCGCTACCAGGCTGCGCTACGCCCCGTTCCGGCTGGCATCATACCGTAAGCCTCTTTGGTATCAAAGCGTCTATCTCACTCTCTTCGCCTAGCCCACCATGAAGGCTTAGAATAGGCCGATGTTAACGATCCGAGATCTATGGTTTAGGCTGGGGGCAGAAGAGCTCTTCTGTGGCGTTTCATGCGAGGTCTTCCGGGGGCAGCGGATCGGGCTTGTCGGGCGCAATGGCTCCGGGAAATCGACCCTCCTAAAGCTCATTAATCGGGGCGCTGAACCGGATGCGGGCTCGGTAGACTTCTCGGGCCAAGTGCGGGTCGTGAGCGTCTCGCAAGAGATCCCCGATACCGAGTCCTCGGTGTTGTCGTTTACCCTAGACGGCGATGAGGAGTTGCGGGCCCTCGAGGCGCGGCTTGCAAGGGAGCCCCACGATGACGGCTATTTCGCCGCCCAAGCCCATTACGAGGCGATCCAAGGCTTTGCGGCCCCGGCACGGGCAAGCCAGCTTCTCGCCGGGCTCGGGTTTGCCGAAAGCGACCTCGCAAGACCGGTGAAGGTCCTGAGCGGCGGTTGGCGTATGCGCTTAAATCTCGCGCGCGCACTCATGGGGCGGGCCGATCTCTTACTGCTAGACGAGCCCACGAACCATCTGGACCTCGAGGCGATTGCCTGGCTCGAGCAGTACCTAGCGCGTTTCGAGGGGGCGTTGCTCGTAGTCTCCCACGATCGCGATTTCCTGAACACCGTCGTCAATCGGATTGCCGCCATCCACGATCACGTCCTGACGCTCTATACGGGCTCTTATGACGCCTTTGTCTCGCGCCGGGGCGCCGAAGTCGTGCAGCAGCAAGCCAGTTATGAGCGCCAACAGGCGCGGATCGCAGACCTTGAGCGCTTCGTGACGCGGTTCCGGGCCAAGGCCACCAAGGCCCGTCAGGCCCAGAGTCGACTAAAGATGCTAGAGCGCATGGAGCGCGTGGCCAAAGTGCAGGGCGATGTGCTCTACGACCTGCCGCTGCCAAGCCCCGAGCGCGCCCCGGATACCCTGATTTCTTTACGCGACGTGACCTTCGCCTACCCAGGGCGGGCCCCTGTGTTTGCCGGCGTCCGGTTGAGTATCGCCCCCGGGGACCGCATAGCGGTCATCGGCCCAAACGGCGCCGGTAAATCCACCTTTCTGAAGATCTTGGTCGGGCAGCTAGACCCCTTAGCCGGGACCCGCATCTTAGGCCCGGGGGTGACGCTCGGCTATTTTGCCCAGCACCAGTTAGAGCAGCTCGATCCCAATATGCGGCCACTGGAGTATCTGGCAGCGCTTGATAAATCCGCCACCCCGCAGGCACTGCGCGACTACCTGGGCCGGTTTGGTTTCGGGGCAAGCGTGCGCGATCGCCCGGTCAGGGATTTCTCGGGCGGGGAGAAAAGCCGCCTGGTATTGGCCGGACTCTCATGGCTGAAGCCTCACGTCCTGCTTTTGGATGAGCCGACGAACCACCTGGATCTCGAGATGCGTGAGGCCTTGATGTATGCCCTGCAAGACTATGCGGGCGCGCTCGTGCTTGTGTCCCACGATCGCCACCTGATCCGGTCGTGCGCGGACGCCTTGTGGTTGGTGGCCGATGGTCAGGCGCGGGAGTTTACGGGCGACCTCGATGACTATCAGCGCGAGATGGCAGCACGCCGTATGCCCCCCGTTGCCGCCAAACCGAAGACCGACCGACGGATACCTGCGGTTTCCCCTAAAACCTACCTAAAGGAACAGAAGGCGATCGAGGCCCGGCTTGCCGGCTACGAGGCCCGCTTGGCTGAGATCGATGGGGTGTTGGGTGACGCCCTTGCCTATCGCCAAGGCGGCGACATGTTGAAGGCCCTCCAAGCAGAGCGGCGCACGATGAGTGACGCCCATGCCCAAGACGAGGAGCGGTGGCTGGCGCTAGAGGAGAAGGTCCATGCCCTGCAATCGGGCCTAGTCTAAGTCCGGCGGGGACCGGCCGGGGACCCAATGGTCGCCTTCGGTGGTCAGTTCCTTTTTCCAGAACGGCGCGCAGGTCTTTAACGCATCCATGATCGCCTGACAACCGGCGAAGGCCGCGGCCCGGTGGGCCGACCAGACGGTCACGAGCACGATGCGCTCATCACACAGGATGCGACCGAACCGGTGGATGATGAGGACCTCGAGGAGCTGGTACTGAGCCTGCGCCGCTGTTGCGATGCGCTCGAGTTCGGCGGTCGTCATTTCGGGGTAATGTTCGATTTCAAGGGCGGTAATAGGGTGTCCGGCCGAGACGTCCCGCACGGTCCCGACGAAGCTCACCCGCGCCCCGGCGCCTTGGACCGTCAGCGCTTGGGCCTCGTGTTCCGGGTCGAAGTCTGCGGCCTGGAGGCGGACGATCATTAGCCGCCGCTCACCGGGGGAAAGAAGGCGACCTCATCGCCATCATGGACCGGGCTTGTCAGTGCGGCATGTTCCCGATTGATCGCGACCAGGATCGGTTGAGGGAGGCCCGGTAGGTGCGCGCCAGCCACGGCCGCTAGGACATCGGCTGCGGTGGATGCGTCCTTGGCGGGCGTAAAGCTTAGCGTATCGTGGCCTAGGATCTCGCGGATACCCGCAAAACAGCGCACCGTCACCATGAAGCTAGCCCCCGAGCCGCATCATATAGACCGGCGCTGCGCGTTGGGGCGCATCATTGAAGGTATGGCGCTCGGGCTTTTCATGCCAGACCTTCGCGCGGATCAGATCGGCCAAGTCCGTTTTGGCAATCCCGTCGCGCAATGGGCCCATGAGATCCACCCCATCGTTTTGCCCCAGACAATAGACTAGTCGCCCGGTGGAGGTGAGCCGCAGACGGTTACAGCTCGCACAAAAGTTTTGACTGATCGGGCTGATAAACCCCACCTTGCGGGTCGTGCCCGCAATCCGGAAGTGCTGGGCCGGGCCCTCGTCTGCGGCGCGGGTCGCGGGAATCAGGGTATGGGTCTGGCCGATCCGCTCTTGGGCCTCGGCGATACTCACATAGTTTTCGCCACGGCTTGTCGTGCCGGCGGCGCCAAGTGGCATGGTCTCGATAAATTGGACATCCAGGCCCTCGCGGAGCGCAAAGTCGACCAAGGCTGGGATCTCGGTTAGGTTTTCGTTCCGCAATAAGACCACATTCAATTTGATATGCGGGATCACGTCGCGCGCGAGAAAGAGGCCGCGCAGTACGCGCGCTAGGTCGCCACCGCGGGTGATGCGCGCGAAGCGCTCGGCGTCGAGGCTGTCTAGGCTCATGTTGATGCGTTTGAGGCCTGCCGCGGCGAGCGGGCCCGCCAGCCGATCCAAAAGATAGCCATTGGTGCTCAAGCTCAGTTTAGCGACACCGAGATCGCGGGCGTGGGCCACGCGCTCTACAAGCCAGGGGTAGAGGAGAGGCTCGCCGCCGGTAAAACGCATATGACCGATGCCGAGCTCGTAAAAAATGGTCAACAGCTCGTCTAATTCGCCCGGCATCAGATGGTCTTTGCGCGCAAACCAGGGCGTGCCCGCCGCGGGCGAACAGTATTGGCAGCGTAGGTTGCAGTGCTCGGTCAAAGACACGCGCAAATAGGAGATGCGCCGCCCGAAGCGGTCGTCAAGGGCCGTCGTGGTATCCGCCACGACTGGCCGGGTAGTCGACATATCAGCTGCGATCCCAGGTTCCAGAGCGACCCCCTTCTTTGTGGAGTAGGCGGATACCATTGATGGTCATGCCGCGGTCTATAGCCTTGCACATATCATAGACGGTAAGCAGCCCAATGCTGACTGCGGTCAGCGCCTCCATCTCGACGCCGGTGACATGTTGGGTGCGGACGGTGACGCAACACCGCAGGCGGTGCTCGTCAGCGAATGCCCAGGAAACGTCCATGCCGGAGATCGGAATCTGATGGCAGAGCGGAATCAAGGACTCGGTGCGCTTGGCGGCCTGGATGGCGGCAATGCGCGCAACGCCTAAGACATCGCCCTTGTGCGCGGTGCCCGCCTGAATGACCAATGCGGTCTCCGCGGCCATCTCGATAAAGCCCTCGGCGGTCGCGGCGCGGTGGGTGACCGGCTTGTCGCCCACGTCGACCATATGGGCTTGGCCTGCGGCGTCGAAGTGGGTCAGGCGGTCTTGCACGGATGCCTTTCGGTGCGCCATCGGGGCTCCTCTTAAGGCCTAAAGCGCCTCACTATAACCGCATTCAGGCACGGGCCCTAGTGTTTGTCCAGGCTTGGGACCAGAACTTTGGTCGACTGAATCTTGAGATGCCCCTTGGGCGCCGGACCCATTTTTGGCATGGCTGCGGGTGCGCGCCCGTGATAGAGGTTGATCACATGTTGGGCCTCGATGAAAAAGAGATAGCGCTCGACACCGATCCCGAAAAACGCTGCTAACGGCGCGATGATGGCAAAGAGCTCAATGGGTTCGTGGAGGGCGAGGGTCAAGACCCCGGCGGGGATCGCGAACCCGACGACGTAGACGACGATTTTAAGACGCATCGCGGTAAGCGGCGTGATGCTATTGCTAAACTCACGCGTCAAGAAGGTCCCGAAGGTGTGTCCCTGGTCTAGGAGGCGGACCTTGGTCCCGCTAAAGCCAGTCGCGGTTTGTAAAGTCGTGCCGCTCGGTTTGCCGATCCAGAAGTAATAGATGGCCTTCATGACGGCCGCGGCAATCAGCAGCGCGATCGCCATGCCGATCAGGCTTTTGTCGGGGCCGTTGGTCACGACCCGTGCAGTGGCCAGCAAGGTCGTGCCCAAGGCCAGACCCAAAACAAAGAAGTTCGCCGGCACGAGCGGCGTATGCCATTGGCGAATGGTGCGCAGGCAGGCGTAGATCATGCCCTGGGCAAAGATCGTCACAAGGCCTACGACCGCGGCGCTGTTGCCCAAAATGAGCGCGACCGTGTCGCGGTCGGCATTCATGAAAAATACCCAGCCCAAATACGCGATGGTAAGCGGGTAGAAGAGGACCGCCAAGACCCCCTCGCGGGCCAGCCACGAGGTCCGCCAGCGCGAGAAGGCCCGCCAGGCGTTCTTCGGGTTGGCCAGATGGGTGGTCGACGCGATCATGCCGATGGTCACCAATACCAAAGAGAACGCCGCGGCGATCACGGTCAGCAGAGGACTCAATCCCCCGTCGATATGGAAATCATTGACGGCGGCGACGACGGCCATGAGGCCAAAACCGCTGCCCGCGAACAGCGTCAAAAAGATAACGGCCAGTGATGGATTCATAGAGCCCTCTGCTTAGGTTATCGTTCGACGACGCGGTTGACCCACTCTTTCACCTTGTGGGCGAGCGAGTGTCGACCGAGGTCGTTTGTGGGGATCGTCGGCCGCGGGCGCGGCGGCAGATAATGATTGGTCGGGTGGTAGTTCAACTCCGGCATGAGTGCATAACCACCACGCTCGCGCACGACCCGGCTTATGACGCTCTCGCTGTCATCGAGGTCGCCAAAGAGGCGGGCATGGGCGGGGCACGCCAATACACAGGCCGGTTTGCGTTCCTCGACCGGCAGCTCTTGATCGTAAATGCGATCGACGCAGAGCGTGCATTTTTTCATGGTGCCCGACTCGTGATCGAGCTCGCGCGCCCCATACGGACAGGCCCAGGCGCAGTAATTGCACCCCATGCATTTGTCTTGATCGACCAAGACGATGCCGTCTTCGGGCCGCTTGTAGGAGGCGCCGGTGGGGCAGACGGTCACGCACTCGGCGTTTTCGCAGTGCATACAAGACATCGGGAAATTGGTCGTCTTGTTGTTCGGGTAATCGCCGATCTCGTAATGGCGTACGCGATTAAACCACACGCCCGACGGCTCCTTGCCGTACGGTTCATAATCGGTGAGCGGCGCGGTCATCGCGCTTGTATTCCATTCCTTGCAGGCCGTCGCGCAGGCATGACAGCCAACGCAGGTATCCAGGTCAATCGCGAGTCCTAAACGCATCGTCGCTACTCCTTACGACTTGGCGCGCGTGTTATAGCGCAGAATGTCGGGCTTGGGTGAGGCACCAGGCAGTGGTGCCGCATTGGCGAACGTCGGCCACACCCCTTCTTCGCCCGGGGCGGCCTTGGTGACCTTCACCATAAGGTCGTACCAGGCCGCCTGCCCGGTGATCGGATCGGAATTGGTCAGCCGCCGTTCGCCGACCTTCTCCGGCAACAGCTCGGAGATCAGGTGGTTCATCAAAAAGCCTTGGGTGGCCTCGGGCGCATCGGGCTTAAGGCCCCAGGTACCAGATTGTTTGCCGATGCCGTTCCAGGTCCAGACGGTGTCTTCCTGGCAGCCCTCGATCAGGCGGACCTGGACGCGAATCTTGCCGTTGCGGGACTCGACCCACACCCAATCCTCGTCCGCGATGCCTACGCTCTCGCCCTTGGCGCGGTTCATATAGAGATGGTTTTGGGCGATGATCTGCCGAAGCCATGCGTTCTGCGAGTCCCATGAGTGGTACATCATCATCGGCCGCTGGTTCACCGCAAAGAACGGGTACTCCTTCTTGTCGATCCGTTGCTGTTCCAACGGCTCGTAGAAGTCTGGCAACGGGTCAAAGTAGGTCGCAAGCCGGTTTTGGTCGATTGGATCTTTGGGCTGTGGGCCATCGTAGAGGCCGAGCCCGGCCAAACGGAAGCGCTGAATCGACTCCGAATAGAGCTCGATGATGATCGGCTCGGCGGTCGCGTTGAAATTGACCTCCTTGGCGAACTCCAGATAGCCCTTATTCGCGAACCGGAAATAGCGCAACTCCTCGGGCAAATGGTATTGGAAGAAGCCCTGGTTCTCGATATAGCGTTCCCATTGCTGAGGATTGGGTTCGCCGCGCAGCGACTTGCTGCCGTCGGCCCCGCGCCAGCCGGCTAAAAACCCAATCCCGGGCGCGTGTTCGTAATTGATGATGAAATCCTGATAACCCTTGTATTTGGGCGTGCCGTCTTCGTTGCTAAAGGCCGGCAGTTTCAGGCGCGCGCCGAGTTCGATTAAGACCTCCTGCCAGGGCCGGACGTTGCGATCGATCTCTAAGAGCGGGTGGCGAATGGCGTCGCAGATCGCATCGGGCTCGGAGATCGGCCGATCCAGCAGTGAGATGGCGTCGTAGCGTTCAAGATAGGTGGTATCCGGCAACACCAAATCCGCGAAATGCACAGTCTCCGAATGAAAAGCGTCGACGACCACCAAAAATGGGATCTTGTGTTCGCCGTCGGGGCCCTTGGCGCGCAACATGTCTTGAATATTCGTCGTGTTCATAGACGAGTTCCAGGCCATGTTCGCCATGAAGAATATGAGGGTATCGATCGGGTAGGGGTCACCGTTGGCCGCGTTGGTAATCACCATATGCATAAGGCCTTGGTTGGCGATCGGCGCCTCCCAAGAGTAGGCCTTATCGATACGCAGTGGGCGCCCCTCGTCATCGATCACGAGATCCTCGGGCGCGGTCGGATAACCGAGCGGATGGGCTTTTAGCGGCGTATTGGGTGCGCTGTGCTGGGCGGGTTTCTCGGGCACCGGCACTGGGTGCGGGTAAGGGGGCTTGGCGCGGAATCCGCCCGGACAGTCGATCGTGCCGAGCAGGATCTGCAACAGATGGATAGCGCGCGCGGCCTGAAAGCCGTTGGAATGGGCGGATACGCCCCGCATGGCGTGCATGGACACGGGCCGGCCAATGAACTTATTGTGCTTGCGCCCGGCCCAGTCGGTCCATTCGACGTCGATTTCGATGGTCTCCTTGAAGGCCACGTGGGCCACCTCGAGCGCCAAGCGCTCGATCGTGCCAGCCGGGATACCGCAGACTTTCGCGGCATTGGCCGGCGCGAAGCGCTCGTCTAGATAACGCTCGGCGAGCAAGGTCATGACGGTCTTGACCGGGCGCCCGTCCGGGGCCACGTATTCGCCAAAGAGCGCCGGGTGATTGGCGGCATCCATGCCGCTTACGAACGCCTCTTTCTTCATATCCCAGACCAGCGGCTGCCCGTCCTCGTCGCGATAGATGAGCCCGTCACCTTTTTGCCCCGGCGTCTGGACGACCAAGAACGCCGAGTTGGTGTAGCGAATCAGGAAGTCCCAGTCGAAGAGCTCGCGCGACAACAGCACATGGATCATGGATAGGGCGAGCATGGCGTCGGTCCCGGGGCGGATCGGGACCCATTCGTCGGCGATCGCCTGGTAGCCGGTACGCGCCGGATTGATACCGACGAATTTGCCGCCACGCCTTTTGACCTTCTCGATGCCGATCTTCATGGGGTTGGAGTTATGATCCTCGGCGACCCCCCACAACATGAAGTACTTGGTGCGATCCCAGTCGGGGTCGCCGAATTCCCAGAAGGCATAGCCGAGCGTGTAGAGGCCGGCGGCCGCCATGTTCACCGAACAAAATCCGCCATGCGCAGACCAGTTGAGTGTGCCAAACTGTTCGGCCCAAAGGCGTGACAGGGCCTGCATCTGGTCGCGGCCAGTAAAGAATGCGAGCTTCTTGGGGTCGGTTTCGCGAATATGGGCCAAGCGCTTGGTGAGCATGTCCAAGGCTTCGTCCCAGGATATCTCGATAAATTCGCCGGCGCCGCGTTCGGTGCCGGGCTTGCGCAGCAGCGGATTTTGCAGGCGCCCAGGCGAGCACTGCTTCATAATGCCAGCCGAGCCCTTAGCACAGAGCACGCCTTTATTGATGGGGTGATTGCGATTACCTTGAATGAACCGGACCCGGTTGTCTTCGATCGTCACTTTGATGCCGCAGCGACAGGCGCACATATAGCATGTGGAGTACTTGATCTCCTGCTTGCTGTGATCCTCGGTTTTGTATCCTGCCGGCATGTACGCTCCAGGTATCGAAATATTGACGGCCTAAACTAAAGGCATTCTCGGCCAAAGGCTATTGAATTGTTTTGATAGCGGAATAAGAATCAGACGGTTATTTCGCAGCCTTATGGCGGATATTCCGGGAATTTATAGAACGTGCGGACAGTGGTCCGACGGCGTTTAGTCAGAAGATGGAGGGGATTATGCAGTTTGTGCGTTACAAGCGACGGACCCAGGGCCGCGATCGCGCCCGGCTTGCGGTCCGCACCGCTAACGGGTTGCGGGATCTAGAGGCAAGCTACGAGCGGTTTGTGGCCGCTGGCATGCCGCCTGTCAAAGGTCTTCGGGGCGCCCTCAAGAGCGGCAGTCTGCGGTGTTTGCTCGCGGTGCCCGGGACTGATGGGCTGTTCGCCGCGTTGCGCAAGTCCGATGCGGACGGGGTGCTCGTAGACGAGGGGCGGTCGATCCACTTGTGCGCGCCACTCCATGACCCCAGGCGTTTCATCGGCGTGGGCCTCAATTATCGCGATCACGCCCGCGAGATCGGCCAAAGCCTCCCGGCCTATCCCCCGCTTTTTGCGAAATGGACGAATGCGATCAATGGCCCGTATGATCCCATTACCCTCCCGGCGAACACGCAGGCGCTCGATTACGAGGTGGAGCTCGGCATCGTGATCGGGTCGCGCGCGACCCGGGTCCCGGTCGCAGACGCCCTGCAATACGTGTTTGGCTATACCATCATCAATGATGTCAGCGCCCGCGATCTCCAGTTTCAGACGAGCCAGTGGCTGGCCGGCAAGATTGGCGACGGGTTCGCGCCGCTGGGCCCGGCCATTACCGAGCGGGCCGATATCGCCTCCGTGCACGATCTCACGCTCCAGACCTGGGTGAATGGCACGCTTCGCCAAAACGGTAACACCCAAAATATGGTGTTCGACCCGGCGGCGCTGGTCAGTTACCTCTCGCACCTCATCACGCTCGAGCCAGGCGACATCATCGCGAGCGGAACGCCGGCCGGTGTCGGCATGAGTCAGAATCCTCCCCGCTATCTAAAGCCAGGCGACGTCGTGCGCATGAGTATTGCGGGGCTCGGGACGATCGAGAACCGCGTCTGCGCCGCGTAGTCGTCAACTGGGGTAAGCGACCCGGCGCGCCTGACAGGTGAGCACGTCGAGTTCAAGCGAACCATCGTCGGCGATCGCGAACGCGCGCCGGACCTCCAGCGGGGCATCGGCCAACAATTGACGGATGACTGCAACACGCCCAGGCGGTGTTTGGGAGCGCTCCACCCATTCGTCAAAGGCCAAACGGACCCGGAAAAAATCGCAGTGCCAGGGGACGAGCCCATGGCACCCGAGGGTCGCGACCCACTCCGAGGCCCGATAACTGCGGACGTGACTGGTATCGCGCAAGAGCTCGATCGTCTGAAGATGGGTGTCGGCGAGCGGTGCCTCATAGCCGATCGAATCGGTGAGCACGAACACCCCATCGGGCTTTAGGACCCGGACGATCTCGGCTAGGCCGGCGTCCACGTCGCGCCAGTGATGAGCGCTATAGCGGCAACTGACGAGATCCATGCTCGCGTCCGGGAACGGGAGGTCGGTGGCCGGTGCTCTATGGATCGTGATCTGGGCCAAGTTTCGTCGGCGGGCCTCGTCGGCGGCGACCCTTAACATCTCACCGCTGGCGTCGACGGCGTGTACGCGTTCGCAAAACGGCGCCATAGCGAAGCTCGCATGGCCGGGGCCGCAGCCGACATCGAGGGCGGCGGCTGGGTGCAAGCGCTCGGCCACTGCGCGCAAGGTCGCAAGATCCGACCCCTGCGCGTGGACCGCGCTCGTGCGATAGCGTTCGGCGGTGCGGTCAAACTGGTCTGTGACATGCTGGTCGTGTGACATGACGATCTCCAAAGAGGTCTCCAGGAGAGATGAGGATACGGCGTAATTATACTGGTACAATACCAGTACTTATACTGGTATATACACCCACTGGCAGAGGTCTCTTTCGATGCAGCACAAGGAACTTGGGCGGTTTTTGCGTACCTTGCGTGAACGCACGCCGCCGCGCACGGAACCCCCCCCCGGGGCGCGCAAGCGCCGGACGCCGGGGCTGCGCCGCGAGGAGCTGGCCGATCTCTGTGGCATCAGCGCGACCTGGTATACGTGGATCGAGCAGGGTCGGGCCCCGTCGGTGTCGCATGAGGTATTGGCGCGCCTTGCTCACGCGCTCGACTGTACCGATGCACAGCGCCGCTACCTGTGGGAGATCGCTGGCCTCGGGCCCGTGCGCGGCGCCGATTCGGCGGCAGTGGCGCCGCCCGCGATCGTGTCGCTCTTACAGCGCATTGACGCCCCGGCTTACTGCCTGGGGCGCTATTGGGACGCGCTTGCTTGGAATCAACGGGCGGCGCGGCTGTTTCCGGATTGGCTGGGCACGGGCGGCGCCGATCGCAATCTCTTGGGTTTTGTCTTCTGTGAGCCGAGTGCGCGAACCCTGATCGTGGATTGGGAGCGTCGGGCCCGGCGGCTTATCGCCGAATTTGTCGCCGATGCGAGTGACTTAGAGGGGGCTGATCGGTATCAGGAACTGGTGGCGCGATTGAGTGCGCGTAGCGAGGAGTTTCATCGGTATTGGCGGCAACAGGAGGTGTGGTTTCGAGAGCCGGCGGTAAAGCACTTCCGCCACCCACGAGACGGGCTCGTTTCTTATGAACAAACGACGTTTTCGCCGCTCGCCCAGCGCGACCTAAAGCTCGTAGTCCTCAATCCAGAAGACTGCCCCGCTCGCAAAAAAGGCGGGTAAGGCGGTGTGACCGCCCCCCGCCGTCTAGTTAACGGCGCTTACGACTCGCCGTCTTTTTCTTTGCGGAGGCCGTCTTTTTCAGCGCAGCCTTGGGGGCTGCCTTCAATGAGGCCTTAGAGGCGGCCTTGGGCGGAGTCTTTTGTGTCGGACCGCCGCTCAAATTGTCTTCCAGAAATTCCAGCAACTCGCTAATGGTAGCCAGAACCGGCGCGTAGCGAATCGATCGCCCTTCGCGCGTGGGCTTGATAAGGCCTGCTTGGGTCAGCTGCGACAAGTGAAAAGAGGACGTCGCCGGGGCAAGCTTCAGTCTCAAGGCGATCTGGCCTGCGACAAGCCCATCCGGACCCACCTTTACCAATAGCCGAACGATGCCGAGCCGAGTCTCTTGCGCGAGTGCGGTGAGCGCCCGCGTTGCTGCCGTGATCTTCATGGTCATTTGATTGGGTTTACCTTCATAGTTTATGTCAGTTCTCAAAGACAGCGCCTTTCCGTTATAGTTCCACGATCATGCGTTGTCAGTGCCGTACGAAAGACACTTGACGGTGATTATACTGTGTTTTCGCGACAATGGCAGTAGCTATTTGATCAATGAGCGATGTTTATTCGCGATCGACCGTTGGGCGTGGAAACGTAGACGGGTATGAAACCATCAAACGTGCTAATAAAGTACGCTAATGGGGTTATTCGAGAGAATCCGGAGAGTCGTTTTGACCGGGATGGACGCGGTGGGTGAGGCAGTCCGGCCGGGGATGTTCGTCACTCGCCCGCGAAACAGGTGCCAGAAATCGCGAGCGAGGTGGCATCTTAACAGGTCGAAGCGAGGGTGTGGTGTGATATGAACCGTGAATATGACAACTATTTGACGGCGGCGCGAGACGCGGCGCACCAGGCCGCCTTGATCATACTTCAGCACTACCAGAGTATAGGTCCGGTGGATTGGAAGGGCGACGGGAGTCCGGTCACGCCTGCCGATCGCGCCGCCCACGAGGTGATCTTGGCGGTATTGGCAGCGGCCACCCCGCAGATCCCGGTGGCCTCGGAGGAGGGCGGGGACGTCGAGGCGACGTGCTACTGGTCGGTAGATCCGCTCGATGGCACGAAGGAGTATGTCGCGCGCACCGGCGCCTTCGTGGTCAGCATCGCCTTGGTGGAGGATGGTCGCGCAGTGCTCGGGGTGATCCACGTGCCCGTGACCGGTGAGGTGTACTTCGCCCGTCGCGGCGGTGGCGCCTACAAAGCGGAGCGCGGGACGATTCGCCGGCTACACCCCACGCCTTTCCCGGGGCGGCGAATACGGCTTGTCGGTAGCGCCCGCCATGGTACCGAGGCCGTCGATGCGCTCTGCGAGTCACTCTCCCAGGCGGTCGCGCCGATTGAGCGCACCGCGCTCGGTTCGGCCTGGAAATTCGGCCGGCTTGCCGAGGCGCGTGCGGACCTCTATCCACGCCTCGGACCGACCCATACTTGGGATACGGCCGCCGGGCAGTGTGTGTTGGAGGAGGCCGGTGGGGCAGTACGGATAGCGGGGCGTACGCCGCTTACCTACCACCATCCGCGTCAACTCAATCCGTCGTTTGTCGCGGTGGCTGATAGCCGGTTTCCGTGGCCGGACCTGTTAGCGCCGGAGTTTTTGGTCGGGCGGTAGCGCACGCCGTAACCTGCCCAGAGTACCGGCTGCAGGGATGCCCTATGCTACAATCGGAACTCGTCAATCAAAGTGATCTAGGAGTGTGGTATGTCGATCGATAGGGCGGTGATGGCGTTTGCGGGATCAGTGGTTTTGATCAGTGTGCTTTTGGCCCATTATGTCTCCAATGACTGGCTTTGGCTCACGGCCTTTGTGGGCGCCAATCTCTTACAGGCATCGATTACCGGCCTGTGTCCGCTGGCAAAAATCCTAAAGGCCATGGGTATGCGGGCTGGCTGCGCCTTCGAGTAAGGCGGGTTCACGGAGGGGTAGGCGGACGAGCACCTCGAGTCCGCCGCCCTCGCGGTTGCGCAGTTGGATGGTTCCGCCGTGGGCCTCGGCGATGCGTCTCGCAATGGCAAGTCCGAGCCCGCGTCTGTTGCCGGTGTTCAGTTCGATGGCCGACAGGAGATGGGTCCGTTGGCGCTCGGTCAGTCCGGGCCCGCGGTCGGTGATGACGATGTGAACGAAGCCCGCCGCCACGAAGGTCTGGATATGAATCGGCGGGCGGCCGTGGGAGACGGCGTTATCAACAAGGTTGCCGATCAGTCGTCCAGTCGCAAGTGGGCGGTACGCGAAGTCCGGCAGGGGCTCGGAGTCATAGACGATAGCCTGGCCCTGGCGGTTGTAGCGTAAAACGATATCTTTGATAAGGCCCGCTAATTGTCCCGTGATCGGGACCTCCTCCACGCCATGACGGGCATAGGCCAGGAATTCGGCCAGAATACCATCCATTTCCTCGACATCCTGGATCATCCCTAGTCGTAGACCCGGATCGCAGGCCAAGGCCAACTCGACGGCAAGCCGCATGCGCGCAAGCGGCGTCCGGAGATCGTGAGACACACCGGCAAGCAGGAGTGCCCGATCGCGTTCATAGCGTCGCGCCGCCTCGGTCATTTGGTTAAAGGCGGCCGAGACGCGCCGCACCTCGATAGGCCCCTCCCCGGATAAGGGCGGGGGGTTCTCGCCGTGCCCGAAGGCCATGGCCGCACTGGCCAATTCGGCCAACGGGCGATTGACTCGGCGCACGATGAGCAGTGCCCCCAGTCCGGCAAGCAGCGATCCGACGATCAGGAACCCTATGCGCGGCCACGGTAGCATGGGCGACAGCCCCGGCAGATGGACGCTTAAGGAGCGGCCCTGGGTGGCCACGGAGACGTTCAGGCTGTCTTTGTGGGTGGTGATTTCGGCTGGCAGACCGCCGTTTGTGAGTTGGTGGGTAAGCGCCCGCCCAAACGGACCGATGGCAGTCGGGGCCTTGGCTTGGGTTTCGAAGCGCACGCCTAAAGGCCGGAGATGAGCCTCGAACGCGCGCCTTTGGGCCGGCGACAGGAATCGTTCCGCCGCCTGGATTGTCTGCGCCTCGTCGCTGATCAATAGGGCGATCTGGCGGACGTGGACATGGGTGAAAGAGAGCCTCACCAAGAACAGGAACGTAAACTGCGCGATGACAAGCGAGAGCGCGATAATGAGCGCGGTGCGACCAAACAGGGTCTCTGGCCAGAGCCTCACGGTTCGTCTCCTGGGTTGAAGGTATAACCAAACCCCCAGAGCGTTTGGATCAGTCGCGGGTGCGTGGGATCGACTTCGAGGATTCGGCGCAGGCGCGAAATACGCACGTCGATGGAGCGATCGAAGGGTGTGTGGTCACGGCCCCGGGCAAGCCGCATCAGGGTGTCGCGCGAGAGCGCCTGATGGGGATGGGTGGCCAGGACTCGCAACAGTTCGAACTCGGCGGTTGTGATGTCGATGCGCGTCCCATCGGCCATGAGCGAGCGGTCGTGAAGGTCGAGCGTATAACGCCCAAAGACGAGCTTCTTGATAGCCGGCGTGCTATGGCGCCGCAGGATGGCATTGATGCGCGCGACAAGCTCGCGCGGGTTGAATGGTTTGGAAAGATAGTCGTCGGCACCCACGTCGAGACCGACGATCCGATCGGCCTCATCGCCGCGGGCGGTCAGCATCAGCAGCGGAATATATTGGCCCTCGCTGCGCAGTCGCCGGCAGAGGCTCAAGCCATCCTCATCTGGCAACATGAGGTCTAAGATCAGGAAATCATGGGGGACACGGGAGAGGGCCTTATCCATATCGCGCCCGCTCGCGACCGCCGTGACCGCGAAACCCTGCTCGGTCAGGTAGCGTGTCAACAGCTCCCGTAGGCGATTGTCGTCATCGACGAGAAGGATACGGATCATGGCGAGAGGATACGCGAGTTTGAGATCACCGCACACCGCGGGCTTACAGATGATTACATTTGCATTGGCGCAGTCGGTGGTGGCCGGTCGCAGCAGCAGCCGGGATGCATGCGCCCCTATCCCAAAAGGTCTTGCGATTAGGCGCGCGGATTGGCGGCGGGCCCGATCCGGGTGGGGAGTTAGGGGTCTACTCCTAAGTGGCTTGCGATCACGGTACGGGTGCGCTCGGCGAGCGCGCGAGCGGTGAGCCCCGTCGAGACCTCGGGCGCGAGGAAATCGACGTGGACCGCGAATTCGCCGCGCGCGCAGAGCAGCCCCCAGAGGTGGCGCGGGAGTGTGGCGTCACCGAAGTAGGGGGCAGCGGGGTGGTTTACGCCCCGTCGGTCGAGGTAACGAATGGCAACCGGTTGCACGAGGCAACCGCTGTCGATGGCGGGGGCAAAGAGGCGGGCATGGAAGGCGCGAACCACCGTGCCGTCCGTCGATGTGCCTTCCGGGAACAAGAGTACGGACTGATCGCGCAGCAGGGCCTCCTTCATGCGCGTGGCCACTTGGCCAGAGGCCCGCTTATCGCCCCGGATGATGTATAAGGTCCCGGCTTGGGCGGCAAGCCAGCCCATGAGGGGCCACGTGGCAATCTCGGATTTGGCGATGAAGTGGCCCGAACAGAGCGCCCCCAGGGCCGGGATATCTACCCAGGAGACATGGTTTGCGATAACGAGGGCAGGGGCTTCGATCGGTTGGCCTAGGACACGTAATCGGATGCCGAGGATCGCCAGCAGGCCACGATGCCAGAGGATCACGATCCGAGTCCCCGTGCGCGTATCCGTCAACGCGTGTGCGGGGGCTAAGGCGGCGATCAGGGCGCCCAAAACGGTGTGCGCCAGCAAGGCGACGAGTCGGGCAAACGCACCGCCAGGAACCCTCACGCGGCGCGTTGCCTGGAGGTGCGTCCGAGCAGGCGTTCTAGGTAGCGACGATCGAAACGGGTACGAAATAACAGGATCAGGACGTCTGCGACGCCAAAGTCGGGATCGAGGCAAGCGGGGCCACCGATATAGGCCCCCAATCGCGTATAGGCGCGCAGCAGTGCCGGGGTCGCGCTGCCATCGTCGCCATCGCTATCCTGGGCCTGGGGCAGGGGATTACGGGGGGCTACCCGTAGCGCATCCGGGCAACCGTAGCGGCGAATGAGTGTCGCGACCGTGCGCAAGGCCTGCTCACGGTCGGGGCTAAGCGGAACGCTGCCGCAGCCAATAAGATAATCATAGGCATGGTCTTCTAGGAAGTCGGCGAGACCTGACAGCAACAGGGCGATGGCCGGACCTTGGCGGTGGTCTGGGTGAACACAGACGCGTCCGACCTCCATGATGCGCCCTGGCAAGGCCAGAATCGGGGTGAGGTCAAACTCCGACTCCGAGTAGAAGCCGCCACAGTGCCTCGCCGTCTCGGTCGTCAGGATGCGCGCGCATGCCACGACCGGACCGTGGTTCGCGCGCACGACAAGTTGCACGCAGTGCGGGTCGAAACGGTCACGGTCGTATTCGTGATCCCGGTTGCCGTCGCAGTCGTTGATGGTGGCGCCGAGCTCGCCGACAAAGACCTGGTGACGAAGGCGTTGGACCTCGGCGATATCGGCCGTCGTGTTCGCAAACTCCACGCGCAGGGGCCATTCCCTTGAACTTTCCGCAATCATCCCCGGCACTTCATTCCTTAGGCCTTAACGCATTCGGGCGCCGACCTGTAACGGTGAGGCTTATGCCCACTCAATACTACGCTCAGTGATGGTAGAACTGGAGGCGAGTATCGCCGACCTCGATGATGTCGCCTGATTCCAAAAGATTGCCACCGGGGGGTACCTTTTGCCCGTTGCGGAGCACGAGGGTCGCCTCAGGGGTCGTCATCAGGGTAAAGCGATCACCGGTACGCGACACCATGGCCGCCGATTGTCCGCTTTTGCCAAGATGGGTCACGGTCGCCTTGAGATCGATGCGCTTGCCGCTGTTGAATCCACTCAAGACAAACAGCGCCGCGTCTGCCAGGGGGCTTTCGGCAGGTTCGCTCTTTAGCGAAGGATCGCAGTCGAGATCCCCATAGACCAGGGTATATTTGCCGATCAGGATGTGGTCGCCCGGCTTTAGGTGGTGTTTGTGCGCCCGACGGTTGTTGATGAAGGTCCCATTGGTGCTACCGAGATCCTTCAGGAAGGAATCCTGGCCGACCGTAAAGATGCTGGCGTGGTCGACGCTGACGGCGGCATCCTCCAAGACCAAGGCGTGCGTACGCCGACGGCCGATCGAGAGATCCCCTTGCGGTAAGGACATCTCTTTTATGACGGCCTGATTCAGTTTGACGGTGATGCTAGGCATACTATCCATGGAGTCGAGTCTCCCGAGCAAGTATAGACGAATCCGGGACTTGAGTGACCAATGCGCGCTCCAAAGTGCCAAGATAAATCCGAGTCAAACGCGCAAGATCCGCTACGGCAACAGTCTCGTTTATTTTATGAATAGACTCGTTTAAGGGACCGAATTCAAGCACTTGCGTACCAAAGGGCGCTACGAACCGACCATCGGACGTTCCGCCTCCGGTCGAGTAGCTCGGCTGGACCCCGGTTTCGGCGGTGATGCTGGCCGCCAGGGCGGTTTGCAGCAGACCGCCGGATGTCAGGAACGGCTCGCCCGAAAGTCGCCAAGTCAGGGTATAGCGCAGATCGTGGGCGCGCAGAATCTCCTCGACCCCGGCCCGAAGCACAGGGGCCGGGGTGGTGGGTGCGTAACGGAGGTTAAATAGCGCGTGCAAATGGCCGGGGATCACGTTGTCGGCACCGGTGCCGGCGTGGATATTGGAGAACTGGAGGCGCGTTGGCGGGAAGTCGGCGCTCCCCTCGTCCCAAACGTGCGAAACGAGCGCCTCAAGGGCCTTCGCGAACCGGGCGATGGGATTGTCGCAACGCTCAGGGTAGGCGATATGCCCCTGGACCCCGTGGATGGTCAGGTCCCCGCTTAATGACCCCCGGCGTCCGTGCTTGATCGTGTCACCGAAAACCTGAACGGATGACGGTTCGCCGACTAAGCAGTAGCTAATGCGCTCTTGGCGTTCGGCGAGCTGCGCCAGTACGCGCACAGTCCCGTCGCGGGCGTCTCCTTCCTCATCCGAGGTCAGCAGCAGCGCGACCGAGCCCGGGTGGTGCGGATGGCGCTCAACGAAACCGCACAAGGCCTGGACGAAAGCGGCAACGGACCCCTTCATGTCGGCCGCCCCGCGCCCGTAGAGCATGCCGTCGCGCACGGTCGGCGCAAAGGGCGGGCTGGTCCAGGCCTCGAGCGGTCCTGGCGGCACGACATCGGTGTGGCCCAGAAAGACGAACAGCGGCTCGGCCTCGCCGTGGCGCGCCCACAGATTGTCGACGTCCCCGAATCGCAACGACTCGGTCCGGAAACCGGCGGCTTGTAAAATCTCGGCAATATAGCCCTGGCAGCCCTCGTCGGCGGGTGTGACCGAGGGCCGCTTGATCAGTTCGATGGCCAAAGCGAGTGTCGGTTCCATGGTCAAATGTCACGCAATAAGGCGTTAATGCCGACCTTGCTGCGTGTCTTCGCGTCGACTTGTTTGACGATCACCGCGCAGTAGAGGCTATGGCTGCCATCTTTTGCCGGTAGCGATCCTGACACGACCACCGACCCCGCCGGGATGCGCCCGTAGGTGATCTCGCCGGTGTCGCGGTTTAGGATCTTGGTGCTCTGGCCGATGAAGACGCCCATGGAGATGACGCTGCCGCGCTCGACTACGACCCCTTCGACGATCTCGGAACGCGCCCCGATAAAGCAATCATCTTCAATGATGGTTGGACTGGCCTGGAGCGGTTCCAATACCCCGCCAATCCCGACACCGCCACTCAAATGGACGTTTTTGCCGATTTGCGCGCACGATCCGACCGTAGCCCAGGTGTCGACCATAGTGCCGCTATCGACATAGGCGCCAATATTGACATAGGAGGGCATCAGCACGGTTTGCGGGGCGATATAGGCGCCGCGCCGCACGGCCGCCGGCGGGACGACGCGGAACCCACCCTCACGAAAGGCGTGCGAGTTGTAGTCCGCGAATTTGGACGGGACCTTGTCGTAATATTGGCCGTCGCCACCCTTGATCAGGACGTTATCTTCCATCCGAAAATAGAGCAGCACCGCCTTTTTGATCCACTCGTGGACCAGCCAGTGACCATCGACTGGCTCGGCGACCCGTAAGGCGCCCCGGTCCAGATCGTCGATGACGCTTTGGACCGCGTCTTTGACCGGGGTCTCGACGTTGCGGGGCGTAATGGCAGCGCGCAACTCATAGGCTGCTTCAATTAGTGTTTGACGTGTCATTCATAGTCCTCAGACCAAGAGATTGAACATAGGATCGCAGCCGTAGCGCCCCCTCGTAACACTCGGCCCGTGGGCCGACGAGGGCCAGCCGGATATAGCCTGCGCCCGGATCACCCTGCGGGGTCGGGCGTGACAGATAGCGGCCGGGGAGCGCCAGGACATTCTGGGTCGCATAGAGGCCGGCGACGAACGCCTCGTCGTCGATTGGTGTCGGGAGCCAAAGATAGAAACCCCCGCACGGGCGCTCGACTGGCATGACATCTTTCAAGACCATGAGCACGTCGTCGAATTTCTCGCGATAGCGCGCGCGGTTTAGGCGCACGTGGGCCTCATCGTTCAAAGCCGGGATCGCGGCGTTTTGGGCGAGCGTCGAGGGTGCCGAGCCAAGATACGTGCGTAGCGTCAAAAACTGGGCCATGAACGTTGGCTCGCCGGCCATGAACCCGAATCGAAGCCCCGGGACATTCGACCGCTTGGAGAGACTGTGGAGGGCCACGCAATGCGCGAAATCCTTCACGCCCGATGCGATTGCCGATTGCAGCAACCCCTCGGGTGGGGCATCCTCGTCGTCATAGATCTCAGAATAACATTCATCGGCCGCAATCAAGAAATCATAACGGTGGGCCAGTGCCAAGAGCTCGTCGTACTCCGCTCGACTCATGACCTGGCCTGTCGGGTTGCCCGGGCTGCAGGTAAAGACGAGTTGTGTGCGGGCGAGGATATCCTTGGGAACCGCGCCAAAGTCCATGCGGAATCCGTGGGCCCGGTCGGTGTTCAAATAGTAGGGTTCGGCGCCCGCCAAGAGGGCTGCGCCCTCGTAAATCTGATAGAAGGGGTTCGGCATCAGCACGACCGGGCGGGGGTGGCGCTCATGGTCGATCTGGGCCTGCACGACCGAGTAGATGGCCTCGCGGCTCCCCGAGGAGGGGAGCACATGGCGGTCGGGGTCTATGGCCTCCGGGGGCAGCCGGAAGCGTCGCGTCAACCATTGGGCGATGGCGCGTCGCACGGCATCGCCGCCGCGCGTCGAGGGATAGATCGACAACGCGCCCAATCCCTCGGTAATCTCGGTAGTGACGACGTCTGGCGCCGGATGACGGGGTTCGCCGATGGCCATATTGATGCGCGGCAACGCTGGTGGCGCCAAGGGCGCGGTCAGGGTGGCCAGTCGCTGAAACGGGTAGGGATGGAGCGATCGAATGTGGGGGTTCATGTTTCATGACTCGTTGGGTTGACGGATTATACGGGAGCGCTCGGTTGTGACCAAGGATCGGTGGGCGGTCGCGGCATTATTGGTCGGCGCCGGGTCCTGGGGCGTCCTCTGGTACCCGTTGCGCGCGTTGGCCCAGCAGGGGCTTTCAGGTGTCTGGCTTGCCGTCATTTTGTATGCGGGTGCGGGGCTTTCCGGGGTGCTGCTCTGCGGGGCGCGGAGACGGTGCGCCGGGCCTTGGCGGGTGTGGCTGGCCTTGGCGTTTTTAGGTGGGGTCACCAATATCGGCTTTGTCGTGGCGATCTTGAACGACAACATCCTGCGCGTGACCCTACTCTTTTATTTGTCCCCGGTGTGGTCGGTATTGTTGGCGCGCGTCTTTTTGCGCGAACGCTTAAGCCCGGTCGTGATATTAGGTGTCAGCGGGGCGATTCTGGGGACCGTCATCCTGCTGTGGCACGATGCGGCCTTGGTGCTGCGTTTTTCGGATATCTTAGCGCTTGTCGCCGGTTTCAGTTTTGCCGCCGCTAACGTCATTATGCGCGCCTATCCCTCCCTGCCGCTTGAGACCAAGGTCTTGTCGACCTTTTTGGGGGTCGTGATCGTGGGGCTTGTGGTGCTCGCGTTTCATACCCCGGCGGCGCCGCTGGCGCCTATGGCCCCGGTCGGGGCCTGGGTCCGCGCCGCCCTGTTGGGCGGCATCGGCATCTTTGCGGTCACCTTGTTCGTCCAATATGGGGTGACCGCGCTGCCGGTCCGCCAGTCGTCGGTCCTGTTGGTATTCGAGGTGATCACGGCAGCGTTTTCCCAACACCTCCTTTTGCATAGCGTCTTAGGGACCGAGGCCTGGCTGGGCGCGGTCCTGATTGCCGCTAGCGCAACCCTGGTCGGGGCCTACGAGCAGACCTAAAGAGGGCGGCGTTCGCCAAACAAGGCCTGGCCGATGCGCACGATGGTCGCGCCCTCGGCAATGGCCTGCGGGTAGTCGTCGCTCATGCCCATGGAGAGTTCATTGAAGGGGGATAGACCGAAGCGTGTCCGGCAGGCCTCGCCGAGCTCACGCAGGGCCGCGAAGGTCTGACTGGTGGCGCGGGCATCGCCGCCGTGCGGACCGATCGTCATCAGGCCAGAGAGGATGAGACCGGGCCAAGCGCGTTCGCAATAGGTCTCCAGGAACGGGAAGATGGCGTCTGGCAAGAGGCCATGCTTGCGCGGATCGCGCGTGACGTTGACCTCCAGGAGCGCACGCAGCGGGTGTCCTTGGGCGTTCGCATGGCGGGCGAGCGTTTCTGCGAGTGCGAGACTGTCGAGCGAGTGGACCCACTGGAAGCGACCGGGGAGGAAGCGGGCCTTGTTGCGTTGCAGGGGGCCGAGAAAATGCCACTCGAGACGAGGATCCGCGAGCGTATCGATTTTACGCACGGCCTCTTGAGCACGGCTTTCACCGAACTGCCAGTGACCTAAGTCGGCGAGTGCGGCGACTGCGGCGGCGGGCTGGTGCTTGGCTACGGCGACGAGGCGCACGGCGGCCGCATCGCGCCCGCAGCGGCCGGCGGCCTCTTGAATGCGGGCCAAGACGGTGGCGAGGCGATCGGCAATCTCTGACATCCTATAAGTGTATCGGGGCTGCGCGCATATCCAAAGCCGCAAGCATTCTGGCATACTGGGGGTCATGCAAGATATTGCGGATATCCTCCACCGGTCGGTGCCGGTGCCCCCGGCCGATCTTTTGTCGGCCGAGACCTTGCGGCCGATCTGGCGCAAGTGCTGCTCCGGGGCGCTCCAGCGGATCGAACCTCGATTTTATTGTCGGGGGCGGCTTTTTGTGACGGTGCCCGGGTCGGCCTTTGCCGCGCGCTTGCGCCAAGAGGCGGCTGACCTGCTTTCCCGGCTACGCCGAGAGCCGGGCCTCGAAGACCTTCGCGAGATCACAGTCCGCCTGACCGAGGATCGCGGTCCGCCGCCGGCCGCCCACTCTTATCCAGAGCGGCACTACCCGCAAGCGACGCGCTGCCTGGCCTCGTTGGCCGAAGAGGTCAGTGATCCGGAGTTAAAGGCGAGCCTGGCGCGGCTCGCCGGGACCCTCAGTGCCGCGGGCGCGCAGGGCGCGCTAAAGGCCCCATTGGCACCATGATCCGACCTTATGAGATCTTTGTCGGGCTGCGTTATATGCGCGCCCAGCGACGGAATCACTTTATTTCCTTTATCTCCGTGACCTCGATGATCGGGATCGCGCTCGGCGTGATGGCGCTTATTACCGTGTTGTCGGTGATGAACGGTTTTCAGCGCACACTTCGTCACCGCATCTTGGGTGTGATCTCGGACGTCACGATCAGCGGACCGTTGCACCAACTGAAGGATTGGCGGGCGGTCACGGCGATCGCCGCGCGTGCGCACGGCGTCGTGGCCGCCGCCCCCTATGTGCGTGGCGAGGGCCTGCTGGTGCATGGGCGCTATTCGAGCGGCGCGGTCGTCCGCGGGGTGATCCCCGGTCGCGAAAAGGGCGTATCGAACGTGGCGAGCCATATGGTCGAAGGCGAGTTTCAGGCCTTGCGCCCCGGTCAATTCGGGGTCGTGCTCGGGCGTTATCTCGCCTGGCGTCTCGGCGCGGCCGTGGGCTCGCATGTCCTCCTGATCGCGCCCGGCGGCATGGTGACGCCGGCCGGATTCTTGCCGCGATTGCGCAGTTTCACAGTCGTTGGCATTTTTGACGTCGGCATGTATGAGTATGATGCAGGGCTTGCGCTCATCAATCTGAAGGATGCCGAGGCCTTGTATCGCATGGGCCACGACGTGAGCGGCGTCCGTTTGAAGCTTGCTGATGCCGATCAGGCCCCGGCGGTGCGCCGGGCGCTCACTGGCCAATTACCAGCCTATTACCAGGTGCGCGACTGGAGCCAGGAGCATGCCAACTTTTTTCGCGCCTTGAAGATCGAAAAGACCGTGATGTTCGTGATTTTGCTGCTGATCGTGGCGGTGGCCGCATTCAATATCGTGGCCACACTTGTCATGGTCGTGACGGACAAGCGGGCGGACATCGCGATTTTGCGGACGCTGGGCGCGAGCCCCGGCAGCATCCTGGTGATCTTTCTGGTGCAGGGCACGTTGATCGGCGTCATCGGGACCCTTCTTGGGGTGGTGCTCGGCGTGCTCTTGTCGATCAACATTACTACCATCGTGCCGGTCATCGAGCATCTCTTTCATACCCACTTCCTGTCGGCGAACGTCTACTACATTAGTGAACTCCCCTCGCATCTGCGCTGGATGGATGTCGCACATGTCGCGGTCGCCTCATTTGTCATGAGTTTCGCGGCGACCTTGTATCCGGCCTGGCGCGCCGCCAAGACCGAACCTGTCGAGGCCCTGCGCTACGAATGAGTGACGTGATCCGTGCCGAGGGAGTCGGCAAAACATTTGATGAAGGGGTCTTGCACGTCGATGTCCTGCGGGCGATCGACCTTGTGGTGCGAGCCGGTGAACGGCTTGCGATCGTCGGTGTTTCCGGTGCCGGCAAGAGCACGCTCTTGCATCTGCTGGCCGGTCTTGATCAACCCACCTGCGGGCGGGTATTGGTCGATGGCCAGGATTTGGCCCACTTGAGCGAAGCGGGGCGTGGTCGGCTACGCAACGCCGCCCTGGGGTTCGTATATCAGTTCCATCATCTCTTGCCGGAATTTACCGCCCTGGAAAACGTGGCCTTGCCGCTGCTGATCGGTCGCGTCGCACCGAAGGCCGCCACCGCCCGCGCACGCGCGATGCTCGCCCGTGTCGGTTTGGCGGATCGCGCCGCGCATAAGCCCGGAGAGCTTTCCGGCGGCGAGCGTCAACGGGTGGCGATCGCCCGGGCGGTCGTCCATGAGCCAAAATGCGTGTTGGCAGATGAGCCCACCGGCAATCTGGATAGTCAGAATGCCAGCGGTGTTTTCGAGCTTCTCTCAGGTCTCAATCAGGCCTTGGGAACGAGCCTGATATTGGTGACCCACGATCATGCTCTGGCGCGCTCGATGGAACGGGTCTGCGTGATCAAGGACGGCTGCTTGTCCGTCGAGGTCGGCGATGAGTGGTCGGCAGGCGCGCCACCCCGGCTTTGATCCGTACCTACCGGCCGGTTGGGAGTCATTTCGGTAGTGATGGGTGTGTTGCCTGCGGGATCGCGGTGCGGGCCGCGGCAATCGATGATAATGACAAGGCGGCGGCGACGGCCTCCGTAAAGGCGCCGCTTAAAGCCCGCGTGAGCGGCATGCGCATAGCGCGGTATATTGGCGCGAGCGCGCGCAAGTCGGCGACTGCGATGCTATCAGGGTTGCGGTCGCCGGATTTGTTTGCCGGGAGCGCTTCCCACACCTGTTGAGCCTTGCTAGAGTAGCGTTCATTAGAATGATAAGGATAGATTGTGCTTGAACTCATACGAGCGGGCGGCTTTGTCATGTGGCCGCTGTTGTTGTGCTCCGTGATTGCGGTGGCCATTATCGGCGAGCGGTTGGTTGCGTTACGGAAGGGCAAAGTGGCACCAGTGGCGGCGGCGGCCGCCGCTCGTGAATGGATGACGCGCGGGAATATCCCCCCCGAACAATTGAAGACCCTGGAAGACGGATCCTTGCTGGGCCAGGTTCTGGCGGTCGGCCTCGTCAATCGGCGCCATTCGCGTGCGATCGTGCGGGAGGCGATTGAAGACGCCGGGCGCCATGCGGCGACCGAGCTGGACCGTTATCTCGATACGCTCGGCACGATTGCGGCGATTGCACCTTTTTTGGGGCTCCTGGGCACCGTGCTCGGCATGATTCATATGTTCTCCGGGCTCGGCCAGGCCGGGATCGGGAACCCCGCGATTCTGGCCAGCGGTATTGCGCAGGCCCTCACCACCACGGCGACCGGGCTTGGCGTCGCGATCCCGACGCTGATCTTCTATCGCTATTTTCGGTCTCGCGTAAATGGGTTGCTCATGGATATGGAGCGTGAGGCCATGCGACTGGTGGAGATATTAAAGGGCGAGCGCGAGGTTCATTGATGCAGTTTCGGAGACGCAAGGTAGACGAGCCCGAAATCAATCTCGTACCGATGATCGACGTCCTCTTGATGACGTTGATCTTCTTGGTGCTGACGACCAGTTTTGCCCATGAGTCCGCCTTGAAGGTCGAGCTTCCGCAGGCCTATCCGCAACAACCGATCAAAACCCCTGGTGTTCATATTGCGATCGATGCCGCCGGGGATTTTGCCATCGATGGTGTGACGGTCGCGGGCAATGAACAGGCCCTTATGCAGGCCTTGGCGGCCCATGCCAAGGACCCGCACACCCCCGTGATTCTCTATGCCGACCGAAAGGCCCCGTACCGGGCCGTAGTCCATGCGCTGGATGCCGCCCGCCGGCTCGGGCTCGTGCGCATTATTTTCGCCACGAAAGTGCGCGACCCCTCGTGAGCACGGATACCAAGGGCTTATACCGGCGTCTATTACGCTACGTTTGGCCCTATAGCGGGGCGTTTGGCTTGGCGATCATCAGTATGATCGTGGGAGCGGCCACGGAGCCTGTGTTTGCCGCCCTCATGCGGCCGCTGCTAAACGGCGGATTCGTGCACAAGGATCCGCAAAGCATCCGCCTGATACCGATCGCCTTAGTCGGCCTTTTTTTAGTGCGCGGCGTCGCCTCGTTTTTCTCGAATTACCTCATGAACTGGGTGGGCCGGCGCGTCGTCTTCGATGTACGCGGAGCGATGTTCTCGCAGCTGCTCTACTTGCCGACAAGCTTTTTCGACGCCAACTCCTCCGGGGTCCTGATCGCCAAGCTCATCTACGATGTCGAGCAATTGGCGAGTGCCGCCACTCGCGCCCTGTCGACGCTCGTAAAAGACAACTTCACGGTATTGGGGTTAGTCGGGTGGATGGTCTATCTGAACTGGGGGCTTACCGTGGCGATCCTCGGCGCCGCGCCCGCCATTGCCTATGTCAACCGCAAGATGGGCCATCGTTTTCGTCGGAGTAGCCGGTCGATCCAGGATTCCATGGGCGACATCTCGCACGTCGTTCAAGAGGCGGTGGATGGCAACCGGGTCATCAAGACGTTCGGTGGCCAGCAGGAGGCCCTGGCGACGTTTGGCCGCGCCAACGAAAACAATCGGCGCGAGAATATGCATAGGGTGCGGGTAGCGGCCTCGGGGGTGCCGTTTGTGCAGTTGTTGGCCGCGGTCATGCTCGCCTGGGTCGTCTACGTCGCCATGCGCGAGGCGCATGGCACGGTCGGCGCGTTCATGTCCTATATCACGGCCATGATGATGTTGCTGGCGCCCATCAAGCGATTGACGCAGGTAAACGAGACCCTACAGACGGGCATGGCGGCCTCGCGGAGCGTCTTTGCGTTCATCGACCAGCCAGCCGAGGTCGAGACCGGCGCGCGGGTCCTGGCGACGGTGCGTGGGGAGATCGAGTATCGAAACGTATGTTTCCGCTATGCCCCGAACGGCCCGTTCGTGGTCGACGATGTCTCCTTTATGGCGCACGCCGGGCAGACAGTGGCCCTGGTCGGGACCTCCGGGAGCGGCAAGACGACGATCGCGAATCTGCTCCCGCGTTTCTATAACCCTGAAAATGGGGCAATCTTTCTAGACGGCATCGATATCTGCGATTTGTCGCTTGAAAACCTGCGCTCCCATATCGCATTGGTCGGCCAAGAGACCGTGCTCTTTGACACCACGATTCGTAAGAATATTCTGTATGGACAGAAGACCTTGGCTGATGAATCGCGACTATTGGAGATCATCGAGGCGTCCCATGTCGCCGAGTTCCTAAAGGATCTACCGGCCGGACTGGAGACCGTCGTCGGCGAGCGGGGAGTGCGTCTATCTGGTGGCCAGCGCCAACGAATCGCGATTGCCCGGGCGCTCCTGAAAAACGCGCCGGTGCTGATTCTAGACGAGGCTACCGCGGCTTTGGACACGGAGTCGGAACGGCACGTTCAGGCGGCGATGATCCGGCTTATGGAAAATCGGACGACGCTTGTGATCGCGCACCGGCTCTCTACGATCGAGCACGCCGACTGCATTCTCGTGATGAGCAAGGGTCATATCATCGAGCACGGAACCCATGCCGAATTGCTGGCGTTAAACAAGATGTACGCGCGATTGCACCAGATGCAGTTTCATGCCTAATCCAGCGTATGAGGGCCGGCTGTCAGCGGGCCTAGTCGCCGATATTCGCGATCGCGTCACCGGGCGCTACGGGCGGGCGAACGCCCGCCTGGGTTTTCTAAACCCCCCGGGTGGATCGGGCCGGATCGTCTGGATCAAGACCGATGCCGGGATCGCCACGAACACGCTCGCCGGGGAGATCGCCTGCGCGATCGCCACACGCCGCCAGGATGTTCGCCTGATCGTGACCTTCGAGGCGGAGTACCCGACGGTCTTGGCGGCCTTAAAGACATGCCCGCGTACCGGCTACGGTTTTGGGCCGGCCGACCGGGCGGCGGCGAGTGCGCGCGTCCTGGCGCGCCTGGCCCCGGCGGGGGTCGTGGCACTCGGTTCGGCGTTACGACCGAGATTGGCCCGCGCCCTGGCCTGCGCCCAGATTCCCTGTTGTGTCGTGCACGGCCTGCCGCCGGATGGCGCCGGGCCCTGCTATGGCTTTCCCAATACCTTTGATGAGCGCGCCGCGTGGCGCGATCACCCCCATACCGATGTGGCGTTCTCTTCACTGATGGCCTCGGCACAGGTCGAGCCCGTGTTTGCGGGGATCGCCGGGGCGCACGCCCGCGCGCTTTGGTGGTTTGCGGACCCCGAGGCCGAGCAGGCCGAGGCGTTGGTCGCGATGTGGCGCCGGTCGCGATTGGCGCGCACGGACATCCTTTTTCTGGGTGCGGGTACGGCGGCGGCCACGCGCTTGAGCGTGTGGGACCAAGACCGCAAGCCTTTGCCGGTCGGGGCCGTCGTGTGGGTCGATGACGAGCGGTTTTGGCCGGCGCTCGCCGCGAGCTGCACGGGGGTGCACCTAGTGCATCCGCCGGAACGGCTGCTGTGGGCCGCGTTGGCCGGGGGGCGGGTCGTCAGCGCGCGGCGAACGGCGGATCTAGGCTTACTGCGTCCGGCACCGATACCGGAGTGGGGTGATGCCGACATCTGGCGCTATTGGGAGGATCTTGTGGAAAATCCGGCGATCGGCCGCGCCGTCGGTGACGATGTGCGCCGTTTTTTCTGGGGCGAACGCCGGGACGCGGCCGCGGCGACCGAGGCCTTATTGGCGAGGGTGGGGGGCTGGTGAAAGATCCTTGGCGTCATTGGGAGCACATCGGGGTATGGAGCCTCGCACTGTTGCCTTTGAGTCTTTTGTATTGTGCCGCAGGGGGCTTGCGGCGATGGTTCTATCGGCGCGGGTATGGGCGCGTACACGCTCTGTCCGTGCCGGTCGTCGTCGTCGGGAACGTGACCGTAGGGGGGACCGGTAAGACCCCTTTTACGGCCTGGTTGTGCGCGCAATTGATCGCCGCCGGCATGCGACCGGGCGTGGTCTTGCGTGGTTATGGTGGTCGCAATCGCCACGTGTTGCGGGTCGCGCCGACCACTGATCCCCGTATCGCCGGCGATGAGGCCGTATTGCTCGCGCGGCGGACAGGCGTGCCGGTGATCGCAAGCCCGGATCGGGTACGGGGGGCGCAGGCGCTCATCTGGGAGGGGTGCGATGTCATAGTCGCCGACGACGGGCTACAGCATTACCGGTTGGGTCGGCGGGTCGAAATCGGGATATTGGATGGGAAGCGGCGCTTCGGCAATGGGCTGTGCCTGCCCAGCGGGCCGTTGCGCGAGGGTCGCAGTCGTTGGGGATCGCTGGATTTTCAGGTCACACAAGGAACCCCGGTCGCCGGCGAGTGGGGCATGACGCTCGCAGGCGCCGAGGCGTGCGCCGTGGGCGGGGATGAGCGGGTGCCGGTCAAGACCCTGGGGCGCGTGCATGCGGTGGCGGGCATCGGCAATCCGGGGCGCTTTTTTGCGTACCTAGAGGAGCTGGGCCTCGAAGTAGTGGCGCACGCGTTCGCAGACCATCATAATTACGTAGCGGGGGATTTGATCTTCGCGGGCGCGGATCCGGTTGTCATGACCGAGAAGGATGCCGTGAAATGTGAACGTTTTGCCCGCCCAGGATTATGGTACCTGCCGGTGACGGCAACGGTCGACTTAGAGATCGCGCGGCGTATCGTGGCGCGACTGACAGCGAAGGAGTGATATGGATAGGCGACTCTTGGATATTCTGGTGTGCCCGATTTGTAAGGGGCCTTTGCACTTTCACCGCGGGCAAGGGGAGCTCATCTGCAAGGCCGATCGGCTCGCCTACCCCATTCGCGACGATATCCCGGTCATGCTAGAGGAGGAGGCGCGGGCGGTGACCGACGAGGAAGCCAAGGCCCTTAACTGATGCACGTCGTGATCCCGGCGCGGTACGCCGCTACGAGGCTACCGGGAAAGCCGTTGCGCGATGTCGGTGGGCGGCCACTGATCGTCCGCGTCTACGAGCGCGCCATGGCCAGTGGTGCGGATTCCGTTACCGTGGCGACCGATGATACCCGCATCGCGGAGGCCGTGCGCGCGGCGGGCGGGGATGTGGTGATGACACGAGCGACCCACGTATCGGGGACCGATCGCTTGGCCGAGGCGGTGCGCACGCTTGGTCTCAAGGAGGACGACATCGTCGTAAACCTCCAAGGTGATGAGCCGTTGATGCCACCTGAGCTTTTGGCCGAGGTCGCCGACTGTCTTGTCTGTCACCCAGATTTTGCCATGGCGACTGCGGCCCATCCGCTGGCCGACGATCAGCAATTCCAGAACCCGCATGTCGTGAAGGTCGTTTGCGACCAACAGGGGCGGGCGCTCTATTTTTCGCGGGCGCCGATACCGTGGCCACGGTTGCAACCGCTCCCTGGCGGTCCGCTGCGTCACATCGGCCTTTATGCCTATCGCGTGGGCTTCCTGCGCCTGTTTAGCAGTTGGGAGCCGTGTCCGCTGGAGCTTTGCGAGGGCCTAGAACAGCTGCGCGCGCTCGAGCATGGCGCCATGATCGGTGTCGTGCGGACCGATCGGACGCCGGGGCCCGGGGTCGATACCGAAGCGGATCTTGAACGAGCGAACGCCCTATGGACGACCTTGTAGCAGCGGCCCAACAGGCAGTCCAACGGGCCTATACAGATCCGTGGACGCTGGCCCTCGGCGGCTATGATCTGGTCGGTGCCGTATTGGTTGGCATGCATTCGCGGACCACGACCCTATGGCCTTTTTTGCTGTGGGCGGCGTGCGCGCCTGGGGTGCGTTTGCTATATGTGCGCAGCCTCCACAGAGTCGTTCCGCTGGCGCTCGGGCGGCTTGCCCGGAGCGCCTACGCCATTGCCGGCGGGCTTGCGCTTGCCGGTCTTGTGCTTGCCGCCGCGCTCGGGGCGCTGTTTTTCGCAACTGGGCATATCCACGATCTGGTCCGTTGGCTAAACACCCATGCCGGTTTCTGGGGGGTCATTTTCGGGCTCTTGAGTCTAGCGGCACTTTGGGTGTGGGTTCTCGGCATGCTCGCGATGTGGGTGGGTTTGACGATAGTCGCTTATACAGAGGCGGCGGTCGACCCGCAGGCGCACGCTCGTGATGCGATCCATCGTGGGTGGCGGCTTATCGTTTCGCATTCCGGCCTGGTCATCGGCATCGCGGGCATTCAGGCCCTTTTTGTCTTGCTGGCCTTAGGTGCGCAACTCTCAAAGCAGAGTGGGGCTGCCATTATGCCGCTGGTGTGGCCTGCTGTGCTGTTTGCGCCGGTGGCGTTGAGTCTCCTTTTGGGCCTAACCGAATCCCAGTCGGTTCGTTAGGCGTACGGTCTTGGTCTCTGGTGGAGGCTCCGAATGATTAAAGTGCTGTTTGTCTGTCTTGGCAATATCTGTCGGTCGCCCATGGCGGAGGGGATCTTTCGCGACCTGATCGAACAGGCCGGATTGGGCGACCAGGTCGTCGTGGATTCGGCGGGGACCCATGGTTATCACATAGGTGAGCCCCCCGATGGGCGTGCGCAGGACACCGTCGCTCGCCGGGGGATCGAGATCGGCGCGCTAAAGGGTCGGCAGGTGCAGGCCCGGGATCTAAGCGACTTCGATTATGTCTTGGCGATGGACCGTGACAATCTAGACCACCTCCGCCGATTCCCGCACGGCGATGATACCCACATCCGTCTCTTTCTGGAGTTTGCAGCGCATGCGGACACCACTGAGGTTCCGGACCCTTACTACGGCGGGACCCGTGGATTCGACCGCGTCTACGACCTGTTGGCAGATGCGTCAGCCGGTCTTTTGGTGGATATTCGTAAGCGGCTGACGTAGTGCCCACACCGGTCAGGCGCGATGATGCCTGACCGGTGTGATGATCAAAGGGGCGTGCTACTCGCCGTGATTCTCGGCCTCGCGCGGGGTCGGCGGGGTCGGTTCACGTTCCGCTTGCATGGGCGCGGGCGCCGGGTGTTCGCGAGGCGTCTCAGAGTGTCCACGAGGTGTCTCGTGGTGTTCACGAGGCGGCTCAGAGTGTTCACGAGGTGCCTCGGGCACTGAAGACACGGGCGGCGCGGCGTGTTCGGTGACCGCGGTGCTGGAGACCGACCGTGGTGCAGCCGATCCTTCGCCCTCGCCTACGCGCTTTTCTGCGACATTGCCGTCCGCTGAGTTTTCGGACGTGGGTGCCGCACCCGCATCAGGGCGTCCGGCGCCATGTCGTCCACGCCCCCCACGACGGGGTCTATGGCTACGCGTCCGCGGAGGTCGGGCTCCCTTCTCGCCGACTCGCTCGGCGGGATCGCCGGTGCGTTCGACCTTCTCGATCGGACGCTCGGGTTTCTCGGTACGGACTCGTTCCCGCACCGGGCGTGCCTGGCCCTCGGTGGCCGGCTTTCCGGGTGGGCGCGAACGGCCCGCGCTCGTACGCCGTGGCGGTCGTGCGGGTCGGCTTTTGGGCGCGACATCGGCTACGGTGCGTTCGGTTTTCGGTGCCGCGCCCGTGCCAAGCAAGCGATTCAGCAGGCTTCGGATCACGCCGTTGGGTTGTGGCGGCGCCGACGCCATGGGCGAGGGGGCCAGCGGCGCGAGTTGGCCGACTACGGGCCGCTCGACGACCGGGGTCTGAGTTGTGCGAACCGTTTCTGCAGGCTCTGCCTCCATGGGAATGAGGTAGCTCGGCGCTACGCGTTCGGTCTCGATCTCCTCAGCCTTGAGGCGCTTGATACGGTAATGAGGCGTCTCCAGATCGGAGCTGGGAACGATGGTGATCGGGGTGCCGAGACGGGACTCGATGCCGCTTAGCTCCTGGCGCTTCTCGTTTAGCAGGAAGGTGGCCGTCGCGATCGGCAGATGGACATGCAGGGCCGCCGTGTTCTCCTTCATGGCCTCTTCTTGAATAAAGCGCAAGATCTGGAGGGCCGAGGAGGGGACGCTGCGGATATGTCCGGTGCCGTCACAACGCGGGCAGGTCAGGCTGCTGGATTCGCCTAACGAGGGACGCAGCCTTTGGCGGGACATCTCCAACAGACCAAAGCGTGAGATGCGTCCGACTTGAACGCGGGCGCGATCCGCCTTCATGGCCTCGTTCAGTTGGCTTTCGACCGCCCGCTGGTTGCGCATCGGCGTCATGTCAATGAAGTCGATGACGATCAGGCCGCCCAAATCGCGTATCCGTAGCTGGCGGGCGACCTCTTCTGCGGCCTCCAGATTGGTATTGAGGGCCGTTTCCTCGATATCGCTTCCCTTGGTGGCACGGGCCGAATTGACATCGATGGTGACCAGGGCCTCGGTATGATCGAAGACGATCGCACCACCGGACTCGAGCCGGACCTCGCGGGAAAACGCGGACTCGATTTGATGTTCGATTTGGTAGCGAGAAAAGAGCGGGATCTCGTCTTCGTAGAGCTTCAGCTTGTCGACGTTTTGGGGCATGACTTGTTGCATGAACTTCAGGGCGCGCTCATAGATGTCCCGGCTATCGATCAGGATCTCGCCTATGTCGCTACGCAGATAATCCCGGATCGCGCGAATAACGAGGCTGCTTTCCTGATAAATCAGGAAAGAGGCTGCCTGTTCCGTGCTGGCCCGATTGATCGCCTCCCAGAGTTGGACCAGATAATCGAGGTCCCACTGGAGTTCTTCTACGCTTTTGCCGATGCCCGCTGTGCGGATGATCACCGAGTAATCATCGGCGAGCTGAAGTTGCGCCATGATGTCACGTAGTTCCGCGCGCTCTTCGCCCTCGATGCGCCGCGAGATGCCGCCGCCTTTGGGGTTATTGGGCATCAATACTAGATAACGGCCGGCTAGGCTGATAAAGGAGGTGAGGGCCGCGCCCTTATTGCCGCGCTCCTCTTTCTCGATCTGGACCACGATCTCCTGGCCTTCCCGGATCACGTCTTTGATGCGCACTTGGCCAAGCGGCACCTTGCTATCGGACCCGCCGAAGTAGGATCGGGAGATCTCTTTTAGGGGAAGGAAGCCCTGCCGTTCCGAACCATAGTCCACGAACGCGGCCTCGAGACTGGGTTCTACCCGTGTCACGCGCGCCTTGTAGATGTTCCCTTTCTTTTGCTGGTAGTTAGCCGATTCGATGTCCAAATCGACAAGTTTCTGGCCATCAACAATCGCCACCCGCAATTCTTCCGGGTGGGTCGCATTAAAGAGCATTCTTTTCATGAATCTTGACTCCGCCGCTTTGCGGCGCGCAACCACCCGCCTATCTACAGAGGGGGGCAGGCAGTCCAGACGAGCCTGGGTGGCGAGGGGAGGGCCATTTAATGGGGCATGACCTCGCTTAACGCACCAATCGCCTTGAACTTTCCGCCACCTTGGCAGGGGGCGCACATCCGAGCACTCCTCCGGTTGGGCGAGGTGTGCGAAACCCGTTGAGACGGCCTATAAACGGCCCATCTCGAAAATCGCTTTGTATGCGGGCCGAAACCTTGTTAATATCCACGCATACGATAAGCGCACTATAGCAGTCGGGTTGCGCCCCGGCAATCTCTGGCTTCGCTCATGCCCTCGCACGATAAGGCGGCTCCTCTAGTCCGCTGGATCACGATAGACGCCGAACGCTCCGGGCAACGCCTGGACAATTTCCTGTTGGCAACGCTCAAAGGGGTTCCCCGCACCCATATCTATCAGATCGTCCGCAAAGGCGAGGTGCGCATCAATAAAGGCCGGAAGAAGGCCGATTACCGTCTCCAGGAAGGGGATGTGCTCCGTGTACCCCCGGTTCAGGTCCGGGCCCCCGCGCCCAAGGCCCCGGAGTCGACCTGGTTAAACGAACTCGTCCTTTTTGAAGATGACGTCCTAATGGTCTTGGATAAACCGAGTGGCATGGCCGTGCACGGTGGCTCGTCGCTGTCTTTCGGGGTGATCGAGGCGCTCCGGGCCACACGCCCGCAAGCCCGTAGCCTGGAGCTGGTGCACAGGCTTGATCGCGCCACCTCCGGCTGTCTGGTCATTGCCAAGCGGCGGTCGGCGTTGCGGACCTTGCAAGCGGCGCTGCGCGCCGGGCAATTCGGCAAGCATTATGCCGCGCTTTTGTCCGGGTCGTGGCACGGTGGGCCGCGCACAGTGGATGCGCCACTGTTGAGGACCGAGGGTACGGAACGGCGGGTCGTAGTCCACGCCACCGGCAAGGCCTCTGTCAGCCATTTTGCACCCAAACAGGTCTTCCGCGATGCGACCTTAGTCGAGGTCCGTTTGGTGACCGGACGCACGCATCAGGTGCGGGTCCACGCCGCCCACATAGGCCACCCCGTGGTCGGGGATGAGCGTTACGCCGATGCGGCAGAAAATGCGGCGTGGCGGAAACGGGGACTAAACCGGATGTTTTTGCATGCCGCCCGATTGTCTTTTCCGCATCCGGTCACGGGGACCGTGCTGCAGATAGCGGCACCATTACCCCTGGATCTGCAACGCGTCTTGGAGCGGCTCGATGGCGAATAAGTATGATCTGTTGATCTTCGATTGGGACGGTACGTTGATGGATTCGGCTGACAAGATCGTGTGCTGCTTCCAGGGCGCCGCGCGCGACTGCGGCCTGTCGGGACTCACGGACCAGGCGATCCGACGGACTATTGGACTGGGCGCCGCCGAGGCGTTAGCGCAGTTACTGCCTGAGCAAGACGGCGCCGTGCGGGCGGCGGTCGCGGTGCGCTACCGAGAGCACTTCATGCGGTTAAATGAGACCCCGATGCCGCTTTTCCCGGGGGTGCAAGCGGGTCTGCTCGCGTTTCAAAAACGGGGCTATACGTTGGCCGTGGCAACCGGCAAATCCCGGGCGGGGTTGCGCGCGGCGCTCGGCATGACTGGCCTTACCGGGCTTTTTTCCGCTACCCGTTGTGCCGACGAGACGCAATCCAAGCCCGATCCGCTGATGTTAATAGAAATTCTCGCCGAGACCGGCGTCGATGGCGCGCGGGCCATTATGATTGGGGACACGAGCTACGATATGGAGATGGCAGCGCGGGCGGGGATTGCGAGCGCGGCGGTGAGTTACGGCGTCCACGAGCGCGCGGAGCTCCTCGCGCATGGTCCCGCAGTGTGTCTGGATAGCTTCGCGGAGCTCTGCGCGTGGTTCGGGTAGTGGTCGTAAGGGTCGCGGCCGCCCCGACTGGACGGCAAGTTTGCGCGCTACACGGTGCGCGTTATGATCTGCCGTAAGGTGGCCTACTGGGGACGGGGTGCGTTGGGCGGCACGGGGCCCATGCGTGGGTATGGAACAGGCGTGAAGGTTGCGGCGAAGGAGCTTTGATATGACCGGCTTGGATGATAAAGACAATAACGGTGGGACGCCGCCAAAGCGGGGGGAATTGACGGAGGGCTGGGCCCGGGAGACGTTGGAGAAGCTGGCCTTTGCGGCGCTTCTCGAGCAGCGCCGGAGTCGCCGCTGGGCACTGGTTACGCGATTTGTGTTCCTGGTGTTGGTCGCGGCTATCTTCTTGAGTTACGAATCCACGCACTTCAAGGCCGTAGGCCTTGCCAACCACTTTACGGCGGTCGTGCACCTAGACGGCACGATCAGTGCCGGCGGCGCGGCGAGTGCTGCCAGTATCGACGGGGCGCTACGCGCCGCGTTCGCGGCCCACCCCGCCGGGGTCATTTTGGATGCCGACAGCCCCGGCGGCAGCCCGGTCCAGGCAAGCGACATAAACGCCGAGATTTGGCGTCTGCGCAAGCAGTACCCGCACATCCCTATCGATGCGGTAGTCGAGGATCTGTGCGCCTCCGGCTGCTACTACGTGGTGGCGGCGACCGATAGGATTTATGCCAACCCCGCAAGCCTAGTAGGTTCCATAGGCGTGCTGATGGATGGGTTTGGGTATACGCAAGCCATGAAAAAGATCGGGGTCACCAGACGCCTATTAACTGCCGGACGCAACAAGGATTTCCTGGATCCCTTTTCGCCGCTCACGGCGGCCCACCAGGCCTTTGCGCAAAAGATGTTGGATCAGATTCATGGGCAGTTTATCGCGGCCGTAAAGAGGGGTCGCGGCGCGCGACTAAGGCCCCACCCGGGACTCTTTAGTGGCCTCATCTGGACCGGGGCACGCGCCCGCACGCTGGGATTGGTGGATGATTTTGGTACGGTGGGCTCGGTCTCGCGGCATGTCTTCAAGGCGCCGAACATCGTTGATTTCTCGCCCCGACAGAGTCTGGTGACGCAGTTCGCGCAACGCTTGGGGGCGACCATGAGTCAGTCTTTCGAGGCCACTTTTCTAGCACCCCTGCCGAGACTGCGATAGCACGTGAGACGCATACTGCTTAGCAATGACGATGGCTATATGGCGACCGGGCTTGAGTGTCTGGCGGCGGCACTGGCGGATATCGCCGAGGTGACCGTCGTGGCGCCGGACCGGGATCGCAGCGGGGCCAGCAACTCCTTGACCTTGATGCGGCCGTTGCGGGCGCACCGCGCCCCCAACGGTTTCCTTTATGTCGATGGAACCCCAACGGATTGCGTGCATCTGGCGATTACGGGCCTGTTGGATCAAGAACCGGATATTGTCGTCGCCGGTATCAATCACGGGGGCAATCTTGGCGATGACGTACTCTATTCGGGTACGGTGGCGGCGGCGATGGAGGGGCGATTCTTGGGCCTGCCGGCGATTGCCGTCTCGCTCGCCTCCGCCAAGCCTACGCATTTTGCGACCGCAGCCGAGGTGATACGCCGGATGTTGGCGGCGCTGACCGCAGAGACCCTGCCGGCGGACACCGTGCTGAACGTGAACGTGCCCGATGTCCCCTATGCCGCTCTGCAAGGTTTCGAGGCGACACGACTCGGTCATCGGCATAAGTCCGAGTCGGTCATCTGCGACGAAGACCCACGGGGCCGCCTGATCTATTGGGTGGGGCCTTCGGGTAGTGCCGCCGATGCCGGGCCTGGTACCGATTTTTATGCAATCTCGGTCGGGCGTGTCTCGGTAACGCCATTGCATGCGGACTTTACCCGCCACAATGCATTGGCGGATCTGAATGCCTGGTGTCGAGAGGCCCTATGAATCAGGCAAAACGGGGGGTTGGCATGACCTCGTTACGTACCCGCGAGCGCTTGATTGGGCGCGTGCGGGACGCCGGGGTGCGTGATGAGCCGACGCTCGATGCCTTGGCCGCCGTTCCGCGCCACCTCTTTGTCGACGAGGCACTGGCGACGCGCGCGTACGAGGATACGGCGCTCCCGATCGGGCACGGGCAGACGATCTCGCAACCTTATATCGTCGCGCGCATGACCGCGGCCCTGCGCATGACCGGATCCTTGGAAAAAGTTTTGGAGATCGGTACCGGATCTGGCTACCAGGCGGCGGTGCTTGCCGGCTTAGTGCAGCGTCTCTATACAGTCGAGCGCGTGGGGAGTCTGGTGCGCGCGGCCCGCGGGCGATTTCAGACGCTCGGTCTTACGAACATCACAAGCCGCCATGCCGATGGTTACGAGGGGTGGCCAGAGGAGGCGCCGTTCGATGCGATTATGGTGACCGCTGCCGCGCGCGCGATCCCGCCGGCGCTGTTTGCCCAACTGAAAGATGGCGGGCGACTGGTGGTGCCCGTCGGGGGCAGCGAACAAGAACTGCTGCTCTATCGGCGACGCGGGACTACGATGTCGTTTGAGCGCCTAGAGAGCGTGAATTTCGTGCCTTTGCTTCCCGGTGAGATCGTGTAGTGCAATGGTCGCGGCTTGGCGTGGTGATCGTTTGGGTGGCGCTCGGTGGGTGTTCGGCCACGATACCGGCGCCGATTCACGACGACAGTGCCTCGTTTTTTTCCGGGCCGCAACGCTTTTATCGCGCCTTGCCGGGTGACACGCTCTACAGTATTGCTTTTGAAACTGGCCATGATTACCGCCAATTGGCGCAGTGGAACGCCATCCGCTCGCCCTATCGCATCACGGTGGGGGAGGAGATCCGGCTCGCGCCCCCGCAGTACAGCGCCTCGCCCGCACCTGCTCAAGCTCCCGAAATCCCCCGTCGTTTGGCGGCACATAGCCGACCGCTCGTTACGAATGGCCGCATCGCCAGCCGCAAGCTGCCGGTCTCACGCCCGCCGACCACACCCATCGTTTCGGTAAGCCACCGCCTGCGACGCGTCAGATCCTGGATTTGGCCGGCGCGCGGGCGTGTCGAAGATACATTTGGGGGCAGGCCTGCCGATGGGCAACCCGGAAACAAGGGCATCATGATCGTCGGCACCTACGGTGAGCCGGTTCGGGCCGCGGCCGCCGGCCGCGTCGTGTACGCTGGGAGTGGACTTCCAGGATATGGTGAGCTTATTATCGTAAAACATAATAATGATTACTTAAGTGCGTACGCGCACAATGCGCGGATCGATACAAAGGAGGGGGCGATGGTACGACAGGGCCAGATCATTGCCACTATGGGCGATAGCGGGACGGATCGCGTAGGATTGGATTTTGAAATCCGGAAACGCGGAATTGCCGTCAATCCGATACATTATCTCCCGCATATCCATCATCAGAATAGAGGCGGACCCACCCATGGTTGAACCGGAACTTGAAGAAAATATTGCGGAAACACCGGAGTTGGATGCTTCAGCGGAGACGGATGCGGAGGGAGTAGTAGAAGTCAGCGGCGAGGTCGGCGTCGCCACAGGGACGGCACCCGATCGGGAGGTCGCCGATACCGCCGGCCCGCAGGCCGATGCCACCCAGTTATATCTTCGGGAAATTGGATTTTCTTCCCTACTCACGGCAGAACAAGAGGTCTACTACGCGCGGCGGGCCCTAAAAGGCGATCTCGACGCACGCCGCCACATGATCGAATGCAATTTGCGGTTGGTGGTCAAGATCGCGCGCCGCTATATGAACCGCGGTCTTGCCCTGCTCGATTTGATTGAGGAAGGCAACCTAGGGCTCATTCGCGCGGTCGAAAAATTCGATCCGGAACGGGGCTTCCGGTTCTCGACCTATGCCACATGGTGGATCCGGCAGACGATCGAGCGCGGGATCATGAATCAAACGCGGACGATCCGTTTGCCCGTGCATATTTTAAAGGAAATCAATATCTATCTGCGCGCGGCGCGTTATCTGGCGCAGAAGCTAGATCACGAACCGACCGCCGAAGAGGTCGCACTGCTTCTGGATAAGCCTATCGAAGACGTGCGGGCCATGATGGGGCTCAATGAGCGTGTGGCCTCGGTCGATGCGCCGCTCGATATGGACCCGGACCGCTCCTTGTTGGATGCCATTGCCGACGATAAGACCCCGGACCCGGAGAATATTCTTCAAGACGAGGACCTTCACGCGCAGATCGGCGCTTGGCTTTCGGAACTGAACGAGAAGCAACGCGAGGTGGTCGAGCGCCGCTTTGGGTTGAATGGCCGCGATATCTCGACGCTAGAGCAGGTGGGGGCAGATATTGGCGTCACGCGCGAGCGTGTGCGCCAGATCCAGGTCGAGGCGCTCAGGCGTTTGCGCGGCATGCTGGAAAAGAGCGGATACTCGATGGATACCTTATTTTAACGGTAGCCGAGGGAGTCCCTAGCCCGTTGAGGCAGGGGGTGGATCGGCAATCAGGAGCCCAACGGCGACTGGGCGCCCTTCGCTCAAAAGCAGATTGTACGTGCGACAGGCAGCGCCCGTGTCCATGCACTCGATGGCGACCGGCAGGTGTGTCGGACTCGCGGGCTGCGCAGACCCCAGGAAGCGCAATTTGCTACCCGTCCCCAAAAGTACCACCTCGGCTTGTAGGCCCAATAGTTCCTCAAGGGCTTGCGCGTCTAATTCTCCGAAATGCTGCGGCCGCCAATCGTCGATGATTCGATCCGGCGTCAGGATAAGGCTCCGCTCGTAGCTTGCCGTCCCGATCAGGATGCGCCCTGGCTCGTAGGTCCTGATGACGTGTCGGCCATCGCTGGTGTCAAGATGTATCTTCATCGGTTTGTGGAGGACCCTCGGTCAGCGCCGTTATAAGAGGGCGCGCGTCTAATGTATCACCTCCGATCGCATCCGGGGGTCGGTTTTCGAAAACGAGACGGCCCGTGTGGCCCCTCAAGCGACGGCACGGGCCGTCTCGGTCGGGCCGCGTTTGCAGGCGTAACCGGGGCCGTGGCCTGATCCTGCGGCGGCATTTTCAGATGGCGGGGCGTTAGAGGGAGGCGCCGTCCCGTCGCGTTTTCAAGCCGTCCTTGGTGGTTATCGGGTGGTGTCAGGTCACGCTTTGTGACCCATGAGGCCCGCGCATCGGATGGCGCGGCGGGGGCACGGGCACGCCGATGGACGAAATCTCTCGGCCGACATTGACAGCGTGCGCTTTCGCCCGTATGTTCGCGCTTCGAATGGTCGTGTTTGGCGCCCCACAACACTATACAAGACATCTTTCCCAGGATAACGGGGGTTGGTGCGTCTAGGCGCCCAAGGTGGAGTATGAATCATCAGTTTCCCCGCATAACGAGATTGCCTCCCTATGTCTTCAATATCGTCAACGAGCTGAAGGCACAGGCCCGTAAACGAGGCGAGGACATCATCGATTTCGGGATGGGTAATCCGGATCACCCGACCCCCCGGCATATCGTCGATAAGCTTTGCGAAGCCGCCCAACGGGGCGATACGCACCGGTACTCCGTCTCGCGCGGTATTCCGCGGCTACGGAAGGCGATCTGCCACTGGTATGAGAAGCGCTACGGCGTGACCCTAGACATGGACCGCGAGGCGATCGTGACGATCGGCTCCAAAGAGGGCTTGGCGCATCTCGCGCTCGCGACTACCGGGCCGGGCGACGTGATTCTCGTGCCGAACCCGAGCTATCCCATTCATCCGTACGGCTTTGTCATCGCCGGGGGCGATATTCGGCATGTCCCGCTTGTACCGGGCGGCGATTTCTTTGCTGAACTCGAAAACGCGATCCGTAATTGCTGGCCCAAACCGAAAATGCTGGTCTTGAATTTCCCGAGCAATCCGACGGCCCAGTGTATTGATCTCCATTTTTTTGAGAAGGTGGTCGCGGTGGCGCGTGAGCACGGTATTTACGTGATCCATGACCTCGCTTACGCGGATATCGTGTTTGATGGTTATCGGGCACCGTCGATACTCCAGGTCCCGGGCGCGATCGATGTGGCGGTCGAATTTTTCACGCTCTCTAAAAGCTATAATATGCCCGGCTGGCGGGTGGGATTCATGTGTGGCAATCGCGAACTCGTGGAGGCCTTGGCGCGGATGAAATCGTATCTGGATTACGGCATGTTCACGCCGATCCAGATTGCGGCGATTACCGCCCTGGAAGGTCCCCAGGAGTGCGTAAGCGAGATCCGCGACAATTATCAAAGGCGTCGTGACGTCTTGTGCGAGGGCCTCAAGGCCGCCGGCTGGGATGTTGATGTGCCGAAGGCCACGATGTTTGTTTGGGCGAAAATCCCCGCGCCCTTCCGCGAGCTAGGATCGTTGGAGTTCTCGAAAAAGCTCTTACAGGAAGCGAAGGTCGCCGTCTCTCCCGGGATCGGTTTCGGTGAGTACGGGGACGAGTATGTGCGCTTTGGTTTGATTGAAAACGAGCACCGTACCAGGCAGGCCGTGCGGAGCATCAAGGATATGTTGCGGCGGGCCGGTGTGCCGGCAAAGGAAGCCTCGTGACCGCTGTTCGGGTCGGGCTGCTCGGTTTTGGTGTTGTCGGCGGGGGGACGGTCTCGGTCTTGACCCGCAATGCCCACGAAATCGGGCGGCGCGCGGGCCGCGAGATCGAAATCGTCAAGATCCTGACGCGCGACCTCACGAAGGCGCGGCCCGTGCCATGGCCGGCCGAGCGGTTGACGACCAACCCGGAGGATATCCTCGGGGACGCCAGTATTGAGGTGGTCGTCGAGTTGATGGGTGGCATTGAGCCCGCGCGGTCCTATGTTTTGGCCGCCATCCAGGCCGGAAAGCATGTCGTGACCGCCAATAAGGCGTTGATTGCGACCTGCGGTAACGAGATTTTTGCCGCGGCGCGGGCGCGCGGGGTTGTCGTCGCCTTCGAGGCGGCGGTAGCCGGCGGTATCCCTATCATCAAAGCGATCCGCGAGGGGTTGGCTGGCAACCGCATCCACGGGGTCGCCGGTATCATCAACGGGACCTGCAATTACATCCTTACGCAGATGCGCGAACGTGGGGCGGAGTTCAATGAGGCGTTGGGCCAGGCGCAGGCGCTCGGCTATGCCGAGGCCGATCCCCATTTCGACATCGATGGGATCGATGCGGCCCATAAGCTCACGATTCTGGCGGCCATCGCCTTTGGGATACCCCTTCAGTTCGGCGAGGTCTATGTAGAGGGCATACGGGAGCTCGAATCCGCCGATATCGCCTATGCGGCAGAGCTTGGTTATCGGATCAAACACCTAGGGATTGCTAGAACGAGTGCGCAGGGCATTGAGTTGCGCGTGCATCCAGTCTTGATTCCGCACAAGCGGCTCATCGCCAACGTCGATGGGGTCATGAATGCCGTGCTCGTCAATGGCGATGCCGTGGGATCGGCGCTTTTTTATGGGCCGGGCGCCGGGGCCGAACCGACGGCCTCCGGGGTCGTCGCGGACATCATCGATGTGGTACGTACCTTGACGACCGACCCGGAGCTGCGCGTTCCTCATTTGGCGTTTCAGCCAGACGCGCTCTCGAATGGCCCGATCTTGGCCATGGCCGATGTCGAAACGGCCTGCTACCTGCGCTGCGAGGCCCAGGATCGCCCTGGGGTACTGGCTGATATAACCCGCATTCTGGCTGATCTGGGCATCAGTATCGAGGCGATTTTGCAAAAGGCTCCGGACGATGGCGCAAACACGGTCCCGGTGATTCTGCTGATCCACAAGGTCCGTGAGGCGCAGATCAATCAGGCGATTGCGCGGATCGCAGCGCTGGCCGCGGTCACCGGCAAGATTCACAGATTGCGCGTCGAGGCGTTTGATTAGGGGCCGCAGGCTCATGCCGTACGTCTACTCAAAACCTTTGAAGGACGGCGCGCAATCGTGCCGAGCGGCGACCGATAGCCCTTAGGCGCAATTTCACGCAACTTTTAGGAACTGACCATGACCCGTTATACCGGCATTATCACGCGCTACCGTGACTGGCTTCCCATTGCCGATGACAGCCGCATCATCACGCTAGGCGAGGGCAATACACCACTCATTCGGTTGGATCGGCTGACGCGGACGACGGGGCGCGATGCGACCCTTTATGTGAAATTTGAAGGACTGAATCCGACCGGATCCTTTAAGGATCGCGGCATGTGCTTTGCGGTCACGAAGGCGGTGGAGGCGGGCTCGCGCGCACTCATATGTGCCTCGACCGGCAACACCTCGGCATCGGCTGCGGCCTATGCCGCCCGCGCGGGCCTCGCGGCGTTCGTCTTGATCCCGGAGGGGAAGATCGCGCTTGGCAAGCTAAGCCAGGCGATGATCCATGGTGCGATCGTGGTGCAAATTCAAGGGAATTTCGATGCCGGCATGAGGCTTGTGAAGGAGATTGCGGCCACCACCCCGATTACGCTCGTCAATTCCGTGAACCCGTATCGCCTGCAAGGGCAGAAGACGGCGGCGTTCGAGATCGTCGATGCGCTCGGCTTTGCCCCGCAGTACCACTATCTACCTGTCGGGAACGCTGGAAATATCACGGCCCATTGGTTAGGCTATCGGGATTATCAGGGCCAGGGCCGTTGCTCGATGCCGAAGCTCGTCGGCTATCAAGCCGCCGGTGCGGCCCCGTTCGTGTCCGGCAAGATGGTCGATGACCCGGAAACGATCGCGACCGCAATTCGCATCGGGCACCCGCAGTCTTGGGCGTTGGCACAATCGGCGAGGGCTGCGACCAACGGGTGGTTCGGCGCCATTGACGACGATGAGATTCTGGCAACGCAACGGCTCATGGCGCGCGAAGAGGGCATATTTTGCGAGCCGGCCTCGGCGGTCTCGGTGGCCGGCGCGTTGCGCGATCTACGCGCCGGACGCATCGAGGAAGGCACGACTATCGTCTGTACCGTGACCGGTCATGGACTGAAAGACCCGGATGTGGCCATTCGTCAGGGGGGACCTGCAGACCTGATGACGGTCGCCCCAACGCTCGCGGCCGTGCGTGCCATCATCCTCGAGCGGACGGCGTAACGATCACGCCGTCGTGTGGTCACCGATCAGGGGGCGGGTATCGCCCTAATCCCCTTGTGCGCAGTAGGCCGTCGTCGCCGGACACCGCCCACCAGTCGATGGTGGCGGTCAGGCGATTGATCGCAAGTCAGATCCCCGCGATCAGGTGGTGGGCGCCGCGCCCACAGGGGACGTCGGGGTCTGGATGGCGGAGGCCACAGTCGGCAAGCAAGACCCCCATTCGGGATCGGACATGAGCGCTCGGCGGGAATCGGCTGCGGTTCAAAGAGTTACGGTGTTTATCCCGGGGCTGACCGGCGGGCCGCAGTGGCCTGCGCCGTGGCCGCGGTCGCTTGCGCGGGTGCTCGCGCGCGCCCAGAAAGAGGACCGGCTGAGCGCGGGTTTCAGTGAGCGCGCCCTGGACCTTTTTGGGCTGCCGCACACCGCGGGGCTTGCCGCGCTCGCTCGGTTGGGTGAAGGACAAGCCGCTGATGGGCGCTGGTGGGTGCGTTGCGATCCGGTCTATTTGGCCGTAGATGGCGACCGGCTGCTCCTTGTCGACAATGAGACCTTAGGGCTGGCAGCCGACGAGGCGATGCGGTTGAGCGGCTTGGTCGGCTCCGTTTTTGCCGCCGAGGGCGGAGTGATCGAGGTCTGTGCGCCGACCCGATGGTATCTGACCCTGCCCGCCCCCGAACCCTTGGTCGTCGCCAGTCTCGCCGAGGTGACCGGACATAACGTGCACGACTATCTGCCTACCGGTAATAGCCGCTACTGGCGGACCCGCCTAAACGAAGCCCAGATGTTACTGCACCAGGCGTTGATCGGGACCCACGGCGGCGAAGGCCTTGGGGTGTGCGTCAATAGCGTGTGGTTTTGGGGGCCGGGTCGGATCGCCGCCACGACCGCGCGCAGCTTCTCTCAGGTCTATACCGATGACACGCTCCTCGCAGGTGCGGCGCGCGCGACGCAAACGGCGTGCGCGCCCGTCCCTTCCGGGCCCGATGACCTCGATAGTCGTGGGCATGTCCTGGTCGTTTTGCGCGGCGCGCAAGGGTCAGTGCAATACGGAGATACCGAAGGGTGGTCGGCGTTTCTGGAGACCGTGGCGACGAGTTGGCTTCAGCCATTGACGGAGCAGCTGGCGCGCGGTGCTATTTCGGAGTTGGTGGTCAGCGGCGATCACGGTCCCTTGTTTCGCTTGACGCGTCGGGATCGCTGGCGCTTTTGGCGTGGTTGGCGATGACTGACCAGACCACGGACGTTATCGTTACCGCAGTACTGACGCGTCTTTACGCCGCGCGTGGTGTTTTCGATCGCCATGAATGGGAGCAGGGTCTAGCGGATCTGCTGCCGCCGCATGCGATGCTCGGCCTTGACCACGCAGCTGAGGCCTTAGCAGGGGCGATTGCGCGCGCGGAAACCATACTGATCGTGGGGGACTACGATGCCGATGGTGCCACCGGGACGGCGCTCGCGGTGCGGGGCCTGCGCGCGCTCGGGGCCCGTGACGTTCGCTACCTGATCCCGGATCGGGCCACGGAGGGTTATGGGTTGACGGCGGCGATCGTCACGCGGGCCGCCGCCTTTGCACCTACGTGGCTTCTGACAGTCGACAACGGGATTAATAGCGTCGAAGGGGCGCAGACTGCCAAGCGTCTGGGGATGCGGCTGATCATTACCGATCATCATTTGCCCGGCGACGAGCTACCCGAGGCCTATGCGATCGTAAACCCCAATCAGCACGGGGATTGCTTCGAGAGTAAGGCGATCTCGGGGGTCGGTGTCGTCTTGTATCTCCTGATCGCGCTGCGGCGCATCCAAAACGCCCCGCAGGTCTCGTTTGCGGGGCTACTCGATTTGGTCGCATTGGGGACGGTGGCCGACTGCGTGCCGCTCGATGCCAACAACCGACTCTTAGTGCGGGCGGGTCTACGGCGCATGAATGCCGGCCACGCCTGCCCGGGCATTGCGGCGCTATTGGAAGTGAGCGGCAAACGGCCCGGCGAGATCTACGCGCAGGATCTGGGTTTCCAGGTGGGCCCCCGACTAAACGCCGCCGGCCGCATGGCCGATATGGCAGTCGGGGTGCGCTGCCTGTTGGCAGACGACCGCAGCGAGGCGTATGCCCTGGCCCAAGAGCTCGATACCTTAAATCGCGAACGGCGCGCGCGCGAGGCGACCATGCAAAGCGAGGCCGATGAGAAGCTCGCGCTCTCCGTGGAGACCGGGGCCTTGCGTCCCGGTATTTGCATCACCGAGGCCCATTGGCACCCGGGTATTGTCGGCATTTTGGCCGGTCGTCTGAAAGAGCGGCACAAGCGGCCGGTCATTGCGCTAGCGCCTGCGGAGGCGGGCTATTTGCGGGGATCGGGGCGCAGTGTGCCGGCATTGAATCTGCGCGATGCGTTGGCGTCCATCGCCGAACGGCATCCGGGCCTCTTTGTGCAGTTCGGGGGGCATGCCGCGGCCGCCGGGCTTAGCATAAAGGCCGCCGACCTGGAGGTCCTGGCTGCGGCCTTCGCCCACGAGGTCGAGAGACGGCTCGGTCCCGGACCTTATGAGGATGGCCATACGGATGGGGAACTGCACCCGCGGGAGCTGTCGTTGGCGCTCGCGCTTGCGGTGCGCGATGGCGGTCCGTGGGGCAACGGGTTTCCCGAGCCGCTTTTCGAGGGCGTGTTCCAGGTCGTGCGCGCGGAGGTGATAAAGGGGCAACACCTGCGTTTGCAGTTGGCGCAAGCGGGGCTTACCCAGCCGGTGAAGGCGATGGGGTTTCGGCAGTCTTTGGCGCCCGAAGAGGGTCTTTCCGTTCGTCTGCGTTATCGCCTGGGCGTGGATGATTATGGCGGTCGGCAAGCGCTCTGCCTGTATTTTGCGGAATGGTCGCGTGTGTCGCTCGCGCAGGGAGTGGGATAAACTCAACGTTTATGGCCCCCGCAGGATCTCAAGCTGGCACCGGCTTGGGATCGGCAAGGGGCGCATCACCTCCCTGGGAGGTCTGTGGATGAGAGTCGAGATGCCTGTGTGTTGATAAAAACGATTGCAGATTGTGTTGGTAATACGCCCTTGGTGCGCCTCCAGAGGATGGCCGCCGGTTCTGGCAATCACGTGCTTTTGAAGCTCGAAGGGAATAACCCGGCGGGTTCGGTCAAGGATCGTCCCGCGCTTTACATGATCGAGGCGGCCGAGCGCAGGGGCACGATCCATCCGGGCGACACCTTAATCGAGGCCACGAGCGGCAATACCGGGATTGCGTTGGCCATGGCCGCCGCCATCAAGGGTTACCGGATGATTTTGGTGATGCCGGAGCATATGAGTGCTGAGCGTCGCGGCCTTATGCGCGCCTTTGGGGCAACGCTTATCCTGACATCTCGGGCCGGTAGCATGGAAGAGGCAATCGATACGGCGCGCGCAATGGAGGCGCGCGGCGAGGGCCATGTGCTCGATCAGTTTTCGAATCCCGATAACCCGGAGGCCCATTATCGCGGTACCGGGCCCGAGATTTGGCGCGATACACAAGGCGAGATCACCCATTTTGTCAGTGCCATGGGCACGACCGGCACGATAATGGGGACGTCGCGCTACCTAAAGGAACAGAACGCGGCTGTTGCCATCGTGGGGGTCCAACCGACTGCCGGGGCGTCGATACCCGGCATTCGCCGGTGGCCCACCGCCTATCTGCCCAAGATCTATGATGCCAACCGCGTCGACCGCCTGATCGACGTCGATCAGGCGCTGGCCGAAGAGACGACCCGGCGGCTAGCCAGAGAGGAAGGGATTTTTTGTGGGATATCGTCGGGGGGCGCGGTCGCGGCGGCACTCTTATTGGCCGCTGAACTTACGAATGCCACTATCGTCACCATCGTCTGCGACCGCGGCGACCGCTACTTATCCACGGGGGTCTTCCCAGCCTCATGAATGTTCTCGTATTCGATATTGAGACCGTGCCCGATGTCGCCGCCGGTCGGCGTTTATACAAGCTGGATTTGGACGATGAAGACGTCGCCAAGGTGATGGTGCACCGGCGCCGCGAAGAGAGCGGCCAGGAGTTTCTGCGGCACTATCTCCATAAAGTGGTCGCGATCTCGGTACTGCTACGCCGCGACGACGAATGCAAGGTGTGGTCGTTGGGGGACGAGTCATCATCGGAAGCGGAGCTCATCAGCCGTTTTTTCGAGGGCATCGAGCGGTTTTCGCCGACCCTCGTCTCGTGGAACGGGAGCGGGTTCGATCTGCCGGTTTTGCATTATCGCGCGCTGCTCCACAAGGTCGCTTGTGCCCGTTACTGGGAGTCGGGGGACGGTGACCCGGCCTTTCGCTGGAACAACTACTTGAGCCGCTACCACGCCCGCCATACCGATGTCATGGATGTTTTGGCGGGTCATCAGGCGCGCGCCACGGCACCGCTAGACGAGATCGCCACGTTCCTTGGTTTCCCTGGCAAACAGGGGCACGCCGGGAGCGAGGTATGGGATCGTTTTCGGGCCGGCGAGATCGCGGGTATTCGGGCCTATTGCGAGACCGATGTGTTGAATACCTACCTCGTTTTTCTGCGCATGGAGGCCATGCGCGGGCACCTGGCGGTGCCCGAGGCCGAGCGTGAAGAGGATCGGCTCAAGGTCTTGCTCCGGGACTCGGGACGGCCGCATCTCGAGGCCTTTCTGGCGGCGTGGCCAGGGCTTGCATGAGCGGCCGCGCAGGGCGCGAGGAGGGGGTCTGCGAGATCGCGTCCCTCAATCACGACGGCTCTGGTGTCGGCCATTGTGACGGCAAGGTGGTCTTTGTCGATGGCGCGTTGCCGGGCGAAGAGGTCCGGTTTACCTACGGCCGTCGCAAGCGGCGCTACGATACGGGGGCGGCGCGCGAGATCCTGCGTGCGGCCCACGATCGGGTGGTGCCGCGCTGCCCCCATTTCGGGGTCTGTGGCGGTTGTCGTCTTCAGCACCTGGATGGGGCGGCGCAGTTGCGCGCCAAAGCGGGTATCGTGCGCGAGGCCATGGCGCATATCGCCAAAGTGGATGTTGAGTCCTGGGCGGAGCCGGTAGCCAGCCCCGTCTGGGGCTATCGACGCAAGGCGCGCCTGGGGGTACGGGTCGTGCCCAAGAAAGGGGGCGTTCTCGTCGGATTTCGCGAGCGCCAGCAGTCGCTGCTCGCACCGCTTTCGGTCTGTCATACGCTTAACGCCCGTCTCGGACAGCAATTACCCGCACTGAAGGCGCTTTTGGAGCGGATTTCGGTGACCGAACAGATCCCGCAGGTGGAGTTTGCGGCCGGCGATGAGACCGCAGCGCTGGTCTTTCGCCATCTGGTCCCCTTAACGGATGCGGATGTGGGCCAGATCGCCCACTTCGGGGAGACGTATGGCTTTGCGGTCTATACCCAAGCGGGCGGTCCCGACACTGTGCGCGCAGTCGATAGAGAACCCGCGCCCTTGTCCTATCGACTGCCGGCGTTCGATGTTGAGCTTCAGTTCGCGCCGATCGATTTCGTGCAAATCAATGGCGAGACCAATCGGGCCATGGTAAGTCAAGCCGTCGACTGGCTCGAGCTGCGCGCCGAGACCCGGGTGTTGGATCTATTCTGCGGGATTGGAAACTTTACCTTGCCGATCGGTCGGCGCGCGCGCTCGGTAGTCGGGGTAGAGGGCGCGGAATCCCTGGTGGGAAGGGCGCGCGCCAATGGCGTGCGAAACGGGCTCTCGCACATCGTGTTTCACGCCATCGATCTTGAGGCGCAGGACCTAGAGCGCCTGTTCGCTGATGGGGAATTTGACGCCGCACTTTTAGATCCACCGCGAACCGGTGCGCTTGCGGCGGTCAAGGTCTTGGCGGAGCATCACGTCCCACGGCTCGTCTATGTGTCGTGCAATCCGGCAACGCTTGCTCGGGATGCCGATCTCCTGGTGCACGAATATGGCTACCGCCTGGCGCGATTGGGGGTCATCGATATGTTTCCGCACACCCACCATGTCGAGGCCATGGCGCTGTTCTTGCGAGAGTCGTAAATGGCGTACGTCGAGGTCGATGTCGGGCGACAGACGTTAGGGCTCTACGAGCGGTCGGGCGGGCGGCTCATTCGAGAGGTCGCGGTCGCCACCGCTAAAAATGGCGTAGGCGAGGAGTTTGGAAGTTATCGGACCCCACGCGGCCTGCATGTCATTCGCGCACGGATCGGTCGGGATGCGCCGCGCAACGCCGTATTCGTGGGGCGGCGGCCGACCGGCGAGATCTATAGCCCGGCGTTGCGCCAACTCTATCCCGATCGCGATTGGATATTGACGCGGATCTTGTGGTTGAGCGGGCTTGAGGTGGGCAAGAATCGTCTCGGAGCCGTCGACACCATGCGCCGTTATATCTATATTCACGGGGCGCCGGATGAAGACGCAATGAGTATCCCGTCCTCGCATGGCTGCATCAAGATGCGCAATGATGACATCTTGTTTTTGTTCGACGAAGTGGGGGCGGGCACGCAGGTTCACATTATTGCTTGAGGTAAAACGATGTCCCTAGGCCCGGTTATGATGGATTTGGCGGGAACCACGCTCGCTGCGGCCGAGCGCAAGTGGCTGAAAGACCCGCTCGTGGGCGGGGTTATCCTGTTTACGCGCAATTACGAGGATCCCAAGCAACTGCGCGCCCTCACGAGCGAGATTCACGACCTCCGGGACCCACCGCTCATTATCGCCGTGGATCACGAGGGTGGGCGTGTGCAACGCTTTCGGAACGGTTTTACGCAACTCCCGTCCGCGCGTGAAATAGGGGCCCTGTATGCGGAGGACCGCTCACAGGCTCGTTTACTGGCGCGGTCAGCGGGGCTTGTTATGGCCGCCGAGTTGCTGGTGCTGGGGGTCGATATCAGCTTCGCGCCCGTTCTCGATATTGACCTGGGTCTGTGCGCGGTCATTGGCGACCGCGCCTTTCATAGCGACCCTCAGATCGTGGCCGAGCTTGGGCGGCAATATGTCGCTGGCATGACGCAGGCCGGCATGGCGGCGACCGGTAAGCATTTCCCAGGTCACGGCGGGGTGGCCGGAGACTCCCATAAGGAGCTGCCGACCGATGACCGGGAACTCGCGAGCCTGGAGGCGATCGATTTGGTGCCGTTTGCGCGACTTGTCCCGACGGTGCTAGCCGGGGTGATGCCCGCCCATGTCGTCTATCCCCGCGTCGATCGCGAGCCCGCCGGGTTCTCGCGCGTCTGGCTAAACGATATCCTACGCAAACGGCTGCGCTTTAGCGGTGTGATTTTCAGCGACGATCTCAGTATGGTGGGGGCGCACGGGGCCGGGAGCTTAGGCGGGCGTGCCCAAAAGGCGCTTGCGGCGGGGTGCGATATGGTGCTCGCGTGCAACGATCCCGGTGGGCTCGACGATCTCTTTGGGGCGCTTGCCGGTTACGAAAACCCGGCCTCGCAGGCCCGTATCACCCGCCTCCATGGCCGGCCAGCTTGGACTGGGCCGTTATTGATGGAGGACGTCGAGTATCATGACTCGTGTGAGCGTCTCGCGCGTTTGATTCAAGAACGGCGATGAGCGAATTCCGCGTCTTTGTGTTCGTTGCGGTACTGCGGAGCGGCCCCAAGGCCGTAGGGGAGCTATGTTGGAAGGCGATACACTCAGTCGGTGCCGGAAATGTCCGCGGCTCGCATCATTTCGCGACGAGACCCGGGCGCGCTACCCCGATTACCGTTGCCTGCCGGTGCCGGCCCTAGGGGCCGACGACACCAAAATCGTGATCGTCGGACTGGCGCCTGGTCTTCACGGCGCCAATGCGACCGGCCGGCCCTTCACGGGGGACTTCGCTGGCATCCTGCTCTACAATACGCTCTACCGCTTGGGTCTCTCCAATCAGCCGCAGTCAGAGGCGGTCGGAGACGGACTCGAACTTAAAGGATGTCGTATCACCAACGCCGTCAAATGTGTGCCACCGGCCAATCGCCCCACCGGCGTCGAGATTCAGACCTGCGCGCCTTACCTCACCGCCGAGCTGGCCCGCCAGCCCACCGGTGGGGTTATCATTGCCTTGGGGCGGATCGCTCACGATGCGGTGTTGCGGGCCTTCAAGCAACCGCTGTCTCATTTCCGGTTCGGGCACGGGGCGCGTCACGACGTAGGCGGCCGGGTTCTTTGGGACTCCTACCATTGTAGCCGCTACAATACCCAGACCCGGCGGCTGACTGAGGCCTCGTTCGTCGCCGTTTTCGAGGCAGCCTTACGCGAGGTCTCATGAGCGACCTTCGGGCTTTGGTTCAAGGTTTGGGCAATTGCCCGGGGGTGTACCGCATGCTAGATGAGGCGGGGACGGTCCTCTATGTCGGCAAGGCGCTCAATCTCCATAAGCGCGTGGCAAGCTATTTAAGGCCTGCCAAAGCGCCCCGTATTGCCTCCCTCATGGGGGCCGTGCGACACATCGAGGTCACGGTCACGCACACCGAGACCGAGGCGCTCCTGCTTGAAAATAACCTCATTAAAGCCTTAAGACCTCGCTATAACATATTGTTACGAGACGATAAAAGCTATCCACTGATCTTTCTCGGTGGGGCCGGGCCGTTCCCGAGGCTCGGCTTTCATCGCGGTGCGCGGCGGGCCCCGGGACGCTACTTCGGACCCTATCCCAGCGCCTCTGCGGTGCGCGAGACGCTAGCCCTCCTGCAGCGGGTGTTTCCGGTTCGCCAGTGTGAGGACTCGGTGTTTCGCAACCGCACGAGGCCGTGCCTGCAATACCAGATCAAGCGCTGTTCTGGCCCCTGCGTCGGGCTGATCACGGAGTCCGATTATGCCCGCGATGTCGAACATACCATCTTGTTTCTGGAAGGACGTAATCGCACCTTGCTAAGCGAGTTGAGGACGCGCATGACGGAGGCGGCGACTCGTCTCGATTACGAACAGGCGGGCCGTTTGCGCGATCAGGTGGCGCTGCTCGCGGGGGTCCAAGAGCGGCAATACGTGGATGGCGACAAAGGCGACGCCGACGTGATCGATGTCGCGATCAATGGCGGTGTTGTCTGTATTGCAGTCATGTCTATTCGCGGCGGTCGCCAGCTTGGCGTTAAGACGCTGTTCCCGAAGGTTCCGGGGGGCATATCCGCAGAGGAGGCGCTCGCGGCCTTTCTGCCCCAGTATTATCTCGGCCAATCACCGCCAACCCGTGTCTATTTAGGGATCAGAATTCCGGGTCGGGAGTTTTTGGCGTCCGCGCTTTCGGAAGACAGCGGACATTCGGTCTTGATCCGGATGCCGATGCGCGGGATCGCCCGCCACTGGATGGCGCTTGCCAAAACGAACGCCGAGGACGCCCTACGACGACGACTCGCCGAGCGGGCCGGCCACGCCGCCCGCTGGAGCGCCGCTGTGCGGGCGCTCGGTTTGGGTGCGGCTACGCGCATCGAATGCTTCGATATCAGTCACACGCAAGGGGAATTGCCGATCGCCTCTTGTGTCGTTTTTGGGCCCGCGGGGCCGATCAAGAGCGATTACCGCCGTTTTCATATCGAGGGGATTACCGGCGGCGATGACTATGCGGCTATCGCGCAGGCGGTGACAAGGCGCTACAGTAAGGCCTCGCTCCCCGATCTTGTGTTGATCGATGGGGGGGCAGGGCAGGTCGCGAAGGCCCATGACGCGCTTGTCGGTATCGGGCGGGAGGCACGCGTGCTGGGCATCGCCAAAGGGCCTAATCGCCGCTTTGGCGACGAAGAGTTTTATTGGTCCGGCCAGGCTTTATCCTTTACCCTTGAGGCGGAACCCACGGCGTTGCTGCTGTTGGCGACGATCCGCGATGAGGCCCATAGGTTTGCGATTACCGCCCATCGGGCGCGGCGCGGTAAGGCGCGTCTCGTCTCGGAGCTCGATGCGATTCCGGGCATCGGGCCGCGGCGACGCCAGACCTTGGTAAAGGCGCTGGGCGGTACACGGTTTGTGGCGCAAGCGGAGCTCGCCGATCTGGAGCGCTTGCCGGGCATCAGTGGTGCGCTTGCGCGCCGCATCTATGACATCTTTCACTCCGAGGGCAACACGTGCCCATAAATGCGCCCAATCTCTTGACCCTGCTGCGTATCGCGCTGATCCCTGTCTTTGTGCTCGTCTACTTTCTCCATGTCGCCTGGGCCAACCTCGGGAGTGCCGCCTTTTTCTTTCTCGCCGCGTTTACCGACTGGCTCGATGGCTATCTGGCGCGCAAGCTCAATCAGTCCTCGGCGTTCGGCGCGTTCCTCGATCCGGTCGCCGATAAGCTCATGGTGGCGGCGGCCTTGATTCTCATCGTCGCCAATCCGGCGTTGCGGCCGACGCTTCTGGATGGACCGCTCTTTTCGGTCGTGGTCCTCATCATCATTGGACGGGAGATCGCCGTGTCGGCCTTGCGGGAATGGATGGCCGAGGTGGGCAAGCGCAAGAAGGTCGCCGTGTCGTACGTGGGCAAATTCAAGACGCTCGCGCAAATGGCGGCGATCCTTCTTATGCTGTACGAGCGACCGATATTCGGCGTGCGGGCCTTTCGGGTAGGCGAGATCCTGCTCTATGTCGCCGCCGGCCTCACGCTTTGGTCTATGGGCGTGTACTTGAAGGCGGCTTGGCCGGAACTCGTCGAGGCCGAGCGCAGCCCTTAATGGCGGGGCCCTTGGTCTCGCGGGGGTTCACAGGGCGATTTGCGGGAATGGAGCCATTAACCGATGCTGGATTGGTATGCAGATATGCCGATACTTATTCATTATGAGTAAAGCATACCGCATGGGCGAGTTCGCAAAACGTATCGGCAGGTCTGCCCAGACGGTTCGACGATGGGAGCGCG
>Ga0307375_10000332_pt1 | contig 62297 bp, 58 predicted proteins | sample TR1MG_FD_202531 | JGI IMG/M metagenome (GOLD analysis project Ga0307375, IMG submission 202531) | Soil microbial communities from Risofladan, Vaasa, Finland - TR-1 | ecosystem: Environmental > Terrestrial > Soil > Coastal area > Acid sulfate soil | place: Finland: Risofladan, Vaasa | collected... | reverse complement strand
CGGCTCAGGCTGCCCGGCGACATATGATCGTCCAGTCCGGTGCTGGCGTAGGCATCCTGCGGCAGGCCCCACAGCGGACCCTGCACGCGCGGGAACAGGATGAACAGGATCAGCGTCAGCGGCAGGGCCTGCAGCAGCAATACCGCCGCGATGCGCACGCGCGGTTTCAGCGCGATGCCCTGCGCCTGCAGGTGCACCCAGGTGGTCACGATGACCATCATGGTCGCGAGCAGGTAGAGCGCGGTGGGGATGCTCTGCGAGTAGAAGAAATTGGTGATGATGATGAAACACGCGAGGTAGACCAGCACCATCGCATCGCGCGCGTCGCGCAGCTCCATGAGCTTGAGTGTGGCGAGCATCATCAGCAACGTGACGCCCGCTTCGCGCCCGAACAGGGTGTGGAAGGTGAGCACGATCCCGGCCGTTCCGGCAACAGTGATCAGCATCAACAGCCAGCGTTTCGGCAGCGGTTTGCCGGTATAGGTGAGCCAGGCTCGCCACAGCAGCAGGCCGGCGCACAGTCCACTGACCCATGGCGGAAGATGATCGGCGTGCGGCGCGATGACCATCAGGATGGAGAGCAGCAGGCCGTAGATGAGAGACTTGCTCATTTGAAATTTACCCATGGTCCATCTGCATTTGCAGGAGCCCGACTTGTCGGGCGATTTGATTTTGGCGAATCAATCGCGCAACACCCGCAAGGGGTACGCCGGTGGGTGCCCCGCTGCTGCGCAGCGACCCTTCCGCAGCGAGTTGCGCTCCTACAGGGCGGATAGTGTTCAAAGTTTGATGTGGAAAATAGATTCACGCTGGCGCCTGTTGCGGCAAATTAAACAAAGCGATCCTGCGCAGGCATTCATCGCGATGCGCGATGCCGTTATTTGGCGGCAACTCGCCGTTCGGCAAGCGCAGCCCGTAGCGCAAACCCTGTGCCTCCGTATCCAGCACCCAGCGGGTCATGCGTGCCAGTTTTTCCTCATCGTCACGGTCCGGCGCATCGGCAATATCCAGCCACAACTCTTCCCCCAGCGGCGTGGAAAATTGCTTGACCTGCAAACCCCGCTCGCGCGCATAGGCTTTCCAGTCGATGCGCGGCAGGGCATCACCCGCGATGTATTTGCGTAGCCCGGAAAAATCCTCGTCACCGGCCACGTTGCGCTTGCCGGTGCCGTCGGGTGAACTGCCGGACGGCAGCGGCGCGTCGCTCAAGGGTTTTGGATAGACCAGGCAATGCGTGTCGAAATGCAGGTAGGACCAGCAGTAGAACAGGCCGAGCGGGAATTCGGTATACAGCCTCAGGCGGCCGGGTTGCAGCCAGCCGCGCCGGGTGGTGCGCAGCGGAAAGGCCACTTCGGTATCCTGCAGGGCGGGGGCATCGAACCGCAACGGCGTGTTGGTGTTTTTCCAGAATGAATCGCCGGCCTGCACCAGACATAGCTGGTAACGCGACAATTTACTGCGATTGTTGAAGTACAGCATGAATTGCGCGGTTTCCCCGCAGAACACCGCTTCCGCACGGCCCGAACGTATCTCAATGTGGGCGAGATTGCGGAAAGCGTGCAGCATGGACATCACCGCCATCATCGTCAGCAGAAAGGTCAGGACATAACCGAGGCTCAGGTTGTAGTTGATGTCGCCGAGCAGCATCAGCACCAGCACGAAGACCAGGGTGAATCCCTGCCTGGTCGGGATGATGAAGATGCGGCGCTGGGTGAGCGTGATTGTGCCTTGCTCGATCTTAGGGCGGAACAGCCAGGTGCGGAATTTTTTAGGAAGTGCGGCGAACACGATGTTGATGTTATGGAATCGCGACCGCCTCGATCAATTCGCGCACCAGCACAGCGCTATTCAATCTGGCGTATTCGCCGACCGCTTGCAGCCGGTGGCTGACCACGCCCGGCAATACCGCCTGCACATCTTCGGGGATCACCGCGGAGCGTTCGTCCAGCAATGCCCAGGCGCGTGCGGCGGACAGCAGCGCCAGTCCGGCGCGCGGCGACAGGCCGTGCGTGTAGCGCGCTTCCTCGCGCGTATGACTGAGGATGGCTTGCACGTAGTCGAGCAGCGCGGGCGAAACGAATACTTCCCGCGCGCGCTTTTGCAGCGTGAGCAATTCGCTGCTTTCCAATTGCGGCTTGAGCTGTGCGACGATCTCGCGCCGGTCCACCCCGGACAACAGGTTGCGTTCCGCCTGCGCGTCGGGATAACCCATCTGGATACGCATCATGAAACGGTCCAGTTGCGATTCCGGCAGCGCATAGGTGCCGACCTGGTAGGCCGGATTCTGCGTCGCGATGACAAAGAACGGCGCTGGCAGCGCGCGCGTTGTCCCTTCTATGGTCACCTGTTGTTCTTCCATCGCCTCCAGCAGCGCACTTTGCGCCTTGGGTGTGGCGCGGTTGATTTCGTCCGCCAGGATCATTTGCGCGAAGATCGGCCCGGGATGGAATTTGAACTCCCCGACCTTTGCTTCGATCCCCGGGCGCTCGTATACCGACACCCCGAGGATATCGGCAGGCAGCAGGTCGCTGGTGAACTGGATGCGCTGGAACTGCAAGCCCAGCGTGCGCGCCAGACCATGCGCCAGCGTGGTCTTGCCTACACCGGGGAGATCCTCGATGAGCAAATGACCGCGCGCCAGCAGGCAGGCCAGCGCGAGGCGAATTTGCTGGGGCTTGCCGAGGATGATTTGCTCGGCTTGCAGGATGACGTTTTGCAGTGATTGACTCATGGTTTCCTTAATACCGGGACTAGGGGCTGGGGACTAGGGCGGAACTAAGAGTTCGTTTTTTCCAGCCTCTAGTCCCTGGTCTCCAGCCCCTCTTTTCAAAACAATATCGCCGCGACCACCCTGCGATCTTCCGCCACCAGTATATTGTAGGTGCGGCAGGCTGCGGGCGTATTCATGCATTCCACGCCGATACCCGCATCCGTCAGGGCGCGGTACAGGCGCGGATGAGGAAATCGCTGTGTTGCGCCGGTGCCCAGCAGCAGCACGTCCGGTTTGAGCGCGAGGAAGTAGTTGAAATGCTGCTCGCCCAGTTCGTCGAAATTGGCGACTGTCCAGTCATTGCGCACCGCTTCTGCAAGCACCACGATGCTGTGGTCATAGCGCTCGCCGTTGACCATCACATGATCCGGGCCGTGTGCGGTGAACAGCTTGGTATCGCCGTGCTTGTCCAGATGCAATTTCAAAATGACCTCGCAGTTGTGCGGTATGATAATTGGGAGTTTAGGGGTTGGGCGCAGGCCGCGTCAAATCGGATGATTGGTACCGAAACGCAAACAAGATGGGTACACTGTGCCCTGAATAAAAGTATCGAACACATGGTTCCTGAAATGAATGTTTCTCACCAAGCCAAATGGCTGATCCTGCTTACACTGATGGTCAATGCAGCGGCGATGCTGTCCCCGGTGATCAACGGGGGCGACTCCGTCACCTATGCCGCGCTTGCCCGGCACATCGCGCTGAACAATGACTGGGTGAACCTGGTGCTGGACGGCAGGGATTGGCTGGACAAGCCGCATTTGCCATTCTGGATCACCGCGCTGTTCTTCAAGATCGGCGGGGTCGGTGCTTTTACCTACATTCTGCCCGGCTTCCTGTTTCACCTGATCGGGGGCTATTTCACTTACCGTATCGCGCGTCTGTTTTACAATCGCGACACCGCGTGGCTGGCCGTGCTGGTTTACGTGTCAGTCTTCGAAATGATGGATTCGAGCATAGAGGTAAAAGCGGAAACCTATCTGACCGGTTTCATCATGGCGGCGTGCTATTACTGGTTGCGCTTCGACACCGTGGCGAAACTGAAGTATCTGCTGCTCGGCGCACTGTTCAGCGCACTGGCGGTGATGACCAAGGGCGTGTTCACGCTGATCGCGATCGCCGGCGGAATAGTGTGCATGTGGCTGTACCGGGGCCAGTGGCGCAAGCTGTGGAGCGCGAAATGGCTGCTCGCATTGGCGTTGACGCTGCTGTTCACCGCGCCCGAACTCATCGCGCTCTATCTGCAATTCGATGCGCATCCGGAAAAAGTGGTGTTCGGGCAAACGCAGGTGTCCGGCATCCGGTTCTTTCTGTGGGACAGCCAGTTCGGGCGTTTCTTCAATACCGGCCCGATCCAGAATCACAACGGGAATCCGTTGTATTTTGTGGATGCGTTCCTGTGGACATTCCTGCCCTGGGTGGCGGTATTCGTTGCGGCGCTTTATTCCGGCATCCGTCATTTTGCTTCGCAAAGCGCCGGTGAGCGGGCGAGTTTCGTTTTTCTGTGCGGTGCGTTCTTCATCCCGTTCATGATATTCAGCGCCACAGCTTTCCAGTTCGAGTACTACACGGTCATCATCTTCCCGTTTGCGGCCATCCTCTGCGCGCATCATCTGGCGGATTATCTGGCGCGGCCCGCCGGCCGCAACAAATTGCCCGTCGCGCAATGGGTCATCACGCTGCTGCTGCTTGCGCTGGCTGCCGGTTTGAGTGTGTATGTCGGCAAAGCTGTCTTGATGATCCCGGTGCTGGCGGTTGCGGGAGGGTTGCTGGTGTATGCCCTGGTGAAGAGAAAGCAGATGCGCGAGTACGCGGTACTGGTCTACCCGGTCATCGGCATCAATATTCTGTATGCGTTTCTGGTGGGGATGACCGCGCTGACGTTCACTTCCTACAGCGTGGCGCACAATGTGAATGCGCAGCTGGCGGACAAGTCCGGGCTGCCGATCTACGTCTACCGCATGCCCATGGTGGCGAGGGAATTGTCTCTGTACAGCAGCGCCGCGATCCATGATGCGGATGATGCGGCGCAGTTGCCGGCGCCGGGAAGCCGGTATTTTCTGGTGGCCAGAGCGGAACAGTATGCGCAGCTGAAGGCGCGATTGGGACAGGTCGAAGAGATAACCGAGGGGCACTGGGCCGTGCACAAAACCGGCACCTTCCCCAGATTGTTGCGACTCGCGAAAGGCCGGGAGCCGCTCGAAACCATCAGTATCGTGCAGGCGGGCGCGCTGCCCTGACAACCAGGCTTACACCCACGGCCGTGAGCGTAACGCCTGCGATGGTCACTGCCGTGATGGGCTCGGAAAAAAGCACCCAGGCCATCAGTGCCGTGGTGGGCGGCACCAGGTACAGCAGGCTGGTCACGGCAGTGGCCGCGCCGCGCTGGATCAGGATGTACAGCAGCGAACTTCCGCCCAGGGTCAGGACCAGCACCGACCAGGCCAGGGCGGCAACGAATTCGCCGGTCCATTGCACCGGTTCGGTTTCAAGCAATGCCAGCGGCAGGGTGACAGCCAGCGCTGCCAGGAGTTGCACCGCATTGGCGCTGCGGGCATCGCAGCGCGTCACATGCCGTTTCTGGTACAGCGTTCCGGTGGTGATACACAGCAGCGCGAAGACGGCCAAAGAAAGATTGAAGGTGGTTGCTTCGCCGCCCGCGCCCAGCTTGCGCGACACCACCAGCACCAGCCCGGCAAAACCCAGCGCCAGTCCGGCCCATTGCCGGCGCGTGACGTGACCCCCCGTGGCCGACAACCAGAAAGCCGTGAGAACCGGCTGCAGCCCGACGATCAGCGCAACCAGTCCCGAGCCCATCCCCGCCTTGACGGCGGCCCAGACCCCGCCCAGATAGCCGCCGTGCATCAGCACGCCGGTAACGGACAGATGCAGCCACTGCGCGCGCGTGCGCGGCCAGGACACACCGGCCAGCATGATCCAGGGCAGGAAACAGAGAATCGAAAACGCATAGCGCAGCGCCAGGAATTTCATCGGCGGGGCAAGCGGCATACCGTAACGCGCCACGATGAAACCCGTGCTCCAGATCAGCACAAATACCAGCGGCATCGCACGGATCAGGATATCGTCATCGGCGCGGTCAATCATCGGGTAGATAGAACATCAGTTTTAACGGGCGCGGTTCGCCTGAAATTATTGTGAATTGTGCGTCTTGTCGCTTTTCAGCCCCACCCTGTTTATTCGCGGCATTTGCTGTACCGTGGCCGCACAGGTAAAATCGCGCCCTTTGCTATTGCGTGGCGGATTCTATCATTGTGCCCCGGCATTTCGCCCGGTGCACCGGAAGGCGCCCGAAAACTCGAGAATATATAAAGTGAAACCAATCCTGAAATCGACCAAGCTTTCCAACGTGTGCTACGACATCCGCGGCCCGGTGATGGAACGCGCCAAGCAGATGGAGGAAGAGGGGCAGCGCATCATCAAGCTGAACATCGGCAATCTCGCGCCGTTTGGTTTCGAGGCGCCCGAGGAGATTCAGCAGGACGTGATCCTGAACCTGCCTAACTCGTCCGGCTATTCCGATTCCAAGGGCATGTTCGCCGCGCGCAAGGCGATCATGCATGACTGCCAGGCCAAGAAGATCATGGGCGTCGGACTGGACGATATCTATATCGGCAACGGCGCATCGGAGCTGATCGTGATGGCGATGCAGGGCCTGCTCAACACCGGCGACGAGGTGTTGATCCCGACGCCGGACTATCCGTTGTGGACCGCGGCGGTCACGCTGGCGGGCGGCACGCCGCGCCATTATGTGTGCGACGAGCAAAACGAGTGGATGCCGGATATGGCCGACATGCGCAGCAAGATCACCAAGAACACGCGCGCGATCGTGATCATCAATCCGAACAATCCGACCGGCGCGCTTTATTCCGACGACATCCTGCGCGAGATCATCCAGATCGCGCGCGAACACGACCTGATCATTTATGCCGACGAGATTTACGACAAGATGCTGTATGACGGCGTGACGCACACCTCGATCGCGTCGCTGGCCGATGACGTGCTGTTCGTCACGCTGAACGGGTTGTCGAAAAACTATCGCGCCTGCGGTTACCGCGCGGGGTGGATGGTGGTGTCGGGCGAGAAGAAGCACGCGCAGGATTACATCAACGGCCTGACGATACTGGCTTCGATGCGGCTGTGTTCCAACGTGCCCGGGCAGTTCGCGATCCAGACCGCGCTGGGCGGTTACCAGAGCATCAACGATCTGGTCGCGCCGACCGGGCGCCTGTGCAAGCAGCGCGATCTCGCTTACAAGTTGCTGACCGAGATCCCGGGCGTGACCTGCGTCAAGCCCAAGGCCGCATTGTACCTGTTCCCGCGCTTCGACCCGAAGATGTATCCGATCAAGGACGACCAGAAATTCATCCTGGAACTGCTGGAAACCGAAAAGGTGCTGGTGGTGCAGGGGACCGGATTCAACTGGATACATCCCGACCACATTCGCGTGGTGTTTCTGCCCAATGCGGATGACCTGACCGAGGCGATAGGGCGCATTGCAAGGTTTCTGGAGAACTACCGCAAACACCACGGCACCAACTGACAGCATGGCAGGAGCCAGATTCATCTGGCGATTCAATCGCGCAACGGGTTGCGCTCGTACAAAGAAGATTGAGAATAATAGGAAATGATAATGAGCATGAAACCAATCAACGTAGGGCTACTCGGTATCGGCACGGTAGGCGGCGGCACCTTCACCGTGCTGCAGCGCAACGAGGAAGAGATCACGCGCCGCGCCGGCCGCCCGATCCGCATCACCGTGGTGGCGGACAAGAACGTGGAACTGGCGAAGAAAGTCACTAATGGAAAATGCAGAATCACCGACGATGCGTTCTCGGTGGTGAACGATCCCGAAGTGGACATCGTCATCGAACTGATCGGCGGCTGCGGCGTGGCCAAGGAACTGGTGATGAAGGCGATCGCGAACGGCAAGCATGTGGTCACCGCGAACAAGGCGCTGCTGGCGACTTACGGCAACGAGATCTTCAAGGCCGCGCAGGACAAGGGCGTGATGGTCGCTTTCGAGGCCGCGGTGGCGGGCGGCATCCCTATCATCAAGGCGCTGCGCGAGGGGTTGACTGCGAACCGCATCGAATGGATCGCCGGCATCATCAATGGCACCACCAACTTCATCCTGTCCGAGATGCGCGACAAGGGCCTGAGCTTCGACACCGTGCTGAAAGAGGCGCAGCGCCTGGGCTATGCCGAGGCCGATCCGACCTTCGACATCGAGGGCGTGGACGCCGCGCACAAGATCACGATACTGTCCGCTTTGGCGTTCGGTATCCCGATGCAGTTCGACAAGGCGTACATCGAGGGCATCTCCAAGCTGGATGCGATCGACATCAAGTACGCCGAACAGCTCGGTTACCGCATCAAACTGCTGGGCATCACCAGGCGCACGGCGGAAGGCGTGGAGCTGCGCGTGCATCCCACGCTGATTCCGACCAAACGCCTGATCGCCAACGTCGAGGGCGCGATGAACGCGGTGCTGGTGCAGGGCGATGCGGTCGGCGCGACACTGTATTACGGCAAGGGTGCGGGAGCCGAACCGACCGCCAGCGCGGTGATCGCCGACCTGGTGGACGTGACGCGCATGCATACCGCCGATCCGGAGAACCGCGTGCCGCATCTGGCGTTCCAGCCGGACCAACTGGCCGACCTGAAGATATTGCCGATGGACGAAGTGCAGACCAGCTACTACCTGCGCCTGCGCGTGCAGGACAAACCCGGCGTGCTGGCCGACATCACGCGCATCCTCGCCGACGAGCAGATCTCAATCGACGCCGTGATCCAGAAAGAACCCGGCGAAGGCGAAGACCAGGCCGACCTGATCATGCTCACCCACCTGACGCGCGAGAAGCGCATCAACGCCGCGATTGTGAAGATCGAGGCTTTGGGCGTGGTGGCAGGCAAGGTGACCAGGTTGCGCTTGGAAGAACTCGGGAAATAACACACCCCCTCTCCCGTGAACTGGAGAGGGAACGGATACAAAGCGAGCATTTTATGAAATACATCTCCACCCGCGGCAATGCGCCCGCCAAATCATTCACCGAAATCCTGCTGGGCGGCCTCGCGCCCGATGGCGGGCTGTATCTGCCGGAGCAATATCCGCAGGTGACGCGCGCCGAGCTGGATGCGTGGCGCAAGCTGTCCTACGCCGACCTGGCGTTCGCGGTGCTGTCGAAATTCATCACCGACATCCCGGCGGCCGACCTGAAAGCCATTGTCAGCAAGACCTACACCGCGCAGGTCTACAGCAACGGCCGCGCCGATTCCGATTTCTCGCAGATCACGCCGCTGCGCACACTGGAGCCGGGCGTGCACATCCTCGAACTCTCCAATGGGCCGACGCTGGCCTTCAAGGACATGGCGATGCAGCTGCTCGGCAACCTGTTCGAGTACGCGCTGGCAAAGCAGCACGCCGAGCTGAATATCCTCGGTGCGACTTCCGGCGACACCGGCTCCGCCGCCGAATACGCGATGCGCGGCAAGCGCGGCATCCGCGTGTTCATGCTGTCGCCGCACGGCAAGATGTCGGGCTTCCAGCGCGCGCAGATGTATTCGCTGCAGGATCCGAATATCTTCAATATCGCGATCGACGGCATGTTCGACGACGCGCAGGACATGGTGAAGGCGGTGTCCAACGACCACGCCTTCAAGGCCAAATACAAGATCGGCACGGTCAACTCGATCAACTGGGCGCGCGTGTCGGCGCAGATCGTGTACTACTTCAAGGGCTACTTCGCCGCGACCAAATCCAGCGACGAACAGGTCGCGTTCTCGGTGCCTTCCGGCAACTTCGGCAACATCTGCGCCGGGCACATCGCGCGCATGATGGGCCTGCCGATCGGGCAGCTGATCCTGGCGACCAACGAGAACGACGTGCTGGACGAGTTCTTCCGCACCGGCGTGTACCGCCCGCGCGACACCAAACACACTTACGAGACCAGCAGCCCGTCGATGGACATCAGCAAGGCTTCCAACTTCGAGCGCTTCGTGTTCGACCTGGTCGGGCGCGATGGTGCGAAGGTGCGTGAGTTCTGGAGCAAGGTGGATACGGGCGACGCTTTTGACATCAAGGGCACTGCTTATTGGGACGCACTGCCGAAGTTCGATTTTTCTTCCGGCAAGAGCACGCATCAGGACCGCCTGAAGACTATCCGCGAGCTGTGGGAGGACTACGGCGTGATGGTCGACACGCACACCGCCGACGGCATCAAGGTGGGGCTGGAACAGCGCCGGCCCAACCTGCCGCTGATCTGCATGGAAACCGCGCTGCCCGCCAAGTTCGCCGAGACGATACATGAAGCCCTGGGGCGGGAGCCGGAACGACCTGCGGCTATGGCGGGAATTGAAAAGCTGCCGCAACGCTGCGAACTGATGGAAGCGGACGTGGGGAAGCTCAAGGCATACATCGCGGCAAGCGTGCCGGTGTAATTCAGATTCTTTGAGTATTGGAGCATCCATGGAAATTCAAACTAGATCAGTGCTCACCTGCCCGGTGTGCGGTTTTGCCAGGGAGGAGGAGATGCCTGTCGATGCATGCCAGTGGTTTTATGAATGCACCAATTGTCGAACTGTGCTGAAACCCGAGCCAGGCGATTGTTGTGTCTTCTGTTCCTATGGAACAGTGCCTTGCCCGCCAATCCAGATTGGCGGCAGGGAAGCTTGCTGTTAGATGCGCTCAAGCACCGGGCCAGGAAATGACCGGCAATTTGTACGCAGAACTGCCGCCAAGTGAATAACCTCATCCTGCTCATTCTCTGTTTCGTCGCCGGGATGCTGCTGCACCGCTACAAGCGCATGCCGGTCAACACGCCTGCCGTGCTGAACACCTTCATCATCCATGTTTCCCTTCCCGCGCTGACGCTGTTGTATCTGCATGACCTGAAACTCAGCGGAAATGTCGGACTGATGGCTGCCATGGCATGGCTGCTGTTTGCATTGTCGGCAGGTTTTTTCTGGCTGGTCGGGCGCTGGCTGAATTTGCCGCGCCGCACCGTGGGCGCGCTGATGCTGACCGGCGGACTGGGCAATACTTCATACGTCGGGCTGCCTATGGTCGAGGCGTATTACGGTCACCAGGGACTCGTCAGCGGCATCGTGGTCGATCAGCTCGGCTCCTTCCTGGTGCTTTCCACATTGGGTATCACCGTCGCCGGCCTTTATTCGTCGGGTCGTCCCGGCGTGGCTGAAATGGCCAAACGTATCGTGCTGTTTCCCCCGTTCATCGCATTGGTATTGGCGCTGCTGCTGATCCCGGTCGACTATCCGGAATGGCTCACCGTTATATTGAAACGCATGGGCGATACGCTGGCTCCGCTGGCGCTGCTCGCGGTCGGTTTTCAATTGCGCCTCAGCCACCTCAGGGGCAATGGCAGGAACCTGGCCCTGGGTCTGGCATTCAAGCTGGTGCTGGCGCCGCTGGTATTATTTTTATTGTATGTGCCGCTGTTCGGCGCGCACGGACAGGCCATACAGGTCACCCTGTTCGAAGCGGCGATGCCGCCGATGATCACCGCCGCGATCCTCGCGACCGAACACGACCTTGATCCGCCTCTGGCGACACTGATGGTGGCGGTGGGACTGGTGATTTCATTCGCCACGCTGACCGGTTGGTGGTGGGTGATGCGGGGCGTATAAATTGATGGTCAGCGGGTGAGACAGCCGGTGCAGCCTTCGGAGCTACACCTGTCCCCACAGCTGAAAGTTTTGCTGTTTGATCAAATTCATTTTTTCATCAGCTTCATGCAATACTTCATCAAAGTTCTTCTCGGAACCGATCACCGTCACATGTCCTATTGACAAAGTTATTGGCCAACCTTCTGTATGAAACATCTTCTCCGCTGCCGAGTTGATCCTCAATGCCAATACTCCGCAGATATATTCATCTGTTTCGGGGAATAATATCGCGAACTCTTCCTTGTCGATGCGCGCAACAGTATCTATGCCCCTGGAATTGCGACTGAATATACCGGACAGGGCTTTAAGGGCTGCATTGCCGACACTGCGGCCAAGGGTGTCATTCAGCGCCTTGAGTTGTTCAATGTGGATGAATAGCAGGGAGTAGGGTTTGCTGGACCGTTCACTGCGCAATTGTTCGGTGGAAAACTTTTCGGTAAATTCCAGGCGATTAGCCAAACCAGTCAACGAATCCTTGTGGGAATAAGCTCTGGACTTCCAGAGTTTGGCCAACACCCGGCCAAGAATGGTAAAAGTGATGCTGCGGGTAACAATATTTACCGTCAGGGCGCCCAGGGGATAATTGGGCCAAACAACGGCTGCCTCGGCAATGCTCCACGCAACCGCGGTTATGACTCCCACCAGGGCAGCCAACTGTGTGTCGGAGTGGCGCATGGAAAGGATTGCGCCTATATGCGAGGCCTGAATAATCGGCAGGCAATATAATACGTCCAGAGAATAGTACGTCCCGGACATCTTATAATCCCAAATGGTGATGATCAGAACTTCTACTGTAACCAGCACTAAACGCCAAAACATACTTTTCCACTTTCTAATCAAGTGAGTCCAACACCCGTTCAAGCAACACCAGGGGTGGCGAGCAGATGGGGCCGCAATCTATCAGTAAAAACCATATTCTGCCAGTTAAGAAAATAACCGGTTGAAGTCCGGACCGTCAAGCCGGGTTATCTGATTTGGAAGCCGGTTACGGGCCATCACTGGTTGATGAATTATTGGTTTGTGCCAGAACGGGATATTCGGCGCCGGCTTCAGGAAGGTGGTCCGGTAGTTCATAATATGGGAAAATCGGCGGCATGAGGCGCTCCTTTGGAAAGACCAAAAACGCGGAGGTGCCGGGATTCACTGCCGCCGGATTTCACAGCCGGTTGCGCGGCAGCGTTGGAGTGAAAATTATAACTTCTGGAAGGGATTTCTCTTGGACGACAATTTGGAAAGTAGACTTTTTGCCATGCAAAAAAAGCGGACTGAACGGACCATGAAAATAATGATTACATTATTGGCGGGCGTGTTTATGTTTGTCCTGTATTTCCTTGTGCAAAATGGTTGAGGCCAGCGGAGACGATACGGCGAACGATTGAGTAACCGCTCCCGGGAAATAACCCAGGGGAAACAACCCAGGGGAAACAACCCAGAGGAAACAACCCAGAGGAAACAAATGGATACCTGATGCAACATCGGGTATTATTCAAAAGCAAGCCGTTGAAGTGGCAAGCATGAACCCGCGTACGACCAATGTGGCATACGACATCGATATCTTCATCAGGAAGCAAAAACGTCGGTCAACAATTGCAGCTGACACAACAAGGAAAGGAATACTAAATGATATTCACAGTTCTGTTTTATCTGGCCGCCATCGCCATACTGGTTCTGCATTTCACGGGTTTCCTCAAGAGGCACAATATAGAATGGCTGGTGCTGGTGCTTGCGGTCGCTGTCTTTCCGGCAGTAATTTACCTCTGAATTTTCATTTTATCTCCCGACCGGACTGCGGATGCGCATATAGAAACCCGTCCTCGAGGGACGGGTTTTTTGCGTGCCATGCAATGAATCAGCCGGCCAGTTTCTGGTTCGCTGCATCCACCGCGACACCGCGCTTGATCGGTGCCTTGAGGCGACCGAGTGCATCGTCCAGTGCACTGAGGCACAGCCTCACGTTGCGCGGGTTGCTGGCATGTCCCATCAAACCGATGCGCCACACTTTGCCGGCCATTGCGCCGAGTCCCGCGCCGATCTCCAGGTCGTAATCGGACAGCAGGATGGAGCGCACCAGGGCTTCATCCACGCCTTCAGGCACCGAGATCGCATTCAGTTGTGGCAGGCGTTCCGCTTCCGGCACCACGAATTTCAATCCCATCGCTTCCAGACCCGCACGCAGCGCGAGATGATTTTTCTGGTGGCGCGCCCAGGCATTTTGCAGACCTTCTTCCTGCAGTATTACCAGTGACTCGTGCAGGCCGTACAGTGCGTTGATCGGCGCGGTGTGGTGGTAGGCGCGCTTGGTCGTGCCGCCCCAGTAGCCCATCACCAGATTCAGGTCCTTGAACCAGCTCTGCACCCTGCTCTTGCGATTCTTGATCTTTTCCAGTGCCTTCGGGCTGAAGCTGACCGGCGAGAGACCGGGCGTGCACGACAGGCATTTCTGCGAACCGGAATAGATCGCATCGATTTCCCACTCGTCGACCTTGAGCGGCGTACCGCCCAGCGATGTGACTGCGTCCACGATGGTAAGGCAATCATGCTTGCGCGCGATCTCTACCAGTGTCTTGGCATCGGATAGTGCGCCGGTGGAAGTCTCCGCGTGCACGAAGGCGACGATCTTTGCATCCGGATTGGCCTTGAGTGCCTCTTCCAGTTTCTGCGGATCGACCGCGCGACCCCAGTCATCCTGGACCATCACCGCGATGCCGCCGCAGCGTTCGACGTTTTCTTTCATGCGTCCGGCGAACACGCCGTTCTGGCACACGATGACCTTGTCGCCCGGTTCGACCAGATTGACGAAGCAGGTTCCCATGCCCGCGGAGCCGGGCGCGGAAACAGGCATGGTCAATTCATTCCCGGTCTGGAACGCGTATTTCAGCAGCACTTTCATCTCGTCCATGAAGGACACGAACACCGGGTCGAGATGACCGATGGTCGGGCGTGACATGGCTTCCAGAACGCGCGGGCTGACATCTGAGGGGCCGGGCCCCATCAGAACCCGTTGCGGCGGATGGAATGATTTTACGGTCATGCTGCGATCTCCCTTTATTTGAATTTAATGTTAGTTGATTCCGGAATTACTCCAGCAACTCTATCCAGTGTTTGACCGGCACAGCGCTTGCGCTGGCCAGATGCATCTGGCACCCGACATTGGCGGAGGCGATCAGTTCAGGCTTGCCTTCCTGCAGCGCGGCCAGCTTGTTGTCCAGCAATTGCCCGGAAAGTTTGGCTTGCAGCAAAGTGTATGACCCCGCCGCGCCGCAGCACAGATGACTGTCCGCGACCGGCGTAAGTTCGTAGCCGCAGCGCCGCAGTATCGCTTCCACCGTTCCGCCGAGTTTCTGGCCGTGCTGCAGGGTGCAGGATGAATGGTAGGCGACGCGCCGGCCCTGGCCGATACGGGCAAAATATTCCAGCTTCGCGCTGCCCGGGATCTCGCCCGATGTGATTTCACCCGAAATAATCTCGCTCAGATCGCGCGTCAGTGCGCTGATGCGCGCGGCCTTTTCCGCATAGACTGCATCGTCTTTCAATGCATGGCCGTAGTCTTTCACCATCAGTCCGCAGCCGCTGGCGGTCATGACGATAGCTTCCGCACCGTTCTCGACATGCGGCCACCATGCATCGATGTTGCGGCGCATCATCGTGCGCGCGCCATCGCTGTCGGACAGATGCTGGTTCAGTGCACCGCAGCAACCGGTATCCTGCGCGCTGACCAGCGAGATGCCGAGCCGGTCCAACACGCGCACCGCTGCAGCATTGGTGTTGGGCGTGCCCAGCGGCTGTACGCAGCCATCCAGTACCAGCATGCGCCGCGCGTGGGACGTTGCCGGTGTCACCGTGGCGGTCTGTCTGGCCGGGATCTTCTTCTTCAGTTCTGCCGGCAGCAGCGGACCAAATGCGCGCGCCAATCCCAGCACAACCGACATGCGCGCTGTGTAGGGGATGACGGCGAGCATGGCTTGGCGCAATAACTTCTGGTAAAGAGAACGCGGTGCCAGCTGTTCGACCATCTCGCGGCCGATGTCGATCAGGCGCCCGTAGCGCACGCCGGACGGGCAGGTGGTTTCGCACGAGCGGCAGGTCAGGCAGCGATCCAGATGCAATCGGGTCCTGGCACTGGCCTGTTCTGTTTCCAGCATCTCCTTGATCAGGTAGATCCTGCCGCGCGGACTGTCCAGTTCCGACCCCAGCAACTGATAGGTCGGGCAGGTGGCGGTGCAGAAGCCGCAATGCACACAGGCGCGCAGGATGCTATCGGCTTCGGCGATAACAGGGTTGCTTAGCAGTTTTGGAGAGATGGACGTTTGCATTTTATAGCCCGGCGTAAAGACGGCCGCGATTGAAAATATCCTTTGGGTCGAAGCTGGTTTTGAGCCGCCGGTGTATGGTCTGTAGCGGCCCGGATAGTGGCTGGAATATTTCTACGCCTGGCGCGCCGCCGCGAAACACGGTGACATGGCCGCCAACGCTCGCGACACGATGGCGTAACGATGCCGGATCTTCATTGCTGTACAACCAGCGCTGCGCGCCGCCCCAGTCCAGCAGCCAGGTGCCTTCGATGTTTAATGGCGGAGTCGCGGGTTTGACCACGACGCGGTACAGCGCGCCGTTGCGCATGAAGAAAGGCAGCTGATGCTCGCGCAGCGCATGCCAGAACGCGTCCGCATCCGGCAGCACGTCGCCGGCTATCTTGCTGCGCGCTTCCTGGACGGCCTGTGCGCTGCCGGAGATGCGTATATACAATTGTTCGCCGTGAAAGCACGCGCCGTCCACCGGAAGCGGTTTGCCCAGCAAAGCACTCATGCTCGAGATCGCACCTGCCGCGCTGCATACTCTTGTAACGGTGATGCTGGCCGCCGGGCGCGGCAGCACCTTCAGGCTGATCTCCAGCAGCATGCCCAGCGTGCCCTGGGCACCGGCCATCAGGCGCGAGACATCGTAGCCCGCGACGTTCTTCATCACTTTTCCGCCGAAGCGTAGTAACTCGCCGCGGCCGTTCAGCATCTGGCAGCCCAGCACGAAATCGCGCGCCGATCCGCTGTATGGCCGGCGCGGCCCGGACAATCCACAGGCAATCGTACCGCCCAGCGTGGCGCTGTCGCCGAAATGCGGCGGCTCGAATGCCAGCATCTGTCCGGCTTCAGCCAGCGCGGCCTCGATCTCGCGGAGCGGGGTGCCGCTGCGCGCCGTCAGTACCAGCTCGCGCGGATCGTACTCGACGATGCCGCGGTGTCCGGTGACATCGATAGCCTGTCCCCGGATTGCGTTGCCGAGAAAAGCCTTGCTGCCGCTTCCGGAAATGTTGAGCGGCGTCCCGTTTTGAAACGCATCGAGAACCTGTTGCTGCAACGCCGTGCTGAGGTCACTCATCAGAAGCGCTCCAGTTCGGGGTGCGGCAGCTGTCCGTGATGCACATGCATCGCGCCGAATTCGGCGCAGCGGTGCAGGGTCGGCACGGCCTTGCCGGGATTGAGCAGGCCGGACGGATCGAATGCGGCCTTGACGGCATGGAACTGGGTTAATTCCGCATTGCTGAACTGCACGCACATCTGGTCGATCTTCTCCATGCCGACGCCGTGCTCGCCGGTGATGGTGCCGCCGACTTCCACGCACAATTGCAGGATGCGCTGGCCGAATTCCTCGGTGCGATGCAGCTCGCCTTCCTTGTTGCCATCGAACAGGATCAGCGGGTGCAGATTGCCATCACCGGCATGGAACACATTGGCGACCGCCAGGCCGTATTCCACCGACATCTCGCCGATGCGGCGCAGCACATGCGGCAACTGGCGGCGCGGTATCGTGCCGTCCATGCAGTAATAATCCGGACAGATACGGCCCACCGCGGGGAAGGCCGATTTGCGTCCCTTCCAGAACAGTTGCCGCTCGGCTTCGTCCGCCGCGGTGCGCACTTCGGTCGCGCCGCTGCCGGTCAATATCTTGCGCACCAGCGCGATGTACTCGGACACTTCTGCATGCGTGCCATCCAGTTCGCACAGCAGGATCGCCTCGGCATCGCGCGGATAACCCGCATGCACGAAATCTTCCGCCGCCTGGATCGCGAGCCTGTCCATCATTTCCAGTCCGGCGGGGATGATGCCCGCGGCGATGATCGCGCCGACCGCTTCGCCCGCCTTGACGACATCGTCAAAGGCCGCGAGCACGACCTGTGCGCGTTCCGGTTTGGCCAGCAATTTGACGGTGACTTCGACGATGATGCCGAGCATGCCCTCGGAACCGGTCATCAGCGCCAGCAGGTCATAGCCGGGAGAGTCGAGCGTCTCGGCGCCTATGGTGAGCAACTCGCCTTCCGCCGTGACCACTTTCAGCATCAGGATGTTGTGCACCGTCAGGCCATACTTGAGGCAATGCACGCCGCCGGAGTTTTCCGCGACGTTGCCGCCTATGGTGCAGGCGATCTGCGACGAGGGATCGGGCGCGTAATACATGCCATAGGCTGCCACCGCCTCGGATATCGCCAGGTTGCGCACCCCGGGCTGCACCGTCGCCATCGCGTTATCGGGATCGATGTTCAGGATATTCCTGAATTTTGCCAGGCTCAACAGCACGCCATTCGCCAGGGGCAGTGCGCCGCCTGACAGGCCGGTGCCTGCGCCGCGCGCCACCACCGGGACCTGCTGCACATGGCACAATCGCATGATGCTTTGCACCTGCTCTATGGTTTCCGGCAGCACCACGACCATGGGCAGCTGCCGGTACACCGCCAGCCCGTCGCATTCGAACGGGCGCAGATCCTCCGCATCGACCAGCACGGATTCCGGCGGCAATAAGTTGCGCAGCGCCCTGATCAGTCCGCTGTGCGCTACATTGATCGGGGCGACATTGTTTTGGTGTTGGTGTGGCAAGGTGACTCCGGGGACTTGCATTTGAATTATTTAATTATGCAAGTATAGTAAATTAGTCGAGTATAAAATTCCAGCGGCATGAACGGCAAAATGCAATGGCAGGTGTTTCTTTTACCATTGCGCTTGTTTAAACACGGGCTTTCATCATGCAGTGCAGAACCTATTCGTCGGCGCTCTGCTCCGAGCGTGCCAGTGCCCATGATAGCCCGATACCGGCAACCCAGCCGGTATTACGCCGAACCAGCGGGCTGTCGCGGTTGGCTGCCCCTGCCAATGACTCGATCCGGAAGATGTAAAACATGCGCACATCGGGCGTGAGCGTATGCGCCGCGAGCAGGCCCGCGCGCAGCGCGATCAGCCCGCTGCTGGCCGTATAGCTGTTTCGCGTGGCGGTGGCCTCGCCCGGTGCCACGCCATAATAGGTGTCGCCCAGTTCTGTGTCGCCGAACATCGCGCCCAGACTGGTGGAGACGAACCAGTGCCCGGGCAGGCGCGTGCCGGTCACCCATTCCGGCTCGAAAGCGATCCCGCGCGAAACAAAGCCATGGTTGATATCAATCACTTCGCGCAGTGGAAATTGCAATCGGGAATGACTGCGGCCGTTTGCAATATCTCCCAGCTTGATTTTCAGCCGCGGACCGAATTCGATCAGCGTACCCAGGTCGGCCATGCCTTGCCTGGCCGCGATGTCGGATGAATGGGAGCCCAGTGAGGCGGCAAAACCCACATCCACTTCGATGCGCGGCGTCATCAGCGCGCGCAACCCGACGCCGCCGCGCTCGGCGCGCAAATACCTGCCGCGATAGATGAGATACGGCAGGCCCAACGCCCGGCTCACGCGCTCTTCAGAACCAGGATAGGCGGGCTGTGTGATTGCTATGCCGAACAATCCGGCCTCCCACAGCGGCAGCCTGAACGGGGGATTGGAGGGTGCGGCTTGCGCCCTGAAAACCTGAGCCCCGGGAACTTGAACAGGGGCATTCGGTGCCGAATCATCCTGGGCAAGCGCGGAAGTGCTCAGAAAACAGATCGCGGCGAAAACCGTTAGTGTCTGACGTGTCATGCGTACTTCTCCGTGTTGCAACAAAACGGGCCCGATTGTTACCGGGATATGCCGCTTGAGGTTTTCATGTTGGTGAGGCTTTGTAACTCATCGATGTAACGGGATATCTCTTTGTGCAGGTGGGCTTTTTGCCGGATGGTCAGCATCCCCTGAATGTTCGCGATCATTTCATCGGTGGCTGTTTCGAAAGCCCGGATATCGTGCTGCTGTTGCGCTGATCTGAGCGCATCGGGGGTAAGGATCCACAACGACATGAATGAGGCGATCCTGTCTGCGCCGGCGTGGCCGCTCAACATTTTTATCAGCCGGCCCTGATTGGCTTCCCGTTGCTCGATATAAATGTCCCTGACCAGGGGCAGGCGGCGGCTCATTTCCCTGACCTGTTGCCGTTGTTCGCGACTCAGGTTTCCGACCAGGCCTTCCAGAAAATCCAGGGTCTTGTCGGCGCGCTTGTCCAGGTATGCGTCGCGGCCCATATCCGATTCTTCATGCTTTTGTTTTTTGTTTTCCCTGGCAAGATTGTCACTCAGCTCCTGTATTTGCCGGCTATCCAGGGTGCTTAATATTTCTGCGGCAGGCCTGATCGCCGGCATCAGGGATTTGCGGTACAAACCCATCAGCTGGGCCCGCAGCGGCGCGATATTTTCCGCCTTCAGTCGGCCGTCATACTGTGCTGTCCCATTCAGGTTCTGCAGAAAAATGATGTATTCTGGCAGCGCGTATTTTCGATGCCAGTCCAGATAATTCGATATTTCCCGGCGGATCGTTTCTTCCTGCCGTGCATTGAATGTAGTGTACCCGTCGATCTTGTGTTGCAGGTACCAGTCGGCATTACGGTAGAACAGGCTGACGCTGCTGCAACCGCAGCCGAATAAAGCAAACGCAACAATAATGAACAGCGATCTTTTCATAACCCAACGGTTGTACCCATGGTTGCTTGCGCGAAAAGGTTAACATGAAACATTGCGTCGCAACGCGATGCGGCGGATTCGGGAGGCTGTGATTCCGGGTTCGATGGTGCAGAATGCGTATCCGCGACAGGAGTCGGGATTTCCGGAGGCAAGGGAAGCAATGAGCATCAATATCAAACATAAGCGCACTTTCCTCAATATCGCCCTGTCGGGATCGGTGCTGGCGATAGCAGCCGTCTGGCTGGCCGGCTGCAGCAAGGCCGAGCAAACCGGGCCTGTGCAGAGCCGGCCCGCGCTGACGGTGCGCACCACGACACTGCGCGAGGATGAGTGGGCGCGCACGTTGGAGGCGAACGGCAGCATCCTGCCGTGGCAGGAAGCCGTCATCAGCGCGCAGGTGCAGGGGCTGCGCATCGCGGAGGTGAAGGTCGGCATCGGCGACCAGGTGCGGCGGGGCGAGGTGCTGGTGACCCTGGACAATTTCGCGCACACCGGCACCGCGCCGGGTGCTTCGAACCCGGTTCAGGGACGCATCGTGGCGCCCGATTCAGGCATCATCTCGGCGGCGAATGCCATAGTGGGCTCGATGCCGCAGCCCGGGGCGGAATTGTTCCGGCTGATCCGCAAGGGACGGCTGGAATGGCGCGCAGACTTGACGGCAGATGAACTGATGCAGATGCGCAAGGGAATGAAAGCGAAAATCACCATCGGCGAGGGGCGGGTCATCCGGGGCACGGTGCGCGCGATCTCGCCATCGGTGAATTTGCAGACGCGCATGGGCTATGTGCTGGTGACCCTGCCGGACAGCGAGGGGCTCATCGCCGGCGCTTTTGCCAGCGGAACCTTCGATGTCAGCGGAGGCAAGCATCCCTTGCAGACTTTGCCGCTGTCTGCCGTCATGCAGCGCGGCAGCATGAACTACGTGCTGCTCGTGGGTCCGGACGACCGCGTGCATGAACGGGCCGTATCGGTAGGCCAGCGCAATGGCGATCGGGTCCAGATCAAACAGGGTCTGAAAACGAAGGAACCGGTCGTCGAAAGCGGCGGACCTTTCCTGACCGAAGGCGATGTCGTCAAGGTTGTGAAAGGGTAGTGATGGCCATCAATGTTTCGTCCTGGTCGATACGCAACCCCATCCCCGCAGTGCTCGCCTTCGTGATGCTCACCTTCTTCGGCGTGATGGCTTTCAAGGCCATGAAGATCCAGATGTTCCCCGACATCGATCTGCCGATGGTCACGGTGACGGCCACGATGCCGGGCGCTTCGCCGGACCAGATGGAGGCCGAGGTGGCGCGCAAGATCGAAAATGCACTTGCCAGTTTGCAGGGGCTGAAGCATCTGTACACCCAGGTCAAGGAAGGCTCGGTCATCATCTCTGCCGAATTCCGGCTGGAACGCGATTCGAATGCGGCGCTGGAAGATGTGCGCTCCACTATCTCGCGCATCCGCGGCGAGTTGCCGCGCGAGATGCTCGATCCGACCATCAATAAAGTGGAATTGAGCGGCAAGCCTATCCTGACCTACACGATCTCGGTTCCGAACATGAGCGAGGAAGCGTTGTCGTGGTACGTCGACAACAACATAACCAAGCTGCTGCTTGGCGTGAACGGGGTCGGCGCGGTCAACCGTGTCGGCGGTGTGACGCGCCAGATACGCGTGGAGCTCGATCCGGCCAGGATGCTGGCACTGAATCTCACCGCATCGGAGATCTCCAGCCGGCTGCACAAAATCCAGCAGGAAGCGCCGGGCGGGCGCACCGATATCGGCGGCATGGAACAATACGTGCGCACCGTGGCGACGGTGCAAACCGCCGAACAGCTGGCACACATGGAGATCAGCCTGGCCGATGGCCGAAGCGTGCGTCTCGACCAGGTTGCGAACGTCAGCGACGGCATTGCCGAGCGGCGTTCCGCTGCATTGCATGACGGCAAACCGGTGGTGGGTTTCGAGATTGTCCGGTCTCTGGGAGCCAGCGATGTAGGGGTGGCCGCCGGGGTGAGCGAAGCGCTCGCAAGACTCAGGGAAAATCATCCGGAGATCACCGTGGAGCGGGTGTTCAATACGGTCGATGTGGTTGACGAGACTTACAAAGGCTCGATGGAGATGATCTTCGAGGGCGCCCTGCTGGCAGTGATGGTGGTGGTATTTTTCCTGCGCAATTCGCGCGCCACCATCGTTGCGGCGACGGCCTTGCCGCTGGCCGTTATTCCGACGTTTGCGCTGATGTATCTGTTCGGCTTCACCATCAATATAGTGACGCTGCTGGCACTGTCTCTGGTGGTGGGGGTGCTGGTGGACGATGCCATCGTCGAGATCGAAAACATCATGCGCCATCTGGAGATGGGCAAGAAGCCATACCAGGCGGCGATGGAGGCTGCCGACGAGATTGGCATGGCGGTGATAGCGACCACCTTCACGCTGGTGGCGGTGTTCCTGCCGACCGCCTTCATGAGCGGGATAGCGGGCAAATTCTTCGTTCAATTCGGCTGGACGGCGGCCGTGGCCGTGCTGTTCTCGCTCGCGGTGGCGCGCATGCTGACCCCGATGATGTCCGCCTATTTTCTGAAGCCGCGCGTCGCGCATGCGACGCCAGGGTGGATAGTGATCTATCTCAAATGGGCGCGCTGGTGTCTGGCACACCGCAAGAGCACATTGGCGGTGACGGCCGTATTTTTCGTCGGTTCATTCCTGCTGGCCAGGACCTTGCCGGTAGCGTTCCAGCCCAAGGACAACCAGTCGCAAACCCAGGTGACGCTGACGCTGCCGCCGGGCAGCACGTTCGGGCAGACCTATGCGCTGGCCGAACGGGCGCGCGGGATTATCATGCAGAATCCGGCCGTGACGCTGGTCTATACCGCAATCGGCGCAGGTGCGACGGGCAGCAGCGCGTTTGAACCGACGGGAGCGCCGGAGGCGCGCATGGCGACGCTTTCCATACAGCTCAAGTCGCGCGGGAAACGCGCCGTGAAGCAGCGGATCGAGGACCAGTTGCGCGATGGGTTGATGGCATTGCCCGGCGCGCGTGTCAAGGTGGGACTGGGTTCGTCTTCGGACAGATACCAGATCGTGCTGACCAGCGAAGACAGCGAGTTGTTGTACAGGCATGCGTTGCAGGTGGGGCAGGAACTGCGCACGATCAGGGGCATAGGCAACGTGGTGTCCAATTCCAGCGTGTTGCGTCCCGAGCTGGTGGTGCGTCCCGATTTTGCCAGGGCGTCCGATCTCGGGGTGACATCCAGCGCGATCGCCGACACCTTGCGCGTCGCGACGGCGGGGGATTATGAACAGGACCTGGCCAAGCTCAATCTGCCGGACCGGCAGGTGCCCATCGTCGTGAAACTGCGCGATGATGCGCGGCAGGATATAGGATTGCTTTCCCGTCTGGTGGTGCCCGGTTCGCGCGGACCGGTGATGCTGGGCAATGTGGCCACACTGAGCCTGGAGAGCGGCCCGGCGCAGATCGACCGCTACGACCGCGAGCGCAATATCAGCTTCGATATCGAGCTGGCCGGGCAGCCGCTGGGCAAGGTACAGGCGGAGGTGGCTGCATTGCCGTCGATCAAACATATGCCACCCGGCATCGCAATGGCGCCGATCGGGGATGCAGAGGCCATGCAGGAACTGTTCGCGAGTTTCGGCCTCGCGATGTTCACCGGCGTGTTGTGCATCTACATCGTGCTGGTTCTGCTGTTCAGGGATTTCATGCAACCGGTCACGATCCTGGCCGCGCTGGTGCTGTCCGTCCCCGGCGCTTTCCTGGCGCTGTTCCTGACCCGCACCGCGATCTCGATGCCGTCGATGATAGGCATCATCATGCTGATGGGGATCGCGACGAAGAACTCCATCCTGCTGGTAGAATACGCGATCGTGTCGCGCCGTGAGCGCGGCATGGGCAGAGCCGAAGCACTGCTCGATGCGTGCAGCAAACGGGTGCGCCCGATCGTGATGACAACCATGGCGATGGGTGCGGGCATGCTGCCGGTGGCGCTCGACCTGGGTTCGGGCGACGGCAGCTTCCGCTCGCCGATGGCGATCGTCGTGATCGGCGGCTTGATCACCTCGACCTTCCTGAGCCTGCTGGTCATCCCGGTGGTGTTCACCTATGTGGACGATATGATCCAGTGGTTCAGTGCCAATGTCAGGAAATACAGGGGGGCTCAGCATGTCTACAACCAATGACCCGGCAGCCTGCCGTCCCGGCGCAATGGCCGGCAGACTCTGTTCCGCCGCGATGCGGGGCAAACGCAACGGCATGAAAGTGCGGGCGCAACGGTGAGAAATCCTTTATTGCAGATGCAAAACTGGTTCGGCATGCAGGGACTGTTTGTGCGCGACAGTGTGGTTCTGGTCGGGCAGGTTCTCCATGCACTGCCGGCGGTGATCAAGTGGCCGGTACGCAGAACACTGCTCAAGCAGCTCTATTTTACCGGCATCCAATCGGCGGGGCCGATAGCGGTCATGGGTTTTCTGGCGGGGCTGATCATGGTGATGCAGGTCAGCAATCTGGTCGGGCGCAACGAATTGCTGACTTTGCAGGTGCTGATCTGGACAGTGGTGCGCGAGCTGGGACCATTGCTGACGGCGATCGTGATCGTCGGGCGCAGCAGTTCGGCGATCGCCAGTGAACTTGCCGCGATGCAGGTGAATGGTGAGATTAAGGATTTGAAACGCATGGGCATCTCCCCTGTCGCCTATCTGGTGGTGCCGCGCATGCTGGCGATGACGATCACCAGCCTGGTGCTGACGTTTTTCTTCCAGGTCGTTGCTATCGGTACGGGCATGATCGTGACCGCCTGGAATATCGACGTTTCATTGGCCGGCGAAGTCGGCCACTTCTTCGGGATGATCAGTTATCTGGAGATATTCGCGGCCATGCTGAAAAGTGTCTGTTTCGGCATGTTGATGTCGGTGGTGCCCTGCTATTATGGGTTGACAGTCAGACACTCCATGAACGAGATCCCGGTGGCTGCGTCGCGCGCGGTGATGCGCAGTCTGATGACGGTATTCGCCTGCGACGGACTGATCACGATTCTGCTGTTCTGAACATGAGCGCACTGTTCAGATTTGTCGATGTACGCTGCAAAGAACCGGATCGCGCATATACGTTTACCCTGCATGCGGGCGAGATTCGGTTGTTGCAACTTGCATCCGGCGCTGAAAAAAATGCCATGATCGACAGTGCGATCGGCGTAACACTATGCGCGGAAGGCGATATCGAGAACGTACAGGGCGAAAGAAGGCACAAAAAGGTCGCCGTAACAGATCCGCTCGGGGAAAGAAGATACCATAACGAGCCCCTGCCAACGATATGGCAGCCGGTCCACACCAGCCGGCCGGGGCGTGTGGCCTGGGTGGCGGCGGATGGCGGCCTGATCAGCAACCTCAGAATTTGGGAAAATGTCACCCTGCCGCTGTGGTATCACGCCCGGCGTGAAGTGGTGGAAACAGAACAAAGCGTCACGCATAGTCTGGGCGTGCTGGGACTGGAGCAGGATGAGTTCGGGGAATTCATGGTCGCCCAGCCGGACAGCATCGAATCCTGGCAACGCAAATTGGCCGGACTGTTGCGTGCTTTGCTGCAAATGTCACCGGTGCTGGTGGTGGATGGCGCGCTGTTTGATGATGTCAAGGCGCGTTTGGCGAGTTGCTGGATATCGGCGCTGGAATCCTATGCCGCCGAAGGACGGGCGGTGCTGGTGATGACGGACAAGGCGACGACGCTACCCTGGAAACAGATCGAGTGAGGTGTATGTGACATTGTTTGATGACAAAGACGAGCGCTTCAAGAATCTGTTTGGCAAGACAGCCGTATTCGTATTGCTCGCGGCTTTGGGCATGGGGCTGGCGTTTGTGCTGGTCGGGGTAAAAAAAGGCGCGTTTACGGCAAAGTCGCCGATCTATTTTGTCGCCGATAGCGGACAGGATCTGAGCGAGGGCATGCCGGTCAAATTCAGCGGATTCAAGATCGGCAAGCTGGATACCCTGGCCCTGGATGAACAGGGGCGTGTGCAGGTGGAAGTCGATATCGAATCGAAGTATCTCAGGCTGATCAGGCAGGATGCCGTCATGAGCCTGAAAAAAGAAGGGGTGATAGGCGACGGAATACTGGAGATCAGCCGGGGCACGGAAGGCAAACCTGCGTTGGCGGCAGGCGGCAGGGTACGCTTCGAGCGCGCCAGCGGATTGGAACAGGCGGTAATCGAGGTGAAGAACCGCATCATGCCTATCCTAGACGATATCCATCAGACACTGCATGACCCCGATGGCGATGTGCGCCAGACATTGAAGAACCTGCGTGAACTCTCAATCGAGATGCGCGGCACGCGGGAGCGCCTGGACCGTGTCCTGGGCAGTCTCGATACCAACCTCAACAATCAGGTGGGGCCATTGCTGCTCTCCCTGCGAAAATCGGCGGCGAATGCCGAAACGGTGACGGGAAAACTCGACTATGAGTTGCCCGTTCTGCTGAAAAAAGCCGACAGCAGTATGGAGAGCCTGCGTGCGGCCACCGAGACGATCAATCATGCGGTGCAACGCTCCGCGCCGCAGCTGCCCGGGATGATAGACGAGACCCGCGACACGCTGGGCAAGACCCGGAAGTTGATAGGCGACACCCAGCAGGCAGTCGATTCCCTGAGCACACACTGGCCGTTGAAGAGCGACACGCCACCGCCCGACCCCGGGCCGGTCAGGATGGATAGCCATGACTGATTCATTCTGTCGCCATGTATAAATTAATACTGCTGATATTTGCGGGACTATTGGCCGCCTGCAGCAGCGCGCCTGTTGTGCGTCAGCCGCTGGCGATCGAGCAAGCAGGGGCAGCGGACAAGGATGCGCGCAAGGCACTAAGGGACGGTGAGCTGCTGCGCGCGCAACATGATTTCGCCACAGCCCTGGCGCTGCAACAATCATTGGACGATACAGCGGGTTCCGCCACGACGATGATCAACCTGGCCACGGTGGCGCATCAACTGAACGATGATCGGGCCGCGCTGGCATGGCTGGACAGGATACTGCTGGAAAAGGAAGCTATCTACCCGCAGCAAGCAAGACTCACAGCGGCCTTTCGCAAGGCCGTGATCCTGGCCGATCAGGCGCGATTGGGCGATGCGGATAAGGCGTTGCGGTTTGCCGATAAGCTGTGCGACAGGAAATGCGCGCTGAACTTCGGTATTGACGCATTGCGGGCGCGTTTGTTGTTGCTGAACGGCGATGCACAGGGCGCGCTGGCATTGGCGCAGGCGGTGGGCAAGCAGGACGGGGCAGGCAAAGCCGAACAGGCCAATGCCTTGCGCATCGTCGCTGCAGCCGAGGACAAGCTGCAACGCCCCACGGAGGCATTGCAACATTACCAGGCCGCGCTGGAAATGGATAAAGCGCTCGCGCTGAGCGAACGCATCGGTGAAGATTTGAACGGGCTGGCACGCGCGTCGGCCCAACTGGGGCGGGATCAGGAAGCTGCCGAATATTCCCGGCGTGCCGTACTGGTGAACGAGTCCCGCCGCCAAAGTGATCCGGTGCCTTGAGTGAAATATTTTTTGGCGGGTGTTGCGGCTCAGGTTCCGGGATGTTGTTTCACAAATATTGAAAGGGATGTGTGATGAGTGCGTGGGACGAACGTTATGCAGGCGAGGATTATCTTTTCGGCACCGAGCCGAATGAATTCCTGGTGGCGCAGCGTCATTTGCTGAAACCGGGCATGAGTTGCCTGGCGGTGGCGGACGGCGAGGGGCGCAACGGCGTGTGGCTGGCAAAGCAGGGATTGCAGGTATTGTCGGTGGAAGCATCGGCAGTGGCACTGGACAAGGCCAGGAAACTGGCACAGCAGCGCGGCGTCGCGATCGATTTCGAACAGGCCGATCTCGCGCATTGGCAATGGGGCGAGAACCGCTTCGACGCGGTGGCGGCGATCTTTATCCAGTTTGCGCCGCCCGCCATGCGCGAGCAGATGTTCGCGGGTATCAATCGTTGCCTGAAACCGGGCGGATTGCTGTTGCTGCAAGGCTATACGCCGCGCCAGCTCGAATACAAGACCGGCGGTCCGCCGGTGGCCGAGAACATGTACACAGAGGCGCTGCTGCGCAACGCGTTCGGCGACATGGAGATATTGCATCTGCGCGAACATGATGACCATATCGGCGAGGGTACCGGACATAGCGGCATGTCGGCGCTGATCGATCTGGTGGCGCGGAAACACAATTCAAGCGGGGCTGTTTAATTTCAATAAAATCGGAGGGATCATGTTTTTGAAGCATACAAAAAAAATTCTTGCACTTTTCAGCCTGTTGCTTGCCGCAGGTTGTTCGTCTGCGGGCGGCGCGGGCAATTTATTTGCGGTTGCGGGAGACAAGCCGATCAAGCTTGAATCCATCCCGCCCGGAGCGGATGTTTACGTGATGGGCGAGAAGGTCGGCGTGACACCCCTCCAGATCAGTCGTGACAAGGTTTTTCCGAACCTCTATCCCAAAGAAAAAGAATCCCTGTACGGCAGGGTGACGCTCAGGAAAGCGGGATGTCTGGATTTCACCAGGACAATCAGCACGGAAATCGGCAACAACGGGCTGCACGCACAGCTGGACTGCGGAGACAAGAATCCCGCGGCTGCACCCCGCAACAGCGAAACGGTTGAGCAGCGGCTGGACAAGATCAAGGAATTGCAGAGCAAAGGATTGATCACCGAAGATGAAGCGAAGCAAGCGAGAGAGCGCATACTCAAGGAGCTTTGATCCACGATCCACCCGGGTAATTCGCGCTGCAAAGGCAATACGATTTGCTCGGGATTTGTGTCAGTAATCACCTGAAGGGAGTATTATTTGCGCATGAGATGTCCGTGCAGAATTTTTCTGGCGGTAACATGCATCGCAACATTATTTTTTAGAGGTACACACCAGGTTATTCTTACGCTTCACGCACTGTTTTGAGATCGGATCAAAAGCGGGTGCCGTGAAATGAGCTTGAACAAGCGATGATACTTTCGGCCAGAGTCAACACATTCGGACAGGACCTGCTTCGCCGCCATGGCGAGCGAGTCCACAAGATTGCCCTCGATGCCGGCTTCACCTGCCCCAACCGCGATGGCACCAAGGGACGCGGCGGCTGCTCCTTCTGCAACAACGTTTCCTTCAGTCCCGATGCCGACACCCGCCTCGGCCTCGCCGCGCAGATAGCCAAGGCGCGCCGGGCCATTGCACGGCGCACCCGTGCCCGCAAATTCATCGCCTATTACCAGGCCTACACCAACACCTATGCCAAAGTCGAGGCGCTGGAAGCACTCTATCGCGAAGCGCTTAACGAGCCGGACATGGTCGGGCTTGCCGTGGGCACGCGCCCCGACTGCGTTTCATCCGACGTGCTGGACCTGCTCGACCGGTATCGCGACCAGGGGCTGGAAGTGTGGCTGGAACTGGGGCTGCAGTCCGCGTTCGACAAGACGCTGGAACGGGTCAACCGCGGCCATACCTTTGCCGAATACCGGACCACCGCATTGGCAGCACGGCAGCGCGGCATCCCGGTATGCACCCACCTGATCGTCGGCCTGCCCGGCGAGACCGAACAACATTGCCAGGCCACACTGGATGCGGTGCTGGAAACCGGTGTGGACGGACTCAAGCTGCATCCCCTGCACGTCGTCAAGCGCACGCTGCTGGCCCATCAATGGCGCAAGGGCCAATATGCGCCGCTCTCCCGCGAGGGATACATAGCCATCGCAGCCAACCTGATCGAGCGCACGCCGGCAGACATCGTCTACCACCGGGTCACGGCGACCGCAGCGCGGGACGTGTTGCTGGCGCCCGCCTGGTGCGCGGAAAAATGGAATGTGCTGAACGGTATCGAAATCGAACTGCGCCGTCGCGGCACCCGCCAGGGCACACGCGCCGGGACTCCCTTTGTGACCGAGGAATTGAGATATGTCGCTTGAACTGGTTTGTCCGGCAGGCAGTCCGCCTGCCCTGAAGGCTGCTGTCGATAACGGTGCGGATTGCGTCTACATCGGTTTCCGCGACAGCACCAACGCGCGTGCCTTCGCCGGCCTGAATTTCGACCTGCCTGCCACAAAGGAGGCGGTGCGTTACGCTCATGCGCGCCGCAAAAAAGTTTTTCTCGCACTGAACACCTATCCGCAGGCTGCCAACTGGCCGCGCTGGCAGGAGGCGGTGGACAATGCTGCGGAAGCGGGCGTGGATGCCGTCATCCTCGCGGATGCGGGTTTGATGCGCTACGCCTCGCGGACTTATCCCGGGTTGCGCCTGCATCTCTCGGTGCAGGGATCGGCCACCAATTACGAGGCGATCAATTTCTACCACGAGCATTTCGGTATCCGGCGCGCGGTATTGCCGCGGGTGCTGTCGCTGCCCCAGGTCGAACAGCTGGTGCAGCACACTCCGGTTGAAATCGAGCTGTTCGGCTTCGGCGGACTATGCGTGATGGTGGAAGGGCGCTGTGTGCTGTCTTCCTACATCACCGGCGAATCACCCAATACTGCCGGGGTGTGTTCGCCGGCCAAGGCGGTGCGCTGGGAGCAAACCCCGCAAGGGCTGGAGTCGCGATTGAACGGCGTGCTGCTGGACCGCTATCGCGACGGTGAAAACGCCGGCTACCCCACCTTGTGCAAAGGGCGCTTCGACGTCAGCGGGGAAACCTATTACGCGATCGAAGAGCCGGTCAGTCTCAACACGCTGGAACTGATCCCGGAAATGATGCGTATCGGCATATCCGCGGTCAAGATCGAGGGCCGCCAGCGCAGCCCGGTGTATGTCGAGCAGGTGACCAAAGTCTGGCGCTCGGCCATCGATAGCGCTCAGCGCAATGCCGAAAGCTATGCCGTCGAACCCGCCTGGATGAACCGGCTGAACAAGCTTGCCGAGGGCCAGCATCACACCCTGGGCGCCTATCACCGACCCTGGAAATGAACATGAAACTCGCCCTTGGTCCAGTCCTCTACTATTGGCAACGCGACACGCTGTTCGAATTCTACGAGCGGATCGCGGCAGCGCCGGTGGATATCGTCTATCTTGGCGAGACGGTGTGCTCCAAGCGCCACAATTTTCGGCTGGAGGACTGGCTGGAAGTCGCGAAAAAACTCGCCGCGTCCGGCAAGCAGGTGGTGCTGTCCACCCAGGCGCTGATCGAGTCCGAATCCGACCTCAAGACCCTGCGCCGCCTCGCGGAAAACGGCAGCTACACGGTGGAGGCCAACGATATGGGGGCGGTGCGCCTGTTGTCGGGAAAAGAATTTGTCGCCGGCCCGCATATCAATACCTACAATCCCCAGACGCTGGCTCTGCTCGCGGAGTTGGGCGCACAGCGCTGGGTGATACCGGTGGAAATGTCCCGCCAGATGCTGACCGGCATGCTGGCCGGCAAGCTGCAAGGCATGGAGACCGAAGTATTCGCCTATGGCCGTCTCCCGCTGGCCTTCTCGGCGCGCTGCTTTACCGCACGCCATTACAACCTGCCCAAGGACGACTGCCAGTTCCGCTGCCTCGACCATGCCGGCGGATTGACGCTGAAGACCCGCGAGGGACAGCCCTTCCTCGCGTTGAACGGCATCCAGACACAATCATCCAGGGTCTATAATCTGGTGGCGGAACTGGACGTCATGGAACAACTGGGCGTGGACGTGGTGCGTGTCAGCCCGCAGCCGTTCCATACCGAAAAGTTACTTGCGCTGTTCCGCCGCAGACTGGATGGCAGTCTGACCGGCCCCGAAGCGGGACAGCTGATGGCGCGGTTGATGCCGGACGAAGCTTGCGACGGCTACTGGCATGGCCAGCCCGGCATCGAACAGGTCGGCATCATCAGCCAGGCAGGTTTTGACCAGCCACTCTCCACCACGAGGTAAGGAAATAAAATGGAACAGCCTGCATTCAACTTTCCAAAACCCGTCGCGACACTGGTTTCCCTGCTGCCGACCTTTCCTCCCTCCTTTGCTTTTACCAAGGTGCTCAATCTGGCGCTGGACAGGATCATCCTCACCGAAAACCTGCAACCGTTGCACGGCAAGCAGATTGCGATCTTCGTCAAGGACCTCGGGCTGAACTTGTACTTCATCATCGATGCCGGAAAATTCACGCCGACCCGCTCCGGAAAAGTGCCTGACCTGACTATCAGCGCCACCGCGCAGGATTTCTATCTGCTGGCTACCCGCAAGGAAGACCCGGACACGCTGTTTTTCAGCCGCCGCTTGATGGTGGAGGGGGACACGGAACTGGGACTGGTCGCAAAAAACACGCTGGATGCAATCGAATTGCCAAAATTCGATGCTGCCTGGTTCTCGCCGCGCAACGTGATGGCCCGAATCAGGTCCCGTTTATTTCAGGGCTGATTTGTAAGCAGCCCAGGCGGGGGCCGTTGTATTTTTAATTTTATGGCAACTAAGCAGATCATCTACGTGCCCGGAAAAAATCCCAAGCCTGAGGCGGAGCTGCATCGCGAATTGCTCTGGCGTACCCTTGTTGAGGGGGTGCGCCGCGCCGATAGAACCGTGGCCGGTACACTGCAAGATTGCAGCCCGCAGTTCCATCTGGTTGGCTGGAACTTCCTTTATTATCACAAGTACAAAGATATCACCAAGGATATCCCCTGGATCGATGCTTTGATCAACAAGCATGGGCCCGCAGAGCAGGACATCAGTGACGCCCATTCCTGGAACATCTGGCTGAGCCGTTTTGTGTTAACGCTTGCAGACCACATTCCATTGCTGTTGCGTATGCTGCCCGAAGAAGTGCGCGGTACCGCCCAGGAGATCGACCGCTATTTCAACAACACCGATGGCATCGGCAGCGAGATTCGCGACCTGTTAAAACAGACACTGCGCCCGATGCTCGGGCGGCAGGACGACGTGCTGTTGGTCGGGCACAGTCTCGGTTCTGTCATCGCCTACGATACGTTGTGGGAACTGTCGCATCGGGACGGGGTAAAGGGCAAGGTGGACTTTTTGACGCTCGGCAGCCCCATGGGCCTGCATTACATGCAACGGCGTTTGCTGGGTATGAATGAAGACAGTAGGAAAAGTTATCCTGACCTGATCCGCCGCTGGGTAAATTTTTCTGCCGAGGGCGATGTTACCGCGCTCAATGAAAACTTAAAGGATAGTTTTTACCCCATGCTGGAACTGGGTTTGGTCGAGTCTATTGAAGACCATTGCCATGGCATCTACAACTTTTTCCGCAGCGATGCGGGCCTTAATTGCCATCGCTCATATGGCTACCTGGTGAATCCCGCGGTGGGGAGCATCATTGCGGACTGGTGGAAACATTGATGCTGCGCGGATGAAGCGCGGCAGCCGGAAGGTCAGCGTTTGCTGTATCTGCCGCCCCAAACAAATTCTTTCAGTATCGCCAGCTCGGAAGTTGAATATTCCGCGTTCTTCTGTAAATTGGTGTTCTCAGCCTTCAGGAAATCGAGCAGAAACTTTATTTTAATATGGGTCTTGACTCGGGCCGACACGATGGGTGCACTGATGGGTTTGTGGATGAAATCCGACGCACCGACCGCAAATCCCCGCTCTTCATCTTCGACATCGGTTTTCGATGTAATGAAGATTACCGGGACATCCGCAAGCTTGGCGTTGGCTTTTAACCGGCGGCAAATCTCGAAACCGTCGATTTCAGGCATCATGACATCGAGCAGTATCAGGTCGGGAGGATAGTCGAATGCATATTCAAGCGCATGGGTGGAATCGCTGAACATCTTCAAGGAATAATCTTTGGACAAAATCGATTCCATTATCATCAGATTTTCAGGGGCATCATCAACAACCAATATCCGGGGATGCTTTTTAGTCTCTTCCATTCTGTTCTCCTGAAGTACGATCACACATGCCCATCAAGTTACACCGGGTCCAAGCTGAATATGAGGAATTTATTTGCGAGTGGCGTGTCACATGGCCTGTCGGTCAGGATATAACACCAATTTGGATAACGCAATCTGCTTATAACATCAATTCATTCTAATCGATTTCATTTCGTTGCGACCGCTCTTGATGCGAATAATATCCGGTAAATCCACTAGAATACCCAGTATCGGGCTGGCAAACTTTCAAAATAGTTCCTCATGGATGGGGAATGATTTTTCTCTCAGCAGGGGTGCATCATGGTCATAAGAAATTACTTCATTGCACTACTCGGTTTTTTTGCATGCGTTGCCAATGCAGAGGCGGCCGCGACTGATCAGCCCCAGGTGACATTTGGCGGATTCGGTTCTCTGGGCGTCAGCCACTCCACCATGGGTTCGGGGGATTATGTTCTGGACGGCGGCATTCCCAAAGGCCCCGGCCTGAGCAATTCCCTGTCGACAACAAACGACAGCCGGATTGCAGGCCATATGGCGGCCCAGATGTCACCGAAAGTTTCGGTCGTGATGCAGATCGATGCGGAATATCACAGCGGGAACAGTTACGAGCCGGAGGTCGAGTTTGCCAACGTGAAATATGTTTTCGCGCCCGATGTCTACACACGGGTCGGGCGCGTTCCGTTGCCGACTTTTCTGCAATCCGAGAACCGGGATATCGGCTATACCTATGCATGGATCCATCCCCCCGTCGAGGTTTACCGCCAGGAACAGCTCACACACACCGATGGTGTTGAAGCCGATTACCGTTTGCAAACTGGCGCGGTGGGGCATTCCATCAGGGCCCTTTACGGCAGGGCCTTGATCGCAACGAATGATCCGGCGGTGCTCACCACCTTGTCGTCAAAACACCTGTGGGGGATTTTCGATACGGCCGAATATGGCCCGACCACCATCCACGCCGGCTACCAGGAACGCGATACCAATTCCGGATATATCCTGACCGGCCTGGCCGATACATGGGTGAAAGACAGTGATCTGTCGTTCGGTGCGCAATATGACCCGGGCAACTGGTTCGCCGTCTCGGAATGGATACAGCGCAAATCGACCTACAAGACCAGCGCGATGTATGTCAGTGCCGGTTACCGCGTGAAAAAATTCACCCCCTATCTTACCTATGCAGCAAGCAGCCAGGGCTCTTTCCTTCCGGGATTTCCCCCGCCATCGCCGGACGGCATCCGGCTGGCCGCCAGGGCGCAGAGCACGGCCAGCCTGGGTGTACGCTGGGACTTCAGGCGAGATACCGATTTCAAATTTCAACTCGATCAGGTAAAACTCAGCAACAACTCAAATGGCTTCCTGGCAAACGTGCCGGCCAACGTCAGCCTGTATGGATCGAAGTTTTATGTGGTTTCTGCAGTAGTTGATTTCATATTCTAGGCGCGATGATTAATTTGAAACTACCGGAAATCATCCGCAATTACCTGGCACTTCCCCTGTTTCTGGCAATGGTGGCCACGGGCGCGCATGCAGAGGTGGTAGTCATCGTATCTGCCAATAGCCACGTCACCAGCCTGACGGCTGAACAGACCGCAAGAATTTTCCTCGGCAAAACCACCAGCTTTCCGGATGGCGGCCAGGCCTTGCCTATCGACCAGATTGAAGGCAACGCGATCAGGGATGAGTTTTACACCAAGGTAGTACACAAGAGTGCTACGCAACTCTCCGCATACTGGGCAAAGGTCATATTCACCGGCGATGGTCGGCCACCGGTAGAACTGGAAAGCAACGTGGCTGTCAGAAGGGCCGTCGCGAAAGACAGGAATACCATCGGCTATATCGATAAACGATATGTAAACAGGAGTGTCAGGGTCATTCTGGAACCCTAACAATATGACTGAACTGACAAAAAAATTATCCGGTTTTTCCCTGCACTGGAAACTGTTGCTGGTGCCGGTGATCGCGACGCTGAGTTTTGCCGCCTATCTGGCCTACTCTTCCCAGGTGATGTCGGAAGGTGATGAGGTCCTCAAGGAACTGCGCGATATCGATTACCCGATACTCGATGAGGCCGAGAAAAACCTGAACGCATACATGAGCGTCGTGGATGCACTAAACACGGCGGCGGCTACCGGTGAGGCGGATTTTCTGGATATCGCCAGTGGCAAGGCGTCTGAAATACTGAGCCGTTATCAAACATTGAAAAAGCTGGATATTGCGCACAACAGCGAGCTGGCAAAGCTGGAATCCGACTTCAATACCTACTATAACCTGGCGCTGAATGTGGCCCGACGGATGGCGACAAAAAGAGATATGCCCGGCGCGCAGCAGATATTGAAGATGAGGACTTTGCGCGATGACTATTTGTCCGAGGCAAGCGCATACAAGACCAATACCGAACGGGAGTACCACAGGGATGTGGCCAACGCGATAGAAAGATCAGAACACGCGCAGAACTGGGGCGTGGGAATCGGTTCATTCATGCTGCTGATCATTGCAGCGCTTACCTTGTGGGTGACACGCGGAATTTTGGCATTGGAAAGGCATGTGGCAGTGCGGAACAAGATGCTGGTTTCAGTCAACATGGAACTCGAACATGAAATCCATAAACTGAAAGCAGCCGAGGAAGCCAAGAGACAGGCGGAAGCAGCCAAGAGCGAAGCCGAGACAGCCAACCAGATCAAGGATGAATTCCTGGCAAATATGAGCCATGAAATCCGTACCCCGATGAACGCGATCATTGGCCTGAGCCATCTGTGTCTGCAGACGGCCATGTCGGGGAAGCAGCAGGACTATCTGAAGAAGATCAATGGTTCGGCAAAATCGCTGCTGAGGATACTGAACGACATTCTCGATGTCTCAAAGATAGAGGCAGGGAAAATGGAGATCGAACATACCACATTCGAGCTCGAAGACGTGATGGGCAATGTGGCCACCATCGTGGGTAATCGGGCCCATGAGAAAAAACTCGAATTCCTGCTGCAAACCACGCCGGACGTACCCCAGTTGCTGATCGGCGACCCGCTGCGGCTCAGCCAGGTCCTGATCAACCTGGCCGGCAATGCAGTCAAATTCACCCAGCACGGCGAGGTGATCGTTCGTGTCGCCCGGGCGAGAGAGACGAACGAGGAAGTTGTGCTGCGTTTCAGCGTGATCGACACGGGAATCGGCATGACCCAGCAGGAAATCGACAAACTGTTTCATCCGTTTACCCAGGCGGATTCCAGCACCACCCGAAAATTCGGCGGAACCGGCCTGGGCCTGACGATCAGCAAGCGACTGGTCGAAATGATGGGCGGCAGGATATGGGTTGAAAGCAACCCGGGGTTCGGATCGAGGTTCATTTTTGTCGCGCGCTTTCAAAAACCGGAAAAACAGTCGAACTTCGGCCTGGCAGCAATAGACGACCTGCGTGGATTGCGTGTGCTGGCCGTGGATCAGAGCGAGAACAGCCTGCATATCCTGCGGGGTTATCTGGAGTCGTTTGGTCTCAATGTGTCGGTTGCCGGCAAGATCGAGGATGCCCTGAACCTGGTAAAGGGGGCGAACGAAGAAAAGAAACCGTTTGGCCTGGTCGTCATAAATTGCAAGCTCCCCGAGATGGATGGCATAGAATTGGCACGGCAACTGCACGAAATCACTTTTTTAAGTTTCAGGCCGAAAGTTTTGATGATCACTTCCAGCGACCAGGATGAATTGATGCGGAAAATGGACAGCCAGACAGTGGATGGCATACTGGCAAAACCATTTCAGCAAAGTAAATTGCTCGATGCCGTCAGCAAGGTTTCGGGCCGCAGTGTCTTGTCCTCAGGCAGGTTCAAAATCATCAGTGAACAGTTGAATCCGGAACTTCTTTCCCACATCAGAGGGGCACGCCTGCTCCTGGTGGAGGACAACGAAATAAACCGGCAGGTAGCACAGGAGATGCTTGACGGATTCGGACTCGATGTGACGACCGCAGAGAACGGTGAAGAGGCCATCGCACTCCTGGCGGCGGAAGAATTCGACGGCGTACTGATGGATATGCAGATGCCGGTGATGGACGGTGTCACGGCCACCCGGGTGATACGGAAAAACCCGCGTTTTTCCAAATTGCCCATCATTGCCCTGACTGCCAATGTGATGGTCAGCGAACAGAACGAATTTGTGGGGGCCGGCATCACCGATTACATAGCCAAACCGATCGATCCGGACCGTCTGGTGACTACGCTCGCAAAATGGGTGCGTCCGACAAGGACTTCCGCGAGCACAGCGATAAGTGCCCCGGTCGAGCAAGAGGTGCAGGAAGTGCAAGAGGTGCAAAAAACCGGATCTGAAACACTGCCGGATCTGCCGGGTGTCAATGTGGCCGAAACTGTGCGGCGCATGGGTGGGAGCGTAACCCTGTATTGCAAGCTGCTCGACAAATTCAGGGCTACAGAGCGCAACATAGTCGGCACTATCAAGGAAACGCTGGCGGCAGGCGATCACAAAACAGCAGAAAGGCTGGCGCATACCCTGAGAGGCATTGCTGGCACGCTGGGCGCGAAAAGTCTGCAGGACTTGGCGGCATCGCTGGAAAGCAGCATTCATAAAGCGGAACTCGGCGAAGTTGATCCATTGCTTGCACGGATAGACCAGGAGCTCGCCGCATTTATCGCCGGCATAGATCGGGCGCTTGAGGCACGCCAGGTTTGAGTTTCCCGCAGACTGATCCATTTACTTCAACCATAGCCTGAAATATCTTATGCTCGACATTTTTGGAGTTTTTCAACACAGGCCGAAGGACAGTCGTGAGGAATGAAATATGCCGGAAGCAGATATTGGTGCACAGCTGGGATGTTTTCAATGTGACCAACATGCCGTCTGGCAACCTGGGTAATTTCATTATTGGACAGGCAGATCTGGATTGATGCCGTGTCGGTGAATTTGATTAGTGCGCAAAATTAAGGAGGAATAAATGGAACAGTCTGCTGTACGGCCCACGATAATGGTGGTGGATGATGCCCCCGAAATTCTGATGATAGTGGAGTCGGTTTTGGCGAAACATTACTCGTTGAAACTGTTCGACGAATCGGTAAAAGCACTGGATTACGCATTTGACCATCCTCCCGACCTGATACTGCTCGATATCATGATGCCCAATATCGACGGTCTCGAAGCCTGCCGGCGCCTGAAGGCCAATCCGAAACTTGCGGATGTACCGGTCATCTTCATCTCCGCAAAAAACGAAGACGAATACGAAGAGTATGGATTCTCGGTTGGCGCATCAGACTTTATACATAAACCCATCAACGCGCCGATATTGCTTGCACGCGTCAATACCCATCTCAAGATCAAGCTGGTGATGGATTATCTCAGGAATGAAAATGAACGTTTGCAGGACAGCAAGAAGCCGTCATCTTCCGAACTGGTAAAAGTGCTCAAGGTGCTTTGGGACAATCCGTTCATCAAATTCTGACGGTTACCCCGGTCTGTCAACGGGGTGATGTGACGTGCCGCGTCAAAACCAGATTTCCGGATAGCGTCTCGATGCCGGAATGTTGTTGACCAGCAACGCCACTACCAGCAGGATCAAGGGGCCTGCAGTGGCGGGTATCAGCACATACCAGAACCCCAGACTGTGAACCTTTGCAGAACCGATCACTGCGATCAGCGCCGTGGCACCGCCGGGCGGGTGCAGTGTCCGGGTGGCATGCATCAGGGCAATCGCGGTCGATACGGCCACGGCTTCCGCGAGCCAGGGATACTGGTGGAGCAGCTTCCAGCAGGTAACACCGACGATCGCGGAGAGAATATGTCCGCCCATCAGGTTGCGCGGCTGGGCCAAAGGACTGCGCACCGCGCCATAGACCAGTACCGCGCTGGCACCCAACGAACCCAGCATCAGAGTCAGGTCGGTGCCTTCGAAAATGAAATGGTCCAACCAGGCAACCGCCGCAATGCCCAGGAATGCACCGATCCAGGACCACATGATTTCGGTGCCGCTGACCCGCGGCGGACTGCCGCGTGTGGTTCCGCGCATCTTGTGAAAATATTCGGGGATTTTCAAAGCAGGTTTTCCAGATGGCAGGCGCTTAAAAAATCCTTGCGCAGCAGCAAGCCGAGCAGCCGGCCATCACCATCCACGACCGGCACGCTGCGACCGTCATGTTGGTGGAAAGCAGCGATAGTTTCCGCGAATCCGGCATCCTTGCCCACCGTTATGGCGGGGGTGGTCATCGCCTTGCTCACCGGCGTCTCATGGCAACGGTGCTTGAGTTCGAACGCATCGTCCAGCATGCTCAGCAGCAATTGCAGAAAGGTATCGACATTAAGACGCCGGAGAAAATCGTTTTCGGTGAGTATCCCTATCACACAGCCGCCCGCATCCACCACAGGAAGCGCCTTGTAGCCTGATCTGACCAGCGCTTGCGCCGCTTCGTCGAGAAACATGTCGGGACGCAGCGGTTCAATCCCGACCCGCATCAGGTTTTCCGCCCTGAAATTGCCGAACAGGCGGCCTACCGCATGGCGATGTGCCAGGTGGTAGATGGTGCGAAAGTCTTCGGTCGAGATGTCGATGTAGCCGGGAATGTGCTGCATCGCATCGATGATATCCCCATCCGTCAGTTCCATCTCCGGAACTTCATCGTCGACAGAATCCGTGCCGGGTTTTTTGTTCGGTGTGTCTTGCATGGCGGAAAAATTAACTGTAAAAATGTATGATGAATACACATATTAACGGATTAGAGCATTGGTGCACAACCCGGATTGATCGTGCCTCGCGATTCCGGCACGGCAATCCATGTAGTCCGGCACCAGCCGGTTGTGGGAACATCAATCCCGATTACTTCCTTGCCGCGCTGCCGGTTTTACCCTCCCTGTGCTCCAGTCCCAGGGTAGCAAGCGTTCTTTCACGCACGGTATGCAGCAAGGCCTTGTTCTCGTCCAGCGATTCACCGTGGGAGGGGATCATCTGCTTTAACTTTTGCTGCCAGTCTGCGCTTTTTACCCGCGACTTGAAGCAGCGCTCGATCACTTCTATCATCGCCTGCACCGAAGTCGACGCACCCGGAGATGCGCCCAGCAGCGAAGCGAGTGTGCCGTCCTTCGAGGTAACGATCTCGGTGCCGAATTCCAGCCTGCCGCCATTGGTGTCGCAGCCTTTGATGATCTGCACGCGCAGTCCTGCCGAAGCCAGTTCCCAATCTTTCTCTTTTGCATCGGCATAGAACTCCTGCAGACTTGCCACGCGGTCCTTGTGCGATCTGAACGCCTCGGAAACCAGATAACGGGTCAATCCAAGGTTGTCCCGCGCCACCGAGAGCATGGGCTTGAGGTTGTTCGATTTGATCGAGGAGAACATGTCCAGCACCGAACCCCCTTTCAGGAATCGGGTGGTGATGCTGGCGAACGGCCCGAACAGCAAACCCGGTTGCCCGTCAATGATGCGCGCGTCCAGGTGCGGCACCGACATCGGCGGCGCGCCGGTAGGCGCCTTGCCGTAAACCTTGCTGGTATGTCGCTTCACCACGTCCGGGTTTTTGCAGATCAGCCATTGCCCGCTCACCGGGAATCCGCCATAACCCCGGCCTTCGGTTATCCCCGATTTCTGCAGCAGCGGCAGCGCGCCCCCGCCGGCGCCGAGAAATACAAAACCCGCATCGATGGTCTGGCTGTGGTTTTGATGATTATCCCTGACCTGCACATGCCAGCGGCCATCCGGGTGTTGTTTCAGGCCGGTGATGGTGTGGCTCAGCCTGAGTTCAAAGGTGGGATGTATGGTCATCGCCTTGACCAGCTTGCGTGTCAAAACCCCGAAATCGACATCGGTTCCGTGCTTGACCTGCGTGCCTGCAACAGCCTGTTTCGGGTCGCGATGCTCCATCACCAGCGGCATCCACTGACGCAATACCGCGTGATCTTCGCTGTACTCCATTTCCTCGAACAAATGATGGCTGCGCAAAGCTTCATAGCGTTTGCGCAGAAAAGCCACATTCTGTTCGCCCCAGACAAAACTCTGGTGATAGATCGGATTGATGAATTTTTCGGGTGAGGGCAAAATACCATTCCCGACCAGGTAGGACCAGAATTGCAGAGAAACTTCATACGCTGCATTGATGGCGAGCGCACGTTCGATCTCGATGCTTCCGTCCGGCCGTTGCGGGGTGTAATTCAGCTCGCAATATCCGGCATGACCCGTACCGGCATTATTCAGCCCGTGCGAGCTTTCATGGGCCACCTTGCTCAGGCGCTCGACCATCATGATCTTCAATGAAGGGTCCAGTTGAGCCAATAATTTTCCCAGTGTGGCGCTCATCACACCCGCACCCACCAGTAATACATCCACTTTCTTAAGCGACATGACAGACCATTTCCTGATTAATACTGCAAACCGCTAAATATAACCCATCGGCATTTCCAATGATTCTTATTTGTCATTCCGGCCTTTCGGCAGGCATGCTCCGCTCATACACAGACAATATTGCCGGCAAGGAGTCCCGGTAACCCCGCGCCGGCTCGCTACGCTTTGTGTCGCGGCCGGCTAGTTCCTGCCGGCAACCAGGTGAGTCACCAGGGGAGGCTTACTGCCGAGATGGAATTTTCGCGTCTGCTCGATGACCTCGCGGTCTGCGACCGTTACCCGTCCATGCTGGCGCAAATGCTCGAACCAGGATTCGACCATGAAACATTCCACAATGCGATCCGGCTGATCGATATCGTTGAACAGCTCCCACATGAATGCGCCATCGCGCCGCCGTATCCTGCGCATTTGTTGATGCATGATTCTGGAGAATTCAGCGGCGGTTGCCGGAGCGATGCGATATTCCACCGTCACCATGACCGGCCCGCGGTCAGCTTCAGGATCATCGGCCAGCATCGGTGTCGGCCAATTGATCGACGGCGTAAGGTCGGTCTCGTCATGCCGCCCGATGCGGTATTTCCAGGTTGCGGCGATACCGAGCAAGGCCCCGAGGGCTGCCGCGGTCAGCGCGTAGGGGATGCCGATCCACGAAGCGATCTGCCCCCAGATTGTGCTGCCGGCCGCCATGCCACCCATGAATACGACCCAGAACAGTGCCAGGCCGCGTGCCCGCACCCAAGCCGGCAGGGCTGTCTGCGCGGCCGTCATCAATGACGACACCACGCTGATCCAGGCCATTCCGATAAACAGCATTGCGGCGCCGGCCGCATACACACTCCCGCTGTGGGCAAGGGCCAGCATCGCGATCGCGTAAAGCCCTGTAGCACCGGCCACGATGTCGTCCCGCGATACACGGGTGCGAACACGCGGCAGCAGCAACGCGCCGGCGATCGCACCCACACCCAGACAAGCCAGGAACAATCCGTAAGTGCCGGGGCCGCTCTTCAGTTCCAGCCGGACCACCAGCGGCAGCAACGCCCAGGAGGCGCTTGCGAATACAAAAAAGGCCGCGCCCCGGGTAAGCACCGCGCGCAGCTCGGGAGAATGACGCGCGTAGCGCAACCCGGCACGAATCGCCCCGACGACCCGTTCGGCGGGCAATTCGCTTGCTATCGGCGTGGTCTGCCAGTGCTTCAGCGCTGCAATGACGGCCAGAAACGAAAGGGCATTCAGGATAAACACCACGCCGGGCCCGGCGGCGGCGACGATGAATCCGGCAAGCGCCGGGCCGACCGATCGCGATACGTTCATCCCGATCGAGTTCAGGCCGATCGCGGCATGCAACTCGGAGCGCTGCACCAGTTCCGGCGTGATCGCGCCCCATGCCGGCATCATCATGGCAGTGCCGATGCCGAGAGCGAAAGTAAGAATCAGCAGGATGGGGGCAGTCGTCACGCCGGCAAGCGTCAGCACGCCCAGCAGCGCGGCAGCCGCCATCATCCATATCTGCGAGGCGATCAGGTAGCGCCGCCGGTCGACGATATCGGCCAGCGCCCCCGCAGGCAACGCCAGCAGAAATACCGGGGCAGAGGTGGCGGCCTGCACCAGCGCCACCATCAGCGGGCTGGGCGCGAGCGAGGTCATCAGCCAGCCTGCGCCGACCTCGTGCATCCAGGTACCGATATTCGACACGATCGAGGCGATCCACAGCATGCGGAACACCTTGTGCTGCAGCGGTGCCCAGGGGGAAAGGAATGAATCTTTGACGGGGATGACGCTCATGATTGTTATCGTTATTTACCGCGTCGCAGCGGCCAGTCCTGCATATAGCTTATTTGTAAGTTGAATTATCCACTACAGACCACAATTACAACAATGCCTGCGCGTATCACCGGTGTTAGCCGCCAGTCCCGGTAATCCGGCACCCGCGCAGTATCACGGGGTGCCGGGCAACAATACCGGGATGATGTCCGTCAACCAAACGATCCCATGGGACCCGGATAGCTGACTTCCTCAAGCTTGCCGGTGTCCACATCGTAGATGAATCCGTGCACCGTGACCGCGTCCGGGCCGCTGGTCGGGATCCAGGGATGGTTCAGGATAGCAGACATCCCGCGCCGCACGTCCCACTCGAGGCGTTCTGTTTGCTTGGCGTTGCGCGCGCCGTCGAGCGGTTCGAGCGGGCCGCGGAAAGCGTGAAACGCAGACGGCATGGACGCGGACTTCCTGCAGCTTGTGAACTTGCGTCCGGTTGCCTGGCCGAGCAGTTTCTCGGCAGCCGGGTCGCCCTCCAGGCCGGCCTTGAGCAAGTCATCCGTGAAAGCGAGCATGCCGCAGCGGGTATGGTGGATCAGGATGATCTCATTGGTGTTGAGCAGATGATGCGAGATGATGAGGCAGCGTATCGTGTCGTCGTTCACCACGCCCCCGGCGTTGCGGATGATGTGCGCATCCCCGGTCTGCAGGCCGAGCAGATCCTCCACGTCGAGCCGCGCGTCCATACAGGCCACCACCGCCACATGCTTGGCCGGGTTGATCGGCTGTTTTCCCGGGTAAGCCGCCTTGTGTAACGCCTTCCCGCTCGCATACTGCTTGTTGTTTTCCAGATACTGATCAGTGTTCTTGTTTGCCATGATTCCTCCTAGACAAAAATTAATTGCGGAGTTCTGGTTATGGAGCCGGCAATCACTTTCATTGCCGCGTTCTTGCCGCCCGATCTGCCGGGGCGACAAGCAAAAAATGCTACTCTTCAATTGCAAATTCCGCAAAATCATTCCATCCTTCAGAATAAACCCGGGTGCCGATTTATGGATGGAAATTCTGGTTCAATACGCGCTATTCACATTTGGCGAGCATTTTCCTCGGTTCGCCGGATGTCTTATGAAGGTATGCGGGGCGATATGCAAAACAATTTAATTCTGCATTGATTATTATCTGCTGATATTCTCCGGTTTCGTTTTTGGACATACGAATGGCTGAGAATTATTATTCAAGTCGTCGGGCGTTATGCCCTAATTTTGAAGTTGCGAAGGACCGATATGCGTAATTCCATTCGATTGTATCTGATCGCCATTGTCCAAATCTCGCTGTTATGTTCTTGTGTCATAACGCCACCGTCTCCTTCTCCTTCCGACCGTTCCGGCAGCATCCCAAAAAAAATCTCAAAACCCGGGCAGGTAAGCGGCGATACCAGTCACAAGGCAACCCCAGACCAGGAATTCGACGAATCTTTTGCGATTAAACCAGTCGAGAGCATTGAAAAAGATGGTTTGCTGATCAGTTACAGCTTGCTGGCTATTCCCAGCAAGAAAGGTTTCCTGTTGCGTCTCTCCCTGGTTTTCAGAAACCTCCAGGACCGAACCATGATAGTCAGGCCGAAAGTGTTGCTGCTGGACGCATCGAAAAAGAAGGTCAGTGCCTATACCAAAGATGGCTTCATCAAAATTTCATCGCGCCTGCAAGGAAAAACCTCGGATGTTGTCAACAAAACCATATTCGGAAGCGATAGCAAGGAAAAGATGTCTGCGAATTCGCGTATCGAATGGGCTGATACATACTGGTTAAAGACGCGCTACAAGATACCTGCCAAAGGCATCGCAATCGGGGAGTTGGTTTATCACGGCACCCACCTGAAACTTCCTGTGCAACTGACGGTGGATACAAACAAACGGGAATTCATATTTACCACCCATGCCCCGCTTCCCGACGCAGGCAAATGATCAGGATAAAGTACAACGACATCATTGATTGATTGTCCCCGTATTGCCTGAATGGGGACGATCAGTGGTGGTTTCGGGATAAAAATTGTCAGTTGTTGACGATATTTGGTTATCCGCAGCCGGGACACAGCTATAACTGAAATACTATTGTATTAAAAAACAACCAGTTGCAGTATTGGTGCGCTTATTGCTGTTGCTTCACCGGCATTTGGGTGGCGTGCTGCCCAGCGATTTTCTTGGTGTGGTGCCAATCGGCCATGCAAGGTTGCGGGACAGCCTGTTTGAATGGATATTGGAAAATGACTCAATCGGAGGTTTAAACATTGTGACCATTCAAAGAGGCTTTACCCTGATCGAGTTGATGATCGTGGTTGCAATCATCGGTATTCTGGCTGCAGTGGCGATCCCTGCATACGGCGACTACACTGCGCGTGCGCAAGCTACGGAAGCCTTCTCTCTGATGGACGGTTTCAAAACTCCGCTGGCCGAGCTATATCAATCTTCCGGCAAATTCGATATTGTTGATCTGACTGCCACGCCGACTGCCAGCCAGGTAGCCGGCATTGTTTCAGGCAAATATGTTGCCGGCATGACTATACCGGCAGGTAAAAGCAGCCTCGTGGCGACCTTCAAAACTTCCAATGTAAGCCCCGGTCTTATAAGCAACGCCGGTGCCTTGAGCGTGCACATGATGTTCAATACGATTACCGGTTCCTGGACTTGCGCTAACGGTGATGCAACTGCCGACCCCGATATCATCGTTGCGACTTCTGCCAGTGTGGCAACTGCAGGGGCGCACAGGATACCAGACAGCGTTTTGCCAAAATCCTGCGTTTAATTTTCACTGGGCTACCTCGGGGTCGTGCTGCTTAAAGCCGATGCGACCCGGGGGCGGCTGAGGGTCGCCAGAACTTCTGGCCGCGGCTTCTGCCTGGTGCCAAAACCGGGTGGCCGCGGTTACATTTATATCCGGCCAGTCCGTAAAATACTCGGACCGTTTAGTGTATTGACCACAGGGCTGGAAAGGCGCATTCTCCAACAAATATTTCGCGATTTTTATCTGTGGTTGGCGGATGCTCTGTTGAATCACTTTCAGGCAGCAATCATTAACTAAAGGAGAACATCATGGCAATACTTAAAAAAGTAGAGGCAGGCGCAAAAAATGCCGGACGTAAAATAGGGAATGCCGCCAGGAGTGTTGCGTCGACCGAGAAAAAAGTAGAAAAGTCCGCCAGAAAAGCGGTCGCGACTGCGAAGAAAAAAGTAGGGGCAGCGGCCAGGAGTGTGGCCTCGACCGAGAACAAAGCAGAAAAGTCCGCAAAGAAAACGATTGCAACTGCGAAGAAAAAAGTAGGGGTGGCTGCCAAAAGAGTGGCCTCGGCTGAGAAGAATGCAGAAAAGTCCGCAAAGAAAACGATTGCAACCGCGAAGAAAAAAGTAGGGGCAGCTGCCAAAAGTGTGGCCTCGACCGAGAAGAAAGTAGCCAAGTCCGCCAAAAATGCGGCCGCGACTGCGAAGAAAAAAGTAGGGGCGGCCGCCAAAAAACTGGCTGCGACCACGAAGAAAGCAGCAAAGACCGCCAAAAAAGCGGCTGTTACTGCGAAGAAAAGGGTAGCGACTGCGGCAAGAAATGTGGCATTGACTACGAAGAAGGCAGGAAAGACTGCGCAAAAAGCAGCTTCAACTGCGAAGAAAAAAATAGCGTCAAAGTTGCAGACGGCCTGACTGAACGTCCACTGCCGGTGTTGAACTGGCAGAGAGCATGTTCTGCGGCGAGCAGGGATTCGGCGGGCGGATCGATTTTCATGGTGTGGGCTCCGTTGTGCAATGAACCTGTTTCTGCCGGCATCGTTTTTTTTATACCGCTACCATGAACGAGGAAGAAAATAAAGCCGACACCCGCCGTTGAGCGTCCGCCCAAGCCCGTTTGGCGTCAGTTGTTCAAGATGACCGAAGGGCGCATCTTGTTGCTTGGCATTGCTATCGCACTCGCCGGTCTCATCGTCATGGGGCTGGTCTCTTTTTGGTCGCCGCAAACCTCGCGCATGATTGGCGCCATGATCATCACCGACATAACCCTGGGCATGATCGTGTCCATGTCCGTAGGCTATGCCAACGGATTCGGCCACGCCCTCGTGGTGCCGGTGGTCATGTGGGTTGAGACCGTGCTGGTGTTGTTGTTTTATCCCGTGTTTGTTTTTAGCGTACTCAAGCTGGTGGAGTTTCCAGGACTGAAGCGCTTTCTTGACCACACACATGCAGCTGCCGAGCGCAACCATGATCGGGTGCGCCGCTACGGCATCGCCGGGCTGTTTCTCTTCGTATGGTTCCCCTTCTGGATGACGGGGCCGGTGTTGGGCAGCGCTATCGGTTACCTGCTTGGTTTCCCCGCCTGGCTGACGCTGTCGGTCGTGCTCGCCGGCGCCTACGTCACCATCGTAGGTTGGGCCTATCTGCTGTTTGACCTCTATATCCGCGCGGCTGTTTTCGGTTCCTGGGCACCCGTACTGATTATTGGCCTTATCATCCTTGTTATCCTCGCCGTCTACCAGTTCAACCTGCGCGGAAAAAGCCACCAACTAAAAAAGTCGAAGTGATTTAAATTTGGAGTGCGCTGCGGGTCAATCTGGAAAATTACCGTTAGCATCGATGAAACAACTGATAGAACCACCAGCCATCTGACCGGTAAAACAACTGCCAGTCCACTAAGCCATCAAAGAACGATAGCAAAGTGGCTGGTTATAACCCGGCAAAAAACGCCGGGCAAGTCATTGATGAAACAACTGGCCATCTCACTAAGGCAGCAAGCTGCCAAGTGATTGGTTATAGCCATCCCGCCAAGCAACCCAAAGACAGTTGCCGAGTGCTTGATTGTTTCCAGCAATTTGTAGCGATGCGAGACTGACCCTGGTCGCGTTTTGCTGTAAAGTGGCTTCCTGCAATTCACACCGGGCTATATCCATGGACACAGAAGAGTTAAGCAAAGAACAACGCATCCTGCGCATAATGCGCAAGACCCTGGGCAACGTCGTCAAGGACGTCACACCGCTCGGCGGACGTACCAACCCGCTGTCGGACAGCACCATTCAGGACATCAAGGATTGTTTTGGTTTGATTTCGGAGCGCGAAAGGGAATTGGCCGAAGCACTCAACTTCGACCAGGCCAAACCCTATTACGCAGACGGCGAGCCACCGAATGCGAAAGTCATCAGCATCGTCAAACCGACCAAAGAGTAGTTTCCAAAGCGTCGCTCAACCGGGCTGACTCATCGATACATCAACGACACGCTGCGCATTTCACGCGGCGGCTTCGTCCTGCAGCAGATGCCCGGTCTTCACAAATATCGTGCAGCCTTCGATGCTGTAAGGGCAGTGTGCACTCATGTGCGGGCTGCGGATCCAGGAGCCGGCGGGGTAGCGGCCGTATTCGTCCTCGAACACGCCCTCCAGCACATAGATTTCTTCCCCGCCGTAGTGGCGGTGCGGGTTGAACCGGGTGCCCGGCGCCCAGCGCACCAGGGCCGTGTGCCGGGTGCCGAACTCGGCCAGCGGCATCACCGAGAGACCGTCTACCAGGCCCTGGTACCATGGCATAGACGCGCTATCCACCACGATGCGCTGATCGTCATCGATTTCAAGGTGATGCCGTTTGACGAAAAGCAGGCAGCCCGAAGCGGACTCGCAGGCATGCGATGAACCGGGCCGGTTCGTGACATTGCCTGCCTTGATGTAGCTTCCCTTGCCGTAGCTGCCGAATTCGCCGGTCAGCACCCCGTCGAGAACCATGATCTCTTCGCCCAGGTCACGCGCGCAACTGCTTATCTTTGCACCGGGCGCGAGCTTGACGATAGCCGTGGCCCGCGCCACCTCATCAGCGCCGCCCTCCAGCGAGCGCTGCTGGACCCCTGCCCAGGGTGTGGCGATCCACGGCAGGGTGGACTGCTGGATGACGACGCGCTGTGAAATATCCGAAATGATGTTCATATCCTGCCGATCGATTGGAAAGTTTTACAGCAGCGTCGGGCGCATCTCTGCTGTGCTGTATCAGCCAATATCGTACCACTATGCCGTGTCCGGCAGATAGCGCCGGAACTGAACCTTTCAATACCATGAATGTCCGAAAGTCCGCATGAGTACTTTGTAACAAGACTAAATAAGGGTGGATCGATCCATGTCTGATAATTCCTTGTCATCGCATCAGAAATATCACCAGTCAGTGACAAGACTACTGATCATCCTGACCGCGTCGGTATTCGTCATCAATCTGCTGGTGGCGATGTTCCTGGAAATGATGCCGCGCATGCCAAAGTTCGCCATTTACCTGATGGACTCGGCGTTGTTGTCAACGCTGACCTTCCCCATTTTCTACGCGCTGGTATTCCGCCCCTTGTTGAAGAGCATTACCGAGCACAGGCAGGCAGAGGAAAACTTGCGTACAGTCTCGGTCGCTTTTGAGAGCAGGGATCCGATCCTGATCACCGATGCACAGGCCAACATCCTCCGGGCGAACAAGATGTTTTTAAAAATCAGCGGCTATAGCCTGGAGGAATTGACCGGAAAAAATTCCCGTATCCTGAAGGCAGATCGGTATGGCAAGGATTACTACAAAAGCATGTGGGATCAGTTATTACGCAAAGGCTCCTGGGCCGGGGAAACGCGTATCAAGGACAAGCAGGGTTTTGATTTTGCGATCGGGATGGCTGTCACCGCCGTGAAAAATGACCGGCAAGAGACCACCCATTACGTAGCCATATACGATATTTAATCAGACCGATTTCTGGCATGGAATGCGTGCCGGGATGGCATGGAGCGAGCGGTTCTAGTCTCATGGTGGCGGAGGAAAAGGAGTGCCGGCGTGTTATTTGTACAGGGCGAAAATAATTCGAACCCGGCCCCCTCAAACATTCCATGTTGCACCTCACGATATTCTGCGCATTTGCATACCGCACCGACATGATCGATGCTCAGCCAGTGGCGGCCGACTGAGCCGGATCCCGGCGCTGATCAACGTGCTGCACTGCGGGCAGGAATTTGCACATGGCACGCATGCCGAACCTTCCAAAACCATGAATGCCCGGACGCTCAGCCGGGATTCAGGGGGCGCCGCAAATTAGCGGAAGAATGGTCCGCAACCTGATAATATGAAATACGAATCGCATGAGCACTTCGGTCGAAAATCAAAAATCAAGGCGTCTTGAATTATGTCCGGTCATACCTTGCCATCACGAAAGCCATACCAACTGCCGGTAACAAGACTGCTGGTTATATTGACTGCAGCGGCATTCCTTGAAGAATTGCTGGTGCTGTTTTTCGTGAGCATATTGCCGCCCATGCCAAGAGTGGCTAAATACCTGCTGGACGCAACTTTGCTTTCCGTGCTGATTTTCCCCATATTCTACTTTCTTGTTTTTCGCCCGATGTCGCAGAATATTGCCGCGCTCAGGCAAACAGAGGAAAATTTGCGCACTGTCTCAGTTGCTTTTGATAGCAAGGACCCGATCCTGATCACCGATGCGCAGGCCAACATCCTCCGGGCCAACAAGGCATTTTTAAAGATAAGCGGCTATGGCCCGGAAGAATTGATCGGAAAAAATCCCCGTATCCTGAAGACCGATCGGTATGGCATGGGTTACTACAAAAAAATGTGGGATCAGTTATTGCGTAAAGGCTTCTGGGCCGGGGAAATGCGTATCAGGGACAAGCTTGGTAATGAATTTGAGCTCGGGATGGCAATCACCGCCGTGAAAAATGACCGGCAAGAGACCACGCATTACGTAGCCATATACAATATTTAGCCAGACCGATTTCTGGCCGGGGCTGCGTGCCGGGCTGGCATGGGGCGAACTGGTCGAGTCTCATGGTGGCGAAGAAAAGGCGCTGCCGGCGTGATATTGTATTGGCGAAAATAATTCCAACCCAGCCCCTGACTCTTCCTTAAACTCCTCATGCTGCACCTCACGATACTGTGTGCTTTTGCATTTTCTGCCGGCATGATCGATGCCGTAGTCGGTGGCGGGGGCCTGATCCAGATTCCTGCGCTGATCAACGTGCTGCCCGGTGTGCAGGATGCAACAATATTCGGTACCAACAAGGTCGCTTCGGTATGCGGTTCGTCCGTGGCGGCCCGTTCCTATGTCGGGAAAGTGACCATCCCCTGGCATCTCGTGCTGCCTGCCGCGATGAGTGCCTTTGCAATGTCCTTCCTTGGCGCCGCAACCGTGTCATATATCCCGCAAGGGTTGCTGCGTCCTTTGGTGCTATGGCTGGTTGTGGTCATGGCCATCTACATCTTCAGGAAAAAGGATTTCGGCGCGATACAGCGGCCCCGCGAGATCGGAACACGCGAACGCGTACTGTCGGTGCTGATAGGGGGAGGGATCGGATTTTACGATGGCCTGTTCGGGCCGGGTACCGGAAGCTTTCTGATCTTCCTTTTCATCCGCTACTTTGCCTTCGACTTTCTGCAGGCCTCGGCATCGGCAAAATTCGTGAACATCGCGACGAATATCGCGGCGCTGATGTTCTTTGTTCCAACCGGCAAAGTGCTGTACGGAATCGCGATCCCGATGGCGATCTTCAATATGCTGGGCGCCTATACCGGCACCTGGGTTGCGATGAAACGCGGCACAGCTTTCATCCGCGGTTTGTTTCTGTTCCTGCTGATTATCCTGATCTTGAAACTTGCCTACGATATGGTGAAGCCTGCTTGAAGCCGATGTTTGGCCAGTGGGAAACGGGGCAAGGTATAGTATTGGAACAGAAAAAATTCAACCCGCCCCTTGTTTTGCTGTCCGGTCTCGCGGCGCTGCTGATGATAGCGCTGCGTCGCTGGCTCGCGCGGCTGATAGCGGTATCTCCTGGATTCGATCGAACGCTGCACTTCCGGCACGCGGGGATAGCCGTCGCCGAAAAACCTGCGCTGGTAGGATGGCAACGGTTCAGACCGCGCACAACATCCGGTCGAGTTGTTTGGTGATGACGGGCTCGACTTTGGCAATGTGCAAGTGGATCCGTTAAAAACACCGCAACAGCCCGGAAGTTAAATGCATTACACCCGGAAACAATTCAGCCGGAAGTAGCCTGCAAAAGCACTTGGCGAGTATTCAACACCGTCGGCATTATTTGGCACAACTGCTAGACCGAAAAACTTTCTCACGAAATCCATTCGCAAAATACTTCAGCAAATTTCATCCGGTTAGACACGAAATGGCGTCGATAGATGGCGCGTAACCTGGTGCGCTTCTTTCAATCGCTGCGTATGTGTTCCCATAAGATCGCTGCGGGTTACGATGCCAACCATGCTCGCTGAATCGTCATCCGCGACGACGATCAAACGTCCCACATCAGTTTCGACCATGTAATCGGCAGCCTCGCGTGCAGAATGGTTTTCCTGCACGACCAACGGCACTCGTTGCACCAGTTCTCCTATCGTTGCATTCGGGTTTGCGTTCAGCATATCCTTGTGCGTAACCATGCCGACGATATGACGGCCGGATTTACATACCGGAAATCCTTGGTGCCGGGCTTCTGCGCTGCCTTCCCCCAGCCACTTCCGGACATCTGCTACACGTTGCGATTCATCAAGGACAACGACATCACGGCTGCACACCTCTCCCACCGTCACCCGATCCAGATAATCGGCGCTGTAATCAGAGGGAACGCGCACACCACGCCGGATGATCTTCTCGGTCATGATCGTGTTGCGCATTAGCAGGCCTGACACCAGATAAGCCGCTACGCACCCGCCCAGTAACGGGAGCAATCCATGGGGCTGTTGCGTTGTTTCAAACGCGAACACCACTGATGTCAGGAAGGCACGGGAGGCTCCGGTAAACAAGGCCGCCATTCCGACCAACGCTGCGATGCGTGGGTCCACATTGAGCCAGGGAAACCAACCGGAAAGTGTCAACCCGATTGTGCCGCCAAATGCACCACCAATCGTGAATAGCGGCGCAAGCGTGCCACCGGAAGTACCGCTGCCCAGTGCAATTGACCAGGACAAACATTTAAGCAGACAAAGCGCAATCAATGCACCCAGCGCAAGATGTCCGTTAAGAATGGCGGCAATATTGTCGTAGCCGACACCGAGCGTTTGCGGTTCGAAGTAACCGATCGCACCGACTGCCAACCCGCCGAGCGCCGGCCACCACATCCAGTGAACCGGCAACTTCCCGAACATATCTTCGATGCCGTAGGTCAACTTCGTGATTCTGACGCCGATCACGCCCAACAACGCACCCAGAAAAATGTATACCGATAAAGCCGCTACTCCAGGTATGGCAAATGGCGACATTGCAAAGATCGCCTGGCGGCCTTCAAGGCTATAACGAATACTTGTAGCAGCCACTGCAGCCAGAGCCACCGGAATAAGCGAGCGGGCGCGGCGCTCAAACAGCAGCAACTCAATTGCGAGCAGCACGGACGATACCGGTGCGGCGAATATCGCCGCCATGCCTGCCGCAGCACCTGCCGCGAGCAAGGTCTTCCGCTCGTCTGCAGTCACGTGGATCAGTTGGCCCAGCAGGGAACCCAATGCACCACCCGTGGCAATGATAGGCCCCTCTGCGCCAAACGGCCCTCCCGTGCCGATAACGATCGCCGAGGAAATCGGCTTGAGCCAGGTGATGCGCGGTGGAATACGGCTTTCGTTGCGCAGGATCTGTTCCATCGCTTCCGGTATGCCATGGCCGCGGATGGCCTTTGATCCCCATCTGGCCATGGCGCCGACTATCAGGCCACCAACCACAGGGACAACAACAACCCACAGGCCGAGATGATTATTCGCGGGGCTGACAAACGCAGAGCTGATACGGCCATAAAAAGCCACATTGGTGACCAGTCCGATCAGTGCGGTAAGTGCATAGGCAACCAAAGCCGATGTAACGCCGATAGCAATACCCAGGCTGCCTATCCAGAGCGTCCGGCGATTCATGGCCTGGAATCGCCGAGCCATATTGGCATTGAGCAGCGATAGCCCAAGTGAAGGCGCGATCGGGAGCGGAACATGCATATCAGAAGTACTGCTTTGTTTCTTCATGAATACCTTTAAATAATGCTCATGACATGAGGCTTGATTTGTTGTTGAACCAGCGGCCGGCATGGATGGCACTCCCGCATAACCCCGCGTAGCAACGAACTTTAAAAATCACTCTGGACAATGTATCACATTGTGATATGTTTTATATTACGTTGTGATATGTTATTTTGACTTCAATTAATCTTTTGGGATTTACCAAAATCCTTACATTTTCCGGGAGTACTCGAATATGTTAATTACATGGATTGGCGCGTTGTTTGTCTTCACACCATTTTTTGTTGTGAGCTTGATGATAATTTTTTCTGGCAAGCCAGATAAATAAGTGTGAGTTAACATTGTCCTTACTCGTTCGACCATGCCCCGCATGGTCAGATGTTGTAATCCGACGCTGTCCGGACTTCCCGTATGATTTAACAAGGCCCGCCCCGGAATGTTTTCCAGGTGAGCCCGAAATGAAATGGGGACGGAGCCTGGGGTCTCCCCTCAAAACCCTGTTGCATTTCAATAAACCAGGGCGTAGTGTCCGCAGCAAAACGGCACATGCATGGCAGGTTTATTGTCTCTTTCGTAGCGACCAAACTGCGAAGGAGAACCCACCATGCATGCGATCACAATCCTACGCCGCATTCTTTCCGTAAGCTTCCCGGAAATTCACGCAAAACGTTTGACCAGTTTGCTGGCTGCGGTCGAGGCCGTGGTATTGGGCAGTCGGCTGACGTTAAGCGATATGGGGCGCGGGCTGTCCGGCGCTGTCGCCGTCAAGCACAACATCAAGCGCATTGACCGCCTGCTCGGCAACGATACGCTGCACACTGAAATGCCCAGCTTGTACGAAGCACTCGTCCGGCAGTGTCTGGCGGGAATGGCCATGCCGCTGATCGTCATCGACTGATGAAACTACTAGCCATTTCACTGGGTCGCCAAAAGACGGCAACCAAGTGGCTGGTTATGGTCGGATTTAGCACCGGGCCGGCAATGGCAATTGTTGCGCGCTTCGGTCGCCATCGAAGGCCGTAGCGTAACCTTGTATGAGCAAGTACATCCGCAATCGCGTGCGACATCACCGCGAGTGCATCAGGCGTTTCTCAATCAACTCGCCGCCATGCTGCCGGCAGGCTGCGTGCCGATCCTGATTACCGATGCCGGTTTCCGTGGCGCGTGGTTCAGGTTGGTCAACTGCATGGGCTGGTACTGGATCGGTCGCATCCGCAACCGCGGCATGGTCAGCCCGGCGAATGAGGGTGTATGGGCTGGCTGCAAAACACTCTATCCGCTTGCCGCAGCCAGAGCGCGGTCACTCGGTCAATACGACTATGTGCGCAATCGTCCGGTGCCTTGCAGGCTGGTGCTGATTAAGCGTATCAAGAAAGGTCGTCACAAGAAGGGTAAGTTGGGCAAGCAATTGCGTTCGAAACAAAGCCTGAAGAATACCCGTGAGCAACGTGAACCGTGACTATTGGCGGCCAGCCCAAAGCTCGAGCACTTGAGCGCCCAAGCTGTCGTTGCTGTGTACGCCCAGCGCATGCAAATTGAGGAGTCGTTCCGCGATTTGAAGAGTGAGCGTTTCGGTTTGGGATTCTCCGCCAACCGATCCACACAGAAAGATCGCCTGGGTGTGTTGCTGCCGGTCGGCTGCCTTGCCGCATTCGTGCTGCGTTTGATTGGCGAAGTGGGCAAGGCGAAACAACTGGACTTCCAGTTCCAGAGCAACACGCGTCGCTCGCGCCCGGTGCTCTCGGTTATTACCCTGGCGTTGCAACTTATACAACATGGGATGGCAGCATTCCCACCACGCGAGCTTGGTGCAGCCCTTGAACGGTTGCGTTATGATCATCCCGCGCTGCAACTTTGAGGGGAGACCTCAGGCTCCGACCCCATGCAGTTACAACAGGGACGGCACAATTATGGGTGACCCTTTTAATTCGATAAGCGGCAAGTGACCAATCAATCAGCCGGGATATAACGAGACAAGCTCCATGCGCTACCTATCCGCTATTTCCGTCATCGCGTTTTGTTTGATGTGGTTGCCGAACCAAACCCAGGCAGCAAATCAGCATAAAACAATCAGGGCGGCCAAGTCCCCAAAAGCGCCCAGGGCGGGCAGGGTATTCCGGGATTGCCCGACTTGTCCCGAGATGGTGGTCATTCCTGCCGGGAGATTCAACATGGGTTCGCCTGATTCCGAGAAACAGCGGGATGACGATGAGGGCCCCGTGCATCGTGTCAGGATTGCTGCCTTTGCTTTGGGCAAGACCGAGATCACCCGCGGCCAGTTTGCCGAATTCGTGAAGCGGGCCAAATACGATGCAGGCGACAAATGCTGGACGCTTGCACAAGGAAAATTTGCGGAGCGTGACGGAAACTGGCGCAAGCCCGGCTACCCGCAGAACAACAAACACCCTGTTACCTGTATCAACTGGGACGATGCCCAGGCCTACGCCAAATGGCTGTCGCGCAAGACACACAGGCAATACCGTCTGCCTACGGAGGCCGAATGGGAATACGCGGCCCGTGCCGGGACCCGCAGCGCGCGTTATTGGGGGAACAACCCAGATCTGGCCTGCCGTTATGCGAATGTCGCCGACAAGACGGCCATGGCGCGGATACCCGCCACCATGGCCTGGCTGTCACATGACTGCACGGACCATTACGCCTATACCGCGCCGGTGGGCCGCTACAAGGCCAATGCCTTCGGGCTGAAGGACATGCTGGGCAATGTGTGGGAATGGACCGGGGACATTTATCACGACAGCTATGACGGTGCCCCGGCCGATGGCAGAGCATGGCAGGGACAAGGCACCTACCACGTGCTGCGCGGCGGATCGTGGAACAGCGATCCGCAGAACGTGCGCGCAGCCGTACGCAACAGCAACAAGGCCGCGCTCCGTTTCAGTTTCTTCGGGTTTCGCCTGGCCAGAAAATTACCCTGACGCAAACTGCCCCGGCGCCTGCCTTGCGGTCGCAAAGCGATTCGGATCGATCGCTGTACAGCCACATGAAGAAGGATGGACATACCGGATGGCGCCATGGCAAACTCCGCCTACGCGGGCAAGCTGAGAAATTGTGCAATAACTATCCGAATGATCAAATCCAGACGTAAATCCATCTGCACATTCAGCCTTTCAGATATTCTGCTGGTCATTACGCTTCTGTTTCCGTTGACTCTGCTTGGTGCAGAACAGCCTGCTCCGCAGCCGTCGCAGCCCGGATCAAAGCCAAAACCCCCCGTCCCGCCGGAGCAGCAATCTGACAGCTTCGATTTCGCGGATAAACCGCGTACCTACATGACCGAGAAGATCATCGGTGTGACGAGCTATATGGATCGCTTCTTCGGCGGCAATCGCCATTACCAGGAGAGCAACCAGAGCGTGTTTCGGCTGGACCTGACCCGGCTGGTCGGTTATGGCGACAATCACAAATTCGATCTTTCGGGCAAACTCAATCTGAGATTGCCGGGGACAGAAGGGCGATTACGTCTGTGGCTGGCAACAGAAACCGAAAACGATATCAACGATAGCCCCACAAAAGATACCCATACACAACAAAACAGCGATGCCACCACAAAGAACACCACCCTGGCTGCGCGTTATGCGGCACCGCAAAAGAACGCCTGGTCTTTTGGTACCGATGCGGGGATCAAATTGCCGATCAACCATCTGGATCCATTCACGCGCGCGTGGGCCGGATATGCTGTCCCGGTGAACGATTGGCGTTTGAAAGCGGGAGAGTCGGTGTATTGGTATCACTTGCTGGGCGTGGGCGAAACAACCCAGCTGGATATGGAAAAGGATCTAAGTTCCTCGCGACTGTTTCGCTCATCCAGCAGCGCACAATGGCTTAGAGATACTCAAAACTACAATCTGCTGCAGAGCTTTTCGATCTACCACACGGTGAATGATCGCAGCGCCGTGATCTATCAGGCGAGCGCCGGCTGGATCACCAACCCGTCCTTCCAGGCGACGGACTATGTCATGCTGGTTTTTTACCGTTACCGGATGCATCAGGAATGGTTGTTTCTCGAACTCAGCCCGCAACTGCATTTCCCCAGGGATAAACAGTACAAAGCCAGTCCCGCGTTAAGCTTCCGCATGGAAGCAATGTTCGACGAGATGAATTGATGCCGAAAAGCGCGGTCAGCATGGCACCGGCTTGCGTGTTGAATTTGAAAAATCCAATAGGTGTTTTAGCATGGAAATTTTGCTCAAAACAAGATCCCTCACTTCGTTCGGGATGACAACCCTCTTGTCATTTCGACCAAAAGGGAGAAATCTTGCTTCATTTTGCACTCACTCGGCTAATAGATTATTTGGGTTGAATTTACAGAGTGCAAGTATCGTGGCGAGCAGGGATTTGACAGTTGGCCGGGTTTCAAGCTGCAGCGTCGTGGTGCAGGAAAAGGCTGCGCTGCTGGCGTGATATCGTATATCCGGAAAATAATTCGAACCTGACACCTTTAATTCCATGACCATCCCCCGAAATTGCTCCCTGCGGCAGTTTGTTTTGCTGGTTGCCGCAATCGTCCTGATCGCCGCATGTTCCGCCAAAACAAAAGAACAGGCACTGCCCGCCGGAAGCCAGGTGCTGGCGCTGGGCGACAGCCTGACCCAAGGCGCCGGCGTCACGCGTGAAGAAGCATGGCCTGACCTGCTGGCACGCAAAACCGGGTGGGTGGTGGTCAATGGCGGCGTAAGCGGCGACACGAGCGAACAAGCGTTGCAGCGTCTGCCAAACCTGCTGGAACAGCAAAACCCGGTACTGGTGCTGGTGGCGCTGGGCGGCAACGACATGCTGCGTCACCTACCCGAACAACAAACCATCGCCAATCTGGAACAGATAATCGCCCTGATCAAGGCACACGGGGCGAAGCCGGTACTGCTGGCAACGCCAAACCCGAGCCCGATGCGCGCCGTTTTTCAAGATCTGTCCGCGCCTGATTTCTACCGCAAGGTCGCCGAAGCGCAGCACGTCCCGCTGATCGAGGACGCGATTGCCGGGGTTCTTTCCGATCCGAAACTGAAGGGCGATACCCTGCATCCCAATGCTGAAGGGCATGTGCGCCTGGCTGAAAAGATTTTCAGGGCACTCCAGTCGATTGGATACGCCGGCTAGAAATTGCCGGCATGACAATTGGTGATTCGGAGAACACATCCCGCTGTGTTACCTGAACGGGTGTGATTCGGAGCACCCTATCCAGAATTAAGCCGCCCCAAATCGGTACTTTGCGGGCAGATGGAATGTGCCATCAGACAGAATGTCTGATGGGACGTTGCAACCTTCCGGTTGACGGCCGTCCGCCAGACAATCGTTACTCGGGATGCCTGGGATGGAAATTTGATTCAGATGCGGGAATATTTCGGTAGTGATGTGCGTCTATAAAACAAGTCGAATGCGTCATGTCAGTACGGAATTTTAGATTTTGAAGTGTTTTTTACTTTCAACCAACGCTATCAATGACTTGGCCAACCCTCTAACCCTAGGAGAAAAAATGAATCACCCTGTCATCAAGTATTTTGCTGGCGCATTGCTATTTATATTTGGTTTATGCAGTGCTGGCGTGACATTAGCCAGCGAGAAACTTGATTCAAATTCCGATGGCATCCTCAGCCAATGTGAATATTTGCCGCTCGCAACAAATCTGGCATTTCCAAAGAAATTTGGGGAGAAAAACACATCTATTTGCGTTGATATCCCCGTTAAATTGGAAAAGGCAAAAATGGTTTTCAACATGGACACGCCAGCTGTCGACAAGAAGGGAAATGCCAACGGTCTGAAACATATGGTAATGATGGGCTTCGTGATGAAGCAGCAAATCAAGGATGGCTTGATTAAACCAGAAAACGTTTCGATTATTGGAATCGTTCATGGATCCGCGCTCAAGTGGGTGACCAAGGCAAGCACTCAAAAGAAGTGGATAAACGCAATCTTCAAGCTCCAAAGTGAAGGTGTAAACATTCATCTTGAAGCATGTGCTGCTGCCATGAACGGGGCAGGTTTAACCAAGAAAAATCTTTATTCTTACACAGCCAAAGGCGACCCGGACCCGAAGGCAGGCGGCAGAATCTACGTCAACCAGGGCGCCTTTGGCCGTGAACTCTATTTGCAGAATCAAGGTTACGCTTATGCTGAAGAAGGGAATGACCACAGCGGGAAGTAATAACCCGGGGCTAAAGCAGACCTTGTTCAATACCGGGCCTGCTGCCCGATATCGGCAGGTCCGCCAAAGTGAAACTTCGAGTGCGAATGCTTGGCTGAACTGACCTTGGATCGAGTCTGAATCGGCGACCAGACCGGATTCGAACTAATGGCTGCTTACATGCGCGGTGAGGACAAACCCGATTTTCATTTTAGTGACACAAAGTTTATTACAGCTGCTCTGCATGTCAGTTGGCATATATTTTTTTCAACCAGTGAGAAAACAATGAACGGTACCGATTTGCCTAGGAATAATTATTTCTCAAAGTCCCATTTGCTGCTGCGGCTGCTAGCCGCATTGATGTTCATGTCCCTGCCCCCCGCAGCATGGAGCCAGGAACCGGTCTCCGGCTGGGGCGGCAAGGTGCAGCCGCCCCAGTATAAAGGCGAGATATTTCCCCCGTGGCAGCACGGTGCCAACGCACCGGCGACCAACAAGGGTTTGGAATTCACCGTGCCCGAAGTCAACGTCCTGTCGGATTTTCACGGCAATTTGAATAATCCAAAACTGGTGATTTTCGTCGCCGGTAATTATTACTTCGCGATGGCACCGCTAGTGGCGGCTTTTGAGAAAGAACATCCGCAATATAAGGGGCGCATATTTTCTGAAACGCTGCCGCCAGGTATTCTGCTCAAGCAAATCCACTCGGGCGGCACGATTACCGTGGGCAACATGACCTGGACAGTCAAGCCCGATGTGTTTGCGGCCGGGCTGAAAAAAATCAAGACCGCCATTGCTGACGGTATCGTGACCGGCCCGGCTGTGCCCTATGTGACCAACGATCTGACCATTATGATTCCGAAGGATAATCCCGCGCATATAACCGGCTTGAATGATTTGGGTAAACCCGGCGTGCGTCTGTCCATGCCAAACCCGGCGTGGGAAGGTGTTGTCTTGCAAATCAAGGCATCGCTGGTC
>Ga0307375_10000331_pt1 | contig 62330 bp, 57 predicted proteins | sample TR1MG_FD_202531 | JGI IMG/M metagenome (GOLD analysis project Ga0307375, IMG submission 202531) | Soil microbial communities from Risofladan, Vaasa, Finland - TR-1 | ecosystem: Environmental > Terrestrial > Soil > Coastal area > Acid sulfate soil | place: Finland: Risofladan, Vaasa | collected... | reverse complement strand
AGGAAATCACCCGACACCAGACCGACCCGCAGACGCTCCGGCCGGACAGCGCATTGCCAGGATGTAAAACGTGCTTCAGCCTTTTTTGTGGCGATCCGGCCAAACTGGCGCGCCTGCTCAAGATAATTTAAAGGTTTATGGTGGCCTGCGTAGTTCAAGACGAAGAGCAGATTACTATATGCGTCTGTGTAATCAGGCTTAAGCTTCAGCGCTTGCCGGTAACTTGATTCAGCATTGTCAAGCTGGCCAAGGTCTTTCAGTGTATTACCCAGATTGCAATGAGCTTCGGGAAAATCAGGATCAATCTCCAAGGCTCGCCTGTAACTCCTTGCAGCTTCTTCATATCGTGAAAGGTGATTTAGGGAAACACCCAGATTGCAATGCGGTCCGGCTAGATTGTCATTGAGTGCCAATGCATGACGATAATATACAATTGCATTTCCATATTCTCCCCTGTCCTCCATGACATTACCAATATTGCTATATACCTTTGCAAAATCGGGGGCAATCTCTAACGCTTTCATGAAGCTGGATATGGCATTATCAAGTTGTCCCATGTCTTGAAAGGCGATGCCAAGATTGTTATGAGCAACTGCAAAATCGGGTTTGAGCTCAAGCGCTTTCTTGTAATTTTCCATTGCACTGTCAATCTGACCTTGATTTCGCAGAGCGAGTCCCAGATTGCAAATGGTATCGACATGATCAGGCTTGATCTGTAGCGCATTGCGGTAACTTGTCATTGCGCTTTCATATTGCTTGAGGTCTAGCAGGATATTACCAAGATTCATATGTGCTTCGAACAGATCAGGTTTTGTTCCCAGTGCAAGACGGTAACTTGCAGCCGCGCCCTCAAATCTCCCGAGAGCTTGCAGGATATTGCCTAAATTGAAATGCGCCTCGACCAACCCGGGCTCGATTTCCAGGGCGCGGCGGAAACAGGTTACTGCGCTGTCAAGCTGGCCGAGCTCTTTCAGTGCGACGCCGAGACTGCAATGGACCTCGGCATAATCGGGATTGATCCGGAGCGCGCTGCGGTAGCTTGCGACGGCCTCGTCGAGCTGCCGGTTGCCGAGCAGCGCATTGCCGATGTTGTAATAGGCCCCGGCATAATCGGGCTGGTGCACGAGCGCGGTGCGGAACGCATCCAGCGCACCGTCCAGGTCGCCCTGCAACAACAGCACATTGCCGCGATTGAGATGGCCGCGGGCCGGGTTGGGCGCCAGCCGGATCGCGTCCAGATAGCACTGCATCGCCTCGTCCAGCTTGCCCTGCGCTTCCAGCGCATGACCCTGGTCGATCAGGCGTGTTGCATCCTGTTCGGCGGTGTCCGGCTTGCCGTCACGTGTGCGGGACGGTGCAGCGCTGCGCAATCGGTCGAATATGCCCATCTCAGATCCCGTTCAACGAAAAGCATCCCAGATCGAGCAGACATTGTGGGGTCACTTTAATTAATTCAAGCAAGCCGAGCGGGGCATAATCCGGATCGGGTGTCTGTAGGAGCTGGTCGGCATCCAGTATTTTCAAATCGTGTGCAGTTCTCTGGTCCATGTCAACTTTGTCCTTGGTTGGAGGATAGTGAATGGTGCTGCTCGCCGTCGCCTAATTCAAAATGCCTTCCCCGTTCGGCCAGCGCATTGATCACGCTTTGCTCGAATGATCTGACTACACTGACATCATGATCTGCTCGTGGAGCGGCAGCTTTGAGTTCGTTACGACGTGCAGCACGGCGAACAGGGTCAAGGCATTCCGCAGCCAGTCGGGTCGCAATTGCCACGTATTCCGCTTTGGATGCGGCGATGGTGTCGGTCATTCCGATCTTGTGCAGCAATCCCGCTGCCAGTCGCTGCCGCATGAACTGGCCTTCCAGCGTGACTACCGGCAGGCCGTGGTGAACCGCTTGCCAGGCCGTGGTGTAGCCGGAGAAAGACGGGCAATCGAGATAGATGTCGCACAGGTCGAGCAGCGCATAGAACTTCTCCCGCGACAGCCAGGGGAATACCAACAGGTGTTTTTCCGGGTCGAGGTTGCGCTCATAAAATGTCTGTTTTAGTCGGGTAATTAATTGATCCATCGCAAACGAATATTTTGGTGTGCTTAGCAAAATAAAAGTGCATTCACCCGCAGTGGCGGCGATGTCGGCAAACAGCGCATCATCGGCAGGCTCGAATTTAAAAATCATCTGCGCGATCACAAAGCGAACGCCGGGCCGCTTTGCCAACTCCAGTTCAATTTCGGGAATCCCTTCCGGTTTGAGTTCAAGCGGAGTCGTGCAACACCCGGTGCCGGGCAGGCGCACCAGCCTTTCGCGGTAATGCCCATCGGCATCCGGTGCTTCAAGCAACTCGCCGGAAAAAAACAGGTCGATTGTCGGCAGTCCGGTGGTGATCGGGTGTCCCCAACCCGCGACCTGTAGCGGCGCAAGCCGACGAGCCGCAAGGCGCAATGTCATTATATCCATGCCGATTTCAGGATAAAAGATCACGTCTGGCTGATCTTCAGCCATAGCACCCAGCCAGCCATTTTTACTCATGATTGTGCGGGGATCCCTCCAAACATCGCTCAGCGACTTGGCAATCTTGGTTTCTTCGTCTTCAGAACGATCCGTGTAGTAAATCACGACTTCAAATCGGGTCCGATCCAGGTTGCTCAGTACACCCTTGATGAGAATATCCCAGACCGAATGGCGGTAAAAATAATTCGACACTATCACAAGCCGTATTTTTTCCCGCTTTGGCAAAAACGTGATCGGGATCTGTACGTGGTTTGGGGCTACCATGTCGCCATATCGTGACAGGAGAGCGACATGATTTCCATCACGATATGCAAGATAGAAAGGTTGTTTCAATCCCACTGCTTCGGAAAAATGCACTTTGCACGCAGGCGAAGAAAGCAGCCAATCCGATAACTCCTGCAGGGCATGATCAAATTCAGCGGGCACTGCAAGGGAAGTCGCAACAGTTTGAGGTGCCGCAGGTAAAGAAAAAGCTTGCGTCACACGATACTCTGCGTTATCTGGATCTGATTCCAGAGCCTGTTGATAATTCGCAGCCGCGCTTTTAGATTGACCGATTGCCAGCAATGTATTCCCAAGATTGATATGCGCCACGGCAAGGTTGGGTTTGATCGCCAGTGCATGGCGGTAACACTCAATAGCAATATCAAATTCACCGATGGCATTCCAGGCAATGCCCAGTTGAATATGCGCCTCGGTGTAATCGGGTTTGATCTTCAGTGCCCGGTGGTAACAATCCACTGCGCTATTAAAATGTCTGAGGACTTGCAGTCCATTGCCTAGATGGAAATGCGCCTCGGCAAAATCCGGATTGATCTCCAAGGCACGCAGGTAACACGTCATCCCATCATCAAATCGACTGTTTGCCTGTAAGGCGAGCCCCTGATTAAAATGTGCCTCAAAAAAATCCGGTTTGATCGCTAATGCGGTCTTGAAACAATCGACGGCTTCGTCCACTTGCCCGAGCTCTTTGAGCGCGACGCCGAGACTGCAATGGACCTCGGCATAATCGGGATTGATCCGGAGCGCGCTGCGATAGCTTGCGACGGCCTCGTCGAGCTGGCGGTTGCCGAGCAGCGCATTGCCGATGTTGTAATAGGCCCCGGCATAATCGGGCTGGTGCACGAGCGCGGTGCGGAACGCATCCAGCGCACCGTCCAGGTCGCCCTGCAACAACAGCACATTGCCGCGATTGAGATGGCCGCGTGCCGGGTTGGGTGCGTGGCGGATCGCCTCCAGATAACACTGCATCGCCTCGTCCAGCTTGCCCTGCGCTTCCAGCGCATGACCCTGATCGATCAGGCGTGTCGCATCCTGTTCGGCGGTGTCCGGCTTGCCGTCACGTGTGCGGGACGGTGCAGCGCTGCGCAATCGGTCGAATATGCCCATCTAGGAACCTTTTCAGGATGATATTTGTTAGACTTGTCCGACTTGGTTGCTGTCTGGTCGGTTAGCGCAGGACCGTTTCCCCGGCCCGATAATCGCAGATATTGCCCTTGTTATTTCATAAACGTACCCGGAGCATCAATATGATACTTGAATGGTTCAACGCTGGAGAAGCGGTTTCGTTTGCACATGAAATTGTCCGCGAGATCAATCGCCTGTTTCCCCCGTCGGATCGAAAGGAGAAGGCGATCCCGAAGAAGGAATATGAAAGAAGGTTTGATAGTCTGGTCGTCCGCACGCGTGCGTTTTCGTTGAAAAATAAACTGAACATTTATAAAAAGGCTAAGCTTCTCAACGCCATCAAGTGGGAGATGAAAGACGCCGGGCATGAAGAAAAAATCATCAGTGAATTCATTTCTTTCATCGCCCCCCTGCTGTGATGCAAGGGTTGGCGTTTGTTCATCCTTGACTCCTGTTTGATGCAAGTGTTCCATTTCAGGCGAGGCGTTTTGGGCAGCACGGATTTTCCGCTTGACCACGGATAATTCGGTAAGATTGTATTCCTCACCCCCAGTTGCAGCGGGGTTCTGTTCCGGCTATCAATAATTTATGAAAATATAATGAAAATTCACGAGTATCAAGGCAAGGAAATACTGCGGCAATTCGGTGTCCCCACCCCGCGCGGCGTGGCGTGCTTCAGTGTGGCCGAGGCAGTCGCTGCCGCGCAGCAACTGGGCGGGGCAGTGTGGGTGGTGAAGGCGCAGATCCATGCCGGCGGACGCGGCAAGGGCGGCGGGGTGAAAGTCGCGAAGTCGCTGGATGAGGTACGCAGCGCGGCCCAGCAGATACTCGGCATGCATCTGGTCACGCACCAGACCGGCAAGGATGGCCAGGTAGTGCGGCGTCTGTTGATCGAAGAGGGCGCGCAGATCAGCAAGGAATTCTATCTGGGCATGGTGATCGATCGCGGCTCGCAGCGTGTGGCGTTGCTGGCCAGCAGCGAGGGCGGCATGGAAATCGAACAGGTGGCCGCGCACAGCCCGGAAAAGATCCACACCGTGCGCATCGACCCTGCCGACGGATTGGGCGCAGCAGAGGCGGCCAGTGCCGCGCGCCAGATCGGCATTCCCGATGCGGCGGTAGAGGGTGCCGTGACCGCGCTGCAGGGGCTATACCGTTGCTTCGTGGAGAAAGATGCGATGCTGGCGGAAATCAATCCGCTGGTGCTGACGGCCGACGGCCGTGTGCTGGCGCTGGACGCGAAGTTCAATTTTGACAGCAACGCGCTGTACCGCCATCCCGAAATCGTCGCGTACCGCGATCTGGACGAGGAAGACCCGGCCGAGATCGAGGCATCCAAATTCGGCCTGAGCTACATCTCGCTGGACGGCGACATCGGTTGTCTGGTGAACGGCGCGGGGCTGGCGATGGCGACCATGGACATCATCAAGCTGTACGGCGGAAGCCCGGCGAATTTCCTCGATGTGGGCGGTGGCGCGGACAAGGAGAAAGTCACCGAGGCATTCAAACTGATGCTGAAGAATCCCAACCTCAGGGCCATCCTGGTCAACATCTTCGGCGGCATCATGAAGTGCGATGTGATCGCCGAGGGCGTGGTGGCGGCGGCGCGTGAAGTACATCTCAAGGTGCCGCTGGTGGTGCGACTCGAAGGAACGAATGTCGATCTGGGTAAAAAAATACTGGCAGAATCGGGTCTGCCGATTATTTCCGGCAGCGATATGGCGGATGCGGCCCAAAAAGTTGTCGATGCCGCGAGGGGTGCGTAATGTCCATACTGATCGATAAGAATACCAGGGTGATGACACAGGGCATGACCGGCAAAGTCGGCCAGTTCCATACCATCCATAGCAGGGCTTATGCGAATGGAGCGGAATGCTTTGTCGCGGGTGTCACCCCGAAAAAGGGCGGGCAGCGTTTCGAAGGCATTCCGATCTACAACAGCGTGGCCGAGGCCAAGGCGCAAAGCGGCGCAACCGTGTCGGTGATCTACGTGCCGCCCCCCTATGCGGCGGCGGCTATCGACGAGGCAGTCGAGGCGGATCTGGACTTGGTGATTTGCATCACCGAGGGTATCCCGGTTCACGACATGCTGCGCACGCGTTACAAGATGCAGGGCAAGCGCACGCTGCTGATCGGACCGAACTGCCCGGGACTGATCACGCCTGACGAGATCAAGATCGGCATCATGCCCGGCCACATCCACCGCAAAGGACGCATCGGCGTGGTGTCCCGCTCGGGAACGCTGACCTATGAAGCGGTCGGACAACTCACCGCGCTGGGCCTGGGGCAGTCGTCCTGTGTCGGCATCGGCGGCGATCCGATCAACGGCCTGAAGCATCTCGATGTGATGAAGTTGTTCAACGACGATCCGGGTACCGATGCGGTGGTCATGGTCGGCGAGATCGGCGGAACCGATGAGGAAGAATGCGCGCGCTGGATCAAACACAACATGAACAAGCCAGTGGTGGGTTTCATTGCCGGGGTGACGGCACCCCCCGGCAAACGCATGGGCCACGCCGGCGCAATCATTTCCGGCGGGCAGGGCGGCGCCGATACCAAACTGGCGGTGATGGAAGAATGCGGAATTCACGTCACGCGCAATCCGGCTGAAATGGGGCGTGTGATGCAGCGAGTACTGAAAGGCAGTTGATGCTGGAGATGCTCGCCTCGACCCCATTCTGGGTCGGTGTCTTCAAGATCATCATGATCGACCTGCTGCTCAGCGGCGACAACGCGGTGGTCATCGCGCTGGCTTGCCGCAAGCTGCCTTTGCAGCAACGCAAAAAAGGGATTTTGTTCGGCGTGCTGGGCGCGATTGTATTGCGCATCGTGCTGACTTTCTTTGCCGTCAGCCTGTTGTCGTTGCCCTATCTCAAGCTGGTGGGCGCGCTGCTGCTGATCTGGATCGGCATCAAACTGATCCTGCCCGAGGAAGCACATCATGCCGATCATGTTCAAGCGGATACGCGCCTGTTCGGCGCGGTCAGGACCATCATCATTGCCGACTTTGTGATGAGCCTGGATAACGTGCTGGGTGTGGCGGGTGCGGCCAAGGGGAATGTGACGCTGCTGGTTTTCGGCCTGCTGATCAGCATTCCGCTGATTGCATGGAGCAGCCAGCTGGTGCTGAAGCTGATCGACCGCTTTGCAGTGGTGATATACGCCGGCGGGGCACTGCTCGGGTATGTGGCGGGCGAGATGCTGGTCAGCGAGGCATTTCCCGCAACCGGATCAAGGAGCGGGTTTCCCGCTCTGGATGCAGCGAACCACCATTTTCACTGGTTGATACCGGTGCTGTGCGCATTGCTGGTATTGGGTCTGGGAAAATTACTGGCGAAGCGCAAACTCGCCAGGCGCGAAGTGATCGACCTGGTGGACGAGGAAGTATCGGTCGTGCCGGACAAGAAACCATAGGGGAAAAATTTTGAAGATACTGATTCCGGTTGATGGCTCCGCCAACGCGTTGCGCGCGGTCGATTACGCAATCCAGAATATTGCCGCGCTGAAAGAGACGCCGCAGCTGCTGTTGCTGAACGTGCAGCGGAATGTCGCGAAGGGCAACGTCAAGCTGTTCATTGACCAGGGAACAATCGATGACTACTGCCGCGAACAGGGGATGGCGGCACTGCAGACCGCACGTGCTGCGCTCGATGCCGCCGGATTGCCTTACCAATACCACATCAGCATCGGCAGCACAGCAGAGGCGATAGCCGAGTATGCCAATGTTCAGCAGGTAGACCAGATCGTGATGGGCAGAAAAGGGCAGGGTGGTTTGCCATCCTTGTTGCTGGGTAAGGTGATGAACAAAGTGTTGCAACTGGCAAGCTGCGCGGTGGTGCTGATCAAATAGGAAATCAATTTCCGCGCTGCACGGTCATGCGGTTTTGAAATTCTGATATTTCTTAATAAATATAAAGGATTGTGGTGTGTTGTTGTGAAATATACTAATATTCCAGCTATATTTTATTGACAGAATGCTTAGGGTTTAGCAACCGGCATCAAGGGACAGCATGAATAAGTGGTCGTTTTGGCAAAAGGACTGGCTCGTCGGATTGCTGGTGGCATTGGTTTTTATGCTCGGCGCCAATAGCGAGCTGATGCAGAGCCTCGAACGCAAGGCATACGATCTGGGCGTTCTGGCCTCCTCGCGGACACCGAGCGACAAGATTGCGGTGATTGCGATTGATGAGCGAAGCATCGCCAATCTGGGGCGCTGGCCATGGCCGCGCGCTATTCATGCCAGGATGCTCGATGTGCTGGCTGCAGGGCATCCCAAAGTGATCGGCTATACCGCGTTCTTTTTCGAACCGCAGGTAGAGGCCGGACTGGTGTACATTCACAGAATTTCCGAGTTGTTGCGCAACTCAAAACTCAATGACACATCCGACCCCGGAAAGCAGGCTGATTTGGCCAAGTTGAGTGCCTTGCTCCAGGAGGCGGCACAAAATCTCGACAACGATCAGGAGCTCAGCAAAAGCATTGCCAATGCGAACGATGTGCTGTTGCCGATGTTTTTCGAACTGGGTGAGCCGCAAGGCAAACCCGATCACGAATTGCCCGACTATGTGTTGCGCAATGAGCTCACTAATGTGAAGGATCCCGGCGGATTGGGCGAGTCACCCTTGCCGGCCAATGGTGTGCTGGCCCCGATCCCGATGCTGGGCAGCAAAGCGCTGGCGATCGGGCATCTGAATAGCTATCCGGATGTGGATGGTGCGATACGCACCGAACCGCTGGTGGTGCGCTATTACAATCAGTACTATCCTTCTTTGTCGCTGATGCTGGCAGCCAGGAGCCTCAATCTCGGACCTCAGGATATACGCATCAATCTGGGTGAGGGCGTGCAATTGGGCAATCTGAAGATTGCCACCGATTCCGCCCTGCGCATGCATACCTATTTTTACAAGGACAGGAATGGTCATCCGGCCTTTCCGGTGGATTCTTTTTACGATGTTCTGACGGGTAAAATTCCGGCGGACAAATACCGCGGCAAGATCGTACTGATCGGTGCGTCGGCGACCGGTATCGGTTCGTTGCAGGTGACACCGATATCTTCCGGTATGGCACCGGTGGTGACGCTGGCGAATTCGGTATCGAGTATTCTGAAAGGCGACTTCTTTGTAACGCCAAGCTGGGCAGAATGGGCGCAAATCGGTGTTTTTGTGCTGGTTTCCCTGTATCTGATCCTGTTGCTTCCGCGGCTGAATGCCGCCGTCGGTGCGGTGGTCACCGGCACGATGTTTGCGGCTTTGATTGTTACGCATTTTGTCCTGATGACGACACAGGCAATTTGGCTGCAACTGATGTTGCCCGTTTCGCTGCTGCTGGTCGGTCATTTGTTGCTGACGACCAAGCGCTACCTGATGACCGAAAAAGGAAAACAGAAATCGGACGCCGAATCGGCAGAGAGTAATCGCATGCTCGGTCTGGCTTTCCAGGGTCAGGGGCAGCTGGATATGGCTTTTGACAAATTTTGCAAGGTGCCGCTGGACGACAGCCTGATGGATGTGTTGTACAACCTGGGGCTGGATTTCGAGCGCAAGCGCCAGTTCAACAAGGCAGAGTCGGTATTCAGGTATATGGCACGGCATAACCCCAAGTTCCGCGATCTTGATGCGCGCATGGCTCAGTCCAAAGCGTTGTCGGAAACCGTGATGCTCGGCGGTACATCCTCAAGGGGCTATGCAAGCACTCTGGCGCTGGGCCATGCCGGTGTGTCGAAGCCAATGCTGGGTCGTTATGAAATAGAGAAAGAGCTGGGCAAGGGTGCGATGGGCGTCGTATACCTCGGAAAAGACCCGAAAATCGGCCGTGTCGTTGCGATCAAGACCCTGGCGCTGGCGCAGGAGTTTGATAGCGATGAACTGGAAGATGTGAAAGCACGGTTCTTTCGTGAAGCAGAAACGGCAGGACGTCTCAACCATCAGAACATCGTAACCGTGTACGATGCCGGAGAAGAACATGATCTTGCCTATATCGCGATGGAGTTTCTCAAGGGCAAGGACCTGATTTCCTACACCAAACCGGATAATTTGTTGCCCTTGCCAACGTTGATGAGTATTTTTGCGCGTGTAGCCGATGCGCTTGACTATGCGCATAAACAGAATGTGGTGCATCGCGATATCAAGCCCGCCAACATCATGTACGATCCCGAAACGGATTTGACCAAGGTGACTGATTTCGGCATTGCGCGCATCACCGACTCGAGCAAAACAAAAACCGGCATCGTATTTGGAACGCCGTCTTTCATGTCGCCGGAACAATTGGCGGGAAAGAAGATCGGCGGGCAATCGGACCTGTTTTCTTTGGGAGTGAGTTTGTACCAAATGGCTTGTGGTAAGCTTCCGTTTGAAGGGGATTCGATGGCGCAGTTGATGTTCAGGATCGCCAATGAACCCCATCCCGATATTTTGAGCATAAGGGCAGATTTGCCGCCTTGTCTGGTTGCAATTATTGACCGGTCATTGGCCAAGCAGGTTGAGATTCGCTATTCCAGCGGGGCTGAAATGGCTGAAGCGCTGCGCAGGTGCGCAGCGCTTGCGCAGAACACAGCAGAGGCAGGCAATTCGTTACCCGGCCAAGCGGGGGTAGGGAGTTGATGTCGACGGTGGGCGCCGTGCCGCATAACGGCGACCTTACCGTAGCCGGAAACAAATGGGGGGTGTAGATGAAGATAGCAGAAGCATTGGAAATATTCAGCCAGACTGATCCCGGCATGGTGCGCTCGCACAATGAGGATAGTGTGGCATGTGAGCCCGCCTGCGGCTTGGCTGTACTGGCTGACGGTATGGGTGGGTACAATGCCGGCGAAGTGGCAAGCGGTATAGCCGTTTCTGTGGTTGCGACGGAAGTCAGCCACCGTTTGTTGAATGCCAGCCCTGTGGATATCTCAGAGAATGGGGGCGAGGAATTGGGCGTTTCCCTGTTGCGCGACAATATTCAGAAGGCCAATGCCTCGATTTTTCATGCAGCGCAAAGCCAGCCCCAGTACGCCGGGATGGGAACAACGATCGTCTCCGCGCTTTTTTATGATAATCGCGTGGCTGTCGGACATGTGGGTGATTCGCGCATGTACCGGTTGCGCGGTGAGTTGCTGGAAACGATCACTCACGATCATTCCCTGCTTCAGGAGCAGCTTGATAGCGGCATGATCAGCCTCGAAGACGCGCGTATGTCAAAAAACAAGAACCTGGTGACGCGCGCGGTCGGAATAGACGCGCGTGTGGATTCTGAAATCCATGTGCATGATGTGTTGGTCGGGGATATATATCTGCTGTGTTCCGACGGCTTGAACGATATGGTAGAGGACGATGATATTCAGGCTACGCTGTTTGCGTTGCAGAATAATTTGCCGCTGGCGGCCAGCCAGTTGATACAGATGGCGAATGATAATGGCGGACGCGATAATATTTCGGTGATACTGGTCAAGGTAAAGGCAAAATTTGCCGTGCCGCGTGGTTGGATGGCTAAGCTTTTTAATTGGTTTGAAAGATAATTAGCACGAGGGTTACGACTATGGCTGCAAAATTGATACTCAGCATGGATGGGGGAATAATCAAAGAGTACCCCCTCAATAAAGAGCGCATAACGATCGGGCGCAAGGCGCACAATGACATCGTCATCGACAATCTGGCGGTAAGCGGAGAACATGCTGCGGTCGTTACCATCCTGAATGACTCGTTCCTTGATGACCTGGATAGCACCAACGGGGTTGAAGTGAACGGGAAACCCACCAAAAAACATTTCCTGCAAAACAATGATGTAATCGAAATCGGCAAGTACAAGCTGAAATACATCACCGACCAGATTACCCAGACCACTCCGGAAGATTTCGAACGAACCATGGTGTTGCGCGCACCAATAAGAAAAGAAGTTCCTGCTCCGGCGGGGAGCAAGCATGCTGAACCGCAGGGCGGAATGAAAGTCCAGGCGGGCGGCAGGCCGGCACATGATGAGTTGGCAGACAAGACAGGCCAGTTTGAAGCGCGCCCGTCAGGGATGCCCGGCCATACGCCCAGTCAAACCGACCATGGGCTTCAGGCTGTCTCCGCTTCCGGCGCAGTGCCGGCCGGCGCCCCAAAGCAGGTCGCAGTGGTGCAGGTTTTAACCGGGCCCAATGCCGGGAAGGAGCTCGAGCTGGTCAAAAATCTGACCACCTTGGGCAAGCCCGGATTGCAGGTGGCGGTACTCACGCGTCGTCCGCACGGCTACTTCATCACCCATGTTGAAGGGGAAAATTTTCCGCTGGTAAATGGCCGGGCGCTGGGCAACCAGGCGCATCAGTTGAATGAGCATGATGTGATTGAATTGGCCGGCATCAAGATGGAATTCTACTTCAAGGGATAACCAGTGCCGGACTCAGTGCAGAACACGCCGGGCGCAAAACAGGGTTATGGCCTGGACTGCCTGGCTTTGCTGAATGAGCCGCCGCGCATCACACCGCAATCCGGCCCCCGTCCCGGGCATTCTGTTGAAACAACAAGCCCGACTTGCTATTCCACTGGGATGTCAATGAACGACAACCGGGTGGCTGGTTATGACTTTTGTTAAGCACGGTGAAAAAAAATGCAATTCTGATCGGGCTGGGACTCCTGATCGTTCTGTTTTTTGTCGGTAGTGCCGCGCGGTTTTACCGGCTGGATATAGTCGAGCAGCTGTCTTCGATACTCTACGATTACCGCTTGCGCTTGACCATGCCGCGCAAGATGGACAACCGTATTGTTATCGTTGATATCGATGAGAAAAGCCTGAAAGAAGAGGGGCGCTGGCCATGGGGTCGGGACCGGATGGCCCTGCTGATGGACAAGCTGTTCGACAAATATCACGTTGCAGTGGTGGGGTTTGACGTGGTTTTTGCCGAAAAGGACGAGAGTTCCGGACTTAAGGTTTTGCAGAGGCTGGCGGATAATCAACTCAAGTACGACAAGTCGTTCCACGAGACGCTTGACAAAATCCGCCCACAACTGGAATACGACGACCTGTTTGCGCGGAAGATCAGGAATCGCAAAGTGGTGTTGGGGTATTACTTGACCAATCAACACGAACCGCATGCATCGGGAATGTTGCCCGAGCCGACATTTCCGGCAGGCACCTTCAAGGGACACGCGGTGGATTTTACGGCCTGGAATGGCTACGGGGCCAATCTACCCGAATTACAACAGGCCGCGGCAAGCGCGGGCCATTTCAATCCTTTGGTGGACTCTGATGGCCGGGTACGCCGTATTCCCATGCTGGTGGAATATGACGGCGCGTATTATGAGTCTTTGTCACTTGCGATCGTTCGTACCCTGTTGGGCCAAACAAAATTGTCACCCGGCTATGCCGAATCCAGGGCAGGCGGCTATACCGACCTGGAGTGGCTTGATCTGGATGCGGCCAGCATCAAGTTGAAAATCCCGGTTGACCGTGATGTGTCAACTTTTGTGCCCTACCGCGGCGGGCAGGGTAGTTTCCGTTACATTTCGATATCCGATGTGCTGCACGACCGTGTCGACCCCGCGCAACTGAAAAACAAGATCGTTCTGGTTGGCACCACGGCCCCCGGCCTGCTTGATATGCGTTCCACGCCAGTGGCGAAAGTCTATCCCGGGGTGGAAATTCACGCGAACATGATTGCAGGTATCCTCGATCAGAACTTGAAAGAACGCCCCGCTTATATGCTGGGCGCGGAAGTGGTTTTGGTGTTGCTGACCGGCATTACCCTGAGTTTTTTGTTGCCGTTATTGACCCCTGCAAAAGCCATTTTTGCGTCGGCGTTCGCACTCATCATCACGGCCGGGCTGAGTCTGGCCGCATGGCAGTATGGTGACGTGTTGCTGCCGGTCACCAATAGTCTGGTGATGATTGCCTTGCTGTTTGCGTTGAACATGTCTTACGGCTACTTCGTCGAATCACGCACCAAACGGCAGATTACCGGATTGTTCGGGCAATATGTGCCGAGCGAACTGGTCGAGGAGATGGCAAAACATCCGGAAAGCGTGTCTATGGAGGGTGAAAGCCGCGAAATGACCATCCTGTTTTCGGATGTGCGCGGTTTCACCAACATCGCTGAAGGTATGGAACCAAAAGAATTGTCGCTGTTGATGAATGAGTTCCTGACACCCTTGTCGCGGGTGGTCTATAAACACCGTGGCACAATAGACAAGTATATGGGCGACTGTATCATGGCGTTCTGGGGAGCGCCGCTTCCTGACAGGGATCATGCCCGCAACGCTATACTGTCGGGTATCGAGATGCAGCAGTCGCTGAAAGCATTGCAGCCGCGTTTCAGGGAACGCGGCTGGCCGGACATACAGGTCGGTGTGGGTATCAATACCGGGAGGGTCAGCGTTGGCAACATGGGTTCGGAAGTTCGTGTTGCCTACACGGTGATGGGTGACGAAGTAAACCTGGCATCGCGTCTGGAAGGTATTACCAAACAATACGGGGTGGACATCATCGTCGGTGAAAATACCCGCCACATCGCGAATGAATTTCTGTACCGGGAACTTGACCACGTGCGGGTAAAAGGTAAAGATAATCCCGAGGCAATTTACGAACCGGTCGCATTGATCAGTGAAGCCAGCAAGGCACTGCATGACGAAGTCAAACTGTTTCACGAAATGCGTCGCCTGTACCGCAAGCAGGATTGGGACCAGGCGGAATTGCAACTGATGAATTTGCAGCGCATGACTCCTGACTTGGCACTGTACAGACTATACGTGGAGCGGGTCGCCTACTTCCGCAAAAATCCACCGGGCGGAGACTGGGATGGCGTGTTCATGTTCCACGCGAAGTAACCGGGTAAACCAACAGAATATACTGGACAAGATGAAACTAAGAGTGCTCGGATGCAGCGGTGGAATTGGTGGCAATCTGCGCACCACTTCGTTCCTGCTTGATCATGACGTCCTGATCGATGCCGGCACCGGAGTGGGCGAACTCAGCCTGACGGAGCTCGCGATGATTGACCATGTTTTCATTACCCATTCCCATCTTGATCATATCGCCAGCATTCCGTTCATGGTCGACAGTGTCGGCTCCATGCGTGATCGCCCATTGACTGTTTATGCAAGCGAGGAGACGCTGGACATACTCAAACAACATATTTTCAACTGGAAAATCTGGCCTGATTTTGCCGAGATTCCCAATGCACAGCACCCCTGCATGCGATACCAGGCAATGAAACTGGGTGGGACCATTGTTCTGAACGGCCGCAGAATCACATCTGTCCCCGCCAATCATGTGGTGCCCGCAGTTGGCTATCATCTCGACAGTGGCCGGGCGAGTCTGGTATTCAGCGGGGATACCACCACTAACGATGCTTTTTGGGAAACGGTCAACAAGATTGGAAATTTGCGTTACCTCCTCATCGAGACCGCATTTCCAAACAGCGAAAAGGATTTGGCGGAAGTATCCAAACATCTGTGTCCGAGCATGCTTGCGGTAGAGCTGGAAAAATTCAAGGGCGATGCTCAAGTGTTCATCACCCATCTGAAACCCGGCGAACTCGAACTGACCATGCGGGAGATAGAAGAATGCGTGCGCGGCGTGCCCCCGCAAATGTTGTTGAACAATCAGGAATTCGAACTGTAAGAACGGGTGATGAATCGTACGGTAATGACGGTATTCGATGCCGGAATCGGCAAAACAGCAGCCCAATGAGACGTGCCAGGGAGTGATATGAGTACAGTGATGACAGCGAATAGTACAAAAAATGCCGGTGATATGGCCCACAGGCTCGAATTCACCAAGAATCTCAATCAAGTCAACAACAAGATACACGCCACCGGAAATGTTGATGAAATCATGCTGGAGGTCAGCAAGGACATCTGCGCGCTGTTCAATGCGGACAGGCTGACGATCTATGTCGTGGGTGAAGACAATATCTCACTGGTTTCCAAGGTCAAGACCGGACTGAATTCATTCAAGGATCTCAAATTACCGATCGCAGAACAAAGCCTTGCCGGGTATTCGGCAATGCATAAAAAGCTGCTTAACATCAAGGATGTTTACGATGAAAAGGAACTGGCGCAGTACAGCTCACATCTGCGCTTTCTGCAGGAAGTGGACAAACGTACCGGATATCGCACCAAACAAATGCTGGTTGCACCGATTCTGGATGCGGGCAGCAGTGATCTGATCGGCGTAATCCAGGTTATCAACAACAAGGCTGGTGTGCCCTTTACGACCATGATCGAGGAGGGGGTGCAGGAATTGGCCGAGACCATGGCGGTGGCTTTGCGCCAGCATCAGCGTCAGCAGCACAGTTCGGCCAAAACCAAATACGATTATCTGGTTGCCGACGCGGTGCTTTCCGCCGCCGAATTCGAATTGGCGACACGCACTGCGCGGCGCAAGGGGATAGACATTGAAGAGGTTCTGCTCGACGAATTTCAGGTCAGCCCCGCAGCCTTGGGCAAGGCGCTGTCCAGGTTTTTCGGCGTTCCTTACCAGCCTTACCGGGGCGACCGCATCAAACCTGCCGACTTGTTGAAGAACCTGAGGCGGGAGTATGTTGAAAGCAGTCACTGGATTCCTGTCGAGGAAACCCAGGAGGGGTTGATGATTTTGACCACCGACCCGGAGCGGATTCAGGCCTCGCGGGTGGTCAACAACATTTTCTCCAAGAGTCGTCTGAACTACCAGGTTTGCTCGCTACGCGAGTTTAAACAAACCCTGGACCTGTTCTATGGCGGCAGCTCTGCTTCGGAAGGCGGGACGATGCTCGCGGGCGACGAGTCGTCCATGGACGAGTTGTTAACCAGCATGGGGGGTGATGAGGAGGAATTAACCGGGGTCAGCCAGGAAGACGTCAGCGCTGCCGCGGATAACGAACTGGTCAAGCTGGTCAACAAGGTGATCATGGATGCTTACCGGATGGGCGCATCGGACATCCATATCGAACCGGGCCCGGGCAAGGCCAAAACGGTGATTCGGGTGCGCAAGGACGGTTCATTGATGAACTACATCGAAGTCCCGTCCACCTACCGCAACGCGCTGGTGACGCGTCTGAAAATCATGTGCGACCTGGATATTTCCGAGAAGCGCAAACCCCAGGATGGCAAGATCAAGTTCAGACGGTTCGGCCCGCTGGATATCGAGCTGCGTGTGGCGACCATTCCTTCACAGGGAGGTGTGGAGGACGTGGTGATGCGTATCCTGGCTTCCGGCGAGCCATTACCGCTAGAGAAAATGGGTTTTTCGGCGCGCAACAACGAACTGATACAGGAGACGGTGAGTAAACCTTACGGCCTGTTCTTTGTGTGCGGGCCAACCGGATCCGGTAAAACCACCACGCTGCATTCCATCCTCAAATTCATCAACAAGCCGGAAACCAAGATTTGGACGGTCGAGGATCCGGTGGAAATCACCCAGAAGGGCCTGCGCCAGGTGCAGATCAACAAAAAAGCAGGGCTGGATTTTCCCACCATCATGCGCGCATTTCTGCGCGCCGATCCGGACGTGATCATGGTTGGCGAGATGCGCGACAAGGAAACCGTTTCGATCGGTATCGAAGCCTCGCTGACCGGTCACCTGGTGTTTGCCACGCTGCATACCAACAGCGCGCCCGAATCCATCATCCGCCTGCTCGATATGGGTATGGATCCGTTTAATTTTGCCGATGCATTGCTGGGTATTCTGGCACAGCGTTTGGCAAAGCGTTTGTGCGCCGATTGCAAGAAACCGCATATTGCGACAGCCGATGAAATCAAGCTGATGCTGGACGAATACAGTATTGAACTGGCCAATACCGTGACCTGGAAGAAAGATCCGCCTGCCGCGATGAAGGCACTGTATGCCGAGTGGCGAAAAATGTTTGCCGATGACAAGGGACAGTTCACGATCTATGAGCCGGTTGGTTGCGATAGATGTATGGGCACCGGGTATCGAGGGCGGGTCGGCCTGCATGAATTGCTGCTTGGTACGGATGCAGTAAAAAAAGCCATTCAGGAACATGCGCGGGTCGCCGAGTTGTTGGCCATCGCGCTGGATGAAGGGATGCACACCCTGAAACAGGACGGCATAGAGAAAGTGCTGCAGGGTATTACCAATATGCACCAGGTACGCGCAGTGTGCATCAAGTAAACGCATGAATTCCTCCTCTGACAACCTTCTTGACCGGCTCAAGGATCTCAACGAGATCGGCATCGCCCTGTCGCAGCAGCGCGATCTCGACACTTTGCTGGAAACCATTCTGGTTGCGGCGATGCGTATTACCCGTGCCGATGCCGGCACACTCTATCTGCATGAGCTGGAACAGCAGGTACTGCGTTTTGAAATACTGCGCAACAACAAGCTGAACTTCTCGATGGGCGGAACCAGCGGTGAGCCTATCCCTTATTATCCCGTCCAGCTTTACGATCGTGCCGGCAACCCCAATCACGCCATGGTGGTCAGTCATTCGGCACTGAGCGGTGAAACGGTCAATATTCCCGATGCCTATACCGCCGAGGGCTACGATTTCTCAGGCACCAAGCAATTTGATGCAAAGACCGGTTACCGTTCCCAGTCATTCCTGACTGTCCCGATGCGCAACCATGAAAACGAAGTGATCGGCGTGCTGCAATTGATCAATGCGCTGGACGAGCAGAGCGGCGCAATCATCCCGTTTTCACGGGATGACCAGCAATTGCTGGAATCGCTGGCTTCGCAGGCCGCCATCGCACTGACGAATCGTCATCTCATCGACCAATTGGAGAAGTTGTTCGAGTCGTTCATCCAGCTCATCAATACCGCGATCGACGATAAATCGCCCTATACCGGCGGTCACTGTGAGCGCGTGCCCGAGCTGACCATGATGCTGGCCGAAGCGGTGAATCGCACCACCCAGGGACCGCTCAAGAATTTTGTGATGACAGACAAGGACAGGCACGAGTTGAGGATCGCCGGCCTGCTTCACGACTGCGGGAAAATCACCACGCCGGTGCATGTGGTGGACAAAGCGACCAAATTGCATACCCTTTTCGACCGTATTCATTTGCTGGATACCCGTTTCGAAGTGCTCAAGCGCGACGCCGAGATCGCGATGTGGCGCGAAGTTGCGGCAGCAGGCGCGGACGCGCAACGGATCGAGGCGGCCCGGCAAGCCTGCGCGGCCCTGACAATGCAGCTTGACCAGGACCGGGAATTTTTGCGCCACTGCAATGTCGGCAGCGAGGCAATGTCTGCCGAGGCGCAGCAGCGGGTGCACAGGATCGCGGCCCATCTCTGGCGCGATATCGATGGCAAGCAGGCCAATTTTCTCAGCGAAGATGAAATCGAAAATCTCACCATACGCACCGGCACGCTGACCGCTGCCGAGCGTGCCATCATCAACCACCATATCGTGGTCACCATCAAGATGCTGGAGTCGCTGCCGTGGCCGAGACATCTCAAGAATGTTCCTGAATATGCCGGCGGCCATCACGAGCGCATGGACGGCAAGGGCTATCCGCGCGGGCTGACGCGCGACCAGATGTCGGTACAGGCCAGGGTAATGGGGATCGCGGATATCTTCGAGGCGCTCACCGCCAAGGACAGGCCCTACAAGAAGGGAAAAACCCTCACCGAATCGCTGACCATACTCGGCAAGTTCAAGCTGGGTGGACATATCGATCCCGACTTGTTCGATGTGTTCATGCGGGAAAAAGTCTATCTTGAGTATGCCAGGAAATTTCTTGCGCCCGAGCAGATCGACGATGTGGATGTGGGCAAGATACCCGGGGTAAATCTGATTCAGTAGCGGGCAATACTGCCAAAAATCGTCAGTCAGTGACGAAATTGGGTTGTTCCCGGTAGTGCCGCAACTCGGGATATTAAAAATTTTCAAGCCGAAACAAGTGGGTGTAATGCTGGCATGGCTATTGCATTGTCATACCTCAACACATGACTCAAATGTGTTCAATTCAATACCAAGGAGCTTTAATCATGATGAAAAATATACAGAAGGGCTTTACCCTGATCGAGCTGATGATCGTGGTCGCGATTATCGGTATTCTGGCCGCCGTGGCGATCCCGGCCTACGGCGACTACACCGCCCGCGCGCAGGCTGCTGAAGGTTTCACGCTGATGGACGGCTTGAAGACACCGTTGACCGAGCTGTATACCGGCTCTGGTATGTTCGCACTCGATACAACCGGTGCTTCTGGTGTGACCGGCATTACTACTGGTAAATATGTCGGGAGCATTTGTACCGGTGACTCAATAGGTAATGATAAATGCGGAGTCGGTACCTCTGCCAACGTTGCTGGACAGGCTTATAGTGTCGTGGCAAGTTACAAAACCACAGGCGTGAGCAGCAGGTTGTTGAGCTCCACTTCTGGCACACCTACCAGCGTGCATATGTTCTACAATCCGAATTCGGGTGCATGGACTTGCGCCAACGGCGATGGTAAAAATGATCCAGCGCCAGCAGCAGTTAGTGGTACAACTAATGCAAGCCCTGCCTCCACTGATATAGCCAAAACAGGTGACAACACGATACCCGCCAACGTGCTGCCCAAATCCTGCGGTTAATCTTTCCTCATAAGCTACCCCTGGGTAGTGTTGCAAGTGCCCCTCGCAAGAGGGGCTTTTTTTTGGTCTTGGTGCAGGGTGTTGCGGACTCATGAAGCCTGTCCTGCTGCCGCAACATGGCGGAATGCCGGGGTGCATCAAACGGGCTGAAACGCGCTGATAACGGCTAGGGTTTCTTGGCCGGTTCCAGCATCTGGCGTAACTCGCTAATATCGCTTTCGATGGAAGAGAGCTGGTAAAAGCTTCCCCCCGCTTGTTTGGCTATACGCAACTGTTCAATCGCGGCATTCAGCCTGCCCTGCCAGGCATAGCTGTATGCCTGTGCCTGATGCTGTTCCAGGGGTTTGCCTTGCATGGCGTAGGCTCTGGCCTGCAGATCGTAAAGATTGGTGTCGCTGGGGTGTAGTGCGACTTGTTCGGTGAGCAGCTTGACGGCGATTTCCGGCTGCTTGTCTTGCAGCAGCAGGTCGGTATAGTCGTATATCAGGGCGCGATGATCGGGAAAATTCAGTATGGCAGTCCGGTAAAACGCCAGTGCCGCGGCGTCATTTTTTTCAGCGCGCAAAACTTCCCCTTGCAGGGTTGCGATCATGGCGTTGTTGCTGGACGAAGGGCTGGAGTTGGCCTGTTTGAGCAGCAGCGACATCTCACGGCTGGCTTTCGCGATCTGGTTGTCGCGCAACAGCGAGCTCACCAGCCCATAGCGTTGCGCAATCGGGTTGCCGAAGTTTTCCGGTCCCAGCGCGGCGCTGAAATAGGCAATGGCATTCCGCGCAGATTTCTGCTCGGCGAGGAGTTTGGTCCGCACCAGTTGAAAATCAAGGCTATCCGGTATCAGGAGGTAAGGCAGATTGCGTACGCGATTCTCGATTTCCGCGATACGGTCGCTGGTGATCGGGTGGTCACGCATATAGTTCGGCGCGTTATTGTCCAGCAACCGGGTTGAAGTTTGCAGCCGCTTCAGAAACTCGGGCATGGCGTGGGGATTGAAGCCGGATTTTTCCAGCAGTTGCAGGCCGATTCGATCCGCTTCCTCCTCGTCTGCCCGGGTGAAATTCAGCTGCCGCTGCACGTTGCCGGCCTGTACGCTGGCGATGGCGGCTTCCGACGCCTGCGGATTGGTGCGTGCGGCAAGTATGGCAAGGGCGATAGCCGCCATCGAGATCATGCCGCTGCCGCGTTGAGCCTCCACCATGCGTGCCAGATGGTGTTGCGTGACGTGTGAAATTTCGTGGCTCAACACGGAAGCCAGTTCCGATTCGCTTCGGGTGATGAGTATCAGCCCGATATTGACACCGATGAAGCCGCCCGGCAGGGCAAACGCGTTGACGTTGTAATCATTGACGGCAAAGAATTCAAAACCGAGGGCAGGTTCGGAGCTGTTTTCGACCAGCCTGTCGCCGATCTTGTTCAGGTAATCGTTGACTTCGGAATCGTTCAGATATTCTTTGCTGGCACGGATCCGCATCATGGCCTGCTGCCCTATCTGGCGTTCCTGTTGCGGGGTTAGTGCGGCTTGCGAGACATCGCCCAGATCGGGAAGCCCGTCACCCAGCGCACAGGGAGACAGGCACAGCAACAACAGCAGCGTCAATTTTTTCATGAAGGCTATGATAGTTGTTTTTGCATGCGGTTCACACTGGCTTGAACGTCATATTGTTTCAAAGTGTACTCGCCAATGTAGACAGCACGTTGCAAAATGCGCAGAATTGGGGCGTTTTGAATCGCACAGTCAGAAAATGGACAAAGTTGGCAAATACGAAATAGTCCGTGTGCTCGGTACCGGTGCGACCAGCACGGTGTATCTTGCGGAGGATCCGTTCAGCAGGCAGCAGGTGGCCATCAAGTTGTTCGATCTGGGGATGCTGCACGATCCCAATCGTGCCAAGATTTATCGCAAACTGTTGATGACCGAAGCTTCACTGGCGGGAAAGCTGTCTCACCCGCATATCGCAAAGATCCTGGATGCCGTGATGGAGGGCGATTCCAATTATGTGGTGATGGAATACGTCGAGGGCAGCACGCTTGAGCAGTATACCGAGGTGGATACACTGCTGCCGATCGGCACCATTGCGGAAATCGTATACAAGTGTTGCAAGGCCCTGGAATATGCGCAATCCCAGGGGGTGATCCACCGAGATATCAAGCCGGCCAATATCTTGCTGCAGGGCGAGTCCGATATCAAAATCTCGGATTTTGGCGCGGCGGCCATCCAGAACCAGCAAACCACCCAGGTCAGCGGGGTAGGTTCGCCTGCCTATATGTCTCCTGAACAAGTCAAGGAGCTGAAACTGACCCATCAGACGGATATCTATTCGCTGGGCGTGGTGATGTACAAGCTGCTTACCGGCAAGCTGCCGTTTGATGCCAGCAACAATTTCAGCATGATTTATCACATCATCAACATCGATCCGCCGCCACCCAGCATGTTTCGTCCCGAAACGCCACCGGAGCTGGATGCGATTGTGCTGCGAGCAATGGAGAAGGACACGGCAAAACGCTATCTGACCTGGCAAGAGTTTGCCAACGATCTGGTCGGGTTCACCAGCCATTCGGAACCCGCAAAGAACGAAATTCTGGATACGGAAAAGTTCGATACGCTGCGCAGTCTGGTGTTTTTCAGGAATTTCAGCGACGCCGAACTATGGGAAGTGTTGCGCATCAGTGAATGGCGCAAAGTTCCCGAGTCCGAGTATATCCTCCGTGACGGCGAAAGCGGGCGATCTTTCTACATCATGGGTCAAGGCACCGTGCGGGTGACCAAGCAGGGGCGGTTGCTGAGCCTCTTGCACCGGGGTGATTGTTTTGGTGAAATGGCGCACATTCTGGAACGCGACTTCAAGCGCAGCACCGACGTGATTGCCAAGAACGATGTGGTGTTGATCGAAATCAATCCCGATGTGCTGAAACATGCCACCCCCGAATGCCGACTGCAGTTCGGTGATGCTTTTTTGCGCATGCTGGTAAAGCGTTTGTCGGTTGCCAATACACGTGTCTCGCATTTGTTGGCGGATGACAATCTAACGGAAAATGAACAAGAAAATGCCTAGTGCCATCAACATGAACGGATTCAGGAATATCACCGTCGCAGAACTGCAGGCGATGATGGGGCAAGGCAGTTTGCGCCTGGTGGATGTGCGTACCGACGCCGAAATTGCGCGTGGCAAAATTCCGCAGGGAGATCCGCTGCCGCTGCATCTCCTGCCATTGCGGTTGGGCGGGATGGACAAGCGCTCCGCTACGGTTTTCTATTGCCAGATGGGCGGACGTTCGGCACAGGCGGCCGCTTTTGCAGCGGCGAACGGCTTTACCGATGTGTATAACCTGCAAGGCGGGATAGCTGCATGGACACAGGCTGGATTGCCGATAGCGCCATGAAGTTTGATGCAGATCTGGATGCGCGCCGACTGGCCTGCCCGCTGCCTATTCTGCGTGCCAAAAAATCCCTGTCGCAAATGAACAGCGGGCAGGTACTCAGAATAACCGCCACTGACAAGGGCGCGCCGAACGACTTTGCGGAATTTTGCATGAAGACCGGCAACGAACTACTGTCTTCCACGGCACAGGACGGCGAGTTCGTTTTCTTCCTGCGCCGCCGTTGATTGCTACCGGCCCAGTTTGCCGCGCTGGGTTTGCAGTTGCGCAAGGGTCGCGCTGAATTCTTCCATGCGCTTGCGTTCCTGTTCCACCACTGCAGCGGGCGCGCGATCGACAAAGCTGCTATTGGATAGCTTGCCCTGTGTCTTGCTTATCTCGTTTTGCAATCGGGTTATCTCTTTGTCCAGCCGTTCGCGTTCGGCAACAACGTCGATCTCAACCTTCAGCATCAGCCTGAACGCACCGACGATAGCAACAGCGGCATCACCTTCAGGCTGCTCGGCAACGATCTGAACCTCGCTGAGTTTAGCCAGGCTGCTGATGTAAGGAGCGAGGGCTCTGAGTTTATCTTCATCCCCCGCTGTGAACCCGGAAGAAATTATCAAGGGCACGCGTTGTGCCGGCGAAAGATTCATCTCGCTGCGCAGTTTGCGGCAGGCGATGATGATTTCCTGCAGCAGCGTGACGTGTTCCATTGCTGCTATGTCTATCCTGGCTGAGTCGGCTTCAGGATAAGCCTGCAACATGATGCTGTCACCTGTTCTGCCGGCGAGCGGCGAAACCGATTGCCACAATTCTTCGGTGATGAACGGAATGATCGGATGTGCCAGACGCAGGATGGCTTCCAGCACGCGTACCAGTGTGCGCCGTGTCGCGCGTTGCTGGGCAGGATTCCCCGTGGCAATCTGCACCTTGGCAAGTTCCACATACCAGTCGCAGTAGGAGTTCCATACCAGTTCATACACGGTGCGCGCGGCCATATCGAAACGGTAATCGAGAAAGTGCTGAGCCAGTTCGGCTTCGGCCTGTTGCAGTACGCTGATCATCCATTTGTCCGCGGCTGAAAATTCCAGCAGCAATGATTCATCGAGGCCGACGTCCTGGCCCTCGCAGTTCATCAGTACGAAACGCGTGGCGTTCCACAGCTTGTTGCAGAAGTTGCGATAGCCTTCGCAGCGCTGCATGTCGAACTTGATGTCGCGTCCCGGTGAAGCCAGCGAAGCGAAGGTGAAACGCAATGCGTCTGTGCCGAACGCGGGGATGCCATCGGGGAATTCCTTGCGCGTGCGCTTCTCGATCTTTTCGGCATCCTTCGGGTTCATCAGGCCGGTGGTGCGCTTTTTCACCAGTTCCTCGATGCCGATACCGTCGATCAGGTCGATCGGGTCGAGCACGTTGCCCTTGGACTTGGACATCTTCTGGCCTTCCGCATCGCGGATCAGCCCATGCACATACACGTCTTTGAACGGGATCTTTCCGGTGATGTGTTTGGTCATCATCACCATGCGCGCCACCCAGAAGAAGATGATGTCGAAGCCGGTGACCAGCACGGAAGAAGGCAGATATTGTTGCAAGAACGCATTCTGCGCATCTTTGGCCTGGTCGCCGGTCCAGTCCAGTGTGGAGAACGGCCACAGCGCGGATGAGAACCAGGTGTCCAGCACATCGGGATCCCGGCTCAGTGTGCCCGTGTAGCCATCCTTTTCGGCAAGTCGCTTTGCTTCGGCTTCGTCGTGTGCGACGTAAGGTTTTCCTGTGTCCGCATACCAGGCGGGAATCTGATGGCCCCACCACAATTGCCGAGAGATGCACCAGTCCTGGATGTTGTTCAGCCACTGGTTGTAGGTATTCACCCAGTTTCCCGGGTGGAACTTGATCTGGCCGGAGGCGACGCATTCCAGTGCCTGCCCGGTGATGCTCTTTCCGTCTTTACCCGGTTCGCTCATTGCGACAAACCACTGGTCGGTGAGCATCGGTTCAATCACCGCATGGGTGCGGTCACCACGAGGGACTTTGAGTTTGTGCTTGTCAACTTTTACAAACAATCCCGCAGTTTCCAGATCGGCGACGATCTGTTTGCGTGCAACAAAACGGTCCATTCCCTGATATTGCTTTGGGGCACGCTCATTGATTCGGGCATCCAGCGTGAGAATACAAATCATGTCCAGCTTGTGCCGCAGTCCAACTGCGTAATCGTTGAAATCGTGCGCGGGGGTGACTTTCACCACGCCGGTGCCGAATTCCCTGTCCACGTATTCATCGGCGATGACAGGAATGGTGCGCCCGCACAACGGCAGAGTGACCTGTTTGCCGATCAGATGTTTATAGCGCTCGTCTTCAGGATGCACCATGACTGCAACGTCACCCAGCATGGTCTCGGGGCGGGTGGTGGCGACGGTGAGGTGGGTCAGGCCATGCGCGCTGTCTGTTTCGACCAGCGGGTAGCGAATGTGCCACATGAAGCCGTCTTCCTCTTCCTGCACCACCTCCAGGTCGGACACCGCGGTGTGCAGCTTGGGATCCCAGTTCACCAGCCGCTTGCCGCGATAGATCAGTCCTTCGTTAAACAGACGCACGAAAGTTTCGGTTACAGAACGCGACAGCCCTTCATCCATCGTGAAGCGCTCGCGTGACCAGTCCGGAGAGGTGCCGAGGCGCCGCATCTGGCGCGTGATGGTGTCGCCGGAATATTGTTTCCACTCCCAGACCTTTTCGATGAATTTATCGCGGCCGAGATCGTGGCGTGAAATGCCTTGCGCGTCGAGCTGGCGCTCGACAACAATTTGTGTCGCGATGCCGGCGTGATCGGTGCCCGGCTGCCACAGCGTATTGTCGCCTTTCATGCGGTGATAGCGGGTCAGTGCGTCCATCAGGGTCTGGTTGAAACCATGCCCCATGTGCAGTGTGCCGGTGACGTTGGGCGGGGGGAGCAGGATGCAGAATGATTCGGATTTGTGCGGGTCCAATCCGGCCTTGAAGTAACCGGAATTTTCCCATACGGGATACCAGCGCGATTCGATGTGTTTCGGTTCAAAACTTTTTTCGAGTTCCATTGTTCTACGTCGGGACGAATTGCCGGTCCCGGGCTATTCATAAGGGCCGCGATTATACCAAAGGCAGGGAGTTCACTATCGGGTAAAACAGGCGCGCGTAGGCAGCGAAGCGATGTGGCGGGGACAGGTGAGTTGCTGCCTTAAGATTGCGTGGTCAGCGGGAATCAAGATAGGCATCCATCGCGTCCCGCAACAATGCGGGCAGCTCGGCCTTGATTTCGTCTAGAGCCCGGTCGATGGCCTGACGCTGCAATTGCTCGAGGTGCAGACCAAGTTTTTGTGTGAACATGATTTCAATACGGGCTTCAAGGCGGCGCAGAAGCTGCTGTATTTCATGATCGCTCATAACGCGGGGCAGATTTGTGCCAGACTCGGCAACAACCTCGGTCAGCAACGGCAAACTGTTCAGCTTCGTCTCAGCCAAATTTACGTCAGTCAGCGGCGACCCTGCGGACGCGTCGCTGGCCGGTTGATTGCCGGATTGTTTGATCGGTGTCACGTATTTTTAGTTTTGGACAGGTCAATATGGTGCAGCTCATAGCCGCGATCACGATAGAATCTGAAACGCTCACGACCCTTGCTGCTGTCTTCCTCGCTGTTGCCGATGATCTCGATGACTCGCTCAAAGCGGCTGAAGAACGGCATACATTCGTCGTGCAGGTTGATCAACAGTTCATGATGGGGAAATTTATCCCCGCCATGATCGAGCAAGACCGGCCAATCTGACGAATCTGCCGGCGTATGCCCGGCTGCACCGGCATTGTTGCGGCAATGGGGGATAAAGGCGGTGGCAGGGTAATGCCAGAGCAGTTTATCCAGTGCGTCCGTGGTCAAAGCATCGGGCGTGCTGATCACCGTACGCACGCCGCTTTGCATGGCTTTGTGACTCAACAGGCATGCTGTGCGCAGCTTGTCTGGCGAGCCGCTGTAAAAATCAACTTTGGTCATAATGTCGGGGACATTATTTTGCGAGCTGTGCGCGATGGATCAAATATTGCGCAAGCAGCGGTACCGGACGGCCCGTTGCCCCTTTTTCCTTGCCCGACTTCCACGCGGTTCCGGCGATGTCCAGATGCGCCCAGCGATAGTCCTTGGCAAAGCGCGACAGGAAACATGCGGCCGTGATGCTGCCCGCCGCCCGCCCGCCGATGTTCTGCATGTCGGCAAAGTTGCTGTCCAGCAGTTGCTGGTAGTCATCCCATAACGGCATGTGCCAGGCACGGTCGTATGAATAATCGCCCGCGTCCAGCAGCTCCCTGGCAAGTTTGTCATCGTTGCTGTACAGCCCGCTAGCAACATGCCCCAGCGCGATAACGCACGCCCCGGTCAGGGTGGCGATGTCCACCACCGTGTCCGGTTCAAAGCGTGCAGTGTAGGTCAGCGCATCGCACAGGATCAAACGGCCTTCCGCATCGGTGTTGAGGATTTCGATGGACTGGCCGGACATGCTTTTCACGATGTCGCCGGGTTTGCTGGCCGCGCCGTCAGGCATGTTTTCGCAACTCGGGATTACCGCGACCACATTCAGCTTCAAACCCATTTCGGCAATCGACTGCATGGTACCCAACACGCTGGCGGCCCCGCACATGTCATATTTCATTTCATCCATTTCCGCGCCGGGCTTCAGCGAAATGCCGCCACTGTCGAAAGTGACACCCTTTCCGACCAGCACAATGGGTTTTTGTTTCTTGTTGCCGCCCCGGTATTCCAGCGTGATCAGTTTGGCAGGCTGACGGCTGCCGCGTGTCACCGACAGCAATGAATGCATGCCCAGTTTCTGCATGTCCTTTTCATCGAGGATAGTTGCCTTGAGTTTGTGCTGTTTGGCCAGTGTCTTGGCCTGGTCGGCCAGATAAGTCGGCGTGCAGATGTTGCCAGGGAGATTGCCCAAATCCTTGGCCAATTTCATTCCGTGTGCGATTGCGCTGGCTTGGCTGAGTGCTTTTTGAGCGGCGCTGCCGGGTTTGCCGGTACAGCACAGCAGGATTTTGCGCAGCGCCGGCGCTTCGGCGGGCTTGCTCTTGAGTTGGTCGCCGCGGTAAACGGACTCGGCGGCAATCAGCACGGCTTGCATCACGCTCCAGGCCTCATCGCGGCCCTTGACGGGCAGGTCGGTGAGGTACAGTGCGGCATCTTTGCAGGCGGTTTTTTGCAGCGCGCCCATCGTGGAACGCAACACGTCGAGAAGCTGTTTACTCGCGAATTCATTTGTTTTGCCGAGACCGACTAGCAACACGCGATCGGCAACAATGTTGGCAACGTGATGCAACATCAGGGTGGTCCCGACTTTACCGTTCATGTCGCCGCGCGCAACAAGATCGCTTAAATGATGCGCCGCTGTTTTGTCCAGCAACTGTGCTGATGAGGAGAGTTTGCCGCTTTCATACACGCCAACTACCACGCAGCCGCTGCGCTGCTTCTCCGGACTGCTTTGTTTTATGCTAAATTCCACGTGTTGCTCCTTAATTAAAAGCCCCCATGCCTAGATGTCCGATTATCCGCAAACTTATCATATAAAGTCAAAACCACTGCGCTCGGGGATTTTTCACCGTGCTTTGGTAAGTGAATTTGTCAGCAATGGATTGCTGGTATTTGCAGTTTTGCTGGGCATTATAGTGGTTAGCCAGTTAATACGCCTGCTGAGCGATGCGGTCAGCGGCGTTATCGCGGTTGACGGGGTGATGGCGCTGCTGGGGTTCAGTGCCATGAACTATCTGCCGGTACTGCTTTCCATCAGTTTGTTCATATCCATTCTCCTTACCCTGTCCCGATGTTATCGGGACAGCGAAATGGTGGTGTGGTTTTGTTCGGGAATCGGACTTACGCGCTGGATTCGTCCGGTCCTATCGTATGCCCTGCCTGTGGTCGGTTTGATTGCATTGCTCAGTTTATTGGTGTCGCCTTGGTCATTGCGCAAGGCCGATGAGTTCAAGACAAAATTGCAAAGCCGTGATGATGTAACGGCAGCCACACCGGGATTGTTTCGCGAATCCAAACAGAGCGACCGGGTATATTTTGTTGATAATGTCGATGCAGGGTCCAACCGTGTTGGTAACATCTTTGTGCAATCCGAGCAAAATGGAAAACTCGGCACGATGGTAGCGAAGCATGGCCTGCAGGAAACATTCCCGAATGGGGATCGTTTTCTGGTGTTGCTCAACGGCACCCGATATGAAGGAACTCCCGGCCGGCGCGATTATCGCATCGTGGAATTTGAGCGTTATGCGATGCGAATTGACGCAGCGCCTGTCAAACAGGCTGAGCCTGAAGTGCGCGCCATGACGACGCTGGCGTTATGGCGCAACCCCACAACATGGACTCTCTCCGAGCTGGAATGGAGAATCGGATTGCCAATCAGCGCAGCGATACTTGCCTTGCTGGCGATTCCCTTGGGTTACGTCAATCCGCGTGCTGGCCGTTCGCTCAATCTGATAATGGCGATCGTGCTGTACATGTTTTACAACAACATGATCAGTGTTACCAATACCTGGGTAGGGCAAGGCAAACTATCGCCCGGCATCGGCCTCTGGGCCATACATGCGGTTATGTTGACGTTAACTTTGTTGATGTTCTACCGGCGAATGACATTATTCTCGCTACGCTGGAACTTTACAAAAGATCGGCCTGACGCTGACATTCCCCCGTCTGGGTTTCCTCCCCATGTGGATGGTGGAAGGACTGCTCCCTCTCTGCTCGAGGTTGGAAGTGATGACGAAGTAAAAACATGAAACTGCTGACTCGCTATCTCGGCCGGGAAATTTACCTCAGTATTGGGCTGGTATTTCTTGCCCTTCTCATGTTGTTTTCCTTTCTGGATCTGATCCATGAGCTGAATGCAATGGGGCAGGGGCAGTATAACCTGGGCTATGTGCTGCTGTTCGTGATGCTGACCATTCCCGGTCATATCTACGAACTTTTTCCAGTAGCGGTTTTGATCGGCACGATTGTCGCGCTGGTGCAAATGTCGGCCAGCTCGGAGTTGACCGTTTTTCGATCTTCCGGCGCATCGCTTATGCAGATGGTTGGCGCACTGTTCAAAATTGCCTTGCCGCTGGTGTTGTTGAGTTTTGTTATTGGCGAATTCCTGGCGCCGCCGAGCGAGAAGCTGGCACAGGAATTGCGCCTCAAGGCACAGCACGCCCAAATCTCGCTGAAAGAATTTCGTTCCGGCGTTTGGGTCAAGGACGAGCTCAGCTTCGTGAATGTAAAAAACGTTATGCCAGACACCAGTTTGCTGAATATTGATATCTATAAGTTTGATGATACCTATCATTTGCAGTCGATTATCAGTGCCAAGCGGGCAAAGTTTATCAATGAAGGACTCTGGCAGCTTGAAAACGTAACGGAGACCCGGTTCAGCAAAGCGGGTACGAGTATCGATGTCGAGCCACTGCAGGAATGGCATTCGGCTTTGAATCCAGGAATTTTCAGCGTACTGCTGGTTGTTCCTGAGCAGATGTCGGCATGGGATTTGTACCAATATACCGAACATCTCCGCGACAATCACCAAAGAAGCGCACGCTACGAAATTGCGATGTGGAACAAGCTGGATTACCCATTTTCATTGCTGGTAATGATGTTGTTGGCACTCCCTTTTGCGTCTTATCATCGGCGCGCGGGAGGGGTGGGTTCGATGATTTTCGTGGGTATCGTACTCGGATTGCTGTTCCACTTTGCCGGGCAATTGTTTGGTAGTTTGGGCGCGCTAAATGACTGGCAACCCTTCCTTAGTGCTACTGCAATGACCGGGTTGTTCCTGTTGCTTGGTATCGCAATGCTGTGGTGGACTGAAAGGCGTTGACCCTACTGATTGGATATAGCCGTTGCGGAAACCCCGCTGGCGGTTTGCTGAGCTTTTCTTGCTTGTTCAGCTTTCAACTTCTGTCTTATTCTTTCCCGTTCTTTTGCAGGCAGCCTCGTAAAAGCTCGATATCTTTTACGGGCGGCTTCGCGCTGTGCCGGGGTGAGTTGGCTCCACTTTTTCAGCCGATCATGGTAGCGTTGCTTCTGTTCGGGTGTCATTTTTGGGTAATGTTTTGCGGTTTCTAGCAGGCGGTTTCGCTGTATCCCGGGCAGAATATCCCACTGCCCATCCATGGGGGCAAGTGCTTCGCGTTGTGTTGGGGTTAGGGCGCGCCAAGACGGCGCTGCCGCGCTGCAAGGTGAGCTGGCCAGACTCAGCAATAAACACAAAGTAACTGCAATTATCTGAGTATTAAAAGAAATAAGTCTTCTCATTCGCTGCCGCATTCCAGATATTTAATTTACGAAAACATCAATCGGCAGGTCGCTAGTCAAAATCGCCACATCCGTGTCGTCAATTTGCTGTTCTTGAACGTGCTGCCAGTAACTGGTTCCCGCGATCAGAACAGCGACAAGCAGTCCTGCAGCTATCCAGGGTGTAGCAGAATGTGGCATCAATTTGTCCGTCCAGCGAACTGAGGAGTGCCCGGAGGCCGAGGTAAGTTTTAAGACGGGAGCTCGGGTAGATTGTCTCTTTAGTGCATTCTGACGTGCGTTTGCCAATGAAGATAAGGTGGCGTTATCCAGCTGTTGGACGCTTTTTATCAGCAGTTGTGCCACTTTTACGGGATTTAATTCGTAGGTCATGGTAGTTCTACTCCTTTCGCTTTAAGGGCGACAGCAAGCGCATGTACGGCACGCGAGCAGTGTGTTTTTACGCTGCCTTCAGTACAACCCATCACTACAGACGTCTCGGTCGTATCCATTCCCTCCCAGTAACGCAGCAGGAAGGCTTCGCGTTGACGTAGAGGCAGCTTGCCAAGTGCTTGCTCGACTAACGCAATAATTTGTTTTTGTTGCAAGGACGCCTCGGGTACAAGGGAGGAAGTATTGTTATCGCTGTCTTCCAGCACGTCCAGCAGATCAATTTCATCATCATCGTGCTTGGGCTGCAAGGCGGAAAACAGCGTTATCCAGGAGGACCGAACTTTCTGCCTGCGATAATGATCACGTATGGTATTTTGCAGGATGCGCTGGAACAGCATTGGCAGCTCTTCAGCTGGTTTGGCGCCATATTTTTCAGCTAGCTTGAGCATCGAGTCCTGAACGATATCCAGTGCAGTGTGGTCGTCGTGCACGGCAAATACCGCATGTTTAAACGCGCGGCGCTCAACGTTACAGAGAAATTGGCTTAATTCAGCTGGAGTGCACAAGATTTATGGCCCTTTGGCAGAGTGACATGGTAGCAAATTGCTTGGTAATCCGCTTGAAACCATGTTGTTAGAGCGGCAATGGTTGACCAAACCGTTGCCAACCTTTATCTTACGCGGTTCTATTTTGTTTAAATCTAAGGTGCTTGTGATGGAGTTGACAGGTGCGGAAATCGCTATCCGCTGTTTGCAGAAAGAAGGGGTTGAATACATATTCGGCTATCCTGGTGGGGCGGTGCTGCATATTTATGATGCTTTGTTTCAGCAGGATGTTGTCAAACACATTTTGGTGCGTCACGAGCAAGCAGCCATACATGCCGCCGACGGCTATGCCCGATCTTCCGAGAAAGTGGGCGTGGCATTGGTCACTTCCGGTCCGGGTATAACCAATGCGGTTACCGGTATCGCGACAGCCTATATGGACTCGATCCCGATGGTGGTGATCAGTGGCCAAGTGCCAAGTTTCGCGATTGGTGAAGATGCCTTCCAGGAAGTCGACGCTGTCGGGATAACCCGACCCTGTGTGAAGCACAATTTTTTGGTAAAAGACGTGAATGATATTGCGCCGACCATCAAGAAGGCGTTTTATCTGGCCAAGTCCGGGCGTCCGGGGCCGGTATTGGTGGATATTCCGAAAGATATCTCAAATCATAAAACCGAGTTTGTCTATCCGGACAGTGTCAGCATCCGTTCATACAATCCGGTTGGCAAGGGCGACATTGCACAAATCAGGCGCGCTGTGCAATTGCTTCTGGAAGCGAAGCGCCCCATGATATACAGTGGTGGTGGTGTGGTGCTGTCGGGGGCCTCATCCGAACTGACTGACCTGGTGCGCCTGCTCGGCTTTCCCTGCACCAACACGCTGATGGGTTTGGGCGCCTATCCCGCCACTGATAAACAGTTCGTAGGTATGCCCGGTATGCATGGTACTTACGAAGCATGCATGGCGATGCAGTATTGCGATGTGCTGTTGGCGGTCGGCGCGCGCTTTGACGATCGTGTGGTCGGCAACGTCGAGCATTTCGCACAGGTGCCGCGCAAAATCATCCATGTCGATATCGATCCATCTTCCATCGCCAAACGCGTCAAGGTTGATGTGCCGATAGTCGGCGATCTGAAATTGGTATTGGAACAAATGTTGGGCGAATTGCACAACAGTAAGCAAAAATCTAATGCTTCGGATATGGCCGCTTGGTGGAAGCAGGTGGAAGAATGGCGCACAAAGGGCGGCGGACTGCGCTACAAGAATTCCACCGAGATCATCAAGCCGCAATTCGTTATTGAAAAGCTCTATGAGGTCACTGGCGGTGATGCCTTCATCACATCGGATGTCGGTCAGCACCAGATGTGGGCGGCGCAGTATTACAAATTCAACAAACCGCGGCGCTGGATCAATTCGGGCGGATTGGGCACCATGGGTTTTGGTTTGCCCGCCGCAATGGGCGTGCAACTGATCAATCCAGGCGCGACAGTGGCATGTGTGACGGGTGAAGGCAGTATCCAGATGAACATTCAGGAGCTATCCACCTGCAAACAGTTTCATCTGCCGATCAAGATTTTGTCGTTGAATAACCGTTACCTGGGGATGGTGCGTCAGTGGCAGGAATTCTTCCATGGCAACCGCTATTCGGAATCTTATATGGATGCGCTGCCTGATTTTGTGAAGTTGGCCGAGGCCTATGGACATATCGGGATACGGATCGACAAACCTTCAGATGTGGAGCCGGCGTTGAAAGAAGCTTTTGCACGCAAGAACGACCTGGTGTTCATGGATTTCCAGACCGACCCCACGGAAAACGTTTTTCCGATGGTGCCGGGCGGCAAGGGCTTGTCTGAAGTGATTTTGTCGGAGGATCTGTAATGCGGCATATCATTTCTCTGTTGATGGAAAATGAGGCGGGCGCCTTGTCACGCGTAGCCGGACTGTTCTCGGCACGGGGTTATAACATCGAGTCACTTGCTGTTGCTCCGACAGAAGATCCGACCCTGTCGCGTATGACTATCGTCACCAGTGGTTCGGATGCGGTCATCGAGCAGATCAACAAACAGTTGAACAAGCTGATCGATGTGGCGGCGGTGATGGACCTGAGCGAAGGAGGGCATCTTGAACGCGAATTGATGCTGGTCAAGGTGCGTGCTGATGCTGCGGTGCGCGAGGAGTTGACGCGCATCACCGATTCTTTTCAGGGGCGTGTCATAGATGTTTCGGATAGCACTTGCACAATTGAACTGACCAATACCTGCGCCAGGCTGGATGATTTTCTGCAAGCAATCGGGCATAACCAGATTTTGGAAACGGTACGCACCGGGGCTTCCGGCATCGGGCGTGGCGATAGAATTTTGAAACTTTAATTTACTAAAAAGAGGGCAACATGAAAGTTTATTACGACAAAGACGCGGACCTTTCCCTGATCAAAGGCAGACAAGTAGCTATCATCGGGTACGGTTCGCAGGGGCATGCTCATGCACAGAATCTGAAGGAATCCGGGGTGAATGTGACAGTCGGCCTGCGCAAGAGCGGTGTTTCCTGGAAGAAAGCCGAAGCTGCCGGCCTCAAGGTCGCCGAAGTTGCTGCCGCAGTGAAGGGTGCCGATGTGGTGATGCTACTGTTGCCAGACGAGAACATTCCTGATGTCTATAATTTGGAAGTTGCGCCGAATATGAAAGCGGGCGCGGCGTTGGCTTTCGCGCACGGCTTTAATGTGCATTACAACCAGGTTATTCCGCGTCCCGATGTGGATGTCATCATGATCGCGCCGAAAGGGCCTGGACACACGGTGCGCTCTGAATATCTCAAGGGGGGCGGTGTACCGACCCTGATTGCGGTGTATCAGGACAAGTCGGGCAAGGCCAAGGATATTGCGCTGTCATACGCGGCAGCCAATGGCGGCACCAAGGGTGGTGTAATCGAAACAAATTTCCGCGAAGAAACTGAAACCGACTTGTTCGGTGAACAGGCTGTTTTGTGTGGTGGGGCGGTGGAACTGGTCAAGGCCGGTTTTGAAACCCTGACCGAAGCGGGCTATGCTCCGGAAATGGCCTATTTCGAGTGCCTGCACGAATTGAAGCTGATCGTCGACCTGATGTACGAAGGCGGTATCGCCAACATGAACTATTCGATATCCAATAATGCCGAATACGGTGAATATGTGACGGGACAGCGCGTAATCGGTGATCAGGCTCGTGCCGCGATGAAGGAATGCCTGAAGAACATTCAGAACGGTTCCTATGCGAAACAATTCATTCTGGAAGGCCGCACCAACTATCCAGAAATGACTGCGCGCAGGCGCTTGAATGCAGAACATCCAATCGAAAAGGTTGGCGGCCAACTGCGTGCAATGATGCCCTGGATCAGCAAGAACAAGTTGGTCGACCAATCGAAAAACTAGCCGCAGGTTGGAATCGCAAGTTGCATGCTTAAACTGACCTGCAACTTGCTGGTTAGGCATTCGACTTGCGACTAGAAACATAATCTATGGATTACCTTCAAGCCATCTTGGACCACGAAATTAGTATTATCTTGATCGCCTGGAAGACCAGCGAGCAAGTCAGCAACGTGGACGGATGGTCGGTATGCAAGACCGTCTTGCTTGGCAATGATGCTGCAAAAGAGTTAGTCTAGGCACATGGACGAATTTGATACTCGCAAATCGATAAATCTGCGCAAGCGTGGGATTTATCTGCTGCCCAATCTGTTTACGACCGGTGCGCTGTTTGCCGGTTTTTACGCAATTGTTCAGGCAATGAATGCGCATTTCGAGCATTCCGCGGTGGCAATCTTTATCGCCATGGTCCTGGACGGGCTGGATGGGCGCGTGGCGCGCCTGACGCACACGCAAAGTGAATTCGGGGCGGAATATGACAGCCTGTCCGACATGGTTTCATTTGGCGTGGCCCCTTCATTGGTTATTTACGAATGGGCCTTGAAAGGGTTGGGGAAGTGGGGTTGGTTTGCCGCATTCATATATTGTGCAGCGACCGCGTTGCGGTTGGCGCGTTTCAACACAAATATCGATGTGGTGGATAAACGCTATTTCCAGGGGCTGCCCAGTCCTGCAGCGGCGGCACTCATCGCCGGATTTGTCTGGGTGATGCAAGACTACGGTGTCAGCGTTGATTACATTCATTGGTACGCAGCCGCACTTGCGGTGTTTGCCGGGCTGACCATGGTCAGCAATCTGCCGTACTACAGCTTCAAGGATTTCAACATGCGCAAAAGCGTCCCGTTTGTGACGATCCTGCTGGCCGCGCTGTTTTTTATTTTTATTTCCAGCTATCCGCCCGGCGTGTTATTCGGATTGTTCCTGTGTTACGCCTTGTCCGGCTATGTGATGTGGGGTTGGCGGAGACGTCACAAGCAACCGCCTATTGCATGAGCCGATAAAACTGGTTATATTCCAGCCATGCACTTTTCTACGCACATCGCAATATCCCACTCTACGTTCAGCCTGCTGGCTGCGCTGCTGCTGCGCGGCGCGCGCTAATCATATACCCCTACAAGTTTGAAACATGCGCGGTAACCTTGGCGGTTCCGCAGGCTAAATCTATTTTGCAATGGAGATCAACATGACAGAAAAATTGATAATTTTTGATACCACCTTACGCGATGGCGAACAGAGCCCCGGCGCGGCAATGACCAGGGAAATGAAAATCCGCATCGCCCGACAGCTGGAAAAATTGGGCGTGGATATCATAGAGGCGGGTTTTGCAGCAGCCAGCCCGGGAGACTTCGAGGCGGTAAAGGCGGTTGCAAAGACGATTAATGATTCAACGGTATGTTCGTTGGCGCGTGCAATCGAAAATGACGTGCGACGTGCCGGAGAAGCCATCCAGTCGGCCAAGTCCGGCCGTATCCACACTTTCATTGCCACCAGCCCGATTCACATGCAGCACAAATTGCGCATGAATGAGGACCAGGTGGTCGAACGCGCGGTGAGCGCAGTGAAGTGGGCGCTGGAATATACCGACGACGTGGAATTTTCTGCAGAGGATGCCGTGCGCTCCGACATGGATTTTCTGGTACGGGTGTTTGACGCGGTGATTCAGGCAGGGGCCAAGACACTGAATGTGCCGGACACGGTGGGTTATTCAATTCCTGCGGCATGGGGGGAACGCATCAAGCAGTTGATCGAGCGTGTGCCAAATTCTGGCAAGGTGATCTGGTCCACGCATTGCCACAACGATCTGGGTTTGGCGGTGGCGAACTCATTGTCCGCCGTGATGAATGGCGTGCGCCAGGTTGAGTGCACCATCAACGGACTCGGCGAACGTGCCGGTAATGCATCTCTTGAAGAAATCGTGATGGCGGTCAAAACGCGCCGAGATATATTCAACCTGGATACGCGCATCAACACCGCTCAAATCGTCCCCACCTCCAAGCTGGTGTCAAGCATCACCGGTTACCCGGTGCAACCGAACAAGGCGATTGTCGGTGCCAACGCCTTCGCTCATGAGTCAGGAATACACCAGGATGGGGTGATCAAGCATCGCGAGACCTACGAAATAATGCGTGCCGAAGATGTGGGCTGGAATGCCAACAAATTATCCCTGGGCAAACTCTCCGGGCGAAACGCTTTGCGCCAGCGTTTTACTGCGCTGAATATCGAGTTTGCTTCTGAAGAAGTTTTTAATGCCGCTTTTCAGCGTTTCAAGGAATTGGCGGATCGCAAAAGCGAGATTTTCGACGAAGATTTGCAGGCTTTGGTCAGCGACGAAGCGGTGACCCAGATCAACGAATATTATCGCCTAGTGGCCATGGGCGCACATTCTGAAACCGGTGTGTTGCCGGTGGCGCGTATCGTGATGAGCATAGATGGCAAGGATTACCAGGCCGATGCGCAGGGAGGCGGGCCGGTGGATGCCATTTTCAAGGCGATAGAGCAGATCGTAAACAGTGGCAGCGAATTGCAATTGTATTCGGTGAACAATATAACAAGCGGGACCGATGCGCAGGGTGAAGTGACGGTGCGGCTATCCAAGAACGGGCGCATCGTGAACGGACAAGGTGCGGATACCGACATCGTGGTGGCGTCCGCCAAGGCATATCTCAACGCGCTGAACAAATTGCACAGCAAAATGGAGCGGGCCCACCCGCAAGTGTGATTTGATGCTTGGAGGCATAATTAGCGGAAAGTAACTGAGCGTTTATTCTTTGAATGGAAGGCGCGCATTTGCCGGTCAGTTACTGTATTTTGATTTTTTGCCAGGCCAATAAAAAACTTACCATTTAACCAAACAGGGCTTATAATCAGCCTCGGTATTCAGGGCTATTGTCGCCATCGTGATTTTTTGAACGTGAATCTGGAACGGTCGACTTGCATTGTTGAATGATTTTATTTTAAGATATATTCGCTGGTGTAATACCTGTACCAATTACTTCTTAATAACCAAGGAGCAGAAGATGGAAGGCGTCGCGATATTCTTTATTTGCATGTTTCTCCTTACCGGCGTGATCATTGTTACGGATGATGCTCAATGGGACAGGAAAGAATAATTAACCCGGTAATTCCGGCAGCTTAAAGGGCTTGCCGGATTTTAAAGGGTCAGTCTTGGCTTATAACGGGCAAAACTACCGGAAAAGCTTGGACTACACCCAAGTCGGTTTTGCATATAGCTATTTTTGACCAGTCTTTGTTGAGGATGGTTGTGAAATGGCATTTAGAAGGGTTGGCGTTCGATGCCAGCCCTTTTTATTTTTAACGGGCTCGCCGGACTCGGCTTATTTTCTGAGTCAAATGGGCATTGAAACGATAAAAGCGCAATTCTCACCTGTTCAGTTTAAATTACCGGAATATTGAAAAAGGGCGTACATAATGAACAAATATTTACCATTGCTATGTGCCTTGGGCTGCTTTGCCCAGCCAGTTTGGGCGGCCAACATCAGTCTTTCAAATTTCAAAGCTGCGCAGCCAGCCTTTAGAACTTTCTCCGAAGACTTGGGTGCGGCTCTGAGCTATAAACCCATCACTCCACCGGCACCTTTGGGCATTACGGGTTTTGATATTGGTTTGGAAGTAACCTCGACCAAAATGAGAAATTTGGATATCGCCACCGGCAGTTCAACGACCAACTTGGTTGTTCCCAAGCTGCACATCTACAAAGGGTTACCGCTCAATTTTGATGTTGGTGCATTTTACTCGGCTGTACCTACTACCAATATCAAGTTTTATGGCGGCGAATTACGCTATGCGATACTTGAAGGCAGCGCGGCAATGCCCGCAGTCGGCATCCGTGGCGCACTGACAAAATTGACTGGCGTGAGCCAGCTCGCATTAACGACCAGAAGTCTGGATGTCTCCATCTCCAAGGGCTTCACCATATTTACCCCATATGCGGGGATTGGACGTGTCTGGGTTGACAGCACGCCCGACGCAGCAACCGGGCTGACGCAAGAAACCTTCCAGCAGGGCAAGGTTTTTGTCGGCGGCAACCTCAATTTTGGGGCTGCGAATGTTGCGCTGGAATATGACAAGACGGGTGCTGCGCCATCCTACAGTGCCAAACTGGGATTCCGCTTCTGACGGATTCAGGCCAGCTGTTTTGAGATGGGCGATTAAGGCCACCACTAGGCCTTAATCGCCCATTTTTATTGAAGCCAATCCATCCAGCGAGGGAACAGTAATCGCTGCAGGGTAATGCAGCCGCCAAATTTGTTTGTCACCGCGCACATCAATCCCGTCGCAATCCAGTCCAATCGCCCGCACATCCGTCACATCAACACTGTGCCGTTGCTGCAACAGTTGTTGCAGTAAATCATGCTGCCCTGTGTTCAATTCCGCGAGTAGCAGTTCTTCCCGTTGGGCGAATGTCAGCGCCTGTGTGACGGTGTAATTTTCCATATCGATCCAATGAATATTTCCGAATCCGCCGATGTGGCGGATGGCAAGCGGGCGAATGCGGTAAAAAGAAAAATCGTGCATTGAGAAATAAGCTTGCGCTTCCGGAAAATAGCGCAAATAGCGCAGGCCGGCTTGGTCCCGATCTGGTTCTGGCTCGGCATTGCCAGTAACTGTGACGCGCCCCTGGGTCTGTATATGCGGGTTTTGCTGATTGTGCGTGATCAGGCTCACACGCGGATCGTGCCGGATATTTTTAGTGTGTTCTGCCAGTGTGCTGATAAGGATGAGCAGGCTGCCATCGTGATCCACCAGATACGGCGTGATCGAGCCAAACGGGTAACCATCGAACTTTTTCGACAGGGTGCACAGTGCGCCGTAGCGATGTGCGCGTAACATCCGGCGCGCTTCGTGGGCAATCATGCCGCCAGTTTCAGGGCGGTTTCTGCCAGCCGGCGACCTAATGCCATACATAGTTTTTTTTCAGCTTCTGAGATTGGCAAGTCGTTGGCAGGACCCGCCACGTGACTGGCACCATAGGGCGTGCCGCCACTTTGTGTGGCAGAAAGCTCCGCTTCGGAATAGGGCAGGCCGATGATGATCATGCCCTGGTGCAGCAACGGCAACATCATCGATAGCAAAGTGCTTTCCTGGCCCCCATGCATGGTGCCGGTGGAGGTAAACAAAGCTGCCGGTTTACCGACCAGTGCGTGTTTCATCCATAATCCGCCGGTGCCATCCCAAAAATATTTCATTGCAGAGGCCATGTTCCCAAAACGCGTCGGACTGCCCAGCGCCAGGCCGATGCACTCTTCGAGATCGCGCAATTCGACGTACGGTGCGCCACTTTCCGGGATGTCCGGTTCCGTCGTTTCGCAAACTGCAGAGATTTTAGGTACAGTACGCAACCTGGCGCGTGCACCGTCGACTTGTTCCACGCCCCGCGCAATCAGCTGCGCCATTTGCCGGGTTGCACCATACTGGCTGTAAAAGAGTATCAGTATTTCATTATCGGTTGCCATGATGTAATTATAGGGAAACTCACAGACCATGCTCAAGAATTTTCGCGATATTCGGGCGTTGATCAATTTTATCGTGACGCGATTTTCCCATGATCGGTGCACGCAGACCGCGGCGAGTTTGACATTTACCACTTTGTTGTCATTGGTGCCGCTGATGACCATCGCGTTGACGATGTTCTCTGCATTCCCGGTATTCGAGGATTTCTCGGTTCACATCAAGACCTATCTGCTGAATAATCTGATGCCGGATACCGCCGGCGTGGTGATTACACAGTACATGCAGCAATTCACCGAGAGTGCGGCTCGTCTCACCACGGTGGGGATAGGCTTTCTCGCGCTCACGGCGATGTTGATGATGCTGACCATTGACCACGCTTTCAACACCATATGGCGGGTGACGCGACCCCGTCCGTTGATCAACCGGCTGGTGATCTATTGGGCGGTACTGACCTTGGCGCCGCTACTGGTCGGGGCAAGCCTGACGCTGACCTCATGGTTGGTCGGCGTATCCATGGGCTATGCCAAACATATTCCGGTATTTGGCGTTGAGGCGCTGAAAGTAGTGCCGGTGTTACTCACCACGCTGGCATTTGCCATGATGTTCCGGCTTGTACCGAACCGTTACGTTCCACGTCGCCATGCGCTGATTGGCGCATTCGTGGCAGCCGTGTTGTTCGAGACCATGAACCGGGCATTCGGTTTTTACGTCAGCCACTTTCCGACTTACAAGTTGGTGTACGGCGCGTTTGCCAGCGTGCCGATCTTCTTGATGTGGATTTACCTGTCCTGGCTGACCATACTGCTTGGTGCCGAGATTACAGCGTCTTTGTCGCACTGGCGCACACCTGTGATGCAACAGAGATCATCTGCCATCCAGTTACTGGATGCTCTGCGGGTATTGAAGACCATGATGGACGGATTTCAGCAGGGGAAAGTGATCACTTTCCCGGAGATGTCCAAGTCACTGCGCATCGGTTACGACGAATTGGAAAAAATACTCGAAAAACTGGCCGGTGCCGACATGGTGCGCAAGGCAGAATGGCAAGGCTGGCTGCTGATGCGTGATGTGAACCAGATTCGCGCCAAGGAATTGCTGAAATTGTTCGTGCTGGATCGTGACTCGCTACCCCCCAAGCAGGTCAGTGATTCACTGCAGCAATGGCTTGCAGCAAGTACCGACCAGATTGAACAAAGCACGGATGTCAGCCTGCAGGAACTTTTCACGCGACAAGCGGTTTGATTGCTTGCCCGATGCAATTAATTGCGCTTTAATGCGCGGCGATTGAAAAACTCGGAATTTGGGGAAATGATGAAACTGTTGGAAACTATTTTCGAAGGTGTGCTGTGGAATAGCCGATTTGTGATTATCACGGCGGTGATCGGCAGCCTGCTGGCCGGCTTTGCGATTTTCTACATGGCAACCGTAGATGTGGTAAATCTGTTCATGCATGCCATGCATTATGCGGACTCCGGACTGACAGACCAAGCGCGCAAGGCGTTGCATGACAGTACGGTCACTCATATCGTGGAAGTGGTGGACGGCTATCTGCTGGCCACGGTGATGCTGATTTTTTCGCTGGGCCTGTACGAGTTGTTCATCAGTGATATCGATCAGGCGCATGGCAGCAAGGCATCCAGCAAAATATTGGTCATCAGCAGCCTGGATGATCTGAAGTCCCGCTTGGCCAAAGTGATATTGATGATCTTGATCGTCACCCTGTTTCAGGAGGCCATCAACATGAAGCTGACCACCCCGCTGGATCTGGTTTATCTAGGTGCGAGTATTGCGCTGATCGCACTCGCGCTGTATTTCAGTCATGCTGCTGAACCCGATCATGCTAATGGGTCGGATAAGCCTGATACATCCGACCACCAGGGGCATTAACCCGGTTGAATTCCGGGCGGGCTGCTCGCCGCAGTGGTCCAGCCGGTCGGCGATTTGTTGTATAAGTTTAAGGATGTACAGCTTGGTTATCAGACGGGCTAAGTGATTCGCGCAAGCATTGAGTCTTGTATAAAAAAATAGATCAATTGATCGACGAATAGTATTTGCCGACTGTGCGGTGCGGTATTGTCCAATGGTTTCGCCATGCGGCGCGGACCAGATTCGGATATCTGGATTTTCCTAAAGTGCCGTTGTAGCGTCCCAGGGCGCGAAACAGATTGCCATTTTCCATATCCAGATAATGACGCAGGATGGTGCAACCGTAACGCAGGTTGACGCGCAGATGAAACAGGTTCTGTCCCTTCGTGCCGATTTCTTTTACCCAGAACGGCATCACCTGCATGTAACCCCGTGCGCCTGAATTGGATACGGCATACTTGTTAAAACCGCTCTCTACTTCGATAAGACCCAATACCAGCTGGGGATCAAGCCCGGCACGTGTGGCTTCATAATGGACAGTCTTCAAGAAATTCATGCGGTATTCGGTGTCCGGCATGGTTTTCTGCAATCGCCGCGACATCTCATTTAACCAGGAGTCCGCTTCGTACTGTGTGGCAAACGCGAGTTTGGGCTCGGCCTGGTCCGACACACTGCGTTGCAACAGCGCGCGGACACTGGCGGAAAGCGGCGTATAGATTTGGCCTCCGGCCTGTGCCGCAGACGCAAACAGCAACCCCGCTACGCAAAAAAGCAGGGAGAAATACCGCGGCAAAGATAGGCGGATCAGTCGCATAACCTCGATTCTACGAAAGCCAGCGCGTTTTGCAAGGGTATGGCTTGCGCGGCAGTATCGCGTCGGTCCTGATATTCCAGCATCCCTTCTTTCAGACCGCGCTCTCCGATGACGATGCGATGGGGAATCCCGATCAACTCCATATCGGCAAACATCACGCCGGGACGTTCGTCGCGGTCATCCAGTAACACCTCTATTCCGGCCGTTTTCAGATCGGCATACAATTTTTCCACGGTAGCGCGCACCGCCTCGCTTTTGCCCATGCCAATCGGCACGATGGCGATCTGGAACGGCGCCATGGCCCTCGGCAGTTTGATGCCGCGCTCGTCAAAGTTTTGCTCGATCGCGGCGGCGACAATGCGCGACACGCCGATACCATAGCAACCCATCTCGATGATTTGTGTTTTGCCCTGCGCGTCCAGAAACGTCGCTTTCATGGCCTCGGCATATTTGGTGCGCAACTGGAAGATATGGCCTACTTCGATGCCGCGGCAGATTTCCAGTGTGCCTTTCCCGTCCGGCGAGGTATCGCCGGTGACGACATTGCGTATGTCTGCCACCAGATCGGGCTCGGGCAGATCGCGACCCCAGTTCACACCGGCGGTATGAAACTTGGGTTTGTTCGCACCCGCAACAAAATCGCTCATCATGGCAACGGTTAGGTCGGCGATGACTCGAGTCTTTGAACGATCGATGCCGACCGGGCCCAGAAAACCGGGGGGGCAGTTGAAATGCGCCCGAATCTCTTCTTCCGTGGCAAAGCGGAAATCGGCAAGTCCAGGGAGTTTTCCGGCCTTGACCTCATTCAGGCTGTGATCTCCGCGCAGCAACAAGACATGCAGGTCGTCATCGGCTATCAATGCCAGCAGCTTTACCGTGCGTTGCAACGGGATGCCCAGCAGTTCCGCGACCTGTTCGCAAGTGGTCTGTTTGGGAGTGTCCACATCACGCATCGATTCCGTCGCGGTGGCACGCGCAGTGCTCGGCGCAACGGCCTCTGCCAGTTCCACATTCGCGGCGTAATCGGAACTCGGACAGTAGGCCAGGGCGTCTTCGCCGGAATCCGCCAGCACATGAAACTCGTGCGAGCCGCTGCCGCCGATCGCACCGGTATCAGCCGCGACGGCACGGAATTTTAGACCGAGACGGGTGAAGATCCGCGAGTAGGTATCATGCATCACGCGGTAGGTTTGCTCCAGGCTCGCAAAATCGGCATGGAAGGAATAGGCATCTTTCATCAGGAATTCGCGCGCGCGCATCACGCCGAAACGCGGGCGCACTTCGTCGCGGAACTTGGTCTGGATCTGGTAGAAATTGACCGGCAGTTGCCGGTAACTGCGGATCTCGCGGCGCGCGATATCGGTGATCACTTCCTCGTGGGTGGGCCCGAAGCAGAAATCGTTGCCGTGCCGGTCTTTGATCTTGAGCATCTGCGGCCCGAATACCCCCCATCTTCCCGTTTCCTGCCAGAGTTCGGCGGGCTGAACGGCGGGCATCAGCAATTCGATCCCCCCGCTGCGCTCCATTTCGTCACGCACGATATTTTCCACCTTGCGCAATACCCGCAAACCAAGCGGCATCCAGGTATACAAACCGCTGGCCAGTTTCTTGATATAGCCGGCGCGCATCATCAGTTTGTGGCTGGCGAGTTCGGCTTCTGAGGGGGCCTCCTTAAGGGTGGAAATGAAAAATTGTGAGACACGCATGATGGGCACGATCTGGTTGTTAAATTCGGTCTGCGATTTTACAGGGAATGCCGGTATTCCGGTATGTTAAGGTGTTCATGAAAGGCTGTTTCCCTTTTCATTGAAGTGGAAATGTGAAAGAATCGGGCTGTTGAAATTAACCGAGTAGAGTGACAAATGATAGACCGAGACGGCTACCGCCCGAATGTCGGCATTATCATCACCAACCACAGGAATCAGGTGCTTTGGGGCAAGCGGGTCAGGCAACATGCATGGCAATTTCCGCAAGGCGGAATCCAGCATGGCGAAACCCCCGAGCAGGCGATGTACCGCGAGTTGCACGAAGAAGTCGGCTTGATGCCGGAGCATGTAAAGATACTCGGACGAACCAGGGAATGGATGCGTTACGAGGTTCCGCAGAGCTGGAGCAAACGTGAATCGCGCGGTGGGTATCGCGGGCAAAAACAGATCTGGTTTTTGCTGCTTCTTGTCGGCCGTGATTGCGATGTCTGTTTGCGTGCCAGTTCGCATCCGGAATTTGATGCGTGGCGCTGGAATAATTATTGGCTGGACATCACCGCCGTGATTGAATTCAAGCGTGAAGTTTACACGATGGCACTTAATGAACTGGCCAGTTACCTGCCTTCACCAAAGGGTAATCCGCTACATCTGCAACACGAGCATCGGTAATTGCCTTTAGATATATTGAGGAGAAGGTCTTGATCAAGGAATACAACGCACTGCAAACATACCTGTTGAAAGCAGGTTCTTCTTTTGTGCGTCCGGTGCAAAAATCTCCAGAACGAGTAAAGCTGAGTGATCAGGCTACGATAGTGATGACTGATTTGAGCACGGTCACGGTTGTAAGTGTCCGCGCCAATACATCGATGGACAATGCCAATGCCAAAATGATCCGTTATGGGGTGCGTCTGCTGCTGGTGCTGGACGAAAATGATCAGGTGGCCGGATTGTTGACAGCGAGCGATGTACTGGGTGAAAAACCGATGCGTTTCCTGCAGAACATGGGCGGAACGCATGCAGACATCCTGGTGCGTGACGTCATGACCCATCAACGCGAATTGGAAGTGCTGAAAATCGAAGACGTGCAGAATGCCAAAGTCGGAAATATCGTTGCCAGCTTGAAACATTCCCACCGGCAACATGCGCTGGTAGTCACCGAAGGTGCCGGCGGAGAGCAATCAGTGTGCGGTTTGTTTTCGCTTAACCAAATTGCCCGTCAGTTGGGTGCCCAAATTCAAAGTTTCGTGTTGGCGCATACTTTCGCCGAGATCGAGGCAGTAATCGCGCGTGGCTAAAAAATCCAGAATTGCGAGCATCCGCTGCGCGGACTGCCTGCTTACCCCGCTTCATCCCAGCTGATGCAACTACTAGCCATTCGACTAAGCTGTCATTAAGACGACAGCCAAGTCGCTGGTTATGCTGCGTTGCGTAAAAAATTCTTTGCTTGCATATAACAAGTATGCGGCGCGGCGGAATTTTTTTGCGAGCCGCCGCTACACGGCTTGCCTGCATACCCCTCTTCCGCGCCTAGCATTTGGGCGAACTCTGAATTTTCAGGTGTTCGCTCAGTGTTTTCCGGTGCTGCCGAAACCGCCCGTGCCGCGTTCGCTTAATGGAAATTCTTCCACCAGATTGAACTTCGCCTGCATCACCGGCACGATCACCAGCTGTGCCATGCGTTCCATGGGCATCAGCGTGAACGGTATCTGGCTCCTGTTCCATAGCGAAACGAAAATCTGTCCCTGGTAGTCCGAGTCAATCAGGCCGACCAGGTTGCCGAGCACAATGCCATGTTTATGTCCCAGGCCGGAGCGCGGCAATATCATCGCGGCATAGCCCGGATTGCCCAAATGTATTGCGATGCCGCTGGGAATGAGCTCGCACTGTTTGGGTTGGATAACCATATTGTGTTCAATGCACGCGCGCAAATCGATCCCGGCCGAACCGGCAGTCGCATAGCCCGGCATATGTTCCTGCAACCGATGATCCAGGATTTTGACGTCGACGGGGATGTGTTCTGATGGGAGGATACGTTTCATTTCAGTACTCCATTATTGCGTTGTGCTATGCGCTGCATCAATTGTCTTGCCAGTGTGAGTTTGTCTGCGCGCGGCAGCGTTTGCCTGCCGCTGTCATCGAACAACACCAGTTCGTTGTCATCGCTGCCGACAGCCTGCTGCACAAGGTTGCCAACCAGCAACGGCAGTTTTTTCGCGCGGCGTTTTTGTTCGGCATATTCCGCGAGATTCTCGCTTTCGGCGGCAAACCCCACGCAAAACGGTGGATTGGTCAGGTTGGCAACATAGGCCAGAATGTCGGGATTGGGGACGAGTTCCAGTGTGAGGTTTTTGTCACTCTTCTTGATTTTATGTTTGTTGGGTTGGGCGACACGGTAATCGGCAACCGCTGCCACGCCGATAAAAATATCACAATTGCCGACATGCTGCTTTACCGCCTCGAACATCTGCTCGGCGCTTTGCACATCCACGCCTAGCACGCCCGGCGGCTTGGCAAGCGCGGTCGGGCCGGATACCAGCACCACTTTCGCGCCCAGTTCCTGGGCGGCTTGTGCGATGGCATAACCCATCTTGCCGGAACTGCGATTGGTGATGCCGCGCACTGTGTCTATCGCCTCGTAGGTCGGGCCGGCAGTGATCAGGATATTTTTGCCGGACAGTTTTTTGGGCGGCAGCTGCTTCTGACCGGTATTCTGTAAATACCCGGCAATGTCCCGCGCCAATTGAACCGGTTCCAGCATTCGTCCCAGGCCTTCTTCGCCGCATGCCTGCATACCGCTGTCCGGGCCAAGCACCTGGATGCCATCGGCAATCAGTTGCGCGACATTGCGCTGCGTCGCAGCATTCGCCCACATTTCCCGGTTCATCGCTGGTGCGATGATCAGCGGGCACGCGCGCGCCAGGCACAGTGCGGACAGCAAATCATCTGCAAGCCCATGCGCCAATTTGGCAATGAAATCGGCGCTCGCAGGCGCGATCACGATCGCGTCAGCAGCACGGCTCAGGTTGATGTGCGCCATGCCGTTCGGCACACTCGCATCCCACTGGTCGGTGAATACCGGTTTGCCGGACAGGCCCTGCATCGTGGTCGGGGTGATGAAATGACAAGCCGCTTCGGTCATGACGATCTGCACGTCAGCATCCTGCTTCATCAGCAGACGCAATAGCTCCGCCGCCTTGTAGGCTGCAATCCCGCCGGTAACACCCATCAGCAGGTATTTCTGCGGCACGGTGCGTTTTGTCTGTGCTTGTTTCATAATGCCGCACATATTAACAAGAAACAGCCCGTCTGGGCTGGGAGGGAATATGGCGATCACGGATTGGCCGGAAGGCGAACGGCCGCGCGAGAAACTCTTGACCCGTGGCGCGGCCTCGCTTTCCGATGCTGAATTGCTGGCGATCTTTTTGCGCACCGGGGTGACGGGGAAAAGCGCGGTGGATCTGGCGCGCGAGTTGCTCAACCGGTTTGGCAACTTGACGCAATTATTTGCCACCAGCGAGGCGGAGTTTTGTGCAGTGCACGGTATGGGCCAGGCAAAATTTGTGCAATTACAAGCGGTGCTGGAAATGTCGCGGCGTGCGCTCAAGGAGGAATTGCATCGCGGTGACGCGCTAAACTCGCCGCGTGTGGTGCGAGATTATTTGCAACTATTGCTGGGCGGGCGGCAGCAGGAGGTCTTTCTGGTGCTGTTTCTGGATACCCAACATCGCGTGATCGCCTCTGAGGAGTTGTTCCACGGCACGCTCAGCCAGACCAGCGTGTATCCGCGTGAAGTGGTCAAGCGTGCGCTGGCACACAACGCCGCCGCGGTCATTCTTGCCCACAACCATCCCTCCGGTGTCGCCGAGCCCAGTCAATCGGATCAACTGCTAACCGATGCGCTAAAGCAGGCATTGGGTCTGGTAGATGTGCGAGTTTTGGATCACTTCGTGGTGGCGGTGGGACAAACCCTGTCATTTGCCGAGAAGGGATTGATTTAACGGGCTATGCATACTTGCTTCGCCACTCGTTCATAGATTCAACCACTCATAGGATCGATACTTGGCTGACCTGAAACGATCTGGACCCTCTTTGCCACCTCAACATTTATTCAGACGTGCTTGTATGCGCAGCAGTGCGACAAATGTGCGTTGCATTACCTCATTTATACTCATGCACGCGGGCTCTCGCTGGTTCTGTGCGATAACGTACGGAATGCTCGATAACATTCGAATAGTGTGTCGTTCGGCAGGCAGGTTAGCCGTTTGACATTTCAATACTTTCGGAGAGAATCGATATGGATAACCAATTAAATACCCAAGCATTGATTAATGTGCAACTTGATAAACTGCAAGAATTGCAAGCACAACAAAAAAACCTGAAGGAATTGCAGGCAGAATTGGAAAGGATCAATCTTAAAATCAAAAACAAGGATGCACTGTCGCCGGATGACGTCGCATATCTTGGCCAGCTCGGCTGGCTTGCCGCGTTGGCAGTAACGATAGCCAGCATTGCCGTGTTTTAGTTTAATACTGTTCTTTCCATGGTTTAAGCGAAACGCACCAAAATTGATGCATTGCACGATGGAGCGGATCGTTCAGCCCATCACTTGTTTACAGTGTCTTGGAGAAATAGAAAGCGTATATCGCTTGCCACACAGCTTGACATCAAGGTATAGGGTCGGTCAGATTTCATGGTCTTTGAGTAGATTATGTTTCATATAATTGGCACCTTTCAATAAGTCGAGGTTCTTGCTGAAATGGTATTATTCTTCCAACGCTACTGGTAAATCGGGTGAGAGGTAATGAGATTTTCAATATTGGCATATTGTCTGCTGCCGGCTTTGCTGCTGGCGGCCAGCGGGGCATACGCTCAGGATGCAAGTCTGATGCAGCGCCAGCATGCCGCAACGACAATACGCAAACCGGTTGCGATTGATACAAATCAAAAACTGCTGGACGATGCTGAGGCCTTGATGAAAGCCGGCAAGCCGGGCCTCGCCTATAAACTGCTTGAACCGTTCGAGTTTGACCGTTCAGGCGAGGTGCGCTTTGATTACCTGCTCGGGATAGCAGCCTTGGATAGCGGTAAACCGGATAGAGCCACGCTGGCCCTCGAGCGGGTGCTGGTGGAAGATCCTAACTATCCCGGCGCACGGCTGGATATGGCGCGTGCCTATTATCAACTCGGTGACATGCAGCGCGCAAAGATCGAGTTTGAAACAGTGCTTGCTGAAAATCCTTCAGATGAAGCGCGCGCCACCATCCAAAAATATCTGGATGACATTGCAGAACGGGAAAACGTCAAGAAAACCCGTATCAGCGGCTATGTCGATGGAACGGCGGGGCGTGATACCAACGTCAATAATGCTTCCGATTTTCCAAACAATATTATTACGCCTACACTGATTCCGAGCATTACGGAATTGTCCGACAATTATTTTGGAGTCGCCGCAGGCGGCGAAATCAAGCACGACCTGAATGCCAATTTTCAGATATATGCGGGGGCGGATATAAGCAAGCGCAATTACATTTTGCAAAAGAATTTTGAATCGCTCAGTACCGAAGAACGTGCCGGCATGATCTACGGTACGGGAACTGACCATTACCGGATCGGCGTATCGGGAAGACAGAACACGCAGGGCGGGGCACAATATTACAATTCATCCGGGGTGAATGCAGAATGGCGCCATGCGCCTGATGCCACCAGGCAGGTCAGCCTGTTCGGGCAATATGTCCAGTATCGCTATGCCAATAGCGCCTTGCAGGCAAATGACATCGATCAAATCGTTGCCGGTGCCGGCATGCTGAATATGCTGGAAAATGGAAAATCCGCGCTGTCAGGCAGTTTGTATGTTGGAACCGAGAATGATGTGGGACCGGCAACATTGTTGAGACCGGCGGGCGGGCGGACAGATGGCGCGAAACACTTCCTTGGACTTCGCGCCGGGGGCCAGACCCTCGCGGGCACCAGTGTGAAACTGTTCTTCAGCGCAGGTGAGCAAGTCGGCTATTTCAGCGATGTCAATCCGCTGATTTCGAACCACCGTCTGGACCGTCTGGGTGACCTCACTGTTGGGATGAACTGGTATCTGGGCAATCTGTGGATGGTACGTCCACAATTGGTGCGTTATATCAATACGTCGAATGTCACCGCGTATTCCTATGACCGGAACGACTACTCGTTGACGATACGGCGCAATTTCAAATAGCCGGATTGGAGGAAGCGACATGAAAAACGGTCCGGCACTTTATCTGCATCGCGACGACCAACGGCATCCGCTGTAGCGACAACCGGAGATCACTGATTTATCGCCATTCGGTCCGGGCCAGCCCGCAATTGCGGGCTTTTTTCATGGTTGACGGCGATCAAATCCCCTTCGCCAGCATGGCCGCTTTGCCGATATAGGTTTGCGGCGACAGTTGCAGCAGGCGCTGCTTTTCCGGTTCGGGGATGTCCAGTGTGCTGATGAAGGCTTGCAGCGAGGCGCGGTTGATTCCATCCTTGCCGCGCGTCAATTCCTTGAGCTTGTCGTAGGCGTTCTCGATGTTGTAGCGACGCATCACGGTCTGGATCGGTTCCGCCATCACTTCCCAGCTTGCATCCAGGTCATCGCCGAGGCGGGCGGGATTGGCTTCCAGTTTGTTCAGCCCCTTCAGGCAGGACTCGTAAGCCAGCAGGGTATAGCCGAGTGCCACGCCCATGTTGCGCAATACCGTGGAATCGGTCAGGTCGCGCTGCCAGCGGGAAATGGGCAACTTCTCACTGAGGTGGCGCAACAGCGCATTGGCCAGGCCGAGGTTGCCTTCGGCATTCTCGAAGTCGATCGGGTTGACCTTGTGCGGCATGGTGGAGGAACCGACTTCGCCCTTGACCACCTTCTGCTTGAAATAGCCGAGCGATATGTAGCCCCAGATATCGCGGTTCAGGTCGACCAGGATGGTGTTGATGCGCGCATAGGCATCGAACAGTTCAGCCATGTAATCGTGCGGTTCGATCTGCGTGGTATACGGATTAAAAACGATGCCGCGTGCGCTGACAAAGCGTTGCGCGAATGCTTCCCAGTCAACGTCAGGACATGCCGCCAGATGGGCATTGTAGTTGCCCACCGCGCCGTTGATCTTGCCAAGTATCTCGGTGCCGGCCAGACGCTGTTCGGCGCGCTGCAACCGATACACCACATTGGCCATTTCCTTGCCCAGCGTGCTCGGCGTCGCAGTCTGGCCGTGGGTGCGGCACAGCATCGGCAGTTCGGCGTGCTGGTGGGCGATGCTCTTCAACCGAGTGATCAGCACGTTCAGCGTCGGCAGCATCACTGCATCGCGGGCAGTCTTGAGCATCAGCGCGTGGCTGAGGTTGTTGATGTCTTCGGAAGTGCAGGCGAAATGGATGAATTCGAGCACCCCGGCAGATTCCGGGTTGCCCGACAGTTTGTCGCGCAACCAGTATTCGACGGCTTTTACATCGTGGTTGGTGGTGGCCTCGATGGTCTTGATCGCAAGCGCATCCTGTTCGCAAAAATTTGCGTTCAGCGCATCCAGTTGCGCGACAGTCGCGGCGGAAAACGGCGCGATTTCGGCGATATCCGCCTGTGCGCTGAGCGCCTTGAGCCACTCGACTTCGATCAGCACGCGAAAGCGGATCAGGCCGAATTCGCTGAAATAAGCGCGCAACGCATCGACCTTGCCGTGATAGCGTCCATCCAGCGGGGACAGGGCGGTCAGTTTGGTGAGTGTGGTCATGATTAAGGGTACCTCTAAAAATCCAGATTTCATCCCAACTGGTGGAACTACTAGCCAATCCACTAAGTTGCCAAACAACAGCAAACAAGTGGCTGGTTATGCTGTGTTGCGAAAAACATTCCTTGCTTACATATCAATCATATGCGGCGCCGCGAAGTGGGGTAAGCAGGCAATCCGCATAGCGGATGCTCGCAAATTTTCTCCGCGCCTTGCATTTGGGCGAACTCTGAAATTTTAGAGCACCCTACAGAAGCGAAAACGCATTTTACGCGAATCAGGCTTGTCCTTGTTCGATGATCGCACCGCCGAGGCAAACGTCGCCGTCATAAACCACCACCGATTGCCCGGGCGTGACGGCCCATTGCGCTTCATCGAATGCGAATTCACAGGTGCTGCCCGAGAGGTGCGTGATGCGGCACGGCGCATCGGCCTGGCGATAGCGTGTCTTGGCCGCGTAAGGATGACCGACCGCCGGCGCGCTGCCGCTGATCCAGTGGCTGTCCAGCGCGGTCAAACGGTTGCTCAGCAAAGCGGGATGATCATGCCCCTGCACCACGATCAGACGATTGTTCACCATATCCTTGCCTGCAACGAACCACGGTTCGCCCGATGCTTCCCTGGCACCGCCGATGCCCAGCCCTTGGCGCTGTCCGATGGTATAGAACGACAGCCCGATATGCTGGCCGGCCGTCTTGCCATCCGGCGTGACCATCTCGCCCAACCGGGTGGGCAGATAGCGGTTCAGGAATTCACGGAACGGGCGCTCGCCGATGAAGCAGATACCGGTGCTGTCCTTTTTTGCGTGATTGGACAAGCCATGTTGCTCGGCAATGCTGCGCACCTGGGATTTCAACAGCTTGCCCAGCGGGAACATCGCATGGCTCAACTGCTTCTGGTCAAGGCGATGCAGGAAGTAGCTTTGATCCTTGCTGCCGTCGCTGGCCTTGAGCAACTGGAACAGTCCGTCCAACTCGCGCACCTGGGCGTAATGGCCGGTCGCGATGGTGTCCGCGCCCAGCTGTATGGCGTGGTCGAGAAATGCCTTGAACTTGATCTCGGCATTGCACAGGATGTCGGGATTGGGCGTGCGCCCGGCCTGGTATTCGCGCAGGAATTCGCTGAACACGCGTTCCTTGTATTCTTTCGAGAAATTCACCGCTTCAATCGGGATGCCGATGGTGTCCGCGACCGACACCGCGTCAATCAAATCCTGGCGCGACGAGCAATACTCCTCGTTGTCGTCATCCTCCCAGTTCTTCATGAACAGGCCGACCACGTCGTATCCCTGCTGCTTGAGCAGCAGGGCGGTGACGGAAGAGTCCACGCCGCCGGACATGCCAACCACGATACGCTTAGTCATAGTGGACCAGCAGGTCGAGGGGATAGCGCTTTCCTGCAATGTGATCTTCCACGCAGCGCAATATCAGCGGGCTGCGGTGGCGCGCTCGGCTGGCGCGAATTTGTTCGGGTGATAGCCATAGGGTTTGCATTATACCGTTGTCGAGCTTGCGGCCAGCCTCGTGTCCGGTGATTTTTCCGGTGAAGGCGAAACGCAGGTAGGTGGTATCCGCTTCACCCGAATGCCAGCGATAGATGCCGAGCAGGTGTTGCGGAACAAAGTGATAGGCCGATTCTTCGAGCGTTTCGCGTACCACCGCGGCGACTAGCGACTCATCAGCTTCGAGATGTCCGGCAGGCTGGTTGTAGCGTAAACCCTGCAAGGTTTCCTCTTCGACCAGCAGGAATTTTCCCTCGTGCTCAATCACGGCGGCGACAGTGACATTGGGTTTCCAGATCATTGTGTACCCTGAAAATAAAAAGGCAGGGTCTCCCCTGCCTTTGTTGAGCTTGCGCCGGTCTTACTTGGCAGCTGCTTCAGCTTTCTTTTCTTTCACTTCTTTTTTGGCTTTGTGTGCTTTTTTGGCTTTGTGTGCTTTTTTGGCTTTGTGTGCTTTTTTGGCTTTGTGCTCTTTCTTTTCAACCTTTTTGTGCTCTTTCTTCTCCATCTTCATTTCAGTCTTTGCTGGAGCAGCTGGAGCCATGGCGCCCTCGGCAGCAACTGCGGTGAAAGAAACGGTAGCGAATACAGCGGCGATCAGTAAGGATAACAGTTTGCTCATTGTGAACTCCAATTTATAGTAGATAAATAAACGTTTAAGACACTACTGTGTCAGGGCATATAACGCATCGAAGATTTATTCGGTTGACACCATGGAACGACATAATTGATGGAACGACGCGAATCCTCGGATGTAGGATTAAAATTAAGCGCTGTTTTGCAAGGGATATAAGGGATATCGGAAACGATAACCGCACATTCCTGAACGATAAAATGACGATTATTGGTGCCGGGGGGAGGGGGCTCGAACCATCCTACCATTTCAGGCACCGGATGCATATCTGTCGCTATACAACGGCAATGCATTACACATCATGTGGTCGCTGATTGCTGGCTGGGCAAGGCAATCAGGGGGTAAGCAAAAGAACCGCTTTCCATTTTCGCTGGTGTGTAATGCAGGAATGGACTTGTTTGGAATCAGAAAGTTACCCCACGCTAATGGAACTCAAGAGGAAAAAGTGTCTCATTTTGGGAACAAAAGTTCGAAGCGCGCCATGTCCTTCTGAGTCAGGTTCCTGCATCTTTGCTAACTGGCCGTCTGTACACTATCGGCTAGGCCGAGTTGGAGGTTCGTTGCTGTTTACGCTGGAATAAATTCACAACATCAGCATTCGACCTGGTACCAGCTCAATAATAATCAATACGGGTCGGGCTAAAATTTTGAAGAAACCATCACACCAAAACCGCTGTCCGGACTTCCGTCAGAATATCCCTTGAGTACATAGCCACTGATATTCAAGTGCTCGTCGAGCTTATGGTTGATATAGGCCGACAGTTCCCGTTGATCTGCTCCTATTGCTGAAGGTTTCTGCGCCAACCGCATAATCAGGCCGCCGTTGGTCTGATCAGTAAATTTATAATCGCCACCAAGTGATCCATAAACCACATTATTCATGTCAACTCCAGCAGGACTACCCAGAATCTCATAGCCCAGCGCAGCCATCGGGGTGAATCTATCGAAGCTTTGATATACATCCACCTGAACCGCATAGTCATTTTGACCCGTACCCAGTGACGTGCTTGCAGTTCCGAACTTGATCTTTCCGGTCAAATCTACGCCAGGGTTGCCTTCACTTTCTGTATAAACATTGTAAGTGGCTGCCGCAACAATATCACCCAGGCCGGAATGAGTCGTGCTTTTGGTACTTTTAGTAGTGGTAGCGGCCTTGATACGCATGCCATTGGGTAACACATCCCCAGGCCCGGAGATTCGGACGTATGGGACAGTCAGTTTGAATGCCCAAAGACCAGTTTTGTAAATACCGACAACCGGGATTGAGAGGATGTCTGTGGTGTTGGCCGATCCGTATTTACCGGAGCTGTAGTCAAATCCGGTAGCCAAAACGGTACTGTCTCCCTCAACAGCCCAAGCTGTGGCGTTTCCCAAAACGCCGATCACGAAAATCACCCGTAGTATCTTGTTCATATTGTGATCCCCTTTTTCATGAAATTACTCTACACAGGGCAGTTTGCGACGAGTATTGGCTCGCCGCAAACTGTCTAATTAAAGGACAATTGTCACTCTCTAGGTAAACTGTCTACCTGGATTTGATTCATTCGGCTCAACATTTACCCAGCGCGCTCAGCGCCCCATACCACCGCCAGGTCCCATACCGCCACCAGGCCCCATACCACCGCCAGGTCCCATACCACCTCTTGCCGGTGGCATGTCAGGAATGGTCACGCCGCGTTCCTTGGCGCGCTCCTGCATACGTTTATGGTGCTCCGCACGAATTTGTTCCCGTTCCTGGGCAGTTTTTGCGGAACGCATCTGATTTCTGTATTGGTTGCGCTCGGTTTGAGTCATCAACTGGCTGCCGTAGACCTGGTCCCGGTCTTGATCCTGGATACGATCCCGATCCTGGGTCTGGTCCGGAATTTGATCCTTGGTTTGATCTTGCAGGCGTGTTTGATCCTGGTCCTGATCCGCTGCCAACGCCAAGCCGGTAGAAAATACCAATGCGCCTGTCAAGGCAGTCATCGTCAAAGTTTTTTTAAACATGATGGTCTCCTGTAATTCGGGTTGTAAAGTTGCTTCAGTGCGATCAAAACAACCCACTATTTGACCGCCCTTGAAAAATATTTCAACAGCAAACTACCATTGTTTCCGCCAAGCTACTCTGTCGGTGGAATATCGTTGAGTGCGGACACATGCGTTGCATAAATGCCGGCCCAGCTTTCCCCTGCGGGGTTGATGGACGACATGGTCATCGTCACCCAGCCGTTCCGAAACGCCTCGCGCTCGATTCCGACCGACGATACCGTTGAATCGGCCGGAGCGTTCGGGTCCAGCTTCGCTACCAGATTACCCACCTCGATTGCGGGCACGACATCGCTGAGCGCTCCCTTTGCGTAACCGACAGCGTAGATTCCGCTGCTCGGTACAGTAACTTCGGGAATCGGAGACCTGCTGCCCTTGAAGATCACCCCGCGCGTTCCGTCAACAGCAGCAAAGGCGGAGGAACGCCAGCGTGGCGGTTCCCCGTCGCTGTCATCGGGAGAATTGCCTGTCCCGGGCGGCCGTCCCGAGTAAACCCAATAGAGAAAATCCTCAAACGCTTCCCCAGTGCCAGAACGGGCGACCATCAATGTCTTTCCGCTCACGGTGTCGTGGAGGAAGATGCCCTGGTTGACCGGCACAGACACCCTCGTGATAAATCCTGGAAGTGGCGCAGTTTTCTTACAATACGCAATGCGATCCTTGTTGCCGTCGCTTGGACATACCAAATCAATACTCCGTGTGTCCGCCCCCCATGCACCCCAGAACGCGACATAACGCCCGTCATAGGCGAGTCCTTCGCCGAATGTTGTGAAGGTCGAACCGTCCGCGAGCGGAACACCCATCCGGTCCGGTACAGGATCGCCGATCTGAGCGATGGCTGTAAGAGACGGGGCGGTAAACGGTGGCCTTTCGACCATAGGCGCAACGTAAATACCGCCCTTGGTCGGGTTGTTCTCGTTGTCGAGCCCGGTAAACACGATCTTGCCGGCCGCCGCACTTGGTGGTGCCGTCGAACCAAAGGGAACGGTTTGTCCCGGAATCATCGTGTTGCTGTCCGCAATCAGAATGACCCGACTCGAAGGCACGGAAATATCCCTGAAATAGACGCCGGTTTTCCCGACAGGTTGAACACCACTTCCCGCCACTATCTCCTCAACCGTGAAGTTGCCCTTGAACGCGATGTACTTGCCGCTGCTCATCGTCGGCGAACCGGGAAACACGTCGAATTTCGTTCCGGACGGCGCGCCGGGAACCTGGAAATAGGAGAAATTCGGCACGTTGCCGAGGGTATCGACACCGGTGGTCAACGGGCCATTCATCCAGGTGAAAATCCCCGTGGTTCCGCCCCGGGTCTCGGTTCCGGTAGCCGGGTCGACATAGGTCCAGACTGGCGGTGAGTTCCCGCGTGTTGCAATCAGCGGGGAGGAGATGTCAATCCGCGGGATGGATGGGGTCTCATTAAAGACGGCCGGCGCGGGCGCTCCCGTTACCGGGTCTACCTGGTTGTTGGGCGCTGGAACAGGCATCGTGGTGTCAACGACCGTCTGCAAAGCAGGCGACGTGCAAAGGTCGACAGCCCATACGCCCCGATGGGGTTCTCCACCCCCGGCGCCTCCAGCGGCCTTGGCGCGTGCCCGGAACACAACTTCACCGTTACTGTTCACCGAAGGCTGGTTGTAACTGAAGAAATGCTTGTCGGTAGCATCCGGCGGCGTGTAGGTATTATTCACGACTGTCACCCACTTGCCGGTCGCGCTATTGATCGCGCTGGCGCATCCGCTTGCGGTGGATGGCGGAACGGTTGCACCTGGGGGGATATTGATTCCGCTCCCGCCACCGCAGGTAACCAGCAAGATGGCACCGATCGATGCAATGGCAACATATAGCGTACGCCTCGCGAGCCCTCTGCCAACCGGCATGCCGGTCCTCGCACCATTCCAACTGCTTAAGGTAAACATGACAATCTCCCAATTGGATATTGCTGTCCCAGATCATTTCTTTTGTACCTTTGTGCCGTGACTAATCAAGATCAGATGTTCCTGCGGACTAAGTCAGCGACAGCCGGTATGGCCTGGAGGAAGCCGGGAAGCTCCCCCAGGCCGGTGGCCGTTTAGTTGACTACGACGTCGATGTAAACCTCCGTGGGAGTCACGATGACTCCGTTGGTTGTTGTAGAGATGTTTGTGTTATTGGAAGCCGGCGGCACTGTGCGTCCATCGAGAGCAAGGGCGGCAGCCTGGGCAGCCGAGTTGTTGGGATCGAGCGAGAACGTGATCCGCCACGTGCCGGCTATGGTCGGAATCGCAGTAGTCGGGCTCAGGTTCTTCAAGTTCCAGACAAAGCCGTAGGTGAAGTTGCCCGAAACACTGACCTCGCCGGCCAGGAAGCCCGGCCCGTCACCACTCCACAGGGGTTGACTCAACAGCACCGGGTCGGTGGCACCATCCATTTTCTGGATCGTCAGGCGGGCGTTCGATGCGAACACGAACGGATTTATATTGCCGTAAGTCGTTCCATCCGTACCCTGAATCTCGTTTGCCTGGGCTCCATACAGGGATGTCATCGCATAGGATGTCATGGCTGCACTCGGGTCCAACGCCTCGGTGAGCACCATCTCGATCCGAACCACCGAACTCGTAGTCAGGCTCTGGCTGACCAGGTTATCGCCCCACGTGGCGGTGACATTCACCGCAGAGGCTGCGCCTAATGCCCACTCTCCCTGCCAGGTGCTGGCCGACTGCTGCGGGTAATAGGTCACATTGTTTTTTATAAAAGCCGTGGTCGGGTCAAGATACGGCAGTATTGTCGCCGCCGGCAATACCTGCGTGCTGAGCGGACGCAGTCCCGTACTGGTATTGGCCACAGCGGAGGCCGCATTGGTCGTCCAGACGCTGGTGCTGGGGATACCGCTGCCGGCTATGCCGATATCGTCGGCAAAGATCAGTGCTGCCGAGAAGTTGTTGCCGAAGCCGACCGCGTCTCCGGTCGGTGTAGCACTGAGTTGCGTGGTAGGCGTTTCTCCGCCTGCATTCTTCGCGCTGACATTCCAGTAGGTGAGGGCGTGAGTCAGGCCGGCATCGTCTATGAACGTGTATGTTGTCTGGCCTGCGACCGCTGGGATCGAAATGATATGATTAGCCGGATCGTAAGCTGGTGATGTCGTGCTGCGGTACACCTCGTAGCTGGCCGGAGCCCCGCCCGTCGTCGGCGGTGACCAGGTCAGGGTCTCTGACATGAGCCCTGACTGGGTCGCGGCTATCGTAAAGCCCGTCGGCGCTCCGGGCGCAGCAACGGTTGGTGTTACAGGAGCAACGGTTCCACCCCCACCCCCCCCACTGCAGCCGCTCACTGCAAAGGCGATGACCACAGATACCATAAACGCGGCTGCAAATTTCAGAATATGCGGCCATCTGTTTGGGCTTGTGTCAAAATATACAAGATCATTAAAAGATTCAGAACGAGTAATGTTGCTCATGATATTTCTCCATAAATACTTAAATATTAGGGTGCTCTTATAGATATATACAATTTGTAACAATTTAATCATTTCAAATACTGTTTGCAAGTACGTGCGAATACCTATAACAAAAAATATCGTTATATATCATACTGTTGAAATAAATAAGCTGATTCTGGATTGGCAGTCAGGGCTAAAGTCCCCAGCCATTTTGGATGTTGTAATATCGGTTGGAGCTGGGATTGGATTGCGGTTTCAACCGGTCGATGCAAAGCAGCAATTCAAATGCTGACCGTTCGCTTATGACGCACGACGGAAATCAAATTCGATAATTGCTTGCAAGGATGCGGAAGTGGGTGCGTTCGGAAGAATTCTTCAGGGCTTGTTCCACGAAACCACATTTCAGTTTCGTGCTTATGCGCACAAATGGGGGTAAGCAGAAGTCGGATCTAGCCTGCAGGGATATGACTCCAGCTGGTGGTTACCGTCAAGATTGGAATTGATGCTGGAACTTAAGACCGTCCGAGTGGCGGGATTTTTATGTCTGCAGAACTGGTAAAACTTTAACTGTTCTGCTTGCTATATTATATGCAGGCAGGGTAATTTTCAGACTGTTCAGTTGAAGCGCTGTGTATCTTGATTCTATTGGTGCCGGGGGAGGGACTCGAACCCTCACACCATTTCTGGCACCGGATTTTGAGTCCGGCGCGTCTACCAGTTCCACCACCCCGGCTAAGCGGGCCGCATTATCCCCGAAGCAACGTGCCATATCA
>Ga0307375_10000330_pt1 | contig 62697 bp, 64 predicted proteins | sample TR1MG_FD_202531 | JGI IMG/M metagenome (GOLD analysis project Ga0307375, IMG submission 202531) | Soil microbial communities from Risofladan, Vaasa, Finland - TR-1 | ecosystem: Environmental > Terrestrial > Soil > Coastal area > Acid sulfate soil | place: Finland: Risofladan, Vaasa | collected... | reverse complement strand
CGCCGCGACGGCGGCGGCGGCGCTGTCGAACTCCGCGAGGCGGCGAACGACGTCGACCAATTGGGGTGACTTCAAGAAGACGAGTCGACGGGTGACGTGGTGGTACGCGAGCGCACCGAAGGCCTCGTCGCGCAACGACACCTGAGGACTCAGCGTCCAGGGGGCGGCCGCGTCGAAGACGTCAGCCGTCGAGAGCGACACGGTCTAGTACACCCCGCACAGACCGTCGATGGACACTTCCTCGACGAGCAGTTCCTCGACCTCTTCGATCTCGGTCACCTCTTCATCAGCGATCAACGTCTGGCTCGACACCATTCCTCCTTGGACTCCCCCATTCTGCCAACTCTGGTGTGGTCCGGTGGACCAACCCATGCCAGACTCGGCCCCATGAGCAACGAACTGCCCCAGGCCCCGGCGCCGGTGGAGGCCCCGCTCCCCGTGGGCACCCGGGTGTCTCTGGACCCGGAGGCGAGATTCCTCGACCGGTCCTTCCTCACCGGCGGATCGCCGTGGCGGCTCCTGCGCCTGCCCGGCGGGTCGCGCGCCGTGGCCGAACGGTGGCGGGGCGGCGACCGCGTGCGCCCCGGCGAGGAACGTTTCGCGCGGACCCTCGTCCAGCAGGGACTGGTCCACCCCGTCACCCATCCGCGGATCGACACCAACGACGTGGACGTCGTGATCCCGGTGCACGACGACGTCGTGGCGCTGCGGATCCTGCTCGCCGACCTCGCCGGTCTGCACGTCACGGTGGTCGACGACGGGTCGCCCGAGCCCGCACTCGTCGAGGCGCTCGCCCGCGAGTCCGGCGCCACGCTGGTGCGGCTCGATGAGAACCTCGGACCGGCCGGTGCCCGTAACGCCGGCGCCGCCGCCACGTCGCGGCCGTTGATCTGGTTCCTCGACGCGGACATCTCGCTCGACAACGCTCACGACGTCCTGCACCGACTGGCCGGGCAGTTGTCGGACCCCCTGGTGAGCGCGAGCGCCCCACGCATCCGAGGCGGGGCCGGACGCTCCGCGCGCGATCGCTTCGAGCGAAACTTCAGTCCCCTCGACATGGGTCCACGGGGTGGCCTCGTGGTGCCCGGCGGGACCGTCGCCTACGTGCCGAGCGCCTGCCTGCTCGTGCGACGCCACGCCTTCGGCGAGGGCTTCGATGAGACGTTGCGCACCGGTGAGGACGTCGATCTGCTGTGGCGCCTGCACGACCGCGGCTGGCTGGTGCGCTACGACGCTGAGGTCGTCGTGACGCACCCCGCCCGGACCAGTTGGCGACACTGGTGGCGTCAACGGGCCGGTTACGGGCGCTCCGCGGGTGAACTCGCCCGCCGTCACGGCGCTCGCCTCGCGCCCCTACGGGCCGACCGCTGGACGTTGCTCGCGTGGACCGGGGTGCTCGTCGGTCGCCCGGCCATCGGGGCCAGGATCGTGCGCGTGGCCCGCGACCAACTCTCCACGAAGGTCGCCGAGCACGCCGATCAACCGTCCGAGGTCGCCAACGCCATCGTCGCCCGCGGCATGCTGCGCGCCGGACTGCCCCTGGCGCGGGCCCTCGTGCGGACCTTCGGCGGCGTCATCTTGCTCGCGGCGCTGCACCCGCGCCTGCGGCGCCGCGCGCTGCTGCTCTTCGGGGTCGGCACGCTGGCGCGGTGGCGTTCGGCGCGAGTGCACCCCACCGACGTGGTCCTCGCGGTCGCCGACGACCTGGCCTACGGACTCGGCGTCGCCCACGGGGCGTGGCGCGCGCGGTCCCTCGACGCGGTGCGCCCCCACCTCACCCCGTCGTCGGTGACGCTGCGCGACGTCCTGGCGCCGCGGTGGCGTCCGCGAATCGGTCCGGACGGCGAGCGTTAGAAGCGCACCACGCCGCGCAGGTTCTCGCCCGAGGCGAGGTCCGCGTAGCCCTGCTCGACCTCGTCGATCGAGTACTCCTTGGTGATGAGCTCGTCGATGAAGAGCTTCCCCTCGTGGTGCAGGCGCAACAGGCGCGGGATCTGGACCCGCGGGCTCTCCGAGCCGAAGACCGTGCCGCGCAACTCCTGGTTGAAGAGGGTCAGGCCGAACATGTTGATCTCGATGCTCTGCTGGTTGTAGGGCGCGATCGACGTCGCCACGATGATGCCGCCCTTGGCGAGGATGGAGCGGGCCTGCTCGACGAGCTCGGGGTTCAGCACGCCGGTCGTGATGATCACGACGTCACAGTTCTTGCCCATGGTGAGGTCGGGCAGGATGGTGAAGGCCGCGTCGAGGGTCGTCGCGCACCCGTGGGTGGCGCCGATCTTCAGGGCACGCTCGACCTTCGTGGGGTTGGTGTCGATGGCGATGACCGCGCGCGCTCCGGCGTGGACCGCGCCCTGGATGGCGCCGGCGCCGACGCCGCCACAGCCGATGACCGCCACCGTCTGACCGGGCTTCACCTCGCCGCGGTTGACGGCCGAGCCGAAGCCGGTCGAGATCCCGCACGACAGGAGGGCGGCCGCGCGCAGGTCGTACCAGGGCTCGATGCGCACGAGCGACGCCTCGTGCACGACGATGTATTCGGAGAAGGTGCCCAGCTGGGCCATGCGGTTGAGGTTCTCCTCACCCAGGTGGTGGCGCCAGGTGCCGTCCGAGATCATGGGACCGGCGAGGGTCGTCGCGCCCATGTCGCAGATGTACTGACGACCCGACGAGCAGTACTCGCACTTGCCGCACGAAGGGATGAACGACACCGCGACGTGGTCGCCCGGCTTCAGCGACGTGACGTTGGGGCCGACCGATTCGACGATGCCCGAGCCCTCGTGGCCCCCGATGATCGGGAACATGGTGTTGCGTCCACTGATCAGTTCGAGGATCGCCGGGTCCTGGGACATGTCGCCGGTGCGCAGATGCTCGTCGGAGTGGCACATCCCCGAAAAGGCCATCTTGACCTTCACCTCGCTGGCGTGCGGCTCATCGATCTCGATGACCTCGGTGTGCCACGGTCCGTTCAATTCGCTGACTAGTGCGGCCTTGACCTGCATGAGTCCCCCCAGGTGTCCAATGACGGCGCCACGCGCCGTCTGACGTACATTACCGAGCGCAGCGCAGCGTCGCGCAGCGGACTACATCTGTTCGGGGGCGTCGATGCCGAGCACCGAGAGCCCGACGCGCAGCGTCCGGGCGGTCAGGTCGCACAGCGCCAGGCGCTCGTCGCGCTGGGCACCCGTGGACGACAGCACCGGACAGGCGTCGTAGAACGAGGTGAATCGCTGGGCGAGATCGAACAGGTAGACGCAGAGCCGGTGGGGTCCGAGGGACTCGAAGGCCTGGGCGAAGGCCTCGGGGAAGTCGAGCAGACCGAGGGCCAAGTAGCGCTCCTCGGGCGCCGCGAGGGCGAATCCCACGCCCTCTGAGCTCCACTCCTCGCCGAGTCGGCGAAAGATCGAGCGCAAGCGCGCGTGGGCGTACTGCAGATAGGGACCGGTGTCTCCCTCGAAGGCGATCATGCGGTCGAGGTCGAAGATGTAGTCACGCTGGCGCTCGGTCGACAGGTCGGCGTACTTCACGGCCGCGCGCGCGATCTGGGTGGCGAGGTGGCGGCGCGCCGCCTCGTCGAGGTCGCTGGTCCGCTCGCGCAGGGCCGCGTCGGCGCGCTCGATCGCCTCGTCGAGCAGGGTCACGAGCTTCACGGTCTCACCACTGCGGGACTTGAGCATCTTGCGGTCGGGTCCGAGCACGTTGCCAAAGGCCACGTGCTCGCAACGCACCCGCTCGGGCAGCCAACCGGCCAGACGCGCGACGGCGTAGACCATCTCGAGGTGCTGGGACTGGGGAGCGCCGACCACGTAGAGGATCTCGTCGGCCGCCAGGTGCTCGACCCGGTCGCGCACCGCCGCGAGGTCGGTCGCGGCGTAGCCAAAGCCCTCGTCGCTCTTGCGCACGATGAGCGGCAACGGCTCGCCGTCGCGGTTGGTGAACCCCGGGGGGAAGACGCACTGCGCCCCGCCGCTCTCCTCGAGCAGGCCCATCGACGCGAGGTCGGTGACGACGTCGTCGAGCATCTCGTTGTAGTACGACTCCCCGATCACGTCCTCAGGTCGCAAGGTGACGTCGAGTTTGGCGTAGACCTCGGCGAAGTAGGCCACGGACTGGTCGACCAGGATGCGCCACAGTCTGCGCGTCTCGGGGTCGCCGCCCTGGAGGGCCACGACGCGTGAGCGGCTGCGCTCCTTGAAGGCGTCGTCACCGTCGAACTTGGCCCGGGCGTCGCGATAGAAGGAGTTGAGGTCGCCAATGGACAACGTACTGATGGCCTCTTCTTCGCCGAGGTCGAGCAGGTGCTCGATGAGCATCCCGAAGGGCGTACCCCAGTCGCCGACGTGGTTGCGGGCGATCACGTGGTGGCCCTTGAAGCGGTACATGCGCGCGAGCGCGTCGCCGATCACCGACGAGCGCAGGTGGCCGACGTGCATCTCCTTGGCCACGTTGGGGGCCGAGTAGTCGATGACCACGTTCTTGCGGTGGTCCGCGACCGCCACGCCGAGGCGTTCGTCGCCGACGAGGGTCCGCAGCTGGGCGTCGAGGAATTCGGGGGCGAGGGTCAGGTTCAAGAAGCCCGGTCCGGCGAGCTCCACAGTCGCCACCCCTGTGAGGTCGAGCAGGTTGACGATCTGGTCGGCCACGTCGCGTGGGGGTCGACCCACCCGCTTGGCGAGGGCCATCACGCCGTTCGCCTGGTAGTCCACGCGGTCCGACGTGCGCAGCACCGGGTCGGCCCCGGGGGCCACGTGGTCGAAAGCGCCCTGAAGGCGAGTCAGCAGTACGTCGTAGGTCGAGGCCATGGTCGACAGTCTCCCATCTAGCGGCGCACGTCTGCGTTGTGTTGAAACGCCGGTGCCCCGCTCATTCGTTCAATGATTTGGCAACCGCTCCATGCACCACGACGCCGCTGATGCCAACGCGAAGACTCTGGGACGTCGAGTAGTCGACGGATGCAGGTTCGTTTCGCCCTGCCCGCAAAGGGAGACCGTGCTCGCTGTCCCGATGAAGAACGTACGCCAATTGAAGTCTGACCGGACAATGGGTCCGAAGACCACCTCGGTTATCCGTGACGCTCAACTTCGAGGCTCCCGAACTGGACTGCCCAGCGATCGATGCAGACGAGAATCTCCCATTCATGAGAGATTGCACATGGTGCTGTCGAACGCTGGCGACGTCGTGATCGCGGGAGATAGCGGTGGGCGGGGCAAACTCACTGGTCTCCACGAGGCGTTCTTTCAACTAAATCCATACTCATGAGCGCATTGACCCAACGATATCGGTTCGTATTCTCGCCCATACGAACCGATATAGCGATATTAGCCCGTATGACGTAGAATGCGAACCGATGGCAAAGCAACCGAAACGAACACCGCAGAAGACTTCCGATAGCGGACCGTTCACCGGAAATTCCAACCTCGAGCTGACGTTCGATCCTGTCAACGACGGAGGAGAATCATTGCGCTGGCCCGCGCCACATCAAACAGAACTGATGTGGACTTCTGACCTAACGAGTTACCCGCCGCCTCCGCAACGCGAGAGAAAGCCATACGCCTACGTACTGACGACGCCGCCTGAGATTGCCACAGCGGAACTTCTTTTGACCGGCGAAGTGTCGATGCTCGTCGAAGACGCGGCTCGAGCGACAGAGCATCTGAACGCATCAGTGGACTTGAAACATTACGAGTGGGTGGCTTCGCCCCTTCTGCGCGCAGAAGCAATTAGTTCAAGTCGGATTGAGGGCCTGCGGGCGAGTCATCGCTCAATCGCCGAGGCCAGAGTGAATCCGGCTGCCGCGAAGTCCGTAGCGCGCGAGATTGCGAACAGTGTTAGCGCCATGGAGGAAGCGATCCGACTGGCGGCTGAAGGACCATTAACGGTTGACGTCATCAAGCAGATTCACCGGACGCTTGCGCGCGGAACCGACCTCGAAGAATTCGGCGGAGTGTTTCGGTCGAAACAGAACTGGATTGGCTTCTCGAACCACGGACCGTTCAAAGCGGCATATGTCCCACCGTCGCCACCTGACATCGATCGACTCATGGGGGACTTGCTCAAGTTCGCTTCCCGGACAAACATCCCCGCCATCGCCCAGGCCGCAATTGTTCACGCCCAGTTTGAGGGCATTCATCCTTTTGCCGACGGAAACGGTCGAGTTGGACGGACGCTCGTTCACGTCATTCTGCTCCAACGTGGTCTATCGCGGAGGGTGGTCTCGCCGATCAGCACAGCCCTCGCCGCGAATCGCGACGGCTACATTGGCGCGCTCGCTCGCTTTCAGCAAGGCGGTGACGCTCTTCACTGGATCTCCTACTTTGCGCGAGCCACGACCCAGTCTGCTCGTCGGGCGGAAGGTCTCAGTTTCGACCTCGCCACCTTGGTTGGCGAATGGAGTGCGCGGCTGGGACGACGTCGTGCCGGTTCGATGGACGAGAGGCTGATCGATGTCATCGTGCAACGTCCGATCATCAGCGCGCAGACAGCTGCCCGCAGCCTGAATGTTACAGAGGCAGCCGCTCGCCGCGTTCTTGGCCGGTTCGAGGAGGCACGACTCATTCGCCAAATAACTCTCGGGCGTAGGAATCGGGTGTGGGCCGCCGATGAAGTCTTCGACTTACTCGACGCGTTCGAGCACGGAATGGCGTCTGATGGTGATGGGCACGCGAAGGCGCCAACTCGTCATCTACGTTCGAAGTAACAGACTCGGGTCGTCGCCAGAGCCATTGGAAAGTCCGGCTGGCGGCCCACACTCGTACGCATCATCAAATTTGACTTGCCATCTTCGGCAAACAGTGAAGATGTTGGGCGGTGGTCGTTGTTTGACGTCCGAGGGACCCTCCAGGCGGAGCACAGCAAATCCCGTCAGGAGATCATCAATCTCAGCGGCAACAACACGCTCCAGCTAGGCAGGTACTGCCTTGCGGGTTCGTACCATTGGACCTCGCACTACCATTTCCCAGAAATTCACGCTCCCATTTCACACGGTTACACCGACATTCGCCACCGGCAGGACGAAGTGGATCTCCGTGACGGCGTCAGCGATTCACCGCAAGGACATGCGGGTGGGTTCGCGCCATGAAGCGCCACATTGGAATCTTGGATGTCCGTTCAATTGGCCATCAACTGTGATGAGTGACCTTGGACTTCCGCCTGGCGATACGGGCACCAAGCGCATAACCGATCACGTAGTAAGCGGACCAGAAGACCCATATCGCGAACAGGAACCCGACGTTCAGGCCCTTCGGACCGGGATGGCCAACAGCCAACCAGAGAAGCAGAACGCCGAGGGTTCCCGCCGCATCGAGGCATAGACGGCGGAGGTGACCGGCGTACTGGGAATATGGCAACTTGCCGCGATGGGGAGTCAAGGGCCACCGACGGTGACGAGTCGTTGGATCACTCAAGTCGGCATGCTCCCACCCCTTTTGCTCATGGTACTGGCGACCCGAGTTGAGGCTCATTGCATCGGAGTTATAGGGACACCACCAACAGGGACTTCAGATTCTTCGTGTGCCGTCGAATCATGCAGTCGACTCTTCGGTCCGGGATCAGATCCCGGGTCGCGCCCGTCGCCCCCTGTGATTCGCAGTCAGGTCGGGTGAGGCGACCCTCAAAACTTCTGACCCCCCGCGCACTTCGCTCGGCGCCGCTCGACGTGAATTGGCGAGTCCCACAGCGACTATCCGACGAAACAGCGTCTCTCTTCAGTCATTCCGAATAACTATCGGACTCCGTCACTGTTACGGTTGAAAGAGATGTCGACTTCCCCGGAAACACCCCAGCGCCGTTGGGTGTTTCGACTCGGCCTCCTCCTGGTCCTGGTCGCCCTGGTACTCGTGGGCTCAGAACTCGAGTTTTCGAAGAACAACGTGGCGGCCCCCTCGGTCACCACGTCCACCACGACGACGCAATCGAGCACCTCCTCCACCACTTCCACAACCACGGCCACCACGACGACGCTGGTGGCGCCCGTGACCACTCCCCTGGCGATCAATGAACGTGCCCACGGCTGTGGATTCGCGATGCAGTCCGGCCCGACCGCGACGTCGACACCGGCGGTCTCGGTGCCGGTGCGGGCGGTGGGTCACTGCACGGTGCTCGAGATCGGTGATTCGATCGGCAGTGACCTCGGATGGGGATTGGCGCGCGAACTCAGTTCGACGCCGGCCCTGCGACTCGTGCAGAAGGACAAGTCATCGTCGGGACTCGCGGCGTCCTGGTACTACAACTGGCCCCGCCAGTTAAAGGCGATGCTCGCACGCCAACACCCCGACCTGGTCATCGTGTGCGTCGGGGGCGACGACGAGCAGGGCATCCGATACAACGGGCGTTCGTACAACTTCAACACCCCGCCGTGGCGAGCGCGGTACGCGGACTTGATCAGACAGATGGACACCATGGCCACGAAGGCGGGCAGCTACGTGCTCTGGGTGGGCTTGCCGATCATGGAGCCCACCATCTACCGCGCGGGCATCGCGGCGATCAACTCGCTCTACCGGTCGGTCGCAGCGACCGTACCCGGTGTCACCTACCTCCCCTCGTGGGGTCTCTTCGCCAACGCCCAGGGTCACTATCGCGGGAGCGCGTCAGTGAATCACGTGACGGCCGCACTGCGGGCCAACGACGGCATCCACTTCACCCTGGTGGGTGAGAACGTCTTCGCCACCTTCGTGGCCCAGCACATCGCCGAGATCTACCACGTTCGCCTCCCGCTCGCCCAGCCGGCATTCATCACGAACTAGCCCGCGAATCGGACCGTGCTCACGTCAGGTGCGCGAGCCGTCCGATCACCAGGGTCGCGTCCCACGACAGGGCGAGACAGATGAGCAGCACCAGGATGCTCGACGCGTCGTCGCGGTCGAGACGCCGTGAATGACGAATCGGATTCTCCACGAAGTGATAGGAGATCACGGCGCAGGCCACCGTGCCCGCGACCTCCAGCACCCGAGCCCACGGCGAAGAGAACGGATGGACGAGTTGCAGGGGCAACATCAACCAGGGAAAGTGCCAGAGGTACAGCGAATAGGAGATGTCCCCGACGTAACGAACGGGTCGCCACGAGAGCCACGACGCCGGCGCCCCGCGCAGACTCGCCTGACCCGTGAAGAGCAGCACCGCGCCCGTCGCGGCGGGCCACCACGCGAGGACGCCGGGAAAGGCGCTGGTGGCGTTGAGGCGCCACACGGCGGCGGCGAGCGCCGCGGTCGCCACGATCGCGGCCACGGAGTTGACCCGGGGGCTCCGCCTGGCCCACGCGCTCGGGATAACCGCCACCAGTCCACCCAGTGCCAACTCCCAGAACCTCGTGAACGGCGAGTAGTAGGCCGCCACCGAATTGATCGGTGTGAGGTGAAACGACCACCACGCCGAGCCGACGATGGCCACTACGAGGAAGGCGGCCAACACCTGGGTTCGATACTTGCGCGACGTGAATCGAGCGAGTGAGAAGACGATCACCGGGTAGAGGAAGTAGAACTGCTCCTCGACCGCGAGGGACCAGTAGTGGGTGACGAGCGAGGGAGCGATGCCGGGCACGAAGTAGTTGCTGCCAGTATTGATGAGGCGGAAGTTCGCCCCGAACAGGGCGGCCCAACGAACGTCGCCGAGCAACTGCGGCGCGAAGTTCGCGCCGAGCAGCACGTAGGCGGCGACCACCGTCGTGACCAGGGTCAGGGTTGCCGCGGGCACGATGCGTCGGATTCGACGAGCGTAGAAGTGACCGAGGTTTCGCCCGATGCCTCGCGGGGGCTGGCGTAGGAGGAGACCCGTGATGACGAACCCACTGATGACGAAGAAGATGTCGACGCCGACGTAGCCGCCCTCGAATCCGGGAACCGCGGCGTGCACGAGGATGACGAGCACGACCGCCACCGCTCGCAGTCCCTGGATATCCGGCCGAAAACTCGCCCGACCACCGCGGGATTCTTCGGAAGTCGTGGTCGGATCGCCCTCCGCCAGCGACGGGTCTACGGTCACGATGTTGACAGTAGCCGGGTGCGCAAATCGTTCCCTGGGGCGTCGCTCAGAACCACCGCGTACGGGCTCGATACCCGGACTCGGCCCGGCCGGCGCACTGGATTGCTCGGCGGGCCCGATTCGGATCCGATCGGCCCCGGACTCGGCTCCGGTCGTGACGCCATCGTGGAGGCGCCGACGGTGACCGGAATCATCGATAGACGGTCGAAAATCACCGTTTCGCCGATCCTTGCGAGCGCGTGGTGGGCGTTCTCGCGCCGCCGGGGCCCGCCGTCGACCTCGACTGGCGTGAGCCACTTCGCGCGCTGGAAACGCGGTGCGCCGAGACCGGCAAGAATGGAGGTTATGACCTCTTCACTCAACTCTTTCGGTTCCAAGGACACGCTGGACGTCGACGGTCGCTCGTTGACCTACTACTCCCTGAAGGCCCCCGCGCTGGCCGCCTTCGGCGTCGACCGACTGCCCTATTCCATCAAGGTCCTGCTCGAGAACCTGCTGCGCCACGAGGACGGCGTGAAGGTCCGTGCGGCTGACATCGAGGCGCTCGCCCGCTGGGCCGAGACCCCCGGCCACCACGGCGAAGCGGCCGGTGACGCCGCCCGCGAGATCGCCTTCACACCCGAGCGGGTCCTGATGCAGGACCTCACGGGCGTGCCCGCGGTCGTCGACCTCGCCTCGATGCGCGACGCGATCATCGCGCTCGGTGGCGACCCCGCCAAGATCAATCCGCTGGTCCCGGTGGAGCTGGTCATCGACCACTCGGTGATCCTCGAGCACACCGGCACCCCCGAGAGTTACGAGGAGAACGTCGCGATCGAGTACGAGCGCAACGTCGAGCGCTACACCTTCTTGAAGTGGGCCCAGAGTTCATTCCAGCAGTTCCGCGTCGTGCCCCCGGGCATGGGCATCTGCCACCAGGTCAACCTCGAGCACCTCGCACGCGTCGTCTTCGAGAACCAGGGCGTCGCCTACCTCGACACCGTCGTCGGCACCGACTCGCACACGACCATGGTCAACGGACTCGGCGTGCTCGGCTGGGGCGTCGGCGGCATCGAAGCCGAGGCCGGGATGCTCGGTCAGCCCACCTCGATGCTCATCCCACCGGTCGTCGGGCTGCGCCTGTCGGGCGCGACCCGCGAGGGCGTCACCGCCACCGACGTCGTGCTCACCATCACCGAACTGTTGCGCCACCAGGGCGTCGTCGGCAAGTTCGTCGAGGCCTACGGCCCCGGCGTGGCGTCGCTGTCGCTCGAGACCCGCGCCACCATTGGCAACATGTCACCCGAATACGGCGCCACCTGCGCCATCTTCCCGATCGACCAGGTCACCGTCGACTACCTCGCCTTCACCGGACGCCCCAAGGCCCAACTCGACCTGGTGACGGCGTATGCGAAGGCCCAGGGCATCTGGCACGACGAGACCGCCTCCGAGCCCGTCTACTCCGAGTACGTCGAACTCGACCTCTCGACGGTCGAGCCCAGCCTCGCGGGACCCAAGCGCCCCCAGGACCGCGTCTCGCTGTCGGGAGCCCGGGGCGCCTTTCGCAATGCCCTCGGTCGTGAGCCGATGGAGGTTCGCGGCGTCGACGCCGCCGACCACCTGCGCGACGGCGCGGTCACCGTGGCCGCGATCACGTCGTGCACCAACACCTCGAACCCCGCCGTGCTGGTCGCCGCCGGTCTCGTGGCGAGGCGCGCCGTCGAGCGCGGCCTGAGCGCGAAGCCGTGGGTGAAGACCTCGCTCGCCCCCGGCAGCCGCGTCGTCATGGACTACCTCGAGCGCGCCGACCTCGTCGACCCCCTCGACCAGTTGGGCTTCTACCTCGCCGGCTACGGCTGCACCACCTGCATCGGCAACACCGGTCCCCTGCTCGCCGGGGTCTCCGAGGCCGTCATCGAACACGACCTCTCGGTCGTCTCGGTGCTGTCGGGCAACCGCAACTTCGAGGGTCGCATCCACCCCGACGTGAAACAGAACTACCTGGCCAGCCCGCCCCTCGTCGTCGCGTACGCCCTCGCGGGCACCATCGACATCGATCTCTCGAACGAGTCCCTCGGCACGGGGGCCGACGGCGAACCGGTCTTCCTGTCGGACCTGTGGCCGAGCGACACCGAAGTCGCCGAGGCCGTGCGCGCCTCGCTCACGCCCGACATGTTCGAGCAGCGCTACGCCAGCGCCTTCAGCGGCGACGAGCGCTGGCAGGGCGTGCCCACGACCAACGCCGTCACCTACGCCTGGGATGACGCGTCGACCTACGTGAAGCTCCCGCCCTACTTCGACGGACTCACGATGGAGCCCGGCGTGGTCGCCGACATCACCGGTGCGCGCGTGCTCGCCAAGCTCGGCGACTCGGTGACGACTGACCACATCTCGCCCGCGGGCAACATCCGACCCAACGTTCCCGCCGGCAAGTACCTCACCGACGGCGGCGTCGCCCAGACGGACTTCAACAGCTACGGCACCCGCCGAGGCAACCACGAGGTCATGGTGCGCGGCACCTTCGCCAACATCCGCCTGCGCAACCAGATGGCGCCGGGCACCGAGGGTGGCGTCACCGTGAAGCTCCCCGAAGGCACCCCGATGTCGATCTTCGACGCCGCGATGGCCTACGCACAAGAAGGCACCCCGCTGATGATCATCGGCGGCAAGGAGTACGGCAGCGGTTCGAGTCGTGACTGGGCCGCCAAGGGCACCAAGTTGCTCGGCGTGAAGGCCGTGCTCGTCGAGAGCTTCGAGCGAATCCACCGTTCGAACCTCGTGGGCATGGGTGTCCTCCCGCTGCAGTTCCTGCCCGGCGAATCGGCGCTCACCTACGACCTCGACGGCACGGAGACCTTCTCGATCAGTGGCCTCGACCCGCTCAACCACGGCGAGACCGTGCCCCGCGTCGCGCTCAGCGCAACCCGGGCGAATGGTGAGACGGTCGAGTTCGAGGTCCGCCTGCGCATCGACACCCCCACTGAAGCCGACTACTACCGCCACGGCGGTGTGCTCAACTTCGTCCTGCGTCAGTTGGCCGCCAACTAGTCAGCTCCACGCCAAGAACGCACGGGCGAGTCGGACGTCGACCAGCCCGTGCGAGCGCCGTAGTGATGCACCGGGTGGAAGGATGGCCACGTCCACACGCGCTCGATCACGAGCCGTGGTACAGACGCTCCAGATCAACGATCTCCACGTCAGAGCGAGTTCGACTCACCTGGAGTAACGGCCGGTCGGCGGACGGGCCGAAGAGGAATAGTTTGGCGTGCGCTGCCCGCCGACCCAGTGACGTCCGAATGGTCTCGAGTCGATGCAGGTGCGCCGTCGTCAGCGACTCACCGGACTTGGCTTCGCCAATGGCGACGATCTCGCGTTCGGACGGAACGTCACCTTGCGCGGCGACGACGACGTCCAATTGGCGTTCGACTCCGTCGATGACGGCAATCGAGGGGCCAATGTAGTCGCGAGTCGCGAGGGTGGCGCTGTCGGCGAACCGTCGCACCCACGTGCGCGCCTGCTCCTCGAAGACCGGTCCGCGCACCTGGGAATCGAACACCGCGCTGAGGCGTCCCCCCCAGCTCTGCGCGGGATCTCGGTCGCGCAACAGGGAGCCGTGCGGCTCGAGCACCGCATAGTGAAACTGAAGGAACGAGTCCGCGAGTGCGTAGGCCGGGCGCTGCTGTCGCACGGGGTCCTCCAAGCGGACCACGAAACCGGAATCGACCAGGCGATTGAGCGCGGGCGCGATGTTCGACACCGCCTTGCCGACCTTGTCGGCGATGGTGCCCGCGGTGACCGCTCCATTCGCGATGGCCCCGAGGATGCTGTGGTGGAGCAGCGCCCCGCGCCCGGAGAGGGAGGGGTCCTCGGCCAGCAGCGTCGCGGCCTCACTATGGAGAGTGGCGCCAGGCTTCAAGACTCGGTCGATGACCCATCGATCGAAGTCGTCCGCGTTGGCGGGGAGGTCGAAGTCGACCATGTCGGTGGCGTAGCCGACGACGCCCCCGATGACGGCGAAGACTCGGGTGACGGTGTGCAGGTCACACGTCACGGGCAGTCGCGTCGACGACACACGGAAGTCGTCGGGTTGGACCACGAGTTCGAGACCGGCTCGACCGCGCAGAGGCGCTTCGCCGGCCGTGAGCGCCCTCATCATGGAGATAGCCGACCCGCACAGCAGCACCCGGGCTTGACTTCGCGCCCCCCGGCGAGCGCCGGGGCCAAAGGCCGTGGCCAGGATCGAGTCGAAGGATTGATCAGCCTCGAGGATGTGACCCACCTCATCCAACACGACCGGGACGGGGCGGTCCGATCCCAGGCGGATCAGTGCGGTGACCGCCTCCTCCCAGTCCCCGAAGGCAAGGCGGCCGGGGACTTCGAGATACTCACTGAGCGCGCGTCCGAGGCGTTCTAGTTGGACGGGTGTCTCGACTCGAGTCGCCTCGAAGTAGAAGCCCTTCTGCGCCTCGATGCGCTCCACGAGGGCTGTCGACTTGCCAATGCGCCGACGCCCGTAGACGAGTCCCAACGTGGGACGTTCCACGGTGGTAGCCAGGAACTGGTCTAGTTGCACTGCATCGATCTGTCTCATCAACGTTGCCTGACTGCTCGGTGGCATGGAATCATTTCCATTTATACTGCATGATATTAATACTATTGATTATTCATACTATCAGTATTCAATACTTTAATGACATTCACCGAAGCGGCGCCTTGGCACCACGTCGATTCACATCGAAGGACGTCGAATCCACTTCCCTGATCCTCGCTCGGTCAGTCCACGTCCCTTCTGAGGAAACCACACCGATCTCTTCCGCTCGTCGCGGGCGGCGCCACCACATGACCCATCGGTCGGCCGTCACCAATCGGTGACCGCAACGACTGCTCGTGTGGGCGAACGACTGCTCAGCAGTTCTTCTGCGTGGACAGGCGTTCGACCGCGGCGTTCACCTCGCCGCCGACCAAGATGGCGAGACCGGTCAGGTACAGCCAGAAGATGAGGATCGCCACGCCCGCGAAGGCGCCGTACGTGGTGCCGAACGATCCGAAGTTCGAGGTGTAGAGGGAGAACCCCAGCGACACCAGGGCCCAGAGCACCGTGGCGAGGACCGCTCCCGAACTCGTCCAGCGCCACCGCGGTCGTGGCCGGTTGGGGGCCAGGTAGTAGAGCAGCGTGAACAACAGGTTCATGAATGACAGGGCGATGATCCAGCGCAGAATCGTCCAGCTGGCGGCGAACGCCGCCCCACCCACCGGTGCGGAGTGCTCGATGAGGTGGCCCAACTGCGGCCCGAAGATGATGAGCGCCGAGGCGGCGCCCCCGAGTAGCGCACCGCCAACCAGCAAGGGCAGTGCGACCACGCGCTTGGCGAGAAATGAGCGGTCGGAGGCCAGGTCGTAGGCCATGTCCAAGCCCTCCTCCACGATGACCATGCCCGACGTGGCGCTCCAGAGCGCCACGATGCTCGCCACCACCGTGGTCGTCAGGTCGGTGCCGGTGCGCTGCGTGGCGTTGGCGATGGCCTCGGTGAACACCTGCGCCGCCCCCGCAGGGAGGGCTTTGGTGACCCCGTTGATGAGGTTGACGACCACACCATGGGGCACCGTGATGAGCGTGGTGAACCCCAACAGGGCGATGATGGTCGGGAAGAACGAGAGGAACCAGCGGTACGCGAACGCGCCGGCGGCCACGTTCACGCGATCGACCTTCACGTTGGCGTACGCGGAGAGCAGTGTCGACTTCCACCGTGGGCCCCCGGGTCCCGGCGCCGCGACGGGGATGGGTGGTCCGTCGGCGCTCAACGCGGACCGCTCGATCGATCGGGTGGTGACGTATCCACTAGCCCTTCGCGTGCCCCAACGCGTTCTTCGCCGCGGCGTCGACGCTGTCGAAGAGCTCGATGTGACGGATCGCCTTCTCGCTCGAGTGGGCCAGTCGTTCGCGCACGAGGGCGTTGGCCCGCGCCACCGAGACGGTCAGGTGGTCGTTCAGTAGGTCGTCGACGACTTGGCCGAGCCGCACGAGACCCGTGTAGTCGATGTCCGACATCGCCACCGCGTCGATGATGACGTGCTTGGTCTGCGGATATTTGACGATCATCTCGTGCAATTGGCGTCGGAAGACTCCGGCGTTGGCGAAGAAGAGGTTCTTGTCGAACAGCACAGCGAGGATGTGGTCGACCCGCTCGACCGCGTGCGCATCGTATGGCTCCCAACTGGTGGTGCCCTTGCGTCGGCCCATCTCGACCATGCGCGGGCGCGCCGACTGCCACGTCTGGTCGAGGATCGCCAGGCCCACCGCAATCGCGATCCCCTGCTCCACGCCGAGTAGCACCACGCCGAGCCCCGACACCATTGACAAGGCGAATTCGATTCGACTCGACTCCCAGATGGCGCGGAACTGGGACAGCTTCACCAACCGACCGGCCACGAAGAAGAGGACGCCCGCGAGCGCGGCGAGCGGGATCGTGTGGGCGTACCGCGCCAGCGGCGAGAGTGCGATCGCCCCGATCACCGCGACGAGACCCACCAGTTTCGTCCGACCGCCGGCGAGCGCGCTCACCGTGGTGCGCGCGGGGCTGGCGTCGACGGGGAAGGCTCCCACCATGCCGGCGGCGATGTTCGCCAGTCCCACCCCGACGAAGTCACGGCTGAGATTGTCCGCGACACCGATCTCGTCGGCCGAGGTGCGCGCGGTGGCGGCCGTCTGACTGAGGATCACGATCACCAGCGTGAGGGCGGTCGTGAACACCACCGCCCAGGCGTGTCCGCTCAACCAGTGCAGGCGCCACGTGGGCACGCCGGCGCTGACCGCGCCGAGCTCGACGACGCCGTGGCGGGCCAGTGAGAGCGACGAGGCGAGGACCGTGCTCGCGAGGACGCCCGCGAGCGCCCAGGGCAGTTTCGGATTGACCCGCTCCCCCACCACCATCATCGCCAGCGTGCCCAGCGCGATGGCGACCGACCAGCCGCTCAGTCCACCGAGGTGATGGGCCAGCGAGTCGAGTCGACTGATGAAGCTCTCACCACCCGAGGCGACGCCGAGGGCCCGCGGCAGCTGGTGCACGATGATGATCAGCCCGATGCCACCGAGGAAACCCGCCACGATGGGAATCGACAAGAAGTCGGCGATCCAGCCGAGTTTCAAGAGACCGATACCGAGGATCAGCAGTCCCGTCACCAGCGCCGTGGCGGCGACCAGTTCCATGTAGAGCACCGACGACCCCGGGGCGAGACGCACCAAGGCGACCGCGAAGAGGGGCGCGATCGTGGAGTCCGCACCCACCGACATGATGGGATTCGAGCCCGCGAAGAAGAACACGAGCGAGGCCGCGATGAAGGCGATCATCGCCGTGAAGGCGGGTACGCCGGCCAACTGCGACGTAGCCAACTGCTCGGGGATGGCGATGGCGAGCAGGGTCACGCCAGCGAGGAGCTGCGCGGGAAAATTCTCTCTGGTGAGCCCGAGCAGAATCTGGTTGAGGCCGCGCGCGACGACGCGCCGTCCTATCGGTGTGCGTTCGTTCATTGCCTTACCCGAACTCATACCGCCACCCTAGGGCTGACCCGCAGTGGTTACTTGGTGTCGACGACCCGGAAGTTCTCCGCGAGACGGCTCTTCGGCAAGCCGGCGACCTTGGCGTTGGCGCGGGCCCAGTGACGCAGCATCTTCTCGAGGTCGGTTCGGCTCCCGATCTGACTCTCGTGACGCAAGAGCGCGGCGAGCTTGCGCGAGAACCGCTTCGTGATGTCCACCACCATCGTCGGCTGACCACTCGCCAACCACACGACGGGCACGGTGTGGGGCTCGAGACCCTCGTGGAGCAGTTCGGGGAAGGCGTGAGGATTACGCGCGTCGGGGTAGACCGCGCGAAGCGTGGCTTCACCGGCCGCCAAGTGGTCGGGGTGACTCGCATAGATGCGCTCCCAGTTGCGCTCGGGGTTCTGGGTGATCACGAGGTCGGGGCGATGGCGGCGAATCACCCGGGTGATCTCGCGGCGCAACAGCAGCGTGGGCTCGACTTGACCGTCGGGCCAGCGCAGGAAGGTGAGATTCGTGACGCCCACCTCGGCCGCGGCAGCGCGTTGTTCGGACTCACGCACCTCGGCGCGCTCCTCCTTCGAAAGGGTCGAGTCGTCCCCACCGGCGTCACCGGAGGTCACGAGGCAGTAGGCGACGTCCACACCGTGGTGGGTCAACGTCGCGACGGTCCCGCCGGAGCCGAAGTCCACATCATCGGGATGGGCGACGACCACGAGGGCCCGCTTGATCGAACGGTCGTACTTGAAGACGGGAAGCTTGGTGGCACGAATCTTCTTCTTCTTGCTCACAGTACGGAGTCCTCCAGTGTCGGGTCCCATGAAGCCAGGTCCTTCAGGCGCACATCGTTGGAAAAGACTTCCACGATCGGACGTTTGAGTCCGAGACGGCGCATGATGACCTCGGCTTCGATGATCTGGTTCCAGAGCAGCAGCGAGACGACGACCCCGGTCGAGCCCGCGCGCGCGGTCCGTCCCGAGCGGTGCAGGTAGGCCTTGTGGTCTTCTGGCGGGTCCCAGTGCATGACGCAGTCGACGCCGTCGATGTGCAGTCCGCGAGCAGCCACGTCGGTCGCCACGAGCACGGGCAACTTGTCCGCGCCGAAGTCGGCCAGCGCCTTCTCGCGCTGGCTCTGGCGCAGGTCACCGTGGATGGCCGCGGCCTGCACGCCTTCCTTCCCGAGCTGCTCGACCAGCCGGTCGGCTCCGCGCTTGGTGCGACAGAAGATGATCGTCTTGCCGTAGGAGTTGCAGATGGTGGAGGCGACTTTGATGCGGTCCATCTGGTGGACGTTGAGGAAGTGGTGCACCATCAACGACACCGTCTGGGTGTCGCTCATGACTTCGTGGAAGACCGGATCGGTCAGGTAGCGCTTGACCAAGCGGTCGACGGCGCCGTCGAGCGTGGCCGAGAACAGCAGCGTCTGGTGGGGGTGTTCGGCGATGCGACGAAGGACCCACTCGACCTGGGGCATGAAGCCCATGTCGGCCATGCGGTCGGCTTCGTCGAGCACCAGCACGTCGAGGTCCTCGACGTTCACCTCACCGCGGTCCCCGAGGTCGATGAGCCGACCCGGCGTGGCGATGATGACGTCACAGCCCTTGCGCAGGGACTTGATCTGACGCTCGATGTCCGCGCCGCCGTAGACGGCGTTCACGTGCAGTCCGAGCGCCTTGCCGAGCGGCTCGAGGACCTCGTGCACCTGGACGGCCAGTTCGCGGGTCGGCAAGAGCACCAGGCCACGAGGGCGGGCGGGCCCGCCCTCCTTGGTGGAGAAGGTCTCACCTTGGGCGATGCGCTGGAGCATCGGCAGTCCGAATCCGAGCGTCTTGCCCGAACCGGTCTTCGCCTTGCCGCAGATGTCGCGACCGGCGAGGGCGTCGTGGATGGTCATGGCCTGGATGGGGAAGGCGGTGGTGATGCCCTGGGAGGTGAGGACCGAGCATAATTGCTCGTCCACTCCCAATTCGGCAAATGTTTTATTGGTGGCGTACAAGTCCTGTGCCGACGGCACGGACTCCTTGATTTCACTACTCACGGGACAACGGTCTTTTCTCGGCTGGACCCGGAACCGTCGTTCGAAAGTGTGGGCCCAAGCTCACTACTAGGAGCTTCCCCCCTAGTCTAAGTGACAAATCCGCAGTTTTACCGATAAATCCAAGGAGCGACATGACCCGACTCGCTGAAGGCGTCAAGGCCCCCGCATTCACCCTCCCCGACCAAGACGGCAACGACGTTGCCCTCAAGGACCTCGCCGGCCAACGTTTCGTGCTCTACTTCTACCCCGCTGACGACACCCCGGGCTGCACCAAGGAGGCGTGCCAGTTCAATGACGGACTCGGTGGATTCACGAAACTGGGCGTCCGGGTCCTTGGAGTCTCTCCCGATGGAGCCGCCAAGCACGTCGCCTTTCGTGAGAAGTACGGGCTCACCTTCGATCTCTTGAGCGATCCGGACAAGAAGGTCATGGAGAAGTACGGCGCCTTCGGCGAGAAGATGATGTACGGCAAGAAGGTGAGAGGCGTCATCCGTTCGACCTTCATCATTGGTCCGACCGGCAAGGTCGAGCGCGCCTGGTACGGCGTTCGCGCCGATGGACATGCCGCAAAGGTCTTGGAGTCCCTGCAGGGGGTCTGAGCCCGGTGCGCGGACCCGAGGGCAGAAACAGACTGCCTGTCTGATCCACGGCGTCGCGAGCCGAGCGTGGGACGTCAGACACGCCCGCCCCGATCTACAAGGACTTCGTCCCGAGGCGCACCGGCGAACTCAACCCCTTGGCCCACCCACAGATGAATGACCAGCGTCGCGTTGGTGGTGAATCAGCGCCGAACGGGAACCGCTAACTCGCGTTGTGGCGTCGGACCGTCTTCAAGCGGTGCCAGAAGCCCCACGCGAGCAGGATGACGAGAACGATGATGACCGGGGTCTGCGCGGTGTGGAAGTCATTGCTGACGCGCTGCCAATTGGATCCCGCTGCGTAGCCGAGTCCCGTGAGGAGCGACACCCACGCGAGTGATCCGATGGTGGTGAGGATCATGAAGGGACCGCGCTTCATCTCCGCGATGCCCGCGGGCACCGAGATCGCGCTACGCACCACGGGTAGCACCCGGCCGACCAAGACCGAAATCGCGCCGTACTTGGCGAACCAACGTTCTGCCGCGTCGAGGTCCTTGTGGGTCAACAGGATCCACTTGCCCCAGCGGTCGACGATCGTGCGTCCGGCGGTGCGCCCAATCTCATAGGCGATGATCGACCCGATCAGCGACCCGACGGTGCCGATCAGGATGACCGCCCACACCGAGAAGTGTGAGCTCCCGCCCACGGCCACCGTGCAGAAGGCTCCGGCGAAGCCGAAGGTCACCTCCGAGGGAATCGGCGCCATCGCCGACTCGACGATGGCGAGGACGATCAGGGCGAAGTAGCCGTAGTTCTGGACAAATGACTGCATCCCGCTATTCTCGCCGATTTCAAACCGGCCCGGCGTTGACCTTCCGAGATTCTTACTTCTGGTGGTGGGAACACCAGTAGGTGGTGCGCCCCCCGATGGTCTCGATCAGCATCGCCCCACCGTCCACGGGACAGCGTGCGCCGGGGAAGCGAGCTTCCATGTGATCGCCGAGATGCGATCCACCGCGGCGCTGCAGCGTGCGCATCGTGTTCGTGAAGGCCTTGTAGAGCTTGGTCTTCTGCTGCGCACTCAGGGTGCCGGCTGGCGTACGCGGATCAATGCCGGCGCGAAAGAGCATCTCGTCTCCGAGCAGGTTGCCGACGCCCGCCACGACCGATTGGTCGAGCAGGCGCGCCTTGATGGCGGGACCCTCGCCCCGCTTGATGTGGACAACCTGGTCGAATTGGGCGCGAGTGAGCGTGAGCGCGTCGGGGCCGAGTTCATCGAGACCGGGGTCGATCTCGAAACGTCCGAGGCGACGGGGGTCGTGCAGGATCAGCGTGCGACCATCGTCGAGCTCCATCCCACCGCGGATCCACTCCTTCTTGAAGGTGTGCGGTCCGTAGAAGAGTCCGTCGATGCCGGCGTCACCGTCGATCAGCAGCACGCCGGTCATGCCAAAGCGCATGCCGAGCGTCACGCCGCTGGTCTCGATCAACAGCAGCTTGCCGCGACGTGACGTGCCCGTGACCTGAAGTCCTTTCACCGTGCGCGACCACGCCGCCGGTGAGGTCAGTTTCTTGGCGGCGTAGGCGTCGGCCCACCCCCGCACGACGGTGGCGCCGACTACCCGACTGGCCAGTTCGCGGTACGACTCGACTTCGAGAATCTCGGGCACCCGGCGAGCGTACCGGGAAATCGGAAGTTCCCCTGCCTCAGTAAGGTTGTTCCATGGCCATCGAGAAACCACATTGGCGAGAGCTGTTCAGCGAGGTCGTCACCTCGGGACTGTGTACCGGCTGCGCCGCGTGCGTGGTCGCCTGTCCCCACCCGGTACTCGACTACGAGACCGCCAACGGCGTCTACAAGCCCTGGCACCTCGATCTCGACGGCGGCCCCGACAACTGCACCCACGGCGAGAAGGGCTGCACCATGTGCACCCGAGCCTGCCCGAGGTTCCGCAACTGGGAGTCCGAGATCGACACCCACCGCTTCGCGCGCGAACGAACCGACGACGAGGTCTACGGCATCGGCGACGTCATCTTGGCGCGCGCGAGCGACCCGTCGCTCATCGACAACGGCCAGGACGGCGGCTTCGTCTCGGCGTTGCTGATCTACGCCCTCGAGAACGACGTCATCGACGCCGCCCTCGTGAGCGGACTCGAAGGCGACGGTTCGACGTGGCGCGCCCAGCCTCGCGTCGCGCGCACCCGCGAGGACGTCCTCGACACCGCCAAGTCGCGCTACACCTACAGCGCCAACCTGCTCGCCTACCCCGAGGCCGCCGAGGGCGGTGCCGAGCGCATCGCGCTCGTGGGCATGGGTTGCATGGCCTCGGCGCCCGGCGCGATGCAGAGCCGCAAGGCCGGCAAGATCGCGCGCCGACTCAGTCTCACGATCGGGCTGCTGTGCTCGAAGACCTTCGACGACTCGATCTTCGAGGAGCTCTTCGAAGCCAAGCACGGCATCAAGCGCGCCGACATCGTGAAGATGAACATCAAGGGCGTCTTCCAGATCTGGACCCGCGACGGCGCCTTCCACGAGGTGCCGCTGAAGGAGGCCCACGCCTACACCCGCGAGGGCTGCACCCACTGCCCGGACTTCGCCGCCGAGCACGCCGACATCTCGACCGGCGGCATCGGGGCCTTCGGGGACTGGACACTCGTCATCGTGCGCACCGACCTGGGCCGCGAGCTCGTGAGCGCCCTGAAGGAACGCGGGCTCATCGAGACGCGTCCGGGTGACGACGACCCGGGGGCGGTCGCCCTGCTGCACAAGCTCGCCCAGGTCTCGCGCAAGCGCTGGCCCGAGACGGCCAACCCCGGTCCCCGGCGCCTCCCGCTGAGCGCACACCCGAGTTCCAGCCCGAGTGGACACTGAGCCGATGGCCACGGCCCCGGCCCACACGACCATCCTCCTGGTGCGCCACGGCCAGACCCAGACGACGGGCACGATCCTGCCGGGTCGCGCCCCGGGGCTGCACCTGTCCGAGCGTGGCGTCGCCCAGGCCGAAGGCGTGGCCGCGCGCATCGCAGAGTTGTCACGCCGCCCGGTCGCCCTCTACGTCTCACCCCTCGAACGAGCGCGCGAGACCGCGACGCCGATCGCCAAGGTCCTGAAACTCCGACCGGTCGTCGAGCGCGGACTCCTCGAGTGCGACTTCGGCGCCTGGACCGGCAAGCGGCTGGCCACGCTCGCCAAGCGACCCGAGTGGCACGCGGTCCAGCACGCCCCGAGCACGTTCCGCTTCCCCGACGGCGAGTCCTTCTCCGAGATGCAGCTGCGCATGTGGACGACGCTCGAGCGGCTCGCCAAGAAGCACCGCAACAAGACCATCGTGGTCGTGAGCCACGCCGACCCCATCAAGGCCGCGATCACCTACGCCCAAGGCGTGCCCCTCGACCTCTTCCAACGCACCGTCATCTCCACCTGCTCGGTCAGCGCCCTCTCCCTCACCGACCGCCACCCCATCGTCCTCAGTGTCAACAACACCGCATCCCTGAAGGAGCTCGCCCCCTCATGAACCACGTCTTCGCCAACCCCGACAAGGTCATGGTCGGCACCCGAGGTGAAGTCGGCAGCCGGCTCTTCCTGCTCCAGGCCCGCGAGGGACGTCGCCTGATCATCGTGAAGTGCGAGAAGGTCCAACTCAGCGCGCTGGCCGAGTGGCTCGCCCAGGTGATCGAGGATCTCGGTCGGCCCGGACACCTGCCCGACGACTTCGCACTCGAGCCCGAGTACGAGCCCGACTTCACGGCCGGCGACATCGCCGTCGCGATCGACGAAGAAGAACAGTCGATCGAGGTGACCTTCGGGTCGGTCGACGAGGAGGACTCGCTCACCCTCACGCTCACCAAGGAGTGGGCCGGTGGACTCGCCATCGCCATCACGCGCCTCATCGAGGCCGGTCGCCCTCCCTGTCCCCTCTGCGGGGGACCCCTCGACGCGCGGGGCCACGACTGTCCGCGCACCAACGGCCACCGACCGCCGATCCGCTAGACCATGGACCGCGACGACCAGCGACGGCTGCTGCTCGAGGGGTCCATCGAAGTCGAGGGCCGGGTCACGGGTTCATCCAACCAGGCCTTGTTGGTGCGGGTCTCGCTCGACGGGGTCGACGCGATGGCCTGCTACAAGGCCGAGGTCGGTGAGCGTCCCCTGTGGGACTTCCCCGACGGCCTCTGGCGCCGTGAGGTCGCGGCCTTCGAACTCGACGTCGTGCTGGGATCCGACCTGGTGCCCACCACCGTCGCGCGCGAGGACGCCCCGTTCGGAATCGGATCGCTGCAGTGGTGGGTCGATGACAACCTCGAGGACCACTACTTCACCCTGCGCGAGAGGACCGATCTGCACCACTGGTTCGCCGAACTGGCCGCGTTCGACGTGGTCGCCAACAACGCCGACCGCAAATCCGGCCACGTGCTCTTCGACGGCACGCGGTGCTGGGCGATCGACAACGGTCTCTGCTTTCACGAACAGGACAAGTTGCGCACGGTGATCTGGGAGTACGCCGGGCTCGAGGTCGAGGAGCACTTGCTCGAGCGCATCCGGCGCTTCGCCAACGGCGACACTGGTCGAGTGGGCGACTTCCTCAACCCCAGCGAACTGGCCCACGCGCAGGTGCGTGCCCACGGCCTCGCCGAGAGCGCCCTCTACCCGCACCCCGACGAGGACTCGGACTGGCCGCCGTATCCGTGGCCGCTCGTCTGAGCTCCAGCGCTGCCCGATCAGACGATCGACACCACGTCCATGTCGAGGCCCGGGACGCCTGATTCGAGGAGACCGAAGGTGAGCACGGCCCCGACGCCGAAGAAGCCCGCGATCCACCAGAACGCCATCGAATACCCGTGCAGCACCGCGAGCGACGCCTGATAGCCGGTCGGCTGGTTCGCAATCGCGCCCGCGGCCCGCGCGGTCGCCGAAACGGCGATCGTGTTGAGCAGGGCCGCCCCCACCGACCCGCCGATCTGGGACGTCGTGTTCACGAGGGCCGACGCCGCGCCGGCGTCGGTGGTGTTCACGCCGAGCGTGGCGCTGGCGACGGCCGGCGCGAAGATGAGGCCGAGGCCGAGGCCCGTGAGGACCAGTCCCGGCAACACCGATGAGATGTAGTCGGTGGTGGGTGACAGACGAGTGAAGAGCACGACGCCCATCATCGACAGCAGCATGCCCGTCGGGATCAACGGACGAGGCCCGACCTTCGCGAGCAGTCGCGCGCTCGCGATGAAGGCGGAGAAGGCGAGCGCCACCACCATGGGCAAGAAGTCGATGCCGGTGCGCATCGGCGAGTAGTCGAGGACCGACTGCAGGTAGTACACGATGAAGAGCGAGATGCCAAAGACGCCGAAGTTGGTGATGAAGAGCGCAACCAGGGATCCGCCGCGCACGCGGTTGAGCAGCAGCCGCAGCGGCAGCAACGGGTGGGCGCTGCGCTGTTGCCATCGCGTGAAGGCGACGAGCAGCACCGAGCCCGCCACGAGGCTCCCCCAGGTGAGTGAATTGGACCAATTCGTCGTCACCGCGTGGCTCAGTCCGTAGACGATGAGGAACAGTCCGGCGCTGCCGAGCAGCGTGCCAAGGACATCGAGGTGCGCGTGGTGCTCACTGCGGCCGTCGCGCACGAACAACGCGACGCCCACCAGGGCGAGCGCCGCGAAGACGAGGTTGATGAAGAGGCACCAGCGCCACGACGCCCATTGGGTGAGCGCTCCACCGAGCAGCAGCCCGATCGCCGCGCCCGAACCGGTCACCGCGCCGAAGTAGGAGAAGGCGCGCGCGCGTTCGCGCGGGCCCTCGAAGGTCGTGGTCAGCGTCGCCAGGGCCGCCGGGGCCAGCAACGCGGCGAAGACGCCCTGGACGGCCCGGGCACTCACGAGCACGGCGAAGCTCTTGGCGACACCGCCCGCCGCCGAAGCGACGGCGAACCCGACGAGGCCCACGTACAGCGAGGCGCGCCTCCCCCACAGGTCGCTGAGTCGACCTCCGAGCAGGAGCAGCGATCCAAACGACAGGGTGTAGGCGGTGATCAACCACTGCCGATTGCCCGACGAGAATCCCAGATCGATCTGCGCGCTCGGCAGCGCGATGTTGATCACCGTCGTGTCGAGCGCGAGCATCAGCGAGGTGATGCTCAGCACTCCGAGGGTCCACCAGCGACGGGCGTGGGCGGAGACGGGCAGAGGACTCATAAGGATGGCCCCAGCCTAAAGAAATAGGGGCGGCGAACTGTGCACCGCCCCTAATCCCTAGCGAATCACCGGCGAAACCATACGGTGCGGACCCGTCAGGGCCGTTGGACTAGCCGCGCGCCTTCAACGCCTCGATCAACGCCGGCAGCACCTTGTGCACGTCGCCGACGATGCCGAAGTCCGCGATCTGGAAGATCGGAGCGTCGGGATCCTTGTTGATGGCCACGATGTTCTTCGAACCCTTCATGCCGACCATGTGCTGAGTGGCCCCTGAGATGCCACAGGCGATGTAGACCGTCGGCTTCACCGTCTTGCCGGTCTGGCCGACCTGGTGCGAGTACGGGACCCAGCCAGCGTCGACGATGGCCCGACTCGCGCCCGCGGCGCCGTTCAGTAACTTGGCCGCTTCGACGATGAGCGCGTACTTGTCCGCCTCACCAAGACCTCGGCCGCCCGATACGACGACCGCCGCCTCTTCGAGCTTCGGACCGGTGCGCTCCTCGACGTAGCTCGTCACGATCTTCGCGGCGCCAGTGGCACCGACGTCACCGGCCGGAGCGCTCACGACCGACGCGGGTGCGCCACCCGCCGACTCTGGCGCGAAGGACTTCGCACGCACAACGATGATGCCGGGACCCTCGGCGGTGAATCGGGCCTTCACGGTCTGGGTACCACCGAAGACGGGGTGCTCGGTGACGAGGCCACCCTCATCGTTGAGCCCGGTCACGTTGGTCAGCACCGGACGGTCGATCTTGGCCGACAGGCGGGCCGCAATGTCGCGCGCGTCGTAGCTCGTGGGCACCAGCACCGCGTCGGGGGCGCCGCTGCTCGCGATGAGAGCCGCGATCGCCGAAGCGACTGGGGCACCGGGCAGCGCGCCGTTGAGGTCGCCCACGTCGTACAGCGTCGTGGCGCCGTACTCGCCAGCCTGAGCCGCGAGGGCGCCGCCGTCACCCCAGGTGATCGCCGACACGGTGGCCCCGAAGGTGCGCGCGTGACTGAGTAGTTCCAGCGAGGTCGTGGTGAAGGTTCCGCTCTGCGGTTCCGCGACGACCCAAATGTTCGTGATAGCCATGATCGAATTTCTCCTAGAGGACCTTGATTGATTCGAGGAACGCGACGATCTTCTCGGCGCCGTCGCCCTCGTCGACGTACTTCTCGCCGGCCTGGCGGGCCTCGGCGGCGACCACCGCAGTGATCTCCTGACGCGCACCCTTGGGACCGGTGACCTCGGCGAGACCCAGGTCAGCGATGCTGAGGATCTCGACGGGCTTGGACTTGGCGGCCATGATGCCCTTGAAGGACGCGTAGCGGGGCTCGACGACGCCGGCGGTGACCGTGACGAGTGCGGGCAACGGGGCGACGACCTCGTCGTAGCCGGCCTCGGTCTGGCGGTCGACCTTCACGGTCGAGCCGTCGATGGTGACGGACTTGGCGAAGGTGATCGAAGGCAGCGACAGCAGTTCGGCGACCTGGACCGGCGTGGTGCCGGTGTAGCCGTCGGACGACTCGGTGGCGCAGAGCACGAGGTCGGGGTTGATCCGACCGATCACGGCGGCGAGCACCTTGGCGGTGCCGAGCGCGTCGGTACCGCGCAGCGACTCATCACTCACGATGACGGCCTTGGCGGCGCCCATGGCCAGCGCATTGCGCAGTCCGGCGACGTCGGCGGCCGAGCCCATGGAGACGACGGTGACCTCGCCCGAACCGGCCTTGTCGACCAATTGGAGGGCCATCTCGACCCCGAAGGTGTCGGCCTCGTCGAGGATCAATTTGCCCGAGCGGTCCAGGTTGTTCGAGGAGTCGAACGCCTGGGGAGCGGCCGGGTCGGGAATCTGTTTTACGCAGACGACGATGTTCATGCCCTTTAATCTAGGGCATTACCGACCAGTACGTTGTGGGCCGTTAGTCAGTACCGTGCGCACCAGTGCCGGATCGTCGGTGATGATGCTCGCGACCCCCCACTGGGCCACCCGTTCGATGTCCGAGGGCTCGTTCACCGTCCAGACGTTGACGTCGAGACCTAATTCGCGGGCCTGTTCCATGGCCGGCTCGCTCAGGGTGGAGAAGTGGGGGTGGACCGCGTTCAGGCCCAGGGCCCGGGCCCGCACCAGGGCACTGGACAGATCGATCCCCCAGAGCAGCCAGCCCACCTCGATGGCCGGGTCGTACTGGCGCACCTGGGCGCAGGTCGCCTCGTCGAAGCAGGAGATGATCACTCTCGGGGCCCAGCCCGACTCGTGCAGGAAGTCGAGCACCTGGCGGGCGAACTGACCGGTCGCGTCGTAGGTGGGCTCGCCCGCTTCCTGAATGTTCTTGATTTCCACGTTGACCTTCACGCCCTCGAGGGTGTCCATCGCCGCCGCCAGACTCGGCACGTAGTCGGGCAGATCACGCCGATTCACCTGGGCGATCACGGCGCCCTCGGCCACGGGGTCGTGGTGGATCACGAGCGTCCCGTCGGCGCAGCGCCGTACGTCCAGCTCGACGCCGTCGACGCCCAGGGCGACGGCGGCCCGAAAGGAGGCCAGGGTGTTCTCGCGTTCCTGCCGGTGGAGTCCTCGGTGGGCGTAGATCTCGATCACGGGCATATTCTGCCAGGCTGGCTCGTAGCGGCCCGGCGTGAAAGAAAATCGCCCCCCAGACCTTGTATTTCCATCATGTTTCCACTAAAATTTTCTTTCCGCTGACGCCACGATTTGACCCGTGGCGCACGGTGGAGTAACCCCCCACCACCCCCCACTGAAGGATTTATCATGTCGTTGATCTGGAACCGTACCCATGCCTGGGATGACGCCGACTGGCGCTCGAATGCCGCGTGCCGTGACACCGAGCCCGAGCTCTTCTTTCCAATCGGTACGACCGGGGGGGCGACCGACCAGATTGAATCCGCCAAGCGCGTCTGTCTGAAGTGCGATGCTCAGAAGGCCTGTCTCGAGTTCGCCCTGGCCACCAACCAGGAGTCCGGCGTCTGGGGCGGTACCACCGAGGACGAGCGTCGCAAACTGCGCAAGCAGTGGCTGGCCGCCCGTCGCCGCGCGACCAGCCTTTAGTCGCGCGCGGTCATCGGGACCACCACTCGCACGAACGTACCGCCGCCTTCACTATCGGCGACCGTGCTCATCTCGATCGTTCCGTGCAACTGGGCACGTACCAAGTCGCGCACGATCGACAGACCCAGGCTCGTCGGCACCTCGAGTGAGAAATCCAACCCAAGTCCGCGACCGTTGTCGCGGATCTCGGCGATGGCGTTGTCATCCTCCTGGTAGAGGTTGAGCGTCACCACCCCCACGTGATGTTCGTCGAAGTTCCCGAAGTCGGTGAAGGCGTGCTCGACGGCATTGGTGAGCAGCTCGGCGAGCGCCACCGCGAGGGGCGTGGCGAGATCCGTCGCCAGGGTGCCCAGTTCACCGTTCACCACGATCTCGACGGGGTGCAGGGCTAAGACGGTGTCCTCCACCAGCAGGACCAGGGAACGGACGATCTCGTCGAAGACGACCTCCTCGCCCGGTTCGCGCGAGAGCACCTCGTGCACCACGGCGATGGAACGCACCCGGCGCTCGGCCTCCATCAGCGCGGTGCGGGTCTCCGCCTCGTCACTGCGTCGCGCCTGGAGTCGCAGCAGGGACGAGATGGTCTGGAGGTTGTTCTTCACGCGGTGGTGCACCTCGCGCACCGCGGCCTCCTTGTTGAGCACCAGCCGGTTGAGCTGGCGCAGGTCCGACACGTCACGCACGAGCACCACGACGCCGGTGACGGCGTGGTGTTCGAGCAACGGCACGCAGTGGAAGAGGATGGCGACGTCGTGGCCGCGGTCGATCTCCTCCATCGCGGGGATCGCGAACTCCAGCGAACGCTCGACGACGCGCACCCGCAGGCCGAGCTCTCGCAGCGTGCGCCCTTCGGCCGAGGCGTAGATGCCGAGCCGGTGCAGGGCGTTGGCGGCGTTGGGCGTGGCGAACTCGACCTGCCCGGCCGCGCCGATCAGGATGATGCCATCACCGACGCGCGGCAGGCCCGGCCCGGCGACGTCGTCCTCGCGGTACGGGAAGGACGAATCGGCGACCATCGTGCAGAGCCGCTCGAAGATCGACAGGTAGGCCTGCTCGTAGAGTGACGCCGGTCCGCGCAGCGGCCCCTGCAGGCGCACCATCACCGCGACCACGCGCCCGTCGAAGCGCACCGGCACGCACCAGACCGGGATGACGTCCTGCACGCCGTCGACCTTCGAATCACCGACGACCCGGGTGCCGCTCTCGAAGGCGAGGCGCACCAACGGCCAGGCGTCGGGGCGCTGGGTGGTGCCCACGAGGTCGTCGTTCAGCAGCGTCGAGCGGTTGTTCGGACGCATCTGGCCCAGCACGACGAAGTTCTCCTCGCCCGGGCTCGTGTGGTCGTCGACCTTGGCCATGAGCAACATGTCCGAGAACGAGAGGTCCGACAACAGCGACCACGACGCCGTGAGGCGCAAGAGGTGGTCGACGACCGGCTCGGCGAGTGACGTGCGCTGCGCCGCCAGCTCGGCGAGTGTCGCCACTAGTGGCTCCGCAGCGGAATCATCTGGCGTTGGCGCGCGGTGTAGGACGCCAGCTCGTGCACGCCGCGTGCCTCGAGCAGCGTGGCGAGGTCCTCGGCACGCTCGCCGACCCGTTCCAGTCGGTGGGCGTCGCTCGCGGTGGTGAAGGTGACCCCCTTGGCGACCAGGCGGTCGAGGAATCCCTCGGCCGGGTACTGCTCGCCAATGGGCTTCACCCAGCCGGCCGAGGAGCACTCGAGTGAGATGTCGACGCGGCTGGCGGACTCGGCCATGAGGTCCCAGTAGTCGGCCGGGTTGTTCGCGTAGTAACCGGCGACCTTGATGAGGTCCGGGTGGGCCAGGACGTCGACGGCGTGGGACGCGCAGAGCTCGTCGAGGGCGTGGGCGTAGTCGGCCCAACACTGGTCGACGTCGCGCACCGTCCACTCGTGCATTTGGGGTGGGTTGTCGATGTCGTCGAACTGCCAGGTCCCGAGCCAGTGCACCGACCCGATCAGGACGTCGAAGGGATACTGCGCCAGCAGCGCCGACACGACGTCCATCTGGCCCTGGTAGTAGTCGACCTCGAGACCGACCTTCACGGGCAGTCCGGCGTCCTTCGCGGCGACCGCCAGGGTCACGTACTCGTCGAGCGAGTTGCGCGCGTGGAAGTCGAAGTAGTCGGCCATGATCGGGCTGGTCGGCTCGTGGCCGAAGCGCTGCCAGAACGGACCCACCGCGGACATGACGTCCACGAAGCGGTTGGCGTGTTCGGTGATCGCGAGCTCGGTGACCCCGTGCTCGGCGGCCTCGTCACAGTACGCGGCGATCTGATCGAGTTTGTACCAGACCGAGGACTCCTCGTGGGGCCAGAGGTGCAGGTGATAGTCGATCACGGCTGGCCGATGATCAGGAGCCGAAGCCGACGACCCGGTCGCTCTTGGGCGAGCCGACCTCGACGTAGGCGATGCGCGCGGCCGGTACGCCGACGCGGCGACCCTTGCGGTCCGTGAACCACAACACCTTCTCGTTGTCGAGCGCCTCCTCGACCTGGCGGATCACCTGATCGCGGTCGTCGTCCTCGGGGAGCTCGATGTCAATTTCCTTCATCGATTGCACGATGCCTATGCGAATGTCCACTGGTACTCCTCTGGCCGGTTGGCGACATTCCCATGTTACGACGCTGGGGCATGATGAGAAGCGTGAGCAACGAGACCGAGTCCGAACGCAACCGTCGCTGGGCGGCGACCATGGAGGGCTACGAGGGCGGCGCGGACGACGTCACCGTCGCCCACCTCGATTCGAGCGCGCAGATCGACCTCGCCGCCTCGCCACGAGTGGCCGTGGCGGGCACCCTGGGCGAGCGCGAGGACCAACTGGACGCCACCCTCGCCCACGGCGCGACGCGCTCGAGCGGCGCGGGACTGCGCGCTCGCGAGGAAGAGCCCGACGAGTTCCGCACCTGCTTCGAGCGTGACCGCGACCGGATCCTGCACTCGACGGCCTTTCGCCGCCTCGCCGGCAAGACCCAGGTCTTCGTCTTCCCCGAGGACCACATGCGCACCCGGCTCACCCACGCCCTCGAAGTAGCCCAGGTCGCGACGGGCGTCGCACGCGCGGTCGGGCTCAATGTGGCCCTGACCGAGGCGATCGCCCTCGGTCACGACTGCGGGCACGGTCCGGGGGGCCACGCCAGTGAGGAGGCCCTCGACCCCTACGTCGTCGGCGGCTTCGATCACGCCAACTGGGGCGCCCAGGTGTCCCTGCGTTCGCTGAACCTCTGTCGCGAGACCCTGGACGGCATCGCCAATCACTCGTGGTCCCGGCCGGCGCCGCTCACCCCCGAGGGTGAAGTCGTCAGTTGGGCCGACCGCATCGCCTACGTCTGTCACGACTTCGAGGACGCCGTGTCGGCGGGGATCGTGCGCGCTGACGATCTACCCGCCCTCGTGCGCGATCGTTGCGGGGAGCGACGCGGCCAGCAACTCGGCTCGTTCATCACCGCCATGATCCACACCATCCGCACGACCGGCGTCATCGGGATGGACGCGCGTCACGCCGAGGCGCTGGCCGCCTTCCGCTCGTTCAACTACGAGTCGATCTACCTACGCGGCGTCGCTCGGGAGCAGGCTTCGGCCGTCGTGGGGATGCTGCGCGCGCTCGTCGAGTTCTACTCGGCCCGCCCCGAATTGATCCCGGACGTCGCCGCCCAGGGTGGTGACGTCGAGAGCGAGAGCGTCGCGATGGCCCAGGCCGTCGCCTACGTCGCGGGCATGACCGACCGTTTCGCCTGTCGCAGTGCGGTCGCGCTGCTCGACTGGCCCATCGACCGATTGCCCCAGGGCATCGACCGTTAGTCGGACTCGACCCCGAGATTCGCGAGCGGCGGACGTCCCCCGCGCATCCACTCGAGGCGCTGTTCGGTGATCGCCAGCGCGGAGTTCTTGTGGGTGAGGATCCAGAAGTGGTTCCCCGCGACGGCGTCTTCGACGGCCTCGGCCACGTCGGCGGCGTCAATGCCACCGTTGACGGCCTTGGCGGCCATCTTGTTCACCATCTGGACGACCGGGTTCTCGTTGTAGCTCACCAGCTCGTTCGGCATGTTGCGGTGGGACTCGTGGATGCGCGTACGCACGAAGTTGGGGCAGAGCACCGACACGTGGACGTCCTTGCCGGTCATGGCCAGCTCGTGGAACAGCGACTCCGAGAGCCCGACCACCGCGTACTTGCTCGCGCAGTAGGGGCCCATGCCGCCGACACCCACGAGACCGGCCTCGGATGCGGTGTTGACGACGTGGCCCTCGTTCTGTTCGAGGAAGAGCGGCACGAAGGCGTTGACGCCGTTGATGACGCCGTCGAGATTGACGCCGATCACCCAGTCCCAGACCTTCTTCGGCGTGCCGATGGTCAGCCCCCCGGCGACGCCGGCGTTGTTGAACACGAGGTGCGCCCCGGCGAACTCCGCGAGTGCCGCGTCGCGCATGGCGATCACGTCATCCTCCTTGGACACGTCGCCCTGGACACCGATCACGTGCGCGCCGTCGCTACGCAACTGAGCGACGGCCGTCTGGAGCGGGCCATCCTCGATGTCGCCGAGCACCAGGTTCATCCCTGCTGCGGCGAGTCGTTGCGCGGTCGCGAGGCCGATGCCACTCGCTCCCCCGGTGATGACCGCGGTCTTGCCCTTGAGTTCCATGACGTCCCCCTCTTGGTGGCTACGAGAGCCTGAGTTCCTGACGATAGACGCGCGCCGGACCCTGCGCGGCGACCGTCGCAGCGATCGCCATGAAGGCCTTCGCGGCCTCACTCTCGGGGTGGGTGACCACGATGGGTGCTCCGGTGTCGCCGCCCTCGCGCAGGGCCGACTCCAGGGGGATCTGCCCGAGCAGCGCGATGCCCAGGTCGCGGGCCAGCAGCTCGCCGCCTCCGGCGCCGAAGATCTCGTAGCGGTGTCCGTCGTCGCCGGTGAACCAACTCATGTTCTCGATCACGCCGCGCACCGAGAGCTTCAACTTGCGCGCGGCGTAGGCCGAGCGCTGGGCGACGCGCTGGGCCGCGGGCTGGGGCGTCGTCACGACGTACATCTCGATGCGGGGGATCACTTCGGACAGCGTGAGCGCGACGTCACCGGTGCCCGGCGGCATGTCGATCAAGAGGAAGTCGGGCTCGTCCCACCAGGCCTCGGTCACCAACTGCTCGATGGCCTTGTGGAGCATCGGGCCGCGCCAGATGACCGGCTGTTCGTCGGCGACGAAGTAGCCCATCGACACGCAGCGCACCCCGTGGGCGAGCGTCGGGATCACGGTGTCGCCGAGCACGATCGGGTCGTTCACGGCGCCGAGCATCTTGGGCAGCGAGAAGCCGTAGACGTCGGCGTCGAGCACCCCGACGTCGTAACCGTTCTTCGCGAGCGCGATGGCGAGGTTGACCGTCACCGAGGACTTGCCCACGCCGCCCTTGCCCGAGGAGATGCCGAGTACCCGGGTCTTGGAGAGCTTGTCCATGAAGCGGGGCTTGGCGTCGCCGTGGGCGTGCTCGCCCGGGCCCGGGTCGCCGGCCATGGCGCCACGCAGGAAATTGCGCAGCGCGAGGAGTTCCTCTTCGTTCATGCTCCGCACCACCACGCTGGCGCCGGGGGCGCGCTCGGCGATCGCGGCCTCCAAGAGCGCGAGGTTCGGCCAGCCGGTGACCGGCAGGACGAGTTCGACGCGGGCCGCGCCGTTGGCTTCGCCGACGGCGCCGAGGAAGCCGAGCTCACCCAGGGTGCGCACCAGTTGGGGTTCGACGATGGCGGCGAGGTCGGACAGGAGTTGGGCGTCGGTGGTCACGGGGATTCCTTTGGCTGGACCCTTGGAAGGTTACCGTCGCGACCGGGCAACCGACTCCTACACTGAAGACGTGACCGTAACCCACAGTGAGAATGAGCTCGACGCGTCGCTCTTCACGGCGACGGTCACCAGCCTCACCCACTCCTTCGGGGACAACACCCGGCGCAAGATCTATCTCTTCCTACGCGACAACCCCGGTTCGACTGCCTCGGACCTCTCGGTGCACTGCCTGGTCCACGCCAACGTCGTGCGCCACCACCTCGAGCGTCTGACCGAGGCCGGCTACGTCACCTTCGACAACCTGCGAAGGACGACCGTCGGCCGGCCGGCCAAGGGCTACCGCGTCGTCGACGCCAGTCTCGTGATGGACGGCTCGATGCGCCGCGACGCCCTGCTGGTCGCCCTGCTCGAGATGGCGCTCGAACGCCTGGGACCCGAAGCAGCCGAATCAATGGCCCACGACGTGGGCGTCGAGTACGGACGCACCCTCGCCGAAGGCGTCACCCCCTCGGAGAGCGCCCGCTCAGTGAAGACCGCGATGTCCTCGATTGCGGGGCTGCTCACCGCTCACGGCTTCAACGCCCGGGTCGAGGAGAACAATTCGGAGCAGTCCGTCGTGTCGGAGAACTGCCCCTTCGGTTCGGCCGCCCAGCACCACCCCGTACTGTGCGCCGTCGACCGCGGCCTCATCGCCGGCATGCTCGACGGGCTCGGCGCGGCTCGCACCACGGTGACCCTGACGTCGCGCGCACGTGGCGACGACACCTGTCGCGTCACCGCCTGAGCGCCGGGCATTTTTCTACCGAACTGCCGCGACACCCCGACCGACCGAAAGCGCCAGTCCGGCGCTACGGTGAGGTCATGGCCCACGATCACGGACAACCGGAGGACGACGCCGTCGGGACCTTCCTGTCACAGCCGGCCACCCATTACGAAGAAGACGAGGTCCGCCCCGTCGTCGGGAGTGACCGGCCCGCGCCCGACCTCAGCGTGAAGGGTTTCCAGCGCAGTTTCGTCCGCTTCATGTTCGAGAAGAAGCCGAGCCCGTACTCGTCGATCGCCCCGCGCCGCGCCGACGGAACACGAACGAAGATCTTCCCCTTCAACGGGGGCGGTCGAGGGAGATAAGGCGACCGCGCCCGCGTGATTCCAGTGCGCACCACGTATGGCGAGTCGCCGATGGCGTCGAAGGTCCGACCGTTGCGATGAGTGAAGGTTCGAGACATCATTCGAGAGTTGGCGCTCGATGGTTGGTTTCAAGTTCGCCACAGAGGTAGCCATCGCCAGTTCCATCACCCGGTCAAGGCCGGGACGGTGACGGTGCCCGGAGCACTCGGCGATGATCTGCACCGAGAGTTGCTCAGTAGCATTGTGAGACCGGCCGGACTCGAACGGAGAAGGCGATGATTGAATACGCCGTGGTCATTGAACGATCTCCCAACAACTATGGGGCATGGGTTCCCGATTTGGATGGCTGCGTTTCAACTGGCAAGACACTGGACGAAGTCAAAGCGAATATCGCCGAGGCCATCGAGATGCACATCGAACTGATGCGTGAACACGGTGAGATAGTCCCGCCTCCCACCGCACAAGTGGCCGTCGTTCAAGTGGTCTCCTAGCCAGCCGTCAGCACCATGTGAAATCGGCGGCGTTCTCGAATCCCTCCGGTGCGGTCCTGGGCTGCACCTTCCCGATGCAGACCTGACGTGATCATCAGTAGCCGGGTATGCCCACCTGGTGCAGGAACGGCTTGGCGATCGCCATCTGTCCCTTCGAGGGGTTGAGCGTGAGGAAGATCTGGAACTGCTGCTTGGCGGTGGCGGCGTTACCCGGTGTCGACGCGGCGACGATCGCGAAGTAGAGGCGCGCGCCGGCGTTGCGTGGATCGAAGGTGATGGCCTTCTCCAGGTTCTTCACCCCCAACTCCACGACCGCGGCGTCCTTCGCCTTGCTGCCCGCCGAGAAGTCGAGCCAGCCGCTCTGGGTCAGGGCGACCACGTTCTTGGCGTCGAGGGACAGTACCTGCTGGTAGGCGGCGAGCGCCGTAGCGGTGTTGCCGTTGGCGATGTCGGCCTCGGCCTCGGTGAGGAGCTGCTGGACCTGTTGGGTCGTGGACAGGCTGAGCGATCCGGTTGCCGAGTTGCCGGCCTGACGCGGGGAGAGGGCGCTGAACAACACCAGTCCGAGCGCCACGGCGAAGCAGAACAACGCGACGAAGAGCCAGCGCGGACGACGCACCCGCGTGCGCGGCGCCGTGAGCAGTTGGATCGGGTCGTCGAGTCGCCACAGCTCGGAGCGAGCGAGGTCGAGCAGCGCGGTCTCGCGGCCGGTGATCGCGAGGAACTGCTCGGTCGAGAGCTCCCCCAGGTGCAGTTCGCGGGCGGCGTCGGCGAGCGACGCTTCGCGCAACGCGATCTCGTCGCGCAGTTGCTGGACGGTCCGGCTCACCGGCGCCTCGACAGGCGCACCATGGCCAAGACGAGCGCCAGGACGAGCACCAGCGGAGCGAGCCACAACACCGCGCCCAGTCCCGAGGTCGACGGACTGAGCAGGATCGACGTGCCGTAGGTCGCCTCGAGCGAGGTGAGGATCTGGTTGTCGGACTCGCCCGCCAGCACCCGATGGCGGATCTCGTCACGCACCGCCACCGACGAAGTCGCGTTGCTCTGGGCCACGGACAGATTCTCGCACGACGGACACTTGACGAGCGACTCCAAATGCACAATTCGGCTCTGGGCGCTCGGGGCCGACGGCGTCGTCACGAGCACCAGGGCGAGCACGACCACCAGCGCGCCGGCCCACAGGGAGAAGGAGCGCAGGACCTTCACGAGGTCACCCGCGCCACCACGGCGGTGAGTTGGCGGGCGGTGGTGGCGCCGAGCAGCGTCGCCGCGACCCGGCCGTGACGGTCGATGATGTAGGTCGTGGGCGGCGACCTCACCCCGTAGCTGTTGGCGATGACGCCCCCGGCGTCGACCACCGAGGGGTAGAGCGATCCGTAGTGACGGGCGAACGCCGTGGCCGAGTTGACCGCGTCGTTGAACACGACGCCCACGACGGCGACGCCCGCGTGGCGGGTCTGCCACGCGAAGGTCGACAACTCGGGGGCCTCCTGCACGCAGGGACCGCACCACGACGCCCAGAAATTCAGCACGACCACCTTGCCGCGGTCGGCGGCCAGGGAGAAGTGCCCCCCGCCGAGCTCGGCGCCGGCGACCGCCGGGGCCACCTTCCCGAGCAGCGGGCTCGGTGCGTTCGTAGCGTCGCTCACGGGGTGGCGCGTCACGAGCAGCGCCGAGAGCGCGATCACCAGCGCGAGGACCACGAGCGACACGGCCATGACGCCGCGCCTCACGACGTCACCTCGTCACGGTGGGCGCGTCGAAGGAACGACAGCGCCGCCCCGGCGCCGACCATCAGGCCGCCGATCCAGAGCCACGAGATGAGCGGTTCGACGGTCACGCCGAGCACCACCGAACCGGCCGGCAGGTTGCCCTGGACCTGGGCGCCGGACGTGGCGCCGTTGCCGCCGACCGCGTCGAAGGTGAGGTAGACGTCGCGCAGCAGATTCGAGTCGATGGCCGGGGTCCCCACGCTCTGGCCCGAGCGCCCGTGGTAGGTCGTCACCGCCGGGAGCAACTCGTGGCCCCCCACGTCGACGCGCAACTGCGTGGCGTCGAGCAGCGCGCTGTGCACCGTCTGAAAGCCCCGGAACGTGATGTACTGTCCGGCCACGACGGTGCGCTGTCCGGTGGCGAGGGTGACTTCGGCGCGCGTCGCGTAGGCCGTCGAGGTGACGATGCCGAGCGCCAGGACGACGATGCCGAGGTGGACCACCATGCCCCCGGTGCTCGGACCGCGCAGCGCGACCGTCCAGCGGGCTCCGCGTCGCCGGGCGGACACGAAGGCGCCGCGCAGGGTGCGCAGCGCCGACCCGGCAGCGAGCGCGGCGAGGAAATAGGCGAGCAGCACCGTCGGTCGGCGCACGCCGACGACCACGAGCACGACGATGACGGCCAGGGCGAACCACGCGCTCACGCGTAGCCGGTTCCAGAGGACCTGGCGGTCGAGCGTACGCCAGCCCACCAGCGGTGCCAGCGCCATGAGGACGAGCAGCACGACGCTCAGCGGAGCCGCCACCGCGGCGAAGTAGGGCGTGCCGACGGTGACCTGGCCGCCGTTGATGGCCTCGTAGAGCAGGGGGAAGACGGTGCCGAGCAGCACCACCACGGCGAAGCCGACGAACAGGACGTTGTTGGCGACGAAGAGTCCTTCGCGCGACAGGGCGTGGTCGACCCCGACCGGCGAGCGCAGGCGGTCACCGCGCCAGGCGAGCAGGCCGACGCCGAGCAGCACGGTGACGAAGAAGAAGCCGATCAGCAGCGGGCCGAGCGTGCTCGAGGAGAACGAGTGCACGCTCTGCAGGACGCCCGAGCGCGTGAAGAAGGTGCCGAGCACCGTGAGGGCGAAGGTGGCGATGGCGAGCGACAGGTTCCACACGCGAAAGAGTCCGCGACGGTCCTGGACGATGACCGAGTGGATGTAGGCCGTGCCCGTCAACCACGGCAGCAGTGCGGCGTTCTCGACGGGGTCCCAGCCCCAGAAGCCGCCCCACCCGAGGACCTGGTAACTCCACCACGCGCCGAGCACGATGCCGACCGAGAGCACGCCCCACGCGAGCACGGTCCAGCGGCGCTGTTCGAGGGGCCAGCGGTCCTGCACCCGACCGGTGATGAGCATCGCAATCGCGAAGGCGAAGGGCACGGTGAAGCCGACGAAGCCCGAGTAGAGCAGCGGGGGGTGCATCGCCACCAACGGATTGTCCTGCAGCAGCGCGTTCGGTCCCGCCCCCTGCAGCACCGTCGCGGGGTTGTGCAGGAACGGGTCGGCCGGACCCACCATGATCATGGTGAAGAAGGCGCTCACGACGAACATCACGCTGGTGGCCCAGCCCACGACCTCGTCGTCGCGCTGGGCGCGGTAGTAGCGCACGACCCCCACGATCAGCGCCGAGAGCAGCAGCATCCACAACAGCAGCGACCCCTCGAGGGCCGACCACATGCCGGTGATCGAGTAGAGCAGCGGCGTGAAGGTGGCGTTGTTCTCAGCCACGTAGGCGAGGGCGAAGTCGTGGGTGATGAGCGCGTACTGCATCACCGCGACCGCCCCCACGATGCCCGCGAGCGCGACGAGGGCCCAGGCCATCGCGTGGCTCGGGCGGCGGCGACGCAGCGCCACCAGTTGGTTCACGAGGCCGCCGAGGGATCCCGCGAGGGCCACGTAGAGCGCGACGCGCCCCAGCCACGACACGATCATCGGCTCGTCCCGTTCGGCGCCTTCACCCGGGTCGGGTGTTGGGCGATGTAGGAAGCGGTGTGCTTCACCATGATCTGGGTGCCGTCGAACGTGGTCGACGTCTTGGAGGTGAAGTGTCCGACCACCACGACCGGGATGTTCGCCTGGAACAACTGGGGCGGGGTGCCGTGGGAGATCACGTAGACCTGATGGGTGCCCGAACCCGTGAGCCAGAACGAGGCGCCCTGCGCGGTCCGTTCAATGGTGTGGGGCTTCACGACGCCCTCGAGGCGGATCGTGGAGGTCGCGATCTTGGCGCGACTGGCCAGGACCTCGTCGACGGTGTCGAAGTAGTTGAGCGAGTGCAAGAGCCCCTGACTCAGTAGCGCCAGCACCGCCAGCGCCAGTACCACGAGCACCCCGATCGTCCGGCGGCGGCTGTGGGACTTCGACGTCGGGGGCGCGACCGGGGTGAGGTCGGCGATCGACTCAGGCACCACGTCGCCCCCGCCACCAGATCGACGCTGCGTAGAGCGCGAGGCCCCCGAAGGCGACGGCGTAGCCGGCGCTCACGTACCCCATCAGCGAACCCCTTCGGCCCGGCGCTGCTCGAGCGCGCTCTCGAGCGACACGGCGCCGCGTCGTTCGCGAGCGACCTCGAGCCGGTAGCGGGCCCGCAACAGCCAGGCGTAGGCGAGGCTGAAGGCGATGAAGCTGAGCAGCAAGGTCCACGCCATCAACCCGTGGATCTTGAGCGAACGGTTCGACGTGAAGACCGTCGCACCCTGGTGCAGCGTCTTCCACCACTGGACCGAGAAGTGGATCAACGGCACGTTCACGGCCGACAGAATGGTGAAGACCGCGCCGCGGCGCGCCCGCAGTTCCGGATCGTCGTTGGCCCGACGCAGCGCCAGGTAGCCGAGCACCAGCACCCCGAGGATCGCCGTCGAGGTGAGTCGCGCGTCCCACGCCCACCAGACGCCCCAGGCCGGTCGGCCCCAGATCGAACCGGTGAGCAAGGTGAGCGCGATGAAGACGAGGCTCACCTCCATGGCGGCGTGAGCCACGCGGTCGGCGGTCATCGAGCGGGTCCGGCGCCACAGGTAGAGGGCGCTCGCGATCGCCGCGGTGCCGAAGGACAGGTAGAGCGCCACCCAGGCGACGGCCGGGTGGACGTAGACCAAACGGGCGAGCTGGCCCTGGATGCGGTCGGGCGGGGTGACGAAATAACCCAACCAGAAGGTCAGGGCCATCGTGACCAGCGTGAGGGGTCCGAGCAGACGTTGGGAGAGCTGTTTCATCACGATTCCTCGAGAACACCGTAAAGGAGAATCCCGAGACCCAGGTACGCAACCAGCGCGACCACGGAAATCACCCACCATTCGAGCAGGGGGCCGCCCCCGAGCGCGGCGCTGAATGAGCGTTCCCCGGCGATCAGCAGCGGCGCGAAGGCCGGCAGGCTGAGGACCGGCAACAGCGTGGCAGCGCTCCCCGAGCTGGTGAGCGCCCCGTAGAGCGTCCCGGCCCCGGCGAGGGCTCCGAGGGTCACCACCACGCTCGGCAACGCCACGAGCGTGCCGTGCAACTGCGTGTGCAGCAACAACACCGACCCGGCGAGCAGCACCACGCTCGACAGGCAGAGCTCGATCCAGAGCGCCAGCGCCTTGCCCAGAAAGACCCCGGCGGGGTCGAGCCCGAGCGTCGCCACCGAAGCGCGCGTGCCGGGCGTCGACTCGATGGCGTGGCTGCGGTTCACCATCAAGAGCGCCACGAGCACCACGACCAAATAGAACAGCCCCGGCGCCGCCGAGGAGTGCCCGGCCCGCTCGGGACCGAGCGCCAGACCCGACAACACGAGCGCCATCACGCCAAAGGGCACGACCTGCCACAGCAGGACCCGGCTGCGTAACTCGATGCGCAGGTCCTTGCCGGCGACGAGACGCGCGGTGCGGATCACGCGTCGCGCCCCACGATCCGTCCACCGGCCACGTGCAGCGTGCGGGGATGCAGCGCGGCGCTGCGCAGCGGGTCGTGCGCACTGACCACGACCGTCGCCCCCTGGGCGACGACGTCGGCCAGCAGATCATCGAAGAAGACCCGACCCTCGTCGTCGAGCGACGCGTAGGGCTCGTCGAGCAGCCACAGCTCCGGTCGGCGCAGCAACAGCCACGCGAGACCCAGTCGGCGGCGCTGGCCGGCCGAGAGTTGGCGCGTCGTGATGTGGCGTCGCGCCAAGAGCCCCACTCGCTCGAGGGCCGGTTCGAGACCGTCGAGGGGCCGTTCGAGAGCTCGCGCGGCGAAGGTGAGGTTCTCCTCGACACTCAGGTCGTCGTAGAACGAACCCTCGTGGCCGAGCCAGCCGACACGACGGCGCAGCAGACGTCGGTCACCGCCGCGCAGGTCCAGTCCGAGCACGGTACCCGAGCCATCCGAGAGAGCGTGGAGTCCGGCGAGGAGCCGCAACAGGCTCGTCTTGCCGGCGCCATTAGCGCCCACGAGAACGCTCAATGAACCGCGCTCGAGCTCGAGGTCGACCCCACTCAGCAGCGGGAATCCATTGGCTAGCACCACCGCACCGCGCAGTCGGGCGACGAAGGTGTCGGCGCGGTCCACTTCTCGCCGCTACGCCAGGGCGGCGATGTCGGCGGCCACCATCATCTCCACCAAGGCGTAGAAATCGACGTCACACTTCCAGCCGAGCACCCGGTGGGCCTTGGTGGCGTCGCCGACCAGCAGGTCGACCTCGGCGGGACGGATGAAGGCCGGGTCGATCACGACGTGGTGCTCGTAGTTGAGCCCGGCGGCGTGGAACGCCACCTCGCACAGTTCGCGCACTGAATGGGTCTCACCGGTCGCGATGACGAAGTCGTCGGGGGTGTCGCGCTGGAGCATCGCGTGCATGGCGCGCACGTAGTCGGCCGCGTAACCCCAGTCGCGCTGGGCGTCGAGGTTGCCGAGGCGGATCTCCTTGTCGATCCCCTGCTTGATGCGTGCCACGCCGTGGGTGATCTTGCGGGTCACGAACTCGAGACCGCGTCGGGGTGACTCGTGATTGAAGAGGATCCCCGAGGACGCGTGCAGGTCGTAACTCTCGCGGTAGTTGACGGTGATCCAGTGCCCGTAGACCTTGGCGACGCCGTAGGGACTACGCGGATAGAACGGCGTGTTCTCGTCCTGGGGGACGCTGCGCACGCGCCCGAACATCTCGGACGAACTCGCTTGGTAGAAACGGATCTCGGGGTCAACGATGCGGATCGCGTCGAGCAGTCGGGTGACGCCGAGCGCGGTGATCTCACCGGTCAGCAATGGTTGGGTCCAGGAGGTCTGCACAAAACTCTGGGCGGCGAGGTTGTAGACCTCGACCGGGCGGTAGTCGCGCAGGAGGTTGATCAGCGAGACCTCGTCGACGAGGTCGCCCGACACCAGCGTGATCTGATCCTGGATGTGGCTGATCCGTTCGACGGTGAGCGTGGAACTGCGCCGTATGAGACCGATGACCTCGTAGCCCTCGGACAGCAGCAACTCAGCCAAGTAGGAGCCATCCTGACCGGTGATACCGGTGATCAGAGCACGCTTAGCCACTGAAAATCCCTCCAAAAGTGGGCACTGACCCGTGGCCACCACCGCGACCGAGCCTACTAGAGGTCGTTGAATTGACTCCCACGCCTAGCCTTTCGTCGTGGCCCGCCTCGCTATTCTCAGTTTCCGACTTGGGGGCACCGATGGCGTCTCCATCGAAGCCGCCAAGTGGTTCCGCGCCCTCACCGCACTGGGCCACGACGTCACCACCGTCGCCGGCGAGGGGCCAGTCGACGTCACCATTCCCGGACTCGCCCTGGCCGCCACGACGGCGCCGCGCGTCGGTGAACTCGAGGCGGCGCTCGACGGAGTCGACCTCGTCATCGTGGAGAACCTGGCGTCGCTGCCGCTCAACGTCGCCGCACGCGATGCGCTCTACCGAGTGCTCGACCGACGCCTGGCCATCTTCCATCATCACGACCTGCCCTGGCAGCGCGAACACCTCGCCCACCTCGACGGCCCCCTCGACCAAGACGGCTGGCGCCACGTCACCATCAACGAGGTTTCACGCCGACAACTGGCCGAGCGCGGCATCGACGCCGCGACCATCATGAACTCCTTCGATTGTGATCCGCTGCTCGGCGACCGGATGTCGGCGCGCGCGGCGATCGACGTCGACCACGAGGTGGTCGTGCTACTGCCGACCCGGGCGATACCGCGCAAGAACGTCCCCGGCGCGCTGGCGCTCTGTCGCGGACTCGATGCCACCTTCTGGTTGCTCGGTCCGGCCGAGGACGGGTACGACGCCGAGCTCGAGACGTTGCTCGCCGAGTCGGGTGTGCCGGTACGGCGTGGGCTTCCCGCGGGACTCGGCGTCGGCGACGCCTACGCGGCGTGCGACCTGGTCGTGATGCCCTCGACCTGGGAGGGCTTCGGTAATCCGGTGCTCGAGTCCGTCACGCACCGGCGCCCCCTGGCGCTGCACCCCTACCCCGTGGCGCGCGAGATCATCGCCCACGGTTTCGAGTTCTTCGGACTCGATGACATCGACGGGATCGCCGGCTTCATCAGCGAGCCCGACGAGGATCTCTTCGAACGAAACTTGCGCATTGCGCGAGAACACTTCAGCGAGTCCGATCTGCCCCGACGGCTCGACGCCCTACTCAACGACCTGCGGATTTCATCGCCCGCGTAACTCCCGGCCAGATTCGAGACCCGGTACTGACGCCACTAACCGGCGTTGTCACGATCACGGCGAAGGCATTCGCGGTCGCCACTTGGGACTTTTGTCACCCGCGGGTCGCGGTACTCTGCCCTCATGATCGTATGTATCCCCGTCATGAGTAACGGCATGGTCGACCCTCGTTGGGGTCGCGCCGATTCGATTGCGGTCGTCGACATCGTCGACGGCAAGATCGAGAACTGGCAGGAGAGCGACGTGTCGTGGAGCGTGCTCCACGACGAGGGCACGCCGGCGCGCCATCACGCCCGAGTGGCCCGATTCCTGCTCGACAACAACGTGGAGGCGGTCGTCGCGAACCACGTCGGCGACGGCATGGTGAAGATGCTCGACACCATGGGCATTGAACTGCACCTCGACGCCGAAGGTGCGGCCCGGGACGCGGTGCTGGCGGCGGTCAAGTAGTACTTCGCTAACAGCGCTAATGCGCGTCGGTTTCGCGACCGCGCGTCTCACGGTCAACGAGTTCGGCTCCCCTACCCGTTGCCGTTGCCGTTACCGTTACCCGGTCCGGGACCGGGACCGGGAGGCGTGACGGTCGGCGAGGTGGTCGTCGTCGTGGTCGTCACCACCGCCGATGACGCCAGGTGCAGCGCCGTGGCGAGCCGTACGAGATCGGTCTGCAGCAATGCGCCCTGGCTCGGCGTGACCAGTCCATTCGTGAGCGCGTCCGAGATCGTCGTAGCGCTCTGTTGGAGGTCACCGGCGGCGAGCGTCACGTTGCCGGCGGCGTAATCGGTGACGGCGGCGCCCGCACTTTGCGCGATGGCTTGACCGGTGGCGACATCGAGCGTCCCGGCGCTCTGGGCGGAAGTGACGTCGTTCAGCAACGTCGCGAGCGCCGTCGAGCCGAGCGGTGGCGGAACCGTCGTGGAGGTCGTGGATGTGGTGGTCGTCGAGGTCGTCGTCGAGGTGGGGGTCTTCGGACCGGAACCGAGGCCCACGGCGAAGGCGATCGCGGCCCACAGCACGGCGACGGCGATCACGCCGATGGCGGCGATCCTCCACCAGTTGCGCTGTTCGACTTGTGGAGCCTCTTCGCGCCGCGGCGCGACGATGCGCGTCGCATCCGCACCCGTCGAGGCCTCCGCGACGACACCGGGCATCACCGACGTGAGGTCGCTGGCTTCGAGCGTCGATAAACGGGTCGTGATGTCACTGTCGTTGGGTGCCCACGGCTGGTCGAAGGCCGAGGTCTGCAGCAGGGCCGCGACTTGACGGGCGGTGAGCCGCTGTTCGGGACGGCGCTCGAGCATGCCACCCAACACCTGGCGCCACGGTGCGGGCAGATCAGCGGGGAGCGGCACCGGGCCCGAGATGCGCCGAGCCATCACTTCGCTCGGTGAGCCCTGGTAGGCCCGTCGTCCCGTCAGGCACTCGAGCAAGACGATGCCGAGCGACCAGACGTCGGCGGCGTCGCCGACCTGATGGTTCTCGAGTTGCTCGGGCGCCATGTAGGAGACGGTGCCGAGGGTGGTGCCGGTCACGGTATAGGACGTCGCGTCGTCGTGGGCGGCGATCCCGAAATCGCCCAACTTCGCCGCTCCGTCCGAGTCCAGCAAGATGTTCGACGGCTTCACGTCACGGTGCACGATGCCGCGTTCGTGAACGTGGGCCAGCGCTCCGGCGAGCCGCGCCCCGAGCGCGGCGCTCTCACGCGAGCCGAGGGGTCCACGTTCGAGGGTTCGTGACAGCGTCTCTCCGTCGACGAGTTCCATCACCAAGAAGGCTTGATCGCCGGCGACGCCGGTGTCCAAGAGGCGGATCAGTCCGGGGTCGTCGAGACTCTCGAGAACCCGGGCTTCGCGGGTCAGCCGTACGGCGAATTCGGGGTCATTGGAGCGCACCAACTTGAGTGCGACGGTCGAGCCGTTCTCCAAGTCGGTGGCCTGGTAGACGTCGGACATGCCACCGCGACCGAGGAGTCGGTCGATCCGGTAGCGACCGCCAAGGACGTCAGCAATCGAGGTCATAAAAGAAGTTCAAGGTCCATCCAGCGTACCGTCTCGCTGCCCGGAGAGGGCCGGACGCTCAATTGCTGGCGTTTGACCCACGGGGCCCTCGGTCCGTCACCCGAGTCGCGCCCGATGGGTTCGAGGACGGGGCTCGAACCTCCGGCCGGTGATCGAAGCCCACGACGCCGATCGACAGCAATTTGAGGGGCGTGGGAGCCCACTAGTGTCTCCTTCAATGGTGATCAACGACGAGCGACCCCAGTACGCCGAGCGTCGCGAGCAGTTGCTGCTGGTGGCGCGGGGCATTTTCGCCGAGCGCGGATTCCAGGCCGCCACGATGGACGACATCGCGCGCGAGGCCGGCTTCACCAAACCCATCCTCTACCAGTTCTTCGACTCGAAGACCGACCTCTACCGCGAGATCGTCACCCAGACGGGCGCCAAGCTGCTCACCAACCTCGAGAACGCCGTCTCGAGCGTCGACTCACCGCGCGCGAAGATCGAAGTCGCCTTCCGTGTGTACTTCGAGATGGTGGTCTCCGAACCTGACGCCTTTCGCGTGCTCTTCATCCACTCCCACGAGGGCGAGACGTGGCAGGACCTGCGCGCGGTCGAGCTCGGTCTCGTGTCGTTCCTCGAACCACTCATCGTCGTGCCGATCAGCGACGACCACCGTCGCCAACTCGCGGCGGGGGTCGTCGGCATCGCCGAAGGCGCCGCCGTCACGTGGCTCGAGCAGCAGGCCGTGAAGGGCTGGCCACCACCGGCGCCGGGGGCCGCGCAACGCCTCGCCGAACGCAGCGCCACCCTCGCATGGGGCGGACTGCGTACCGTCCAGCAGGACTAGCGAACCGGCGTCGCCACCAGAGCGAAGACTTGGGCGAGTTCCCACAGTTCGGCGGCACAGTTGTTGTAGTCGACCTGATCTCCTCCGGCCGGGTCGGTAACGTCAAGGTCATCCGAGGGTTCGAGCGCGGCGACGAGGGCCAACTGGGTCTCGAAGGGTTCGTCGAGTGCTGCGTGGCGCACGAACTGGTGCAGCTGCACCGACTTTCGCGCACCGTCGGCGAACATCGCGCGCACGAAGTGGACGTGGGCGGCCTCGCTCGTGAGGATGACGTCGGCCCAGTCGACGTCCTCGGCGCTCAATTGGTGACTGCGGTGCGCGTTGTAGCGGTGCGCGCCCAGATCTTCGAGTCCGAGCAGTGCATCGCGGGTGCGCCCACTCATCGCCGAGCCCTCGATGACGTGGGTCCCGGCGCTGCGCACGCGCCAGTCCTCTCCGGAGGCTTCGCCCAGTGTGGTGAGCATGTACCCGAGCATCACCGAGCGGGCGACGTTGCCGGTGCAGAGCGTGACGATGTTCAACTGAGGTGGCCGCCTGAGGTCGCGCGAACGATGATGAGCCACTGGGTCTCGCTGGTGCCCTCGATGGACGCGTGAGTCCTGTTCGCGCGCCCACAAACACTGTCAACGGCACCGTTAAGGAGTGGACCCACGCATGTGGGGAATCGACTCAGATTGAACCCAATCTGGGCCCCATTCCCGACCCCGCCGCTGCGTGCCGCACGTGCACCGCTGCCAGTCGAGGGTAGAAGTGTGGTCATGCGCAAGAATAACAATCCAGCCTCCGCTAATTGGCCCCGCAAGGGACTTCAAACTGGCTATGACGCGGCCCTTAGCCCCTGCATCAGAGGCATTGTACGTAAGTCCAGAGGGTAACTGATGCACGGACTATGGCGAAGTGGAGCGGCGACTTTCAACTGGAAGTCGGTCGTTTCCTAACTGGGCCTTGAGGTACTGACTCTGATTCAGTGGGCAGCGAGCTTCTGGTTGGCAAACGAGTTCAGCGAGAGGCCGTGCTCCGTTGCCTCCCGGACGAGTCGTGCATGCAATTGCGGCGACGTCCGAAGTTGAAACTTGCCGCTGTACTTCCTCACGGCCAGCGGCTCGGGAATCCTCTCTCCCTCTGCCTTCATGTCTTGCACAATCTGCTCCACGAGGCGAACGATACCGTTCAGCGCCTTCGTGCGACTCTTATCCAGCCACGACAAAGATGGAAACTCCACACACGTACCGACGAATTCCTGGTCCTCTTCTGACCACCAGACGGCGTACTCGTATTTACTCAGTTCATCATGCATCACCATTAGTTCCTTCTTAGTCTGATTCATCATTCTCTTGCTGCACCTTGTCAATCGCGTCAAGCGCTTGTCGCACTTGGTAGGTCTTGGCCTTGCCGTTCTTACCCTTTTGGAGGTTGATCCGCGGGTCGCCCGGCCACGGCATCTTGAATACCACGTGACTCCCGCCCCTCCGTCTTGGTTCTCCGAAATACTCCTCACAGACCTTCACTGCATCATCGAAGGTGACGTTCTGCGGGTTCTTGCGCATGTCCTGCAATATCTTGTCGGTTTGACCCACTCTGTAATGGTACTACCCACGGTACCATTTGTCAATGAGGTCGAACACCGGTGAAGACACAAACTCCCGGCTCTCTTTCGAGATACGGGACCTACGTACAGACAAATACTCAACTTTGATGTGCACCTCCCCTGGACAATCAGTGAACTACCCACGCAGACAGTCAGTCGTGAACCCGCGCTCGCTCCAAGTCCTTTCTGGTCAGCAGGTCGAGGGAACGAGATCTTGCGGAACAGGCAAGTGGGGGGCTGAAGTTCAGTCGTCGCAATCGACTGCGACACTCAGGGCCGCACAGACCTGGCGCATTCGCGCGTCACTAATCCTCCCAATACGTTCAACTAGCGCGGCGATCGAAACACTCTCCAGTGAATCCAGGTTCACCGCGCACCTGCGATCAATCGGGTCATCACCCGGCTCGAGAATCACTTCGCTCGACAAATTGCGAATCGTCGTCGTACACGGCGCGATCAGCGTGCGGCGCAGACGAGGAATGGCGGCATCGCGGGTCATTACCACAACTGGCCGCTTGGTGATGTCCGGAAGTTCGCACCACCAGAGCTCACCCCGCAGAGGCAGCGCGGTCACGAAGCCGACGCAGCATCTCGAAAATCGGCCAGACTTCCCCATTCGTCAGTTTGCTCAATGGGAAGCCGATCGTAAGCCGCGTAGGAGGCATCAATTTCACCGGAACGGTTTCTCCAGACCAGTGCCCGGAGAGCCTCGTCAAGCAGCGTTGCGTCGTTCGCTCCGGCACGAAGCCGACGAGCCTCTTGCAAAAGGTCACCATCCACTGTGGTACTGACTCGCACTTTGCTCATGCCATAATTATACCATCATTATGCCACGATCTAACCCGCTCGAGACTCTGCGCAACTGTGGATTGCTCAGGGCAACATGACCGCGTCGCCCCACCACTTCTACTTGACTCTTGCGACGGCCTTCACGACGAAATTCCGAAACTGGCCGAGATTGACGGAGGGGTAACTCCCCTCCAACACGGCCACGATCACTTTTCCCTTGCGCACGATGGCGTAGTAACAGCGTGTGTCCTAATTGGACCCACCGGTTTGCCTTGACCAACTGAACCAAGTGGCTCAGCGGTGCTTGCTCACCGTCCGACTTCCCAGACGATGATTGGTCTGAGTGCTCGGTTCCGACCCAGGGCCCACATCCCAAAATGCGCACGCCATATTCACGGACGGTTGTACTCGAATCTTCATCCATCAGGCGCGAATGAGTCATGTATGGCCTCTCGGGTCACGCTGTCTCCCCCAAGATGGTGAGAGCGTGACCCGGGACCAACCGTTGAAACTCGTTTCTATCGATGCCGCACCAAGGGGTGCGCGACTAGAAACCACCCATCATCCCGTAGCCACCTGACGTGGGGCCATTACCGTAGGCATTGTCCATCATTCCGTAACCACGAGTGTTGAAGCCGCTGCCTTGACCGTAGGCCATCATGCCCCGGAGCGTCATCGAATCGGTGACTGCCTTGGCTTGAGCCTGGCTGATCGTGCCATTGGCCACCAACTGACTCAGGACGGCGCTCATGAACGTCAGACCCTGCTCCCTCGACAGCCCCATCCGGGTCAAGGAGGTGCTTGAGCCGTCGGCCCTCATGCGAGCAATCATCGCGGTCTCAATCGCATCGGCCTGGGCACGAGTGATCGTGCCGTTATTGATCAGCTGGGTCAGGCCCACGGCGCGGTCATGCGGTGCAGGGGCGCTTCGTGTCGCGACTACGTGCCCGCGCCCGGCCGCCAGCGCCGCGCCACCTCCGACCAGCACTATGCCGGTCACCGTGCCACCTAGGACACTGGCCGCCACGAGAGTTGAAATGAGTTTCTTATTGGCCTTCATCATCTTCTCCTTGTCTCGGATACGACCGCTTGTGGTCGATGCATTCAATGAAACCAGGGGCCGGTGCACGCCACCTGTAGGCGATGTGGAGATTGCGTGGGGAACGTCAGCGCAAGGGAATGAGCACGGTGAAGCGCGCACCTTGGCCCGGTTCACTGGACACTTCAACCCGACCGCCGTGAGCGTTCACCAATCCAGACACCACCGACAGCCCAATGCCGCTGCCGCTGGCTCGCCTCCCGGCGTTGCCTCGCCAGAAGCGCTCGAAGAGATGCGGTATCTCTTCCTTGGAGACGCCTGGGCCTTCGTCGGTCACTTCCAATCGAGCCAGTCCATCACTGGCCGCCACACTCAACGTGACGCTCCCGTGCGGCGGACTGAACTTCAGGGCGTTGGACAGCAGGTTGATCATCACCTGGCCAATGCGTGTGGCGTCGCCGTCGATCACCGCCGGTTCAAGTCGCGAGATCAACTCAACCTCGGCGCTCGCGAACGCTGGTCGAAGCAGGTCCACCGTCGCCGCCCCGACAGTGGCGAGGTCGATCGGAGACTTCACCAATTTCAGTCCCGCGACCTCCGCGGCCGCCAACGTCTCGAGATCCTGGACCAGACGACCGAGGCGATGCACTTCCTCGCCCATCGACGCGAGGCGTTTCGCGTCCACCATCTCGGTCTCCCCGATCATCTGATCACACGACAACTGCAGAATCGTGATCGGCGTACGCAACTCATGAGCCACGTCCGCCAGCAACTGACGACGGAGCGTGTCCTCCCTGTCCAAGGCGTCAGCCATCCCATCGAAGGCCGCCGAGAGTTCTCCGACTTCGCCCGGTGCCGACGACTGTCTCGCTCGTGCGTCGCGATGCCCCGACTCGATCGAGCGAACCGTCTGGGTCAAGCGGTCCAGGGGACTCGAGATTCGGCGCGAGACGAACCAGGCGACCACGAGAGCGAAGATGGACGCGAGCACCGCTCCGAGAAACACCGTATTCACGAGAGCGCTGCGCACTCGCTGCTGGGCGACGGAAAGTCCATTGATTGGGAACCGAAATATGGCGGTCCCCACTGGCGTCCCCTTAACGATGATCGGTTCTCTCACCGGCCCGCCGAGCGGCGACGATGAGTTTGCTCCGCGACGCATCGCTTCCATGAGCGTGGCCATGCTCTGCGCTTGATTCATGTTTTGACCCGTGATGACTTGACCGCCGGAACCAGTCACTTGAATCTGCGAGCCGCCAGAAGCCGCCAAGGAGTAGGCGGCGGATAGATCCGCGCTCGACCATCCACCGGCGTCACGGTAGGCCTGAGCCAGTGCCGAAACGACCGAACGCGTGGTGTCGCGTTGCTCCGCGACGACCAAGCTGGAGACTTGAGAGTTCGTGGCGAAGAGTGTCAAAACCGCCAATAGAGACACCGCCGCAATCGCGACGGCCACGAACGCCAACGCCAGACGGGAACTGAGCCGAGTCGTCCTTCGCTTAGTCATCGCGCGTAAGACCGAGCCGGTAGCCCACTCCGAGGACCGTCTCGACGATTAACGGCTCACTCGGCTCTCGCTCAACCTTGTGGCGAAGGTTCTTCACGTGAGAATCAACGGTGCGCTCGTAGCCCTCGAACTCATATCCGCGGACTCGATTGATCAATTCGTAGCGCGAGTACACGCGTCCCGGGGTGGTGCTGATTGCGGCCAGAATCCCCCACTCGGTGGGAGTGAGCTCGACGACGTCGCCGCGGACCTTCACTTGGTGAAGTCCTTCGTCGATCTCAACTTCGTGCGCCCCAAAGGACACCACGTCCCCGTTGAGCGTCGACGTTCGCCCTCTTCGAAGTACTGCTTGCACGCGCAGGACCAATTCACGCGGACTGAATGGCTTGGTCACGTAATCGTCCGCGCCGAGCTCGAGGCCACGAATGCGATCGTCTTCATTGATTTTCGCGGTCAGGATCAAGATTGGCGTCTCCGTGAACAGGCGCAGCTCCCTCGCCACCTCTTCGCCCGAGATGTCCGGCAGTCCCAGATCCAGAACGACGAGATCGGGCAGCATTCGCCGCGCGATGTCCAGTGCCTCGGCGCCCGATCCCGTCGAGATCACGACGTGACCTTCGCGTTCGAGCATCTCGCGGAGCAGCTCACGGAGTTTTCTCTCGTCTTCGACGACCAAGATGGTGGCGGTCAACAGGACTCTCTCGACGATGTAGACAGGCGACCGATTATGACTGCAAGGTCGTTGTCGTCACTGATGCTATCGGAGAACACGACGCCGGGACTCGTATTCCTCGGCCGTGATCTCACCGGTCGCAAACCGCTCATCAAGGAGGCGCCGAGCACTGTCGTGACGCTCGCCGCGAGTTGCGAATCCACCCCGGACGAGCCAGACGATTCCCGTCCCCATCAGTGCCCAGATCAGCATCATCAACACCACGTTCACCCAAGAACTTCCCCATCCGTATCCCCACATCATGTTCGTGACTCCTTCGCCGTGTGCTCGTACGCAGTTCGTACATCACCACTCTGTGACCCCGCGTGTCAGACCGTATGGAATTGGCGTGGAGGCACTGTGGAGATAGCAACGATGGTCGATTGTCATCAATAACGACCCGCGGCCGGCTCGTCAGGTCGACCGACGGATCGGCTGAAAGGCACTGATCGGTCGAAGAGTCGTAGTAGCGGTTGATGCTGCGATCTCATGGGCGGGTCATGGTTCCGACATCATCAGTCATTCCAATTAGGTGATTTGGACGCGAGCACTGTCGACTGGCCGGCACGTTGAGAAGTAATCAGTGTGGTGATGGCACGATGATTGGTCGATCGAGTTTGTCGCTTCGCCCCATCCACAAGGCGGTGCTGGTTCAGTGACATTACATCCAGGTCAAGTGGCCGAATCCGGAGCGGTCGGCGACTTGTTGGCACATCGGAGCAGGGCGAAAACTCTGGTTGAGCGCGAGAGAACGCTTGGCTAGTAGATGAAGATCCTACGCACTATTGGGGGTTGTCACCGATGTTCTTGAGTCGAACGATTGCCTCGCGAAGCGACGGCAGCCGTTCGACAATGACGGATTCGACGACCGCGAAGTCGGTGTCGTGATAGTGGTGCACGCGGACGTCGCGCATTCGCGCAATTTGATTCCACGCGACATCGGGCTCGGCGGCAAGGAGATCGGATCGACGTGCTTGACCGCCTCGCCGATCTCCATCAGTCGCGCGCGACACGCGTCGTAGACAACGCCGTCGTGCAGATCGCCATCGGCGACGTAGTCGCTTACGGCGTCAATGGCATCTTCGATATCGGATAACCACTCCCGGTCACGACGAGTCACAGACTGACGGCCTCGGCGAAGATCTCTTCCTTGACGAATGACCTGAGTCCGCGTGGCGTGCAGACATCAACCTTCACGCCGAGCTCTTCTTCCAGATCACAGCCCAGCGCCAGGATGTCGAGGGGGTGGGCATTCTCGTCGAAGTCGACCAGGAAGTCGATGTCGCTCTCCGGCGTTTCTGCACCACGCACGACGCTGCCGAAGAGACGAACATTGCGGGCGTGGTAGCGAGCCGAGATGGCGAGAACCGCCTCGCGATGTGCGAGTATCAGACGCCCGAGTGGCGAGGTAGCGACAAAGGTTCCTTCCATGGCTCTAAGTCTACGTTGGTGCCGTGCCCGTTGGCCGGTGCGCGGTGCCCACCGAAGTCTCATGAAACCCCGCTGTTTGTAGGTTGTTCGGTCGGGTGATGCTCAGCGACTGCCTCCGCGATTGCGTTGCTAAAGGCACTGCTGAACTTCACCGCTCAGAACTTCATACTTGGAGGATTTGAGTGGTGGAAAACCCCCTCTGAATAGGACTTCACTTGGTGGAGTTCTTGGTTGTCGCCGACCGCACCGACTGACGCAGCAAGACGCCTACTTGGAGAGAGAGCATGAGCGCCGCTCCGCTCGCCGGACGGTGAATATTCGTAGTACACTTAATTGCGTGGAGATTCTACCCAGTGCCCACAAGCATCACGTGGTCGATGACGACATGCTCCATGCAGTTGAGAACTGCGTTGTGTGGTTGGAACTTGATGATGACCCTCTGCGGTACCTGCTGGCAGGTCCTGATCGAGCGGGAAACTATCTTGAGCTGGTCATTCTTGTGATCGACGGCGCAGAACTACTCATTCACGCGATGCCACTTCGCCGAAGGACGGCGGAAGAACTCTTTGGAGGTGAACAGATATGACTAAGCGAGTCTACGGATACAAGAAGTCGGGTGAGTCGATCACGGATGAGACGATCGAAGCACTCGTTGCCGAGGCCGAACACGGCTATGAGGAGGGTCAACTAAAGGGGGCGCGTCGAGGCCGCGGTCGCCCACCGCTTGGCGAAACCGCCAAGATTGTCGGGTCTTTACGTCTAGACCCCGCACTTCGCAAGGAGGCTGAAGTTCGAGCCAGCACTGAAGGGGTCAGTGTTTCCGAGTTGGTGAGGCGCGCACTCAGGGAATACCTGCACAGCGCCTAAACGCATGCGGTGCGGACCCATTGTTGGACCCATTAATGGGTCCAACAGGGCCCCAAAGTGGAGTCTCCAAGAGTCGTCGCTGACAACGACTTCCAGTCGCCTTGAAATCCAAGAGCCTGCTACTCAATGGCCTCTACTACCTGATGTGCACCCCTGAGATGGCGCGAGCGACGATAAGCCGCTGGATCTCCGATGTCCCTTCGAAGATCGTGTAGTTCTTGGGGGGAACGTATATCTCCTCTGGTCAGAGCCATTATTTCTGAAGAATAGCCCCACTGACTGTGAGTCTGACCTCGTGATTCCCCACCACAGATCCATCACGCCCCACGTGGTCCGGGCGGGGTGCGACCGGTGGAAACTTCGCCATGATTCAGCTATTCCGAGCCCAAACCCCTGAATCTACCGATAACTTCCCTCGACACCACCTCTCGACTGAGAGCTGTTAGCAGCGCTATTGACGGTCGGAGGCCGAGGTCCCGAGTGGAGATTTGTCGCTACATACTATGTAGATACATACTATGACATCACATAGTATGTATCTACATAGTATGTGAGAAGGCCGGAGTGGCCGGACGAAAGAGGGGCTCGCTGTATGAGAGATCAGGACAAAGCAGCACTTGAGACGTTCCTGGATAGTTCCATTGATCGTCCGCTTCTGGGCCTTGTCTACGGTCGGCGCCGCATCGGCAAGTCGACCATGCTCGTCGAGCAGGCCGAACGGCGAGGTGGGTTTTACTTTGAGGCAATCCGGGCCGAGACCCCGGTGCAGTTAGAGCGACTCGGGGCCGCGCTCGGTGAGCACCTCGGAGTCGGGCGTCTCGCGCTCGGTGACTGGGAAGAGGCAGTAGGCGTCCTGCTGAGGCTCGGAGAGGATTCGGTCATCCCGGTGATCCTTGACGAGTTCGGACACATCATCGCCGCCGACCCCTCCGTCGAGTCGATTCTCACCGCCGCGCTGGGGCCCGGTGCCTTGCGTACGTCCGCGAGCAAGGCTCGACTCATCCTTTGCGGATCAGCAATAGTCATGATGCGGGCACTCACCGAAGGCGAGGCCCCGCTGCGCGGACGCGCGGGCCTTGAGTTGATCATGCAGCCAGATGACTTCCGGATCGCGGCGACGCGGCTTCCCGTGGGCGCTGGGCTTGAGACCGCCGCGCGCGTTTTTGCGGTTATCGGTGGAGTCGTCGGGTACGCCACCGACATGGTCAACTTCGACCTGCCTACCGGCCGGGCGGACATCGATCGCTGGATAGTTGATCGTGTGCTCAGTCCGGCCGCCACGCTGCAACGCGAGGCGACCACGCTGCTGGCCGAAGACCCGTCACTGAGCGGCAAGAACAACTTGCTCCATCACGCCATCCTTGGTGCGATCGCGAACGGCTCGGTCACTGCGGGCGCGATCGCCAACAAGGTTGGAAGACAGGTATCAAACATTGACCTCGTCCTGCGACGACTCATCGAAGCGGGGTTCGTCGTGCGCCATGAGGATCCGATTCGAAAGAAGCGCCCCCTCTACGCATTGGCCGACTCCTTCCTACAGTTCCACTACGCGGTCATCGAGCCCTACGGTGCCACACTTCGCGAGCGGGATTTGCGCAGGGTGTGGTCGGATCGTCTTGAAGCAGTATTCAGTTCCCGGGTACGAGGACCGGTCTTCGAGGAGATGGCCCGAATGTGGACCACCAACTTCGCGAGTGACGCGACACTGCCGACTCGAGATCACGTGGGGCCATCCTTCGTGAGCATCGACGGTGTTGAGCACGAACTCGATGTAGTAGTCGCGGGGACCGGCGATACTCCCGGTGATCGTGAGATCGTGGCCCTGGGTGAGGCTAAGTCAGGCGAGCAATTAACGACGCATCATCTGCGACGACTCGAGCGGACCAAGGCAGCGCTAGGCGCGAAGGCCTCTCACGCCAAACTTTTTCTCTTCGGCGAACGCGTGGACGAGAGATTGGCAAAACTCGCGACAGAACGAGACGACATCGAACTAGTTGATCTGGATCGCCTCTACACAGGGGACTGATTCGGCGGTTTCTCATCGGCGCACCGACGTGATTGGTCTGCAAACTATTGCTGGCTGTGCGGCACCCAGAAGTATCTATGAGCCGGACAACGCTACCGGCCTGAAGTGGGTGAAACAGTGTCCCACCGATCCATTGAGCGCAACACGCACGTTCACACGCTCGACGCCGGACTTCACCACCGCAGAGATCTTCTGATACAACCAGGCCTTCCCGGATGAGTTGGCTGGTGCGGTCGGAACCATCGACACAGTGAACCTGCTGCCCGTCAGCGTTCCCGATACTTTGGCCATCGGCTCGGTGCGCACGTAAATCGTCACGGTGGTATAGGGGCGCGGCCGCGAAGTGCTCACGCGGGCGGTGCACGACAGGTGCTTGGTGACTGCGGCACTCACCGGGGAGACTGCGAACAGAGAAACACCGATTAGCAGGACCGCGGCCACCGCCGGAAATCCGTCGTTCCCAGCACGCTCTCTCATCGGCAACGGTCCCATGGTCCTGAGAGTACTTATGACTGAAACGGGGTGCAATGGGCGACAGTCAGATTCACGGTGATCGAAGCCCCGCCGCGAACCGGTTCGCGTATCGTCCAGAAAGCCAGTGACCGTCGCGTAAACATTACGACGGCCTACCGCGCCTCTCATGCGAAGGATTTTGACCTCGGTTGACCGGTCTACTCACCGGCCGCTCAACGAATGTGAACACCCGAGATGGCGCGCGCCACGATAAGGCGCTGGATCTCTGAGGTCCCTTCGAAGATCGTGTAGATCTTCGAGTCACGGTGCCAGCGCTCGACCGGGTGCTCACGGATATAGCCGTAACCGCCCATGATCTGGATGGCGTCGTCGGTGACGCGCACCGCGGTCTCACTGGCGTAGAGCTTGGACATCGAGCCTTCGCCGTTGAGGAAGGGCTTGCGCTGGGCGGCCATCCACGCGGCGCGCCACACCAGCAGGCGCGCGGCGTCGATGTGCATCTTCATCTCGGCGAGCTTGAATGCGATGGCCTGGTTCTCGATGATGGCGCGACCGAACTGCTGGCGCTCTTTGGCGTAGTCGAGCGAGTACTCGTAGGCCGCGCGCGCGATGCCGAGCGCCTGGGCTCCGACCGCGGGTCGCGTCGCTTCGAAGGTCGCCATCGCGGCCTGACTCGACGCCTTCTTGCCCTCGCGCACGCGCGCCAACTTCTCGTCGAGCTTCTCCTTGCCGCCGAGCAGCATGGACCCGGGGATCCGACAGTCCTCGAGCACGACCTCGGCGGTGTGGCTCGCGCGGATGCCCATCTTCTGGAACTTCTGGCCCATGCGGATCCCGGCGGTGCCCTCGGGCACCACGAAGGACGCCTGACCGCGGCTGCCCAGTTCGGGGTCGACCGAGGCCACGATGACGTGCAGGTTGGCGATGCCGCCGTTGGTGATCCAGGTCTTCACGCCGTTGAGCACCCATTCGTCAGTCTTCTCGTCGTAGACGGCGCGGGTGCGCAGCGACGAGACGTCGCTGCCGGCGTCGGGCTCGGAGACCCCGAAGGCCGCGATCTTGATGTCACCCGGCGTGCCGAAGCACTGGGGGATGAACTCCATCTGCTGGGCGGGGGTGCCGTTGGCCATGATCGCCGCCACCGCGAGGGTCGAGCCCATCAGGGCCATGCAGATGCCGGCGTCGCCCCAGGCGAGTTCCTCGAGCGTGAGGATGATCGAGAGACCGGTCTTGTCGGTCATGGCGTTGGCGAAGAAGTCGAGGCTGTAGATGCCGATCTTGGCGGCCTCTTCGATGATGGGCCAGGGTGTCTCTTCGCGCTCGTCCCATTCGTGGGCCGCGGGTCGCATGACGTTCTGGGCGAATCCGTGGACCCACTCCTGGAGCGTCTTCTGGTCGTCGTTCAGTTCCATCGAGAAATCGGACATGTCGATCCTTAGCTCTGGGCCGCGTGGTTACCAACCGGTAACTCAATCTATCGCCGTCGACGGCCGCGAACAACTGACGGGAGAAACAACAACCGCCGCCCGAAGGCGGCGGTTGTCACTACAAAATGTTTTGGTTAGTTCAGAATGACGCGCTTGGCAAGCGGTCCACGGTCACCCGGTTCGATATCGAACTCAACGGTCTGACCTTCGACGAGGGTCTTGCGGCCCTCACCCTGAATCTCCGAGTAGTGAACAAAGACGTCCGGCTGGCCATCAACAGCGATGAATCCCCAACCCTTCTCGTCATTGAACCACTTAACGGTTCCTACAGCCACTGTGGGCCTCCTTGTTTCTTTGAGACCGGCTTGCACCGGTCCCGGAGGGAACCACAACGGCAACCTCATATCACAGGCTACTTGGTATTCCTCCGGCTAGGCAATAGAAATTTCCTACCGGCGGATGACCGTGCCCGAGGCGGAGTCCTCCACGATCCAGCCCCGATCGACCAATTCGTCGCGCAGTCGGTCCGCCTCAGCGAAGTTGCGCCGGGCCCGAGCGAGGTCCCGACGCTCCACCAGTTCGGCGGATTCGATGTCGACGGCCGATCCCCCGGCGTCGAGGGATAGGCCGAGCGAGGCGAAGAGCACGTTGACCGCCCCCGCCAGAGTGTTCGCGACGGCGGTCTCGCCCCGGTCGGCGGCGGCGTTAGCGCCACTCACGACGTCGAACAGCTCGGCGATGGCGAGCGGGGTGTTGAGGTCGTCGTCGAGCAGTTGGGCGAAACGGTCGTGCAGGGGACGCGACGTCTCGTCCCAGGGATGCTCGGTGGCGACCTCCAGGTGGCCCCCAGCGAGGGCCGGGAGTTCGAACCGGCGGGCGAAGGCGTCGAGGCGCGCGAGGGCGCGCTCGGCGTCGGCGATCGTCTCGGGGGTGACTTCGATCGGCGAACGGTAGTGCGAACGCAGGACCAGCAGTCGATAGGCGCGCGCGTCGGTGCGGGCGAGCAGGTCGGTGAGCGAGGTGAAGTTGCCGAGCGACTTGCTCATCTTCTGGTCACCGACCATCACCCAGCCGTGGTGGGCCCAGTGGCGCGCGAAGGGTCGGCCCACGGCGACGGCCTGGGCCCGCTCGTTCTCGTGGTGCGGGAAGCGCAGGTCGAACCCACCGCAGTGCAGGTCGAAGTCCTCGCCGAGCAGGCCGAGCGACATCACGACGCACTCGGTGTGCCACCCGGGCCGCCCGGCGCCGAAGGGCGCGGGCCAGCTGGGCTCGGCGGGCTTGGCGTTCTTCCACAGGGCGAAGTCGAGGGGTGAGCGCTTCTCGTCGTTGGCCTCGACGCGCGCGCCCGCGCGCAGCGACTCGAGGGGCTGGCCCGCGAGCAGGCCGTAGTCGGGCACGCGCGAGACGTCGAAGTAGACGCCGTCGCTCGTGAGGTAGGCGACGTCGGACGCGAGCAGCTCGCCGATCAGTTCGACCATCGGGGCCAGGTACCGGGTGGCGTGGGGCACGTCGTCGGGGTAGGCCGCGCCGATCTCGCCCATGGCGCTCCACCACTCGGCCTCGAAGCGCTCGGCGACCGCGGCCTCGGTCGTGCCCTCGCGGGTCGCCCGGTTGATGATGTTGTCGTCGATGTCGGTGATGTTGGAGACGAAGTGGACGTCGAGGCCCCGGAAGGTGAACCAGCGCCGGGCCATGTCCCAGACCAGGGTCTGGCGGCCGTGCCCGATGTGGGGCAGGTCGTAGACGGTCGGACCGCAGACGTACATCGAGAGCCGGCCGGGGTCGCGCAGTTCGAGGTCGCAGACCTCGCCGCGGGCCGAGTCGTAGAGGCGAATCACTGTTCTAAACTACGCCAACCATGCCAGACGCCCTCGAACCCATTGCCGGAACCGTCCCCGAGAAGCCCTCGGTCGACGGGCTCGAGGCCCGCTGGCTGAACCGCTGGGAGGACGAGGCGACCTACCGCTTCGACCGCAGCGCCCCGCGGGCGAGCGTCTACTCGATCGACACCCCGCCGCCCACGGTTTCGGGCTCGCTGCACATCGGCCACGTCTTCAGCTACACCCACGCCGACCTCATGGCCCGGTTCTGGCGCATGCGCGGCAAGGACGTCTTCTACCCCATGGGCTGGGACGACAACGGGCTGCCGACCGAGCGCCGGGTCGAGAACTACTTCGGGGTGCGCTGCGACCCCTCCCTGCCCTACGACGCCGGCTTCAGCCCGCCCGAGAAGCCCGGCGACCAGAAGCTCTCGATCTCGCGCAAGAACTTCGTCGAGCTCTGCCACTTCCTCACCGCCGAGGACGAGGAGATCTTCAAGGACCTCTGGCGCCACCTGGGCGTCAGCATCGACTGGTCCCTCGAGTACTCGACCATTTCCCCGCACGCCCAGGCCATCTCCCAGCGCGGCTTCCTCGAGATGGTCCGTCGCGGCGAGGTCTACTCGAGCGTCGCGCCGACCTTGTGGGACATCGACTTTCGCACCGCGGTCTCCCAGGCCGAGCTCGAGGACCGCGAGCGTCCGGCCAACTATCACCGCGTCGCCTTCCCCCGCGCCGACGGCGCGGGCGTCGTCGAGATCGACACGACGCGTCCCGAGTTGCTGGCGAGCTGCGTCGCGCTGGTGGCCCACCCCGACGACGAGCGCTATCAGCCCCTCTTCGGCTCGACGGTCCTGACCCCGCTGTTCTCGGTGGAGGTGCCGGTCCTCGCCCACGAATTGGCCGACCCGGAGAAGGGCACCGGCATCGCCATGATCTGCACCTTCGGCGACACCACCGACGTGGTGTGGTGGCGCGAGTTGTCCCTGCCCACGCGCGCGCTGATCGGTCGCGACGGTCGCTTCCT